>Ga0265798_10007182_pt1 | contig 14478 bp, 15 predicted proteins | sample P3T30metagenome_FD_192430 | JGI IMG/M metagenome (GOLD analysis project Ga0265798, IMG submission 192430) | Plant litter microbial communities from East Loma Ridge, Irvine, California - P3 T30 | ecosystem: Environmental > Terrestrial > Plant litter > Unclassified | place: USA: California...
CATTGTGAGAGCATCGTAAATATCGATGAGAAAAACCGCGTGTTGTATTTCACGGCTAATGGAAGAGAAGCAGGTGAAGATCCATACTACCAACATTTATATCGTGTAAACTTCGATGGTAGTGGCATGAAGCTTCTAAATCCAGGTAATTTCGACCATGCGGTTAGCATGAATGATGAAGCCAAGTATTTTGTGAACAACTTTTCAAGAGTTAACACAGCGCCAAAGGCTATCGTTATGGACAGCAAAGGTAATCCAATGATGAATCTTGAAGCCGCAGACCTTTCTTTACTAATGGCCTCCGGTTACAAGTTCCCTGAACCCTTTAAAGTGAAAGCAGACGATGGGGTAACAGATATTTACGGTGTAATGTACAAGCCTTATGACTTTGATCCGAATAAGAAATACCCGATCATTGAATACGTGTATCCAGGTCCTCAAACGGAGGCGGTGAACAAAGCTTTCACCAAAAGTATGGACAATACCGATCGACTTGCACAACTGGGTTACATTGTTGTATCTGTTGGTAATCGTGGCGGAAATCCGGCGCGCTCTAAATGGTACCATACCTTTGGCTACGGAAACTTGAGAGACTATGGCCTGGCGGATAAGAAAGCTGCGGTAGAGCAATTAGCTGCCCGCCACACTTTCATCGATGCGAGCAAAGTAGGCATTACCGGCCATTCTGGCGGTGGTTTCATGTCAACCGCAGCAATGCTGGTTTACCCGGACTTCTTCAAAGCGGCAGTGTCTAAGGCCGGAAACCACGACAACAGTATCTACAATCGCTGGTGGAGTGAGAAGCATCACGGGGTAAAAGAAGTGATCGATGCTAAAGGTGATACAACATTTACCTACAGCATAGATAAGAACCCAGAACTTGCCGGCAACCTAAAAGGGCATCTCATGATTATGACTGGGGACATCGATAACAACGTTCACCCTGCAAATACCATCAGGCTCGCAAATGAACTGATGAAAGCGGGTAAGCGCTTCGAGTTCGTGATTCTTCCAGGCCAGCGACATGGCTTTGGTGACCTGACCGAATATGCATTCTGGAAACTTGCAGATCATTTTAATAAATACCTGATCGGAGATTTCGAGAATCCGGATAAGGTAGACATGGTAGAAATTGATCGAGAGAAGCCACGAAACGGAAAGAAGTAATAGCCAAAACAAAAAAGCATCCCTGGGGATGCTTTTTTGTTTTGCTGGCCTTAGTTTTATTACAGACCATCAGCCAGCGGATTTATTGTGTGTTGTGTTTGTTAGAAGTGGAATTGGACACCCAATTTAGGAGCGAAAAAGTTAGTTCCGAAACTTACGTTGTCATAACCTGCGCCTTTAACATCATTCTCGTTAGCGTCTTCAACACGGTAGTTGGTGTAGCTTAATCCATTTAATGCTAACTCAATACCGATTTTCTTAGTTGGAAAAAACGCGAAACCTGGTGATAATGCTACACCAATTTGAGTAGACTTACCCAGTTTAGCTCCTGAGTCGCCTTGTGCATCAACCGCATGTGCTGAACCGAATTCCATTGGAACTGCAAGTTGTCCAAAGAATTTAAACTGATCAGAAATGTTAGTGTAGTAACGGCCAAAAGGACTTACAACAAAGGCTTCGGTTTTAGTAGTACCAACATTTTTATCGTAGCTGTAACCAATACCAGTACCTACTGCGATATTATCTGCAACAAAGTAACCTACACTTGGAACAATCTCAAAGCTGGTATTTGCTTTAGCGTTAGCAGCATCACTTTTCTGGCTATCAAATGCAAGGTTACCACCTAACATAATCTTTCCTTTTTCTGTTTGTGCTTGAGTACTAAAACCTAAAGCAGCTACTGCAAAAATTGATAATAATAACTTTTTCATTTTCTTAAATTTTACTGTTCAACGTGGTCTTTTTTGTTTTTATATCCTGACCAACGATGTCACATAGTCAATAGCTATGCCAAAGGGAACCTTGCTTTAATTAGTAATTAAGCAGGTTTTTTTGTAACTTCTTAATTGATAAATAAATACGAAAATCAGATTAGACCTTTATTATTTTTGGATGACACAAGCACCTTGTATTGTAAAAACACGGTCATGAAGTAGTTTGTAAGTTTTGACTAATTTTGATTAATTGTCAGGTATTTTAATGCCATTTCTGGCAAACCAGACTGTCATGCCGTCTGGAATTATGCCTTTAACATCGGCATATACTTTTCACGGTTCTCGTAAATCACCCAAAGATTAATCACAAAGAATACGAGGGCAATGGGTAATCCTGAAGTATCAGTCATGGTGTTGGTCAGCATGATCCCGATCATTACTGGAAAGATGACAAGCGCGCCCAGCGCGCGTGTTTTAGGGAAGATAAAAAGTAATCCACCAAGGATCTCCGCAAGGCCGATGAGCGGCATCAGCCAGCCAATCTGAGTGAATGCCTGAAATGCCTTTAGCAGGTTTTCCGGGAGGTTCTCTGGGGGAGGCATGTAATTGAAGAACTTGTTTAATCCTGCATTGATGAACATGAGACCAAACAGCAGGCTAAGTACGAATGTGACTTTTCGTTTCATATCAGGGTGAATTTAAACTCCTTTACCATCATCAACCCTGCTGCTATGCTTATCCCAGGCAAAGCTTATCTTTCGAGGAGCTATACAAATATAAAAGAACAAACGAGTTTTGCAAGGTGTAACTTGCTAAATATCAGTATCTATATGCAGGTTGTGGTGCAGGATGGGAACTCAGCAACGAGCGAAAACCATTTGTAATGAAAAACGCCCACATACAATGATGCGGGCGTTTCATGTCATTAAAACAATTTATTGACTTAATTATTCGAATTAGATAACGGCCTCAGGTTTCATGTTCAGGAATACGAACTTATGATCGAACATGTCTAGTTTAATCTTACTGTCTTTATCAATCTTGCCTGCCAGGATCTCTTTGGATAGTTCGTTAAGAATACGTTTCTGAATAACTCTCTTCAAAGGACGAGCACCAAACTGAGGATCATAACCCAACTCTGCCAGCCAATCTAATGCCTCTTCAGAGGCCTCAATCTCTACACCCATATCTTTAAGTGTATCCTGCACGTGTCTGAATTGCAGACTGACAATGTCTCTGATCTCCTCGCGGTTAAGCGGCGTAAACATGATCAATTCGTCAATACGGTTTAAAAACTCCGGCCTGATGGTTTGCTTCAACAGCTCAAATACTTCGTTTTTAGTTTTAGCGATAAGCATGTCTCTGTTCTCATCTATTAAATCTCTGAAGTTTTCCTGTATCAGATGCGAACCAATGTTAGAGGTCATGATGATGATCGTATTTTTGAAGTTCACCAGGCGACCCTTGTTGTCGGTTAAGCGGCCGTCATCAAGTACCTGGAGCAGAATGTTGAATACATCTGGGTGTGCCTTTTCGATTTCATCAAGTAGCACCACAGAGTAGGGCTTCCTGCGGACTGCCTCGGTAAGCTGACCACCTTCATCGTAACCTACATATCCCGGAGGCGCTCCAATTAATCTAGAGACAGCATGACGTTCCTGATACTCACTCATATCAATCCTGGTCATTGCGTTTTCATCATTAAACAGGAATTCTGCAAGGGCTTTTGCAAGCTCGGTTTTACCAACACCAGTTGTTCCAAGGAATATGAACGAACCGATTGGCTTACGTTTATCCTGTAATCCTGCACGTGATCTTCGGATGGCATCAGAGATGGCTTCAATCGCTTCATCCTGGCCAGCAACACGTTTGTGCAACTCTTCTTCCAGGTGCAGTAATTTCGCACGTTCACTAGCAATCAGTTTCGTTACTGGAATGCCGGTCCAACGGGCTACAACCCCAGCAATATCGTCTGCAGTGACCTCTTCTTTAAGCATACGGCTCTCAGCCTGCTGACTCTCCAACTCGGCTTTCACCTGAGCGGCTTTATCCTGTGCCTCTTTAATCTTCCCATAGCGGATCTCGGCAACACGACCATAATCACCGGCACGTTCTGCCTGTGCGGCTTCCAGTTTATAGTTCTCGATCTGTTCAGACAAACTGTTTACCAGTTCCACCTGATCTTTTTCAGCCTGCCATTTTGCTTTCAGTTCATCACGCTCAGCAGAAAGGTTAGCAATTTCTTCGCCTAAAGAAGCTACCTTTTTCTCGTCATTTTCACGTTTAATGGCTTCCCGCTCAATTTCCAGCTGCATGATCCTGCGATCAAGCTCGTCTACATTTTCTGGAACACTGTCCATTTCCAATCGAAGCTTAGATGCAGCTTCGTCCATCAAGTCAATTGCTTTATCCGGTAAAAACCTGTCGGAGATGTAGCGTTGGGATAGCTCAACAGCTGCGATGATGGCCTCATCTTTAATCCGCACCTTGTGGTGGGTTTCGTAACGTTCTTTTAATCCACGTAAAATAGAGATCGCATCCTGGGTATCCGGCTCATCAACATTTACCTTTTGGAAACGTCTTTCAAGCGCTTTATCCTTCTCAAAGTATTTCTGATACTCATCTAAGGTGGTAGCACCAATTGCGCGTAACTCACCACGGGCCAGGGCAGGTTTAAGGATGTTTGCTGCATCCATTGCGCCTTCACCGCCACCGGCACCAACAAGCGTATGGATCTCATCAATAAACATGATGATGTCGCCTTCACTTTGCTGTACCTCTTTTACCACCGCTTTCAAGCGTTCTTCAAATTCACCTTTGTACTTGGCACCTGCAATCAATGCACCCATATCAAGGGAGAAAACCGTCTTCGTTTTCAGGTTCTCTGGCACATCACCTTTAATGATCCGGAAAGCAATACCTTCTGCGATAGCAGTCTTACCAACGCCTGGCTCACCGATTAGGATCGGGTTGTTTTTGGTTCTGCGGGAAAGAATCTGGATCACCCGTCTAATTTCCTCATCACGACCAATTACTGGATCCAATTTCCCGGATTCAGCATACTCGTTCAGGTTGCGGGCATATTTATTTAAGGCATTGTAAGTTGCTTCCGCGTTCTGATCAGTTACCCGATTATCGCCTCGAAGTGATACTATCGCCGTTTTAAGATCTTTTTCATTTACACCCATATCCTTTAAAAGCTTGGATGTATTGTCATTCGCAGCAAGAATGCCAAGCAGCAGATGCTCAACGGATACGAACTCGTCCTTAAATTCCTTAAGGTAGGACTGTGCTTTTTGCAAAGCGGTATTTGCCCCGGAAGAAAGGTAGACGTTGCTACCACTTACTTTCGGGTATTTGCTGATCTGGGCGTCCAGATATTGGTTAAGTACATTTAAATTAACGTTCAGCTTCTTTAAGACGTAAGAAACCACGTTCTCATCAACATTTAGCAAACCTTTAAGTAGGTGTGCGGTCTCAATAGCCTGTTGCTGATTGCCTTCGGTTATTGCTGAAGCCTGTTGAACTGCTTCCTGGGCTTTGATTGTGAAATTGTTGAAGTTCATACCTCCTTTGGAACAAAACAGGTGCCACTGGTGATATAGATGAAGACTATGAAAAACTGTCTTGTGAAAATAAGTTAAACAGACTAAATGGCTGTTAGTTAAAGTGTTTAACTGTAAAAATGACGTGTTAACCGGTAGAAACGTTAAAATATGTTAACCTCCACATAATCATGTTTTTAAAAGGTATTTTGTTATCATCAACCTTTGCCACGCCAGGAACTATGTCGAGAATATTCTTGCTTATGCTGATTTTGTTTTCCAATTACCTATTTGCACAGCAAGTAGCAAGACAGGATACTTCATTAAAAAAGCAGCCACATTCTAATGCCGATAGTTTGATTAACCTTTGGCAGATGAAATCTATGATGTTAGATGAAGTTAATATTAAGGGCATGAAGAATTATAAGGCCGATTCATTGAACAGGAGGAAAGAATATGCTTCGATTTTCGCTTACAAGGGACTGAGCGTTCTGGACGTATTTGTCAAAAAATCGCCTGAAAGACCTAAACAATACTCCGCTTTTCAGAATGCTACCGCATCCATAGCGAGTATCAATGTGCTTCAAGTATTTGGATTATTTAAGAACAACAGTTCTTCCGCTTCTAAGTTGAAGAAAGCTTTATTAAGAGAAGAAGCCGGTAGGTTTGTAGACCAACGATTCTCAAAGGAGAAAATAATGGCAATGACTTCGTTGAGAGGTGATTCACTGGAAAGCTTTATGAATGATTATAGGCCCACAACAGGGATGGCCCAAAAGATGAATGATTATGAAATGTTAATGTACATTAAAACATCATATGCTGGGTTTCGAAAGGCCAAACCAAGAGGGTAGTGCATTTCTCCTGGTTTTTACATTCTGAGTAAAAATAAAAGCCTCCGACATGCGGAGGCTTTTATTAATTATAATATGTGCAAAATAGCTTACCCTAAAACTTCGGCAAGCTTGCTTGTCTGATGATCCGCTAATTTCTGCAATGGGCCTGAAGCCAACATCTTCATCATCATATTTAAATCTGCAGAGATGGTATGCTTAGCAGTTGTTCCACCATTTGCATTTGTGGCAACGTTCCACTTCAATTCAACATCAAAAGGCGCTTGCTCCGTCGGCACTGCAGTAAGCTCCTGGTTTTCAATACGCGTATTAATCTTAATAGCCAGTTTCGCCATATTTTGAATGGTAAAGCTCGCTTCATCTTCAGTTGATGACCAGTTGTAGATATTTTCCGGCATCAGCTGTTGGTGATTATTCAGGTTCGAAAGGAAAGCGTAAACTTCCGCTACCGGCTTGTTTAGCTCTGTTGTGCTCTCTATAATGGTCATATAATAGATCTGGTTAATTTTTTCTTACTTGCCCCATTCCGCTGGGTTCTCCCGCCATTTTTTTAGCAGTTCAATATCGCTTGATGCAATGAAACTGTGCTCAGATGCATATTCAATTAATGCATTATAGTTAGACAGCGAAGAATAACGGCATTTCGCAGCTGCAAAGTTTTCATCGGCCACATCAAAACCGTAGGTAAAGATGGAAACCAGACCGGCAACAGATAAGCCCGCATCTCTTAGCGCAGCTACAGCAGCTAAGCTGCTTTTTCCGGTAGAGATTAAATCTTCTACAAGTACAGCGCGCTGGCCTTCCACAATTTCACCCTCAATTAAACTTCCGGTGCCGTGTTCTTTTGCTTTTGCACGAACATATGCGAAAGGCAAACCAAGTTCCTGCGCAACTAACGCTCCCTGAGGAATACCTGCAGTGGCAACGCCAACAATCAGGTCAACAGATCCATACTCTTCCTGAACCAGCTGTGTAAGCTTTTGTCTGATGTAGGTTCTTATTGAAGGATGGGAAAGCGTAACTCTGTTATCACAATAAATAGGGGATTTCCAACCCGAAGCCCAAGTAAATGGATTATTAGGTTGTAACTTTATTGCTTTAATTTGTAAAAGAAATTCAGCTACCTTTAATTCAATATCACTTTTATTAAACATGATCCAAAATTACAGAATTTATATCAACGATAACAGTTTGTTTATATCAGACACAATGCCCAATGAAGTTGAAAACTTGCAACTTCTTGATGCTGAACAGTTTGATTTCAAAACATTTTATAAAAATCTTAGTAAAGGATCAGCAGCGCATTATGTAATACTCACCGATACACCGAAAGAAGTTTTTAAAAGTGTTAAAGAATCGTGTCAGTTAATCAAGGCTGCGGGCGGTCTGGTGAAGAACGCAGATAAGGGCTATTTGTTTATTTTCAGAAATAAACGATGGGATTTACCGAAGGGCAAAGTTGAAAAAGGTGAAAAAATGAAGGAAGCTGCACTGCGTGAAGTGGAAGAGGAATGCGGTGTCACGATCTTTAAAAACAAAGAAAAAATCTGCAGGACCTACCATGTTTACGAGATGAACAATAAGGTAGTTCTTAAAAAAACCAACTGGTATAGCATGACCGTTAAAGGTTCGCCAAAGCTTGTACCACAAAAGGAAGAAGGCATCACGAAAGCAGAATGGCTCCAACGCAATGAACTTGCTCCAGTGTTAAAAAACACCTTTCCGCTTATTCTTGATGTACTTAAATCAGGAGATCTGCTCTGATCGCAAATATTCTACTAAACCTGCGTGGAAAACTAAGTGTTAATCAATTTGCTGATACAAGCTTCCTTTTTACAGATATTGCATTGCTTCTTTCGGTAGAAAGGAGCTAACATCACCGCCATTGCGCAGAATATCACGTACAATCGTTGAGCTGATCGCGGAGTATTCAGGCTTACTCAAAACAAAGATGGTTTCCACCTCAGGCATCATGGTCTGATTGATTTGAGCAATGGCTCTTTCGTATTCGAAATCCGCCACAGACCTTATGCCACGCACCATATAGGTCGCATTAATTTTCTTACAGAAGTCCACAGTAAGTCCTTCATAAGTTTGGATCTCTATGTTAGCATCGCCGGCAAACACGGCGCGAACAATCTCCTCTCGTTTATCTGCAGCCAGAAATCCCTGTTTGGAGCTGTTAAGCCCTATTCCGATGACGATCTTATCGAACAAGGGCAATGAACGCTTTAAAATATCAACGTGCGCAATGGTAATCGGGTCAAAAGAACCCGGGAATAAAGCAATTTTCATGTTATTCATCTGCTGGTTTTTCGAAGAAACTAAAGGAAGAGTTGCCGTATCTGCGGGTTTCCGTGAAACCGGGAAGGAAGTTCAGCTTTAAGAAAGATGGGTGTTCGATGACAAGCAGGCCATTGTCGCTCAGCAATCCGTTGTCAATCACCTTCTGCGCAATCTCCGGAATGTTCGGAAGATCATAGGGTGGATCGGCAAAGATGATCTGGTAGCTTTTTTTATGCTGATCTAAGAATTTAAAAACATCCCCTTTAATGGTTTGAATTTCGGGTAGCTCATATTTCTTAATGACTGATTCGAGCCAGTACACACAGCCGGAGTGCTTGTCTACCGCAGTTACACTTCTAATGCCTCTAGAAGCAAATTCAATACTGATGTTCCCTGTACCGGAAAATAGGTCGAGCACATCACAGCTGTCGAAGTCGTATGTATTATAGAGTATATTGAACAAGGCTTCTTTGGCCATGTCCGTTGTTGGTCTTACGGGTAAACTTGCCGGCGCATTTAAGCGGATTCCTTTAAGTTTTCCTCCAATTATTCGCATAGATTGAGTGCTAGTAGGCTGGTATAATAATGCGGAGGCATATCCTCCAGAATCGAATTGTTCAAAGTGTCTTCTCCCGGTGTACATAGATCCACCCGCGGAAAGTACTTCATCAGGATGTTATGCTGTTCGTCACCTTCGTTCAGAATGCCACTTGCAAGCACCCTAGTATCAGTTGTACTTATTTTCAGTTGCTTTAATAATAAAAGCAGATAGTAATGAAACTCTTCTGGATTTTCTACCTGAAATACATTCTGGAAGATCATTTTTCCTTCATGCATCAACATAGCATGGAAAGATCCAGCTGTAAAATCAAAATAGAACTGTTGTTGTTCAGCAACCTGGTTGATGGCGAGCAGTGAGGCTGTTTGCTCGAAGGAGCAGGCTTCGCGCCAGTGTGTCTTAATAGCAGATTCTACCGCATTTGGTAGCAAAAAAACACTTTTAAAATCCTGACCAGAATAGCTTGCTGTGTAAACACTATCGGAATAATGTTCCAAATTGGTGAAATATTTGAAATAAGGTTCTACCACCTCGGGGTTGTAAATTGCTTCAGGTACCGCTATGGTGTTTGTGGTGTAGGAGCCAATTTTTACACGGTTAAACAGTAAACTTAAATAAGGATCCGAAAGAATGGTAGAAGACAAATTGTGGGCTGTTGGTTCAAAATCCTGGCAGTCGTACACCACTTCAATTTTCTGCTCCGTAGTGTTCAGGATGGCATAAGAAAAGCTATCAGCCGTAATTTTCAACAACAAATTACAATTTAAAGCTGCTACCGGATCAAAGTCCGGGTCTTCCAATAAGATGCTGTTTTTGTTATTCATCTTAGCAAAATTAATCCTTTTTTCTATAACCACAGCATTGCATATTTGTAAAATGGATAAAGCCCAACTCATTGCCCAATCCTATCAATTTACGCCTACTGCCGAACAGCTGGAATTTTGTAGAAAGATGGCGCTGTTTCTTTCGCAACCGCTCGACGGCCAATGTTTTATCCTTAGAGGTTATGCTGGTACTGGAAAAACGACCTCCGTAGCTGCATTGGTGAAGGCCTTGCCTAAATTCCGCCTGCGTGCTGCCTTACTCGCGCCAACCGGTCGAGCAGCAAAGGTCATGACGAGCTATTCTGGCCGAACCGCCTTAACCATCCACAAACGCATCTACCGTAAAAAGTCGGCTGTATCTACAGATATGAATTTCCAGCTGGCGCCAAATCTTGCTGAACATACTGTGTTCATCATAGATGAAGCTTCCATGATCGCAGATGAATGGAATAGTCAGACTGGCTCTTCTTTTCTGAAAGATCTGATGGATTACGCGTACAATCAAAAGAACTGTGCTGTGATCTTTGTGGGTGATACGGCGCAGCTTCCGCCAGTAGGCAGTATGGAAAGCCCGGCTTTGAACGCTGCTTACGTCGCAGGAACTTTCCATAAGAAGGTCATTGAAGTGGAACTTCGAGAGGTGGTCCGGCAGGAAAAGACTTCAGGGATTTTGGCTAATGCGACCATGCTGCGGGAGATGATCCATCAGTATGAAAACGAGGAACCTGAAGAAATGGAGGATGCGCTGCCAATTCCTAAATTCTACACCAGCGGGTACAAAGATATCTTTCGGATGACTGGATTGAAGCTGGTGGAAGGACTGGAGTATGCTTATGGCAAGTTTGATATGGAAAATACCCTTGTGGTGTGCCGATCAAATAAATCTGCTAATGTTTACAACCAGCAGATCCGAGCAAGGATCCTGTACAGAGAGGAAGAGCTTACCGGCGGCGACCAGATCATGGTTGTTCGGAACAATTATTTCTGGCTGCCAGATAATGAAGCGACATCTTTCATCGCCAATGGCGATATGGCAAGGATCACCAGGGTACGAAACCAGGAAGATCGTTATGGCTTTCGCTTTTCTGAGGTGCAGCTGGAGTTTTTGGATTACCCGGATGCTGGTGCAATTACCTGCAAGGTAATGCTCGACACCCTAACTTCTGAAACACCCAATCTTTCATACGAAGATAGTAGAAAACTCTTTGAAGAGATCAGCCAGGATTACACCCACATCACCAATAAAAAGGAACGCCTATTGGCTATTAAGGAAGACCCTTATTATAATGCCCTTCAGATCAAGTTTGCTTATGCCGTTACCTGTCACAAAGCACAAGGTGGGCAATGGGACGCGGTGTTTGTAGACCAGGGGTATCTAACGGAAGAGATGATAGACCTTGACTTTCTACGATGGCTCTATACCGCCATTACCCGTGCTAAACGACAGCTGTTCCTGGTAAACTTCGCCCAGACGCTGTTTCTTTCGGCTGCGCCTGAGGAAGAGTACTAACAAGTGTATTTAGATTTCGCTCAACAATCAAGCGGACCTAGATAGAAGCTGGTGCTTTGCTTTGACCGATCTGCTGCCACGAATGCTGCATATATATGAATGGTTTTCCCGATAAATTCACGATAGGTATCCATCAGCTGCGTACCCATGCTTCTAAATGCACCGTGTACTTCGTATAATGCCGTTCGACTTTCCGGATGATAGGCAAGTAACATAAGTTGATCTTTATCGCTGGTGCCAGGGATGTATTCGGTAGACCAGTTTACCTGCAATTTATTTTCCATCAGTGCGACCTGGATTGTTTCAGGTAAGGGAAGGTCGCCATAGCTAACTTTTACCAAATCTGGTACAACTTCGTCCTGGATCATTGCGTTTTTCAGGTTGTACGATTTCGCTGCATTGAAGCCAACTGTTGTTGCTGAATAGCCAGCAAATCCGGCCCGTAAAAAGACCAGCAGCGGCTGAAGCCATGCATGTGCATTGGCGAACTTGCTTCTGTTTTTCACTTCAATTTCAGTTGCCTGGCTGCTGCGTGGTTTGCCTTTACTTCTCATGTAGGGAATGCCTTTCCAGACACATCCAACTACTGTTCCCACCTTCCCAACGAAGATGCCGTTAATACCTTGTATATACTTTGCCATAAGAGAGGTTAATTGTTTCTTTAAATATAGCCTATTCTGGTTAATAATGCTAATGCAAATGACAATTGTGCAACAACTGAAAAACACTTTATACACGTGTCGCGTGGGTGAGGTGTGGGTGAGGTGTGCCTCAGGTGTGGGTAAGGTGTGCTTGATTTTAATAATTACACCTGCTTATCTTATGCTTGAGAAGAACTTTGAAATTCTGTCCCGCCATTGCTTTAAACTGAAAAAGTTTCTTATTTTTAGTAAAAGCTAATACTCATGGCAACAAAAAAGATCATCACCATTTTCGGCGCAACCGGCGGCCAAGGCGGTGGGCTTGCACAAGCGATCCTTAATGACCCAAATGCCGAATTTTCGGTGCGTGCAATTACCAGAAATGCGGATGCTGAAAAGGTTAAAGCGCTCGCGGCACGGGGCGCTGAGATTGTTGTTGCAAATATTGATGATCCAGGTAGTCTTTCTAAAGCTTTCGAAGGGGCTTACGGTGCATACTGTGTAACCTTTTACTGGGATCATTTCTCTCCCGAAAAGGAGCTTGAGCAAGCCAGATCAATGGCAAATGCAGCGAAGGAACACGGTTTAGTGCACGTGATCTGGTCCACCCTGGAGGATACCCGACAGTTTGTGCCTTTAACAGACAATCGTATGCCTACATTGATGGAAAATTACAAGGTGCCACACTTTGATGCAAAGGGCGAAGCAAACAAATTCTTTACCGAAGCTGGTGTACCGACTACCTTTTTACGCACCTCATTCTATTGGGATAACTTTATAAACCTCGGAATGGGGCCAAAGAAAGACACAGATGGGACTTTGGTTTTTGCACTGCCTATGGGTGAAAAGAAATTAAGCGGGATAGCGGTCGAAGATATTGGCAAATGTGCCTATGGCATCTTCAAAGAAGGAACGGCGCTAGCCGGTAAAACAATTGGTGTCGCGGGCGGGCACCTTAGTGGTGCTGAAATGGCCCAGGCATTTGGAAAGGCCCTTAACCAGGATGTTGTTTATCATAGCATTCCCTTCGATGATTATCGAGCATTCGACTTCCCCGGTGCGGACGATCTGGGTAATATGTTTCAATTTTATCACGACTTTGCCGATGAGTTTCAGCAAAGCCGTAATCTTGAGTATGCCAGAACGCTGAACCCAGATCTACAATCGTTCGAGACCTGGCTTCAACGAAATGCTGGGCAGCTGCCGATGGAATAAATTGCTAATCTAGTTAAGCTTCCATTCCGGTCTTTCAAAATGACAGGTATAGCCGTACGGGTTTTTCTGTAAATACGCTTGATGTTCTTCTTCGGCATCCCAAAAATCAGCAACAGGTACAACCTCAGTAACAATCTTATTCGGCCAAATGCCAGACGCATCCATTTCCTGGATTAAGTTATCTGCTACTGCTTTCTGTTCTTCGTTTAGAAAGAATATTGCGGAGCGGTAAGAAGCACCAATATCGTTTCCTTGCCTGTTCCTTGTAGTGGGATTGTGAATCTGGAAGAAATATTCCAAAAGTTTACGGTATGATAGCTGGTTTGGGTCAAAGGTTATTGCTATGGCTTCAGCGTGCGTGCCATGGTTTCTGTATGTTGCATTAGGAACATCTCCGCCGGTGTAGCCAACTACTGTTGAAATAACACCAGGATATTGACGGATCAGTTCTTCTACACCCCAAAAACATCCGCCTGCTAAAATCGCTTTTTCAGTTTCCATATTCATTGTTCTATAAAACAAAAGTACAAGTTATCGTTCTAACATTATTTAAGATCCGATTGTTCGGCGGGTTTCTGGGCCAGATGTCATCTAAATTGACAAAGCGTCCAGAATCGTTCATGGATCTTCGTAGTGTTTTGATGTTGGTGCTTCAGAAAGTGAGTTGGGCATGCGAATTTTGCTTATCTTGTTACAAACAACTGCAACTTCCATACAGCCATTTGATTTACACGTAACCGATTATTAGAACGTACAGTTATGCAGCGAAACTACATCTTTAAGGAACGGCAAAGATTTATACAGTGGTGGCTCTGGTTAATCATACTTGGAATTGATGGCTTGTTGATCTACGGTTTTGTTCAGCAGGTCATCATCGGAAAGGCCTTCGGTGAAAAGCCGATGAGCGACTTTGGATTAAGCCTTGCTGTTTTACTAAGCTTGGCACTCAGCATATTTTCATTATCAATTCGCCTGGAAACACTGATAACCAGCGAAGGCATTTCAGTAAGGTTTTTCCCTTTGCATTTTAAATACAAGGTCTACGCTTGGGCGCGACTCCGTAAATCCTATGTGCGTAAATATTCCCCGCTGTCAGAGTATGGAGGTTGGGGTTTAAGGTTTGGAATGTCTGGTCAGGGGCGAGCTTACAACGTGTCCGGGAAC
>Ga0265798_10007183_pt1 | contig 14478 bp, 14 predicted proteins | sample P3T30metagenome_FD_192430 | JGI IMG/M metagenome (GOLD analysis project Ga0265798, IMG submission 192430) | Plant litter microbial communities from East Loma Ridge, Irvine, California - P3 T30 | ecosystem: Environmental > Terrestrial > Plant litter > Unclassified | place: USA: California...
GCGGCGGTCAAGGCGAGTCTGAGGGCCCCCCCCCTCCTCACCATCTGGACTGCTCCTCCCATCGGCGAATCGTGGCCACTGGAACTGCCCCATGACGCCATCTTTGGCTCGTAAGCTCACTCATAGCTACTGTACACTCAGTCCAACTGCACACCTCCCACCACTTCACATGCATCTGCTTGCGATTAAAATGCTCAAACCGTGAAACGGTAGTCGGCCCTGCTACATGCAGCAGCCGACGAGGCCTTTTTGAACGACTACCTAGTTGATACATTGCAGAAAAGAAGAACACAAAAGAAAACCCAGAAATAGATCAAAAGCCCATGCCGCAAAACACCTGCGACCCAACCACCCAAACGCTTCGCACATTGAAAAGAGCGTGGTCCTTTCATCGTCAGCATGCCAAAAGGGAGGCATGTTCCAACACACACGGAACAACAAGTGTGCCGTGAGATTCGTGCACTAACCGCCGGCATTGCTTATGCCTCCCAAGATGATCAGACCGCGCACGTCTATCGAGCGATTCACCCCGCCATTGCCAAACCTGAACTTGCATCATAACCCCAGCAACCAAACACCGAGCAAATGACGCCTGGAAAACGACGGAGAACGCTACACCACAAGCCTATTGACATGCCCGGAGGCGAACTAATGTGTCGATCAATTCCTTCGGTCCCGGCTTGGCCCAAAGTCGACTTCCGACACCTTCTTCGCTTCTTTTCGGTTCTTGACAATGTACTGCGCGTACAGGGCAACGTGATCGCTCGGGAAGTGGTAATTGGGGAACCCAGGTACCCGCTTGAGGTACCCCTTATCAATGTCGCCAAGCAGACCGACCACCTGCAGTGTGTTCGTCGAGTACCAGATGTAGTCGAGCACACCCTGAAAGTGTGGGACGTAGTTGGTAAAGGCCAACTCTCCGATGGGTGCGTAGCTGGACTTGAGACTGAACGGATGGGATATACCGTCTCGCGTGAAATTACCATACTTGCGTGTTCCCAGATCCGCGTGCACATTCGACACATTACCATGCGTGATGAGATCATACACACCAGACGTCGGTAGCGAGTTGAAGTCACCGCACAGTATGACTGGAAAGTCGGCAGGGTCAGAGTACTGCTTGGACGGTCCTGGCTCCTGGGTTGTGTCCAGCTCTGTTCCTTCTTCGCTGTCGCCATTTGTGAATTGATACACGACCTTGTTCGTGCAAGGAGCCGTCTTGGTCCACTGAGTCGCGAGCTTCGTGATTCCTTCCATCAAAATCGCGACTTGCACAAGCTTCACGTCGGTAAAGGCGGGATTCCAAAACACGTGCACGTTTCCGACAATGAACCGAGAACCTGTAGCACGGTTTTCAAGGAAGGCAACCACTCCGATATCGTCACGAGGCATGACACGGTTAAAAATGTCGTGTTCGCCCTTCATGTCGGGTCGGTTAATGGCAGTGTTTGCAAAGTCGATGAGTTGCTTGTCCAGCAATATGTACCTATGCCAGTTAGCACGCCGTTCTTGACTTTATACGCCAGTATTTACATACTTGCTGTTCTTGTAGAAAATGGCACACCCATCGACTAGCTTGGCTTCCCTCTCGGCCATAGTACGCGCCCTCGACTTTGGCCAGAAGACACCCTTGTAGTCATTATGCGCCAACGCTGCTCGGAAGAACTCGTTGAAGCTGTCCTGATCAATCTCCTGCAGACACACTATATCTGCGTCGCGCTCCCGCAGTTCGGCCAGAATTAGTTCCCGGCGGCTCTCCCAAGCAAGCGCGGAGCTCGGCGTGTACCCGTACTGTGACTGTGTGCAGTACTTGTCGCATAGGATGTTGTAGCTGAGTGCGCTCACAGTCTCTTGCGCAGAATCCTGAATCTCATCGAGAACGATCCAGTCTCGTTCTGGTGGCGCCTCTGGACCCGGGGCGTTTTCACGGAAGTGCTTGATCAGTTCCTGGGTACCCTGTTCCATGATGATTTGCTTTAGCTCGTCTGGGATAGGGTTACCCTCAATCCCGAGCATCTCCAACTGGTACAAGGATCCTAGTTCGTACGGAAGGTTTTCAATGTGATTGTCAAACAGCAGCAGCTGCTTCAGGTTCACGAGCATGCCAATCTCCGGAGGCAGATACTGCAGATTGTTCAATGAGAGATCCAGATGCGTGAGGTTCCGTAACTGGCCAATGTCTTGGTGTACATAGGTGAGCTTGTTCGAGTTCAGGTACAGCTTCGTCAGGAACGTGTAGGCGAACAGCGCGGGCGTGATTACTTTGAGGTTCTGGCCGCCAAAGTCGAGAATGGTCCATATGTGCTGGTCCTTGGCATCCTCTACGCGCTGGGCAGCAGGCCTGTTGCGCTCCTTCTCATCCGCCTCTTTCTGCATGCCGTTTGTTGTTCCAGCTACGATGCTCTTGCTAACACTCGGGTGGATCCTGGCGTGCGAGTGGGCCTGGGTCATTTCACGCGCCGTTTGGTGCAATCGCAATTGCTCTTGCCAGTGTTCGGTTTGCGGCTTGTTAAGCCCGCTGTGAGCGCTGTTCGGCGTACCATTCTGAAGGTGGTTTGGCGTGAAGTGGGGCTGGACGTTGGACATGCCCCCGCTCGAGATGTTGTGCTGGTGGTTGTATTGTCCGACATGGTTGTTGCCCGAGATGTCCTGGTGTTGCTGATGATGCTGGTTGTGGTGTTGATGGTGTTGGTTGTGTTGGAAGGGTTTGCCCAGATTCATCATGCTGTAGTTTTGCCCAGTCCGTCCATTCATCATGACGTTGTGGCCCTGGTGCCCATGGCCCTGGTTGAACATGGCAAACTGCGACGGAGACGACTGACGCCCGGGGGAGCGTGCTGGAGAGGGGGTATCGGGGTTGTTGAAAGGTATGCGGGCGGCGCTAGTTGTGGGGGACCGACGACCGGCGAGGTTGCGTATGTTTTGTGTGTGTTGCGGGTAGAAGGTTGAGCCGGTTCCCCTTGTGTAGACCGAGTAATCGGCCATCTAAGGGAATCGCAGCGGATGATGGTCTAGGTCCTGCAGGCGGACGGGCGAATTGGTAATGAAAGCGCCGGGTTTTTATGGCGAAAGGCGTCAGGTGGGTGGTAGGGCTCGGGCACGCGATCTTCTTCGTTTTAACATGGGCACCCGAAAGCGTCTTCGACATGAGCATGCGCTAGCAGACGCGGCAGCTGTATACCATGTATTGTGGAGCCGCGGGCGGAGCGCGAGTGAGGGTAATATTGAGCCGGGTCTCGATAGTGAGAGGTGGGGAAGGCGTGTTCGCAGTAAGGGGCTGGGGATTGGGCTGGTATTGATATCGTGGCCGTCTACTGTTCTGCCCACCAGTCTGTTAGCTCTGTAGCGGGGAATCCCAGGTCGTTGTCGTCGGAGCTGCAGAGGTCGACAAAGCGGGCGGAGGCGGCGCACGTATGGCAGCTGAGAGTGCCAGAGAGCGCGCAGGAGGATCAGTCGGTCTCAATTGTGCCAGTCAGATGGGTGCGGGTCCAACTGCAGCGCTGTGAAGAATAAAGAGAGTAGTGAATGCGATACGTGAAGCCGAGTCGAGCCTTGCCCAATTGATGGGGAGCGCCGCTAAGCTGGCCACGTGACCTGGTGGAAGCGTCGATCCATGATCCAGCCTGAAACTGTATACCTGGCCACTCGCGCATCTTGAGCCCTGACATGAGCGCGTCGTGATGCGCTGCGCGACTTGTGACGTTGTAAGTAGCTAGGTAGGTAGATGTTGTCCACCGTGTGTTTGCCAGGGCAAGTCATGTGCGCACGCTCTCTCCGCCGCCGGAATCGAGACTCGAGGCTCGAGCCGGCCCATGCTGTCGCTCAGATTGGGTGCAACACGCGCAGCAGCAGCAGAAGCATTGGCCTCGTGTAATATCCATAGATGGCCTGGATAGCCATGCTTGTCTTGCCCTACCATGTGTTCGCTGGGCCGTGGTACGCACTGTTTTTGCACACAGCTGCACCACTCAAACGTCCTCTCGTACCCCAAACACGGGCATCATCACCTGCAGCGCCCTCGGCCCAAGCCGCGGCCATGCATATGTAGACATGCTCACACGCGTCGCCCACATTTGCCCAGCTTCTACCACGGAATTACGACAGAAAACCTGGGGATTCACACCGCCGTAGGACGTGATTGGATATATGCCCTCGGCTGGCCTTGGAGCTCCTCACCTGAGTGGCCTCGTACACCGGCACTGGACCGAAGACAATTTGACGCCGCACGCCATGCTGAGAGGCTGCTCTGCTGTGATCTCCCCTAGAGCTGGCCACTAAGTACTGACACTCACACTGCTGCCACTGATTACTGCCACTGCCACTGATACTGCCACCCCCTCCCCACCTCCAGCACATCCACTCCGCCGTCCCGCTCCCTAGTTGCTGACTCGCCTGCACGTGCTTATCGTACCACTAGAGACCGGCTCAATATCGCGCTCCCGCTAAAAACAGTGGGGCAGGGGTCAAGGCACGCTGGACATCTTTCGACCACCTTCCCAGGCCGTTTCGATGGGAGATTGGCAACTGGCAAGAAGGCTGTTGACACTCTACATGCGACCCTCTGGCTAATAAGAGTTTCAGTATCGCTACTACGGCGCCAATCCCACCGCCAGCCCTCCCGTCCGCCCAAAGACCGTCGAGGCAAAGCAATGGGATCTGACCACTACCGACGCTCTTGGTAGAACTTTATCTGCATCCTCAGCACCGGCGGCCTCAGGTTCGCGATCGCACCAAATCCACACCATGGACGTGACGCGGGGCTCCATGTCGAGCAACTCCACCCTAAGTGCTCGGGACGATATCGCCGGTCCCTCTGCCGAACCCTTCATCCTGCGCCATGGACGACGATACATCCGGAGCGCTCAGAGCTATCCCCTCCCGTGCGACCTGCCCGAACTCCACCGTCAGAACCTGCAAACTCTCCTCGCCACCGCGGTTTTCGGAAGGGCCTTGGGCTCGACGCCCTCGTACCCCCCAAAGAAGGTCTTGGAAATCGGATGTGGCTCCGGGTACTGGTCGGCCGTGTGCCATGCATGGCTCAGTGGTACGTGAAACCGTAGTCGTTTGCATCAGCGGCCGCTCAGTGCTGACTGCGACCAGAACAGGGCTACAAAGACGTCTCCTTTACGGGCCTGGACATTGTCAACGTAGCCGGGGATTTACAGCGCCAGGGCATTGACTGGAGGTTTGTCCAGCACGACTTGCGCAAACTGCCACTGCCGTTCGACGATGAGGAATTCGATATCGTGGTGATGAAGGATCTGAGCATGGTCATGCCGCTAGGGTCGCCGTCTCAAAAGATAATGGATGAAGCCACGCGGATACTCAAGTCTGGAGGCACCTTGGAAGTCTGGGAGACGGACCATATCATCCGCTCGATCCTACCGCATCCACCGCCCCCGCCGGGCAAGAACCCTCAGGAGTATGCCTGTGCCGTGTCGACCGGAACATTCCCGATTTCGCACATCACCCCATTCGCCGACGTGCAGAACAAGTATCTTCAAGACTCGAACACCTGGATTCAAGAAGCGTTGGATCAGCGCAAGCTCTCGCCAACGCCGTGTTCTCGGATATCGCAAATCCTGCTCCAAGAGACGGAGACGCTGTGTGATGTGGAAAACCACCGAGTCGCCATCCTACTAGGCGAACCGCGATGGGAACGTGAAGCTGCAGGCGAAAAGATAAAGCGACGCGGGAGTGAGGCTGGGAATCTCATCAAGGGCGGTGCCATGTTCGATAGCTCTATCCTTACCAGAGAACAGGCAGCACTCCGGCATACAGCGTTGCTGATCGTCATCCAGCTGATTGAGAGTTTAGAGCCCCTGCTCAAGCAGGTTAGCGGGAAGAACCAAGAAGAATGGCAACGCTATTGGAATTCCATGATCAACGATTTGCTGGAGCAAAAAGGAGCTTCTAGTGGTGAGTGTCTCGAGGTGGGAGTATGGTGGTGCAAGAAGGTGTAGAGTAGTAGCGTACCTTTTCTATTTGTGATATCCCGGCCCACAAATGGCCATTAGGCGGTGAGGGACAATTGTCCTACAGTAAGCTAGGCAAGTTTGTCGTAGCGCTGGCGTAAAGTACGATAACGCTTGAGATAGTATCTGGACTAGTTTTAGGGAGACTTTCTTATCGTAGTTTTGCTGGTTGTATTTACAGGGCTTCGATTTCTGGTCATCGTGTTTAGCGTTGAATCTGTTGACTACGAGTAAAAGTAAACCAACCTTTCTTTACATACTCTGCCCTCTCGATCCCTTGTTTGATCTTCGCCTCATCAGTCAAATGCCGTTGACTGGCAAATGCTTTGTACAAGCGCGTTCGGAAGTAGTCGTATCCCTGGGGATACTCGCGGCCCATGAAGAGCAAATCTGTAGTAAAATGAATAAGTGCTTCCCGTTATGACTTGGTGCGGGGGCTTCACGTACCCTTGTATATCCGAATGACCTGGTGGCGGAGAGCTGGGTTAGGAGAAGCCATTCTGAACGCAAAGGAGAGAGTTGTGGTTGGCTCGCAAAAGTGGTGTTTTGGGCAAATCCGCAAAGGTGAGCAGAAAAATGCACGGATTTTCCCACAGAAATGTTGGATGACAAGCAATGGTGATGGGGGTATGGAGACTTGGGCTCCTCGCATTCCTGACGTAGGTAGGGCTACTGTCGCTACTGGGTGGTGGAGACGACATATCCTCGGCTCTCGTTTCCGCATCTCGGAAGCAAGGACACTAGTACGCGTTCATCACATCTTGTACCCCCAATACAAGTACCTCCTCACGCTTCATTGCTGAATTCTATAAGAGAAAAAAAAATATGCGTTTACTGGTGCGCTCGGGGATCTCGTCGTTGAAGCCAATATCGGTGCTCGCGGGTGTGCAGAGGATACCTCTTGCGCGATATCAGTCCACTGCAAGCGGTATGTGGTTGTGGAAAGTCGAGTGGCGTGGTAGCTAATGTCCTTTTCAATGTAGAAAATGCACCGGCTACCGCTGCACTGAGCCCCCGCTGGCTCACAGACATCAGGGCGCGGATCGGAAAATGCATCAACTTCGGCATGAGCCCCACGCAGATTGAAGAGGCTGGCTCGATACTGCAAGAGACAGCGAGAGATTGTGCGTGTTACTACAGGAAGGACCCAGACACGAACATCAGCTCACGTGTCCGTTCAAGGGAGAGAGCTTGTGGCCGGAAGCGAAGGGTTCCTCACAAGCAAGCAGTGGCGAGGCCTCTACCGGCAGGAGGTGGTATGGGGAGAAATGGTGAGCCTTTTCAACCAAGATTGTATACGACGGCTAATATAGACTGATTGCACAGGACAGCATGGTAGGACAACCCACGAATTTGTACATTGACCACTGCTGATAGAGTCGAAGGGTACTCAATCACAATCTCATGCACGTATCTCAACAAGTCCTGATCATGTGTAGGTCACGTTAATAACGTCATGTATAATCGATACGCAGAGTCTGCCAGAGTCAATTGGACGCTGAATTTCGCGGCCAGCGATCCACAGCACAAGGCTGAGTGGATGGAGCTCATGACACCCAAGGGCATGGGCTTGATTCTGAGGAGTATCAAGACTGATTACAAGTTTGTGAGTCTGCACCCTATCCTAGTCTCCGACTGTATCATGCAGCCGTGTGGATGTCGACCACGCGAGTCTTTCCGCATGTGGCAGGAGCGCGGAGCAATACCAGGATTAGAGGGGTTGAAAGCCTTCGCGCCGGCATTGACGTCAGTTTCGCTAACCACGAGCAAATAGCCGATGAAATGGCCAGACAGGTATGTGTACCGAAGTGAGTGGTAGTTCACTGCCGTTGCTAAGTATCCTGCCAACAGGATTACAGTACTCCATAAGCTTAGAGACAAGCCCACAGAGAACACGGACCATTTCATTTTGGATGTCCTGATCCTCTCTGAAGCACATCGCCGCCCGGCAGCACGCTGCATCGAGGACATTGTAGTGTATGACTACCGGAGCGCGAAGAAGTCACCACTGCCACCGTTTATGACTAGTAAGTTCCAAGAGACGTTCAAACTGCAGGAGGAGGCGAAAGAGACGAACAGCAACAGGGTCAGGGTGCTGCTGGATCGGGTTAGAGAGCTGGAAAGAAGTAGCTGGGATAGAGCTGATGCCAAAGAAGACTTTGGTAGCGCGGCGGATCAATAAGCTGGTGGACATGTGCTGGTTGCAAGCTTTGCAGGCCTGAGATAGGGTGATGTAGTAGTGAGGTAGAGGGCAAGTATTACAGCTACCACCCTCACAATTCCAGGGCGGTGCGATCACGATGCAGCATGCAAGTAACATGCGGGGTTAGGTGCATGGTGTTCGGGCCATGGCGGGCCTTGATGTCACTGGACAATGAGGGGAATTTGAACAAGACTCTATCCGGCAAGATGCAACCTGACTTGAAGCGAGTGGATAATGGCGTGCTTGCGCCGGTGATCAGCATCTGGTGGGCTCTGTTTTGTAGATACCGCAGAGATGTGCAGGCGCGTGATGGACCGACCGGCTTGCCCCATTCGCACGGCGAGCATGGTGCGATTGGCGTAGTCGGGTTAAGCTTCGACGCGCCGGCACAGTGCAGACGGGGGAAAGGTGCTGGGCGGAAGGCTTGCGCGCTATGCTCGCCTCGCACGCTGGGTGCTGGATACGTATGGTGTGGCGTGCATGTTTCCCATGCCGCGTTTGCATTGCGTGGGCAGTGGGCACGTGAGATGCATCTTCATGCGCCTGAAGCAAAGTGGCCGCAGTTGGAGAGTGGCAGCCATTGAGTAATAGCGTCGGCGGGGTTTGTCCGCTGCAGAAACTTCAGGGCATGCGGCGAACAGACTCAGCGCGAATCAAAAATCAATTTGCGCTGCAGCTTGCTGTGGCTCAGGGGGGGTCCTGGCTCAGGCAAATGAACAGGTAGGCTAGACGGTCTAGCAGAGAGGTCGGCCTGGCTAATTGGCTGCCTCCAAGTAGCGAGCTGGCGATGCAGCGTGAGGTGGCCAGAGAGAGGCTCCAGGTACCGGTACAGGGCAAAAGGTACCAAGGGGCATCATGGCCGGGCACCGCAACATGAGGCAGACGAGGACGTAGACGAGGACGTAGACGGCCAGTAGACGAGGCCGCACATCGGACAAGATGCAGACAGACAGACAGACAAATCAAACGGCAGTGCAGGATCGGCGGCAACATGTGCAGGTCGGACACAGTTCGGCTGATCTGCATGTCCAAACATCAACACGTCCGCCCGCGAGTTGGCCATGACATGAGCGAGGCAGCGGTACAAGCCGGGCACATGGGAATCCTAGGCGTTTGCGGTGGTCGTGTGTCGTACCTAGGTCGTGTCTGGTCCGGTACAGGAGACGACCCACTCGCGGCAAAGCCTTGTGGTAGGCTTTTCTTGGTTCACTTGGTCAGCTTGGCTTGGTCGAAGGTGCAGCGCTGTAAAAGCGCAGGCTGCATTTGACGTTTAGCAGGTGCAAGTCTTGGCACCACGCTCGCTCGGCGGAAAGCACGACACAGCAAGCGCAGGGCTCCTTCCTCGCTCCTTATACTCGCCTACACCACCGCCCACCGCCCTCAGCACCCCCACCGAGCAGCGGCTCTCTGTCTTCCAGTCTGGCTCGTCCTGTGCAGCAGTCGAGTCTCGCCGGGGAGAGGTTTGCCCGCTGTCACCCGCACCGCCGTCTATGGTAGCAAAGTCGAAGAGGAACGCGGCGCACGACAAGCGACACGAGAATGGCCTTGCGGCCCCTGGCAAACGCATCACCAAGCAGAAGAGCAACCCCTCGCTCGCTGGCAACGTCAATGGGAGGCCTCGCCCGCCGACGCCGCCAGCCGCCAGCCATGTAGAGGGCGAGAGCAGCCAGCAGGCCAGCGCGACCATCGACCGGCTGTCCAAGAGTCCGCTCCACGACACCATGGCCGCCGCTGCCACGTCCACTGCAGTCGACGAGCGCACCCGCGCCGCCTCGGACGCCTCGCTGGACAACACGGCTGACGCATGCCGCCAGTACGACAATGGCTCCAATGCGCCCTTTGACCCCATGTCCTCCGCTCTCCACCGCGCCGACACAAACGCCTCCAAGCCCGCCTCGCTCTCCATGGCCAGCATGCTCGCTGTGCCCGCCACCATTCTCACGTCCTGTCCTCTGCGGGATGTCCTCGCCATCCTCATCATCCTCCTCCAACTCCCCCCAACCGTCCTCACCGTCGTCCAGTTCCTGTTCGCAACCCTCACCTTTGTCCCGCCACAAGCTGGGACCCCCCTGTCTGCCCTCTCCGCCTTCCCTTCCTTCACCGACATCTTCCAGGGCTCTGGCGGCACCCCCTCTCTCTTCACCACAATCATCGCCGACACCGTCATACTGTTGATATGGCTGCTGCTGTGGGTGCCTGCTCAAAACTTCTTCCTCGACCTCGCCCAGGCAGTCATTGCCATTGCTCTCGGCGGCGCCGCAGCAGGCAAGAAGGGCACCACCAATAGCATCGTCATCTGCTTCGTCATCATTCTCTCCAGCCATCTTCTCAGATTCAGGCCTCTCCGGCAACACATTGTACAATTCCTCTGGACGGGGCTCGCCCGGGGAGGCCTGGAATTTCTGACGAGCCCACCGAGTTCGCCAACCTATCTGGAAAGCTTCTCGACCCCCCACGGATGGCCCCGTAGCCTCCTGGGTATACATATTCTGGCCCAAGGTGTCGTTCGCATCATCCGGCGCTCTCTGTCTCGACGAGAACACACAACTCTACCTACCGGCAAGAAGACCGACCCCGAGTCCGGTGTTCTCCAACGCTCAAATTCAACCAACCTCGATCCCACAGCCGACGTGCCTAATTCCTCGAGTACCGATGGCCGCCCACCGGGGCCGTCGCCAGCAATACACGCTCACAAGGATAAAGCGAGCACTTCCAGGAGGAAGAGGAAGCAAGCTACGCATGTGCGTAGTCAGCAGCCATTTTGGGCTGCCCTTGCCAGCACAAAAGTTACAGTTTTAAAAGAGATGGAAAGTAGCCGGGCGGCAAACGACGCCGACGAGGCTAATGCAAAAGACGCAAATCACATTGGAAACGCTGTTTATAGATCGGAGGATGATCGTGTTTGGATTTCAGAAGTCGGCTTTTCCGACATTTCATTTCGTGTTAGTTTATCTGGTGCCGCGGAAGTGCAAGACGAGGACGACGAATTTCCCCACGTCGGCTCCGGCATCGACAAGTCAAAACCATTCTACATTCGCGTCAACGGCGCCGATTGGAGCTCGACGCGGATCCGTCAAAGCGAGCCGGTTGGTTTGCATGGCCAGGAGGGAACAGGCTACTGGGTGGGAGAGATTTTTGGTTTGACGGCTCTTTCGAACTACTATTGCGAGTTCGTCCGGACCGTCGACAATGAAGTCTTCTACTCGGCAAGCCTTATTACCTCGGCGAGCCCCGTAACTGAACTAGGTAAGCAGAACAGCTTTGCCAGCGTTTCTAAACTAACACACTCAGCTACAGCCTCTATTGCTTCACCACCGGCCCATCAAACTCTGCGGCCTTCTTCACCCACGACTACCCTAAAGAACTCAATCGCTGCGGCCGACCAACAGCTACAGGAGCAGCGGAATCGCCTGAAGCGGAATAAGAAGGACCACAAGACAGCCATCACTAATATCAAGAAAGAGGTGGATGCCCTTGGGAATCGCCTTGCCAACGCCGGAGGCAGTGACGAGCGCCAGCGCCAGCGCGTCCTTCAGTTTACACAAAACATTCGCCAGGCTGATGATGCGGCCGCCGATTTTGCCGTTCAAGCAGAGAATTTGGGTAGCATTCCCGAGGAGGAAGCCAAGGAAGCTGCGGCCAGGAAAGCCGAATGGAAGAAGGAGCGTGACAATAAGAACGCCATCGCTAGCGAGTTTGACAAGACCAAGGAGGAGATTCAGCGCCAGGTGCAGAGTGTAGAGTCGGACATCTCTACTGCATTCCAGAAGAGGGAACGCCTTCAGCAGCGTCAGACCAGGCTCAACGAGCAGCACGACCGTCTCGTCACTGCCAATGCTGAGGGTTTTACCGCCAAGCAACGAAGAGAGCAGGAACGTGCAGCGTTGCGAGCACAGCGTGCCGAGGTTGAGCACCAGTACCGCAGCAACATCAATGGTTACGAGAGGCGTACTGAGGAACAGAATGCTTCGACCAGCCAAATGTTGCAGACCGTCCAGCACTACGAAGAGCTCCTTCTCCAGCAAGTGCATCAGCACATGTCCGTTCCTACCACGCCTGAGGGAAACCTTCCAGGCACCAGTATGTCTCCTCACGGCAACGGCTTCTCCAGCTTCACGTTCCCTTCGCTTAATTCGCACGGCATCAGTACCCCTGGTTCAATGCGTGGGGGCCGCGGGCGCTCCTCGTCTATGCTCTCCAACGTCTCCGGCTTCACCGACGCTTTCGACGAACCCTCCTACTCCTCCACATACGTCCTCGGCAACCCGTTCAATACTCCTGGACCTGTTAATGGCCGGAACCGCAGTCACGGCAGTGGCAGCTTGAGCTCGGGTACCTCGAGTCAAAGCTCGAGCCAGCGGGACCCTCTGAGTCCTGTGCAAAGCATCAAGCCAATGATGGTGAGAAGTTCGACGAGTGGTAGCAATGGTTTGATGAGTCCAATTGGTACTGGTAGATAAAAAAAAGCACACGATTTGTTGTTTGATCTTTAGGTAGCTCTCCAATGTGATTCTGCGTTCTTTTGGTTGTTTCAAAACCTGGGTTCATTGTAGACATTGCAGTGATGTGTGTGTGATATGATTATGTCATGCCCCTTTACAACTCCTCGGCAATGGATTCCAGCGACGGACCCCAGCGCATCCGACCCCCGTCCTCTTCAACCTCTTCATCTCCGTCTCCTTTGTCATGCTGCTCTTGTTTGTATTCTCTTTCTTGCTCTTTGTCGTGTTCATCATCATCTTCGTCTCCACCAATACCAGGATTCGCCACGTTCGGCACCAGCTCATGCCTCACTGTCCAATCCCTGGTCTCCATACAGATCCCTAGTCGTCTATTAAAAACCACTCACTCATGTACCCCTCTGTCTTTCTACAACGCCTCCAACTCCATCCATCTTTGCAACAGAACCAGCACCCAGAAGCCTACAGGCCCTCGCCCACAATAAAACAAAAAGGATAGAAGAAGAGAGAGTGAAGACACTTACCAACCACGCCACCCATCCCGTGCGCTGCAGATCCGCTAGTGATTGTCTCACCCCCGTCACAATGTCCACAACGTCTGAGACGTGTGATATCAGTGCGAAGGAGGTATAAGGGGCAGAGGCCGGGCCAGTGTACAGGATGAGGGCGACGCCGTAGGTGGGCGAAGCGGACGTGGCTGTAGCGCCGGGCGTAATGTACGACACGACATTGTAGAGGGTGTTTGAGAATGAGGTCGATGTCGAGCCGTATGGGGGTGTTGCGAGGGCGATGATTTGTGGTTTGAGAGCTGCGAAAAGGTTGGCTTCTAGGAGGATGGCAGTGTGGGAAGACGTTTTGCTGAGGTTACGGGTAAGTGGTGATAATGGTCTTGGGTTGGGAAGTTGAATAGAGGACTTGGAGGGGTTTTATTTGTTTGGCTTCGTGATAGCTGGCTCGTTGGTTGCGTGTGTGTGTGTGAGGCCTTTGGATATAGAAGTGAGCGTGAATGTGAGCAAAAATTTTAGGGCAACTGGTGGATAGAAAGCACTCTTGCGTCGTACCCTGAGTCTTATCAATATATAAATGGCTCATGTGACTCTGCAATCACTTTTGAATTCCGTTTGTTTTATCGAACTCTCACTGGTAGTTCGCCATCACGCCGTTCACCCCTCTAATCACAAAGTCGGTCCCTCCACCCTTCCGTCCACCTCCTCCTCGCCTCCTGGATCTGTTCATCGTTCCAACATCCCATCCTCTTATGCGACCCACTCGGCCGATACCAGGGCTCCCAACTAACATTGACCCGATGCACCGCCGCCTCCCTAGCCATAATGTCCCAAAAACCGGCACCCCCCTTTATCTTTGCTATACTTTCCTCGAAAATGCAATCTTCCTGTATCCTTTCCTCAAACACGCGCCACAGCAGCGGCATATACAAGACGTCCTGGACGCAATACCGCTCTATCTCTGTGCTCAACGGGCGAGTCTCAAACACGGCGCAATTGCCCCCCTTTTCCGAGTCAAAGAGCGCGTTTCCTGCCTCTTTGCTTGCTTTCCAGGCGGCAAAGTGTCCGGGGCATAGTCCAGCATTGTCCCGGATGCAAGTTGAGAGACTGCAGAGGAAGTTGCGTGATTGTCCGGATGTCAGAGTGCGGGTTGCGAGTTCCATGACTTGTAGGTCGTGGATGCAGGATAGTTTGATGCCATAGTGGGCGAAGAGAGCGTCAGAGTCGTTGCGTACGTCGAAGAAAACTTTGGGTATGGTGGCGGACTCGAGGATTGACTTGAGCGTGGCTTGTGGTGCTACCGAGTCGGAGTCGGAGAATGTAGACGTTTGGTC
>Ga0265798_10007184_pt1 | contig 14478 bp, 11 predicted proteins | sample P3T30metagenome_FD_192430 | JGI IMG/M metagenome (GOLD analysis project Ga0265798, IMG submission 192430) | Plant litter microbial communities from East Loma Ridge, Irvine, California - P3 T30 | ecosystem: Environmental > Terrestrial > Plant litter > Unclassified | place: USA: California...
CCTCTCTTTCAACTACACATTAATATAGCAGGTCGTATCAACTGACACAAGCAAGTTCATATAACACTGACAGGCGTTACTGCTTATATTTTATGGGGAGGTGAGACAACAGTGAAAGACCATGGCATGCCGAGCGGGTGTCTCATGGTTAATCATTACAGTACGATCCACAAAGATATTAGTGGGCCTCGGATACTGATCTGCTAGTAAAATGACGCAATAAAAGGAGGCACGATATTAGTGAAGCCCTAGTGATAGTATCGCACGTACTGCGCCATCTCATGCCACGCAAAGCCTGATCAGAAACCCATAGATCCCAACACAGCATTGCACAGGCAATTGGACGCGAGAGAAATTAGTTCCTATCCACCCCGTTGCTCTGTTGCTCTCCCGCGGTCCATCCAGTATTGTGGCTTGCATCAACCTGCAGTCGAGGTCTTGGCTGCTCGGCTCGACAACCCTCAGTCCTTTGCCTCGGAACCTGTCCAGCGTTGAACCATCTCATTGGCATTTTTCTCGACACCGATCAAACAAGCGAAGGATGGAATCTTGGTGCTGCCTGATTTTTTACGCCTAGCGGGATGTGTCGGAAACTCCAGTTGTGTGCTGTGAAAGTGCCTCGGTCAAGCTTGGAGGCATGGTCAGCGATAGCAAGCCACTTTAGAGAGCTACGAAGACCTCGGTACGTCGTGTCGTTACGAATACGACGTGAGTTTTGGCCACATATTAGACGCTGAGAAGATCAGTGTGACCAGGTCATAAGACTAAGACCAGCAAGCCTTCGGTCATTACGGTTGGATCTTGCTGTTAATTGGTCCCCTGTAGGGAACCTGAAATCCGGGGAAGGGACCGATCAGGCTCCCAAGCACCGGGATGAGATACCATGATCGCCACGGCCTCCTTTTTAAGGTTCTTCAGAACGTTTGGCTATGGCAACATCTTTTTCAGGTGGCTTCCTCAACACAAGGCTAATCAATGTAATACGCTTTTAGGGGCGTTAGCGTTAGCATGCATCGTAGTAGTGGTTCGTGGGCGGCACGTTGTTGTAGTCTGTGGGATATTCCAAGGTGCTTCGTGTACGCTGGAGTAAAGGAAAGTCTTTGCGAGTCAGAAGCCTTCAATTGCCTGATTACGCCACGGTGCAGCTCAGACACAGGCCGACACCATTCAAGTGAGCCAAACGTACGGTTGTGTGGCCAAGGAAACGTCCAGCCGGCCTAACCGAGATCCTGTGATGGCTGGGCCGATCTGCATACACGGCTGGTCTATTGACTGGGGAAGTAGCGTAGTGAAGGTACTCATGTCGACACCCATGAGATCCTCGGTGTATGTAAGAATGACTATACAAACTTGGGAGCTTATGTCGCGAGGTTAATTGCTTAGGACTAATCTACTCGCTGGCAATTGCGGTGTAGAATCCTAGCAAACGTCTTCGGCACGAAGCAAACTGGCACTGTGAACGTAATACTGATGGAATCACTTCCGAGTATCCTGCCGTGTTTGCGGACTTTTGCTCATGTACGCGCTGTGGCAATCTTCCTGCTTTAGAGAATATGAAAGTAGACTCCCCCGTGTCAAGCCTCAAGCCAACAATCAAGATGACGGCGAGAACACTCTGCCAAGTCACCGGAGGCTTGGAACGGCATGTAAGACCAATGCGCCTTGGTCGCATGCGGCTCGAGCCCACCCACGCGTCGAAGCATTCCGGAGGAACTGCCTAGTCGGGTCAAGATCTAGACAGTGAGATGTGCCTCGATAGGTGGAGCACTTGAAGGACGCCCTTTTACCCCGCGTACAGCTGAAACGACTTCACGTGCCCATCGCTTAGCGATCACCTCGCATGACAACGAAGTCGAACAAAGAACAAGAACATAGGCCGAAGAACCGCCAGCAGCCTCAACGTTCTCCACGTGCGTAGTTCCACGGCGGCGGATGACTACGGGCACGTTAGCATGGCGACGGACAAGCTTCTCACCTTCCTGCTGGCTCCTTGTGGGTCTGAAAGAAACGGTGGCGGTCGCTAGCCTGCGGGGTCTCCACATGCCAAGCCTCACCCCAGCTTTTCTGGGCCTTTTGCATTTTTGTGGCTCACACGGCTTTCCTTCTGCTTTGAAGTGATTGAGTAGCAGACTGGTGAATGAGTGGGGGTTGTCCGTGCCTCGGCACTCATAAAGGAGATGGCTTCCTATTGTGGTCACTGCGCTTGGCATGGTGTAATGGCGGGGAGTGCACACAAATATATCCTGTAGCTGCCACTCTCCTTTCCAGGCCCCTCACTTCCTTTCTCTCGCCTTCGGTCCCTCCTCAACTTGTAGTTCGCCATGGCTGCTGCTCAACCTGCCATGCATCACGACGATATGCTCGAGAAGCAACACGTATCGCACAATGAAGACATTGGCTCGCAAGATGGCTCCGGATATGAGTGCGAATTCAGCGAGCGAGAGCAAAAGAAGATCATCCATCGCATTGATCGACGTCTTGTAGTAACCGTTGGTGTGCTGTACTGCATCAGTTTGATGGACCGGACCAATCTGAGTGCTGCCGCCATTGCTGGGTCCGTAATCAAACTATTGCAAGGATCTCCGCTTAGAGCTAACACTGCCTAGTATGACTGTCGAGCTGAAGCTCAACGTCCTGCAGGGTACCATTTCGCATTATTCGATTATCACCATTGTGTTCTTCGCCTCTTACATCGTCTTCCAGCCTCCGGCCACTGTCATCTGCCGATATCTCGGACCACGGAACTTCCTCTCTGCCATTGTGGTATTATGGGGCGGTGTCATGATTGGCATGGGTTTTGCCGACAGTTATGGTACCATGGCCGCTCTGCGAGTCGTCCTTGGCTTGCTTGAGGCTGGCTTTTTCCCAAGCTGTGTCTACCTGCTGTCGACGTGGTGTACGTGCACTGCTCTTGAGAATTGCTGGTGCAATATTAACATCGTTTTCAGACACTCGATTCGACATTGGAAAGCGATACTCATGCTTCTACATCCTTGGAAGTCTGGCTTCTGCTTGCGCCGGTATTCTCGCTTACGGATTGATGCAACTCAAGGGCCGTGAGGGTCTCAACGGATGGCGCTGTAAGCTTCGCCAACTCGCGCATTGCACTGGAAAACGCTAACACAATTTTTTTGCAGGGATTTTCATCATCGAAGGAGCTCTCACGTGTTTTCTCGGAATCCTCGGTTACTGGGCTCTTGTTGACTTCCCGGACAAGGCTCACAAGAGTTGGAAGTTCTTGACCGAGCGCGAAGCCATGTTCATCATCGACCGTGTAAACAGGGACCGTGGTGATGCGAAGCCGGAGCCATGGTCTCTAGCAAAGTTCTTGCACGGTGGAACAGATATCAAAATCTGGGGTTTTGCCATGGTAAGTTTCTGGACTCTTGCATAACCTAGGATTTGTTTTACTAATGGTCGCCCAGATTTTCTTCAACACAACTACAGTGACCTACGCTTTGGCTTACTTCCTCCCAATCATCCTAACAGAAAACATGGGCTTCGACGTCGGTGCAGCCCAATGTCTTGTTGCACCACCCTACGCTCTTGCTGCTATCGTCATGTTCACCACAGGCTGGGCTGGCGACAAGTACCATATTCGCGGGCCGATTATTATCTTCAACATGGTTCTATGCCTCATCGGGCTTCCTATCATGGGTTTCCACAAGGATGCAAGCGTTCGGTACTTCGGTGTCTTCCTGACGACTGCTGGTGCAAACAGCAACATTCCCGCGACAATGTCGTACCAAGCCAACAACATCAGAGGCCAGTGGAAGCGCGCATTTTGCTCTGCCATCTTGGTCGGAATGGGAGGAGTCGGCGGTATTGCCGGAGGACTCGTATTTAGGTACGTTTGCATATCGCGTACAATTCTAGCTTTGATACTAACATTTCACAGGACCCAAGATAAGCCTGGATATGAGCCAGGACTGTACGCCTGCATCGCCTGCTGCCTTCTCACAATTATCCTCGTTTGCCTAATCACCCTACGATCATGGAGCTTGAACAAGCGCGCTGATCGCGGTGAAATCGAGTTAGAATACAACGACGTAAGTCTCTCAAACCCCGAGGCTCACTGCATAATGCTGATCAATATACAGGATGGAGACCAAAAGGGCTTCAGGTATACTTATTAAGCTAGAAATGGGCCAAATAATGATGTTTATGAGCGATGGACGAAAGCATGTAGTTGGACTATTGTCTCAAATGCAGCCTCGTGTAACAACTCTTCATAGTGCCTGATGTGTAGCGATGATATGATCCAATCGCTTACCTACGCAAGATCCGAAGCATTTATGACTGAGATGTGTTCGTGCCATGTGATTGTGATCCCGCTTCGATGCGTAAGGTTTCACAGCATAAGGCCGTTGTGCTAAGAGACCATAGGCCAAGATCGGAGCATTCTACATACGTCATAACAAGTGTCACATCTAAACACGTGTGGTACGCGTCTACCCAACTTCATCATGACCATGACCGTTTTGGAAACACGCCCTTGTCCAATTAATTTCCTTAATTCCCAAAGAGACTTCCCCTCACAATCAATCACCCAGGACACCCCACCGTTTTCCAAATCCCACCCTCGAGCTGCACTAAACACTGCCCACTTTTGCCGCCACCTAAATCACCACTCACAAAAACTACAGCCGGAGTGGTTAGTATACACCAAGCTCTCAGCACACAAAAGCCGGGGAACTCACCAACAAGCACCGCCGCATACGCTGCCGTCGCGGCAAAAACTTCTGCCCGCTTCGCATCCGTACAAGACTTGACACTTGCTGCAAAGAGCGCTGTATAAGTAGCCAACAGCCCCAACTTGACCTTTTCACTCTCTACAAAATAAAGACTAACGATTGCGCCAACGAGCAGCGTTGCAGCGAGCAGCATGCTCAACACTGCTACAAAGCGAGCCACGTTCCTATCTTCGTGCAGTAAAGTTCTGTCAAGCTGGTCACTGGGCTGTTTCTTGTTGAAGCACCAGTAGTTCCGCAAGGTACGTGATAGGAAGTCGTCGTGTAGCGGTTTCTGAAGAGCAACCAGATCTTCAGGATCGGATAGAAAATGTTTTGCGCGACCAAAGAGAAGGTCCATGGGACTATTCTTTGGATCTTTGATGCCATAGCCACCAAGGAAGTCCTTGTATACTTGCAAAAACCGGTCGCTTGGTTTGTGTAGTTGAGAAACTTGTGCGCGTAGACTGAGCGTTTCATCTTGTTTTCGATCAATTCAGCTTTGGAGACAAAGAAAATAAAAGCAGACTTGTTTCCACTCACAGTATTCCTGCAGTAGGTTTTGCAGATCTGCAAGTTTGGCGACGAGTTTGCTTTCAAGGCTATCGACTACACTTGCTCGCTCCATTAAAAGATCCCAACTCCGCAACGAGAGCACAGTGTCGATGTCGGTGGAAGTTCTTATCGCTTGATCCAGTGTGTCAATGTCGTCTTCGAGCTGGGTCAGGCGACATTGCAAATGCAAGATATTGCGTGCAGCCAGTCGCCCGAATTTACGAAACACCAACGGGTCTTCGTCGAGGTCTTTGCATATCCACCTAGATAGGGCAGGGTATCCGTCTCGCAGCCTGCCAAGCTCGGGGTCGCGATGAATTTGAATCGACTTCATGTTGCCGATGAGGGGGGGGGAGTGGCTACTGGAGTAACGCTAAACTTGCTTGCAAACACTTCAGAACTCTACCACTTCATAATTATCACCGTTGGAGAAAAAACAAGAAAACGAGGAAAGTCGTGGGGTGGGTCATTTCCAGTCTGTCCTTGGACGTGGGCTGTACGACTACACGCCAAGGGCAGCTGAACTCAGCTGGTGGGCTGCACAGCCTTGGAACTTAAGCCGCATTCGCTCTGTAACCGGTCACCTGTGTCCCCGCCTGAATACCTGATATATTTGGAATCCCCCAAACCTCCCCTTGCATTTTAAACACGAAAAAAAAACAAGAGCAAAAGAGTCTCCTAAATGAAAACTGTTGTGCCCCATTAACACACACCCACTCTCTACCTACCCAATGCCAATACTACACCGCTACCGAACGCAAAAGTGTTATGCCGCCAACAAACTGACCGAAGATGAAGTCTTCATCGACGAAGACGAGTTCTACAACGAGGGCACGCGTCGCGGCCTCGCAAACGACAGAATCGCAAACCTACCCACTAGCCAACGGTCCGCCGCGCGACAGCGAGAAAAGGAGAGGATAGAGAAGTGGGTTAGAGATCAGGCTGATGCTGCATCTACGGTTACCCTGCCTATCGACGACGATGCCGGGACTACTACCTTGGCCATGGACATGGCAACCAACTCCGCAGCCAGTTTCGCAGCAAACACCATTGCGCTCCAGCAAGACTATGCAAAAGCTCCAAAACGCTCGTTTGCAACAAAACTCAAGTCCCTGTTCAAGCATAAAAACCCGGTTCAACAAGTCAATCACCCTGCAGTCGCGGCCCTCACACAACGCTATTATTAGGGGGTGAGAGAGTGTATGTGTGTATGTATGCATGTGAGTGTACGAAAAACACGACTGGAAGTCACAGTAGCTGCAGTTACTTGTTTTTGTGTTTCTCTTTCAAACTTAGTTTGGGTTCAAGCTACATTATAAAAATACGACATCTGTTCCTGTCCGCACTACGAGATTGGTTGTGAAGCATACATCAAAGCAAACGATACAAGAAGCCATGTATATCACAGTGAATGAATTGGCGGCCAATAGCACTGCAGTGGTAGCTGGATAGTTCACCATCCCTTCACCATCATAGCACTCTCATCCACTTGCTCGCCGACCGAAACAAACACACAAATATGCCGGATTTGTAAAAAGACATGTGATCAATAATTCCAACATCAAGGTCTAGTAAACACTACCACGGTGACATAGCGCGCCTTACAACGGGTGTATCTCTATATTCCCAAGTTCCAGTCTTACAAGGAAGCAAAAGTAGAAAGTAACAAGAAAAAATCATCTCATCCTATGACAACGGAAAAAGGAGCGGAGGATGCAAACGCCCCCATCCTGTCCCCCGCCTATAAAACTCCATCCGTCGCTATGCAAAGCCCAATCCGACCAACAAAAAAGAGAATGGGTATGGAGAATGGTTATGTAAGCCGTGTAAAGGAATCTCTTGAAACAGATCGCCTAGTAGGACTTGTATTTCTGCGTTTGTGTTAGTAATCGTATTCATGCCACGCAATTGAACATTGACCACATACATCTTCAATCTTGCGCCTGGATCCTTCGTCAAGCGCGTTTCCAACGCCCAGCAATGCGTTGCTCAGTGCCTTCGTAGCGCCAAGAGCAGGTCGCAGTATTACAGTAGGTGCGTGACGGGCCAGCGCCCTTGCCACACCTGTTCCGCTGCCCTCTTCCATGACTTCTGCGGGTATTGCTATCACAGCGTCGCGTGCTGTGAGCAAGTCTCGTTCAAGGTGTCGAGCGGCACTGCGAAGACCCGCGCGCACACCAATAGGTTGATTGGCGTAGTTTGAAACTGCGCGTGGCTCTTCATTGTCGGAGCCTGAGTCTTCGCCATCCCAGTCTTGCGATAAGCGACGGCTCGATGATGGGGTCTGTGGGTTCAGGAACACCTCTGCGCCTTCGAGCAGCGTTTGAGTACCAATCGCCATCTTTGCACCTAAGCGCGCAACTTCTGATGTTGTGTTCTTAGCAAAAGCGTACACGCCCTTCTGTAGACTGCGGACGATACGACCGTCTTTCTTGTACTCGCGCATTGGCACGACGACAAGGTCCTTGATGCCAGAACCAACGTTCACGAGTGGTCGAACAGCTGCCAACCCAGAGAGGACTCCCGGTAGTTGATTGTCCCTGACATCTGGCGTCCAGACGTCGTTGAGAGTCTTATGTAGCTTGTCGAAAGAGGTGATGCCGTATACGATCGCATGACGGAGAATGATGTCGGACCCGTCCAGGATCAGGAAATTCATGAACTCAGTGGTGTGGCCAGAACGAAGACCGCGGTAATCCACACGCTTTGGCTTATAATCGAGCTTCAAGCTGACTGCCATAACTTCAAGACGTTGGATGAATGGCTGATCGGCAGCTGGAGGGCTAGCTGGCACAGAGTCATCTTTGAACTCGAAGAAACGCGTGATGAAGTCTAGCGCGTCTTGATCGACGTGCAGCCGAAGTGGAAGTATAGTGACCTTAATTACCAACTCAGATGCAGCGAGATCGGTGACTGGCTTGACTGTAACAAGTTCAAGATTCAGCATCGGCCGGATGAGCTCTCGCATGCTTGGATTGATTGCACATGTGACAAACTTCTTCCAGGTTGAAGTTGGGACGTGGTCAAATACTTCTAGGTCTTGTACGCGGACGTTGATGGAGTTGATGGTCTCCCCCGAGTCAGGAGGGAATACGATAAGGTCAACCGCGACACCCATCAACGAAAACGCAATCTTTTTATGTTTGCTGCGTTCCAGCTTCAGACGACGTTTAGATTTAGTCGCACCACGTGGTCTCGTAGTCGCTCCCGTCGAGCGCGTCGCTGTTGAAGTTGCGTAACTACCGGTCTCGCTAGCGAGATCATCGATGTCGTGGTTGATACGTCGAGCCAGGGCACCCTTCTCGTCTTTGATTGGCACACCGATCCAGACGGAGTTGAACAAAAAGTCCTCTTCAACAAAGTCATCGTCCTCATCTTCGTCTCTTGCTTTGCGTCGTCGCTCCTCGGCGCGTGCCTCGACGTCGTCGACGGCCTGGCTGATTACGTTTCGCGTTCGTGGCCAGTCGTAACCATCGTAGAGGTTCCAGATGACGTTGACGTCGCGAACCCGAACCTTCAGAGGAGCATCCGGAGCTTTGAACTCATTGGAGAGGTGATACTGGTTCTTGGTAGAGTCCCACTTGCGAGCTTTGCCCTTTTGTTCTGTGTCAGAATCTTTGAAGTATTGCTCGCCAAAGTCGAATTCTTCTTCGCCTTTGGTAATCTCAAATTTCTCCTGGAAGCTTTCTAGTAGAGCTCGATCTCCGCGTTGCCGTACGGTTGGGGGTGAAGCCAAAGCACCGAGATCATCCTCGCCAAGAAGACTATCGCCCATTTCCTCGTCGGTTGGCAACGACTGCGAGTTGTAGATGCTTCCAACAAATTCAAGATTCGTTGGTAGGTCATCTTCCACGAGATCGGCATTACTCATGAAGTCATCAGCCTCCTCGTAGTCATCCTGCGCCAGTGCATCGCCTGTGAACGATTCCATCATCTGCTGGAGAGGTACGACAGTTCGGTACTGGTCTGCTGTGACTGGCGGTGAAGGCGGTTGAAGACCATTCAAGATGGCGATAAGAGTCTGTGTCGAGTCTGCGCATGACTCGATGACGAACAATTCGTTCTTGAATTCTACATCAACCAGTTGCGGCTGATCCTTTCCATCACCTGATATATTGACGAAGACTTTAGCTGCTGAGATTGTACTGAGTGACACGTACCCCAGCTTGCTGAGTTCATGGAGATGGCGATTCGTGGTAATAGACTGTGGAACCGGTTCATGCTCGTCTTCCAGCCGAGCTATGTCATCGATAGCATGCATCGAGGCTTTCCGCAGCTCCACAGTGACAGTATAGTCGCTTTTGGCCTGTTTGCACGCAATATGCGCTTCCGTGAGTACGAAGAGACCTTTAGATACCGACTTCCGGGGATTGAGACCAACGGCGCATCGTCTGAGCAAAACATCGATTTGGAGCGGCTTGACAGTAGCAGTACTGGGCGATGGCGAACTGGCTTCCCAAGACTGTCGGCTGAGCGTCTGAGGCGATGAGCCACCTGTAATGGTCGCAACGCTCGACGCAAGACCCAAAGCTATTTCCTCCCCCGTCGCATCTTCGGATATACCAAGCGCTGCCATGATAGTGGTAACCCGATATTCGACACATACGTTGAAAAATTTTGCTTTCGCCACCGGTTCCATCTCGTCTCCTACCATTCGCAACATGATAGCAGGCAATTGCTCTGATGGGCGCAGCTTGACGACTTCGTGAACGAGAACCTCGTCATCTCGACAGACAATCACCTTTCCGACTTCAGTCGCCAGCAAGGCAGGAACACCTACATGGGCTACGGCCGCGTCTTGTAAGGCAACTGAGACATCACCAAGTGTGTCACTTACAGCAACCCTGACGTCCAGTTTTTTCACAGACGCGAGACTGAGCAGGCCTGGCCGATCGTCATCTGGGAGGTACTTTGCGACTTTCGACAAACGTGCCAATTCTGCGCCGAGAGCCTCGAATGTCTTCATTTGTTGTAGGTCGAGAATACGGATGCCAACCTCGCTGACCTCAACGCGGAGGACAGAGCCTTTTCGTCGTTGACGCAATAACGTCTCGATTAGAATATCGTCATCATTCTCGTATGGATCCTTGGACGGCGTAATCATGGAAATAAGCCTGGCCAAATCGGTCTCCTCGGGTGCAAATAGGAAGTTAAGCGTAGTTCCCCTTAGCTCCACAATCAAAGGCACGCTCTTTTGACTGATGTTTGTATATGGACCCATAAGTTGGATTTCTGAGACCTTGAGACGTACATTGCTTTGTCGTACAGCAATGCGGACTGTTGTCGTCTGGAGTTCCACAGAACACGTCTTCCCTTTCAATGTAAAAGAAACTTCGCCGAACTGCACCTGAATCTTTGGAGCGGGTGCGGATGGTGCAGGGACTTTCACAGGAGGGGGAAGACCATCGCCGAAATGAACGCCCCGAGGCCGAGAACGCGCTGGAGACATCACAGGGCTTTGAACCGCGCTAGCAGAGCTCATGGAGTTGCTCAATTCGAGCATCCCACTGAAGCCGCCAAAGGAGCCAAGCGCATCGTCCAGCTTTTGGATATCAATCGTGACCTTGACTGGACGTGTGACGACGGTGATGCGGTCGTCTGTTCCTTGATCATAGTCTATCTCAATATCATGCTTGAGTTGATCCCGTACATCGCTAACAGATCGCCTCGTTCTCGGTCGCGAGCTCTGGAAAGAGATGAGGTCCTGGTCTAACGACGCAAGCACAAATTTACCAATATGAACCTGAGATCGTGACGCTCTTAGGCGACTTTGTCGATTGACGTGTACCTTGGAGAGACTGACTCTCAACATAGCTCCCAATGGGTTGAATTCGAGTAACCAATTCGACAGGTCTCCCTCCCGAATGGATTCTGTCGAAACATTCTCCAACCATGACAGTGAGATATGCCTGATAGACAGCTCGATATCGATACCAACGCCTTTCGAGACCTCGTTCTCGTCCATTGATTTCGCCATGTCCTCGTGCAAGGATGGCTCGCCAGTAAGAGCTTGCATTGCTCGACCGAACATCCCGAACATGATGCGGCCGGTCGAGATGTCCATATGCCCTGAGACTGAGCCTACATCGATGGAGATGGATGGCGTCTGCGTCTTCCTAGGCTCTTCCGCAGGACTAGGTGATTGCAGGGGCTTCAGCGTCGACCGTCCTCGGGTGGATGCTTCTAGTGATGGCTTATGTCTAGGAGAAGAAGAGTACGCGTAGTTGGAGAATGACCCGGGCATCTCGGCAAATATGGAATCTTCTCCAAGGTTTGAAGGCTTGAATTCTATGCCTGGAGTGTCTTTGACGTCTTCGTCTGCTGCCTCATCACTCTGCCCGGCGTCTAAGCTCATAGGAAACCACACAGTAATTTCGTCGATTGTAAGAAATCGTTTCGTTTGCCTTTGGGTTGTGGTGGTGATAGGAACAGGGGTTTGCATACGCTCAGGAGGTGAAGACGATGCGGTACTTTGTCGGCTCCTTGGACGAGGAGTCTCGCAGCCATCTTCAACTTCTGGTACAGTAGCTAGAATGCTACCAGAAACCATCTCCTCGGGTATCGGTTCTGACTTGTCTGAGACAGAGTCCTTGCTTGAGGCCGAAGAAGACTCCCAGCCTCCAGGAATGTGCTGTGCGTGTGCAGAACTGGTTTGCGCCGCACTTACCGCGCTCATATACATACTCTCCGCCTCGTCATGAGTAAAGAATCGTGACTCGGCTAAATCTTCGCTTGGTGACGGTGTTGAGTCCGAAAGTTGATGCGTACTGTGAGTAGGACTCCGAATCTCTTGATTTGTATATTCATGTGCCGCCACTAAGTTGTCAGTGGAGGACTGGACCTCTTCGGAATGCCTCGACTCGGTGGGCGAGTCATAAGGATCTGGAGGATTGAAAGATCGTCCTAGGGCAGATACAGTCGGTAGATTGGACAGAGACGTATCGCTGGCAGGTTCAGAACGATGAGTATGTTGGCTTGAGCTGACACCGTCTAGACCCCAGTTGTTTGCGGCTTCTGCGGATTCTTCCATTGCCGGCGGCGCATCATCAAAGTGTGAGTGGAGCATATCGTTTTGCATTGCATATTCAAGCAAGCCCTCGTCATCGTATAGTATACTGCTCACACTCAAATCACGCACAGGCAGAGGTTGATGAGATTGACTGTAAGAGTCATCCAAAGGCCGTTCATCCAATCCGTCATCAGAGTTAGCATCTGCAAAACGGTCATCGTCTACAGTATGCACAGAAGAGTCCAGTTGCAGGCGCTCTGGGGACGCGGGTCGCTGTGGCGAAGCAGTTTCTTCGTGTGGGTTGACCATATAAGATGCCTGTCTGGACGAGACAATTGAGGTGGATAGCTTGTCGTCATTTGCCGGCTGTTCCTCAGGGCCTACCTCTTCTTCGGGCATTGACTGACTAGAGCGTATAGACTGACTGGAGTGTATGGACTGACTAGATGGCATGGGCTGGCTAGATATATGGCTCCTCGCCGGTTCGCTTGGGGCTTTCTGGCTAATCGACGCTTCGGACCGAGTTGTGGCTGGAGAAGATGGCTGTGAATGCGCTGATGATGACACCAAGTTTTCGAAATCCGACACTAGGCGTGCGCAGATGTTTTCTACGCGCATGCGCCGCTTACCTAGCTTGGTGGTGTCGGACGAGGACGTTGAGCCAACCTCGAGGCGTACGTCTTTAGAGGTGATTGAATCGATGGCTATGCGCTCAACGTGAAAGTTGAGAGACACAGGTAAGCTCTGGGCCAACCTTGGTGAATCTACGTCCTTCGGTGATTGGTCCTCCACTTCGATGTCGATGTCATTGACTGTGATACTGAGACGATCAAGCGCGGTATTTAAAATGTTGCGGAAGTAAGCTGGAAGTGCCAGTGGAGCGCCAGTACCTGCGGAGCCTTCATCTTCATCATCACTGGACGCGACTGAATCTTGCATGTATGCCGACTGAGACGCCAGCTCTTGCTGCAGCTCGCGGATTTCCTCGACGGGTTCCGCGCGTATGAATGATTTGGCTAGCTCATCCACTGTCGGTACGTGTTCGTCATCATCTGAGTCATTGTCGCTCTGGTGGCCTCGAGTAGAAAGGGGCGGTGTCGGCCGTCGAGTTGGCGATGAGCGGGATGGAGTCGCCTGTTGATCGTCTTGTACATCTTCGACCAATCTAGCCTGAACTTGTATGCCATGGACTTCTATCGATATCTGGGGTACGCCGAAGTCGAGGACGAAGGTAACTCGGAGTAACGAGGCTCGCGCTTTGGATAGATGGATTTCGGGGGGCACCTTGATATTCAGCAAGGCTACAAGTTTCTGGGTATCTGCGTTAGTATAAAGAGGCAGCAGTCGTGTCCAGTTTTATGCATACCTTGATGTGCAGCCCGACATCCCGAACCTCAAGCGTGGTGCGCTTTCCAACGTCAACGCTCACAAAGTCGGCGGGGTCCTTGTCGAGTATGTCGATATGGCGCAGACCGTAGAGGAGCAACCGTCTACCGATAGAGCTCGAGAGTCCCGAGAAAAAGGCCATGGCAGATGCGGGCGCCAGTGGCGGTTGAGATGCGGGAGCGGTTGACTATAGGCAAGTCGAGCGCCTATCGCCGGGAGAGGAAGGGCTCCATAAGTAGTAGGCAGTGCAGTTTGGTAGGCCTGGTGACGATGGCGGACCGCGGCTTGGAGGTGAGTTCACTCTGTCTACACGAATATGCACAATCGTGCCTGCCAAGTCTTGCTCGACCGCGGTTGTGCGAGTATCGGTACCTAGGTATGGACTTTAGAAGAGCAGTACAAACGTGCACAAGAGGATTAGTGAGTATGCAATATGCAGACGTGGGACGTGAGACGGAGTGGTCAACGGTTGTCGGAAGGGTCACAGGACGAGGTTTGGAGCTCTAGCGCGTAGCTTCAGGTGCGTGTGAATGCAGGTGATGGGCTATGCGATCGTAGGCGGCCGTGCAATGTGCTCCCATCATCCGCAGCGGCCCCGCGCACGCCTCCTCAGGGACGCACTAGTAATCGATAAGCAACCAACGCGTGATAACGCGTGCAAGATCAGCAATGTGACGACGGTGACGAGCCCCAGCGAGAAAAATGACCCGTATCTAGGAGTTGAGAAGGAAGTTGATAGCTTCATTGCTGCTGTCTTACCTTGTGGTGCTGGTGCTTGTGCTGCAGCCCTGCAGCCCT
>Ga0265798_10007187_pt1 | contig 14471 bp, 9 predicted proteins | sample P3T30metagenome_FD_192430 | JGI IMG/M metagenome (GOLD analysis project Ga0265798, IMG submission 192430) | Plant litter microbial communities from East Loma Ridge, Irvine, California - P3 T30 | ecosystem: Environmental > Terrestrial > Plant litter > Unclassified | place: USA: California...
TTCCTGCTGCCTTTGGCGAATGGGACGCAATACGCTCGCATGATCTTCAGCTGCTCGGGATCCGCTTCGACCCAACGAGTGGGTTCGAAGAGATGAGGCGCGGGGAAGACGCTGGAGTCGTTATGCATCCAGTATGTGGACATCGAGAAGGGAGTCTAGCGAGTGGTGGTGAGTAATGCCTTCTTCGTTCGAAAGGGCCAAGGCAAGAGCTCACTCCTTTGGGTATGGTCCAGCCGCAAACTTTTACATCGTCGTCTGGAAACACCCGGGGACTTCGATTCATTGCTCCGATTGCCATTCTGGGATGCTAGTCAGCGTAATCTCTCAGGTCAAGAAACCCGGAACGATACCAGGGGCGTACCTCAATCCCTCTGTCACACAAGCACTCAGATACGGTGCTTTCTCCAAGTCTGTCCATGAAGGTGTTGATGCATGTGCGTCATGATACTCCCACATCGCATCCAGCTCCGCACGCAATTGCCTCAGCTTACTTCCATCCTGGAGCAGGTACACGGTGATGGTGCTGAGTGTGTGCGAAACTGTGTGCGACCCAGCTTGTTGAATCAGTTGAGCAAGGCGAGCGAATCCCCCGTTTCCCAGTTCCCGCTCGACGACTGGGCTGTGGACAAGATGATCGAGTATCGTCGTCTCGTCTCGCGTCTTTGCCTCGTCTGACGGACGCTTCCGACTCATCATGATCTGTCTGCGAGCTTTCTGTGGTGACTCGTCAGTCTAGCAGTGGCCCAGATAGAACAAGATCGCCAACCTCGTCCCAAACTGTCCATTTGGTAGTTCGGGCAACTAAGCGTCGCAAGATCGGCTTTCCAATCCACCTTTGAAGCGTCAGTACAGATATCGTCAAGGAATAGGAAATCCAATCACCTGGTGATCCATGGCATATGCTTCAACAATGGTACACTCACAGTGCCCATCTTGAGCGTCTGGTACCACTCGTCGTTGAAGTCGGGGTCAGAAAGATAGTCGCTCGGCTCCTCGAAAATTACCGAAGAGACAACGTCTGTGGTCAACGAGCTGAACGCGTTACTCAGATTTACCACCTCGTCCGAACCTCGAAAAGCATGAAGTCTAGCACAGAGTTTCTCAACACGCAATACGACGCGTGGCTCGATCCGCAAGATGCTGTGCCTCGCGAAAAGCTTGTCGAGTGGCATGCGAAGACGCCTGTGTGTATCATGGTCCGTGGAAATGGCCGTCATGTCTTCAGGAGCAGTCAGCGATTTTTTGAGTTTTGCAGATGGAGAGGTGCGTGCTTGCCTTCGAATCCAGTGCCGCTGCTAGACCTTGGGTACGCTTCTGTTTTCCTCACGGCGCCACTTACGAACAAGTCCTGGTAGGCTGTGGGATCCATCACGTGTATCTCGTCAGGACTGACCCTCACTACCGGACCTAGCGAGCAGCGTCAGTGCCATCGACGATCGTCTGACGTGGATCGAGTTTACCGTGTCTGGCATGGGACTCTGCCACTTTTTGGTAATACATGCCGGTCCGGACATAGGTGTGATAGAACTCATACCAGTGGGTTGTTCGGGCGAGGAAATGGCCTGGGAATGCTGCGACGGGACTGAGATAAATTCGATAGATGACCAGCGATGATAGATAAATGACCATGCCAAGCGCGAGCGTTGTCAGTGCCTGGGACCAGTTGGGCGGCCGTATCGCTTTGGCTTGCTGGAGCACATGGATGTAGCCCGGGGATTCTGTTGGAAGCATTTTGCTGGCACTCTCCAGCCTGTAACTCGCCCGTTAGCGGAGGTATCGGTCGCTCTGCGATGAGTTCAGTAAGGGAGCAAAGAGCTGTACTGTAACGACAGTGCTCTGGGTACAGATGTAGTTCTCAATTACCTCCTGATCAGCTACTCTCTAGCACATGCATGCCCGGAGACGAAAAGAGGGGAAAGACGGGAAAGACTCACATGGCGACCGACATGCATTCATGCTAAGGCAATCAATGATGGAGCCTGCATGTAAGTCGCTGGCTTAAAGCTACTCATGCATTCAACAAGCGGACGGAAGAATGCACCGTACTCCTGTACTTATGCCCAAGTGCACCTTATGCATGTGGTACTATACCTTCAAGTCCCGGACTGAGTTAGGGTTTGATACCATTCTCTCGAGGTTGGCCAGATACTACACCCAAACACCGACATGCAGACACAAGTATCTAGTGAAAAGACGGGCTCATGTTCCAGGCGGTGCTAGCTGAGACAGACGGTGCCCATGAGTATATCACTCGTGTCCACGTCCAATTCTCTGTTCTGTTGCTGGAGACCGATATTCCGACGTATACATTAGAGCTTTTGCGGCGTGTGTATATGTATGCGTGGGATGTTTTGCTTGTGACAGCACAGCACGGGGTGACGACAGTTCCGATTGAATGAGGATTCCGTCATGCTGAGTCGCTGTGTCTCGAGTTTCGAATCGGGCGTGGCTGAAAAGTCTTAGTTCAGCTTTGTGATGCTGTAAGCGAGAAGGCAGACAATATTGTGAGAAGACGTTGGAGAAGTTGGAGAACAAAATTGGAGACACCGACATTTTGGAGCCCGCTTCCACCAGAAAATTGGGGTTTCTAGGTTTCCACCAGAACAGGACTTGTCACCACTCACCATGACTAAAGATAAAAACCTAGACACTGTTCGAGCCAAATGAGAACATAGTCGTTGGCTCTCGATATCTCTGCCCTAAATGTCGTTTTCGACGATTTAACGCCTCAACAATGGCCGCTGATAAATCGGACGGACGACCACGCAAAAAATGTGTTTCCATTGTCAAATGGCAGTGGTTTTTAATGATGGAGGTACCCGGATAAGTCCATCTCTGCTGACTCCAACCAGCACCTCCTATCAAGGATCGATCCGCACTCCTCGTCGTTCCAACTTCATCATCAAGCATGCATTCGACAGACGCAGCCAGCGAGCGCCCGCCGCGCAATGAAGCAGCCGTCGGTGTTCCTTTCTTTACGCCTGCCCAGAACCCAGCGCCAGGCACAGCACTCGATCCTCAGCCTTCAGGCAAACCGATCCCGAAGCTTTTCACGCCCCTGAAGATACGCGGCGTAACGATGCCGAATCGCATCTGGGTCAGCCCCATGTGCCAGTACAGTGCACAGGACGGTTTCCACTCACCCTGGCATCTCGCTCACTACGGGGCCATGGCTCAGAGAGGGGTAAGATTCCACCGCCTCCATCCGTTGAGACCACTGCTGACAGAACACGCTATCGTAGCCCGGACTGATCATGATTGAGGCCACTGCGGTCCAAGCCAATGGCCGAATCACACCTGAAGATTCCGGCATTTGGCTAGATGCGCACACTAGTATGCTGAGGCAGCACGCGGATCTCGCACACAGCCAGAACGCTCTCATTGGAATCCAACTCGCCCACGCAGGCCGCAAAGCCTCCAGTGTCGCTCCTTGGCTAAGCTCTTCTGCAGTCGCAACCGCCGAGGTTGGCGGATGGCCTGAGGATGTAGCAGGCACGACGAGCGAGCCCTTCAGCGAGCAGATGCCGACTCCTCGCGCAATCACCATTCCCGAGATCGAACAACTCAAAAAGGACTTTGTTTCCGCTGCCCTCCGCGCTGTCAGCGCCGGAATCGATGTCATCGAATTCCACTTTGCCCATGGATACCTGGTATCGACTTTCTTTTCCCCCGCTACCAACTCACGCAGGGATGCTTACGGCGGGAGCTTTGAGAACCGTACTCGTCTCGCCATCGAGATCATCGACTTGGTTCGCGCTGCTATCCCCGAGAAGACGCCGCTCTTCGTACGCATTAGTGCGACGGATTGGTTAGAGGAAAACCCGGAGTACCAGGGCGAGAGCTGGAGAGTCGAAGACAGCGTCAAATTGGCCCTTCTTCTGGCCGACCATGGGGTTGATGTTCTGGACGTGTCGAGCGGAGGCAACCATGCACTGCAGAAACCCGTTGGCGGTCCAGGCTATCAATCGCCGTTCGCAAAGGAGATCAAAAAGGCGGTCGGCGACAGGCTGTTGGTCAGTTCGGTGGGAAGCATCAAGACAGGGGAGTTGGCGGAAGAAATCATCACTGGAGGCAAGGGTGACGATAGCGTGCCATTGGACTTGATCGCTGCTGGCAGGATGTTCCAGAAAAATCCTGGTCTGGTATGGGCTTGGGCTGAGGAGCTGGACACGACGATCAAGATTGCTCACCAGATTGCTTGGGGGTTCCAGGGTAGAAAGAAGGGAAATTCCCAAAACGTAGTTTGAAGAGTTTGATGGAGCTGCTCTTGTCGATGGTGCCTAGAAGCGATGGTCGATATGGATCCAGAATAATCCAACATTTTCGCCCTCCATTGATGGCCTACCGACTTAAGTACAGCCTGGTTCGAACGTTACGCATAGGTACAAGTAAAGCGCTTCCCACTGTGGAACCATTGTACGTTTCTCCAATCAATCAAGACCTTCGTACGCCATCATCCTTATAGCTCAATGACTTCCAGCTCATCTCTTCTCGTTCCCACGATCCTTCAACCCCTCAGGGCCCTTTCCCCACGCACCAGCCTTTTTGCCCCAAGCAACACCGCTTCCCCAAATATGCGTCCAACTGATCTTAGGCGGCTCCTCAGTCGAAGTCCTGAACGGACTAGCACTGCTACGCTTGAAGCTCCTCTCATCTCGAGTGTTGTCTTCGACAGCGTCGCCCATCTTCTCGCCACCGGCAGGACCCGGAGTGACAGATTGAGGAACAGCTCGTTCAGCTTTTGACCTCTCCCAGGCCCTCACATCGTTAGGCAGAGGTCGATGCCAGTCAGGTTCGCTCCGAGCCCACCATTTCGCACCGCACATCTCCCACAACCTGCTTTGCGCGCGCTTGTACGCGAAGCGTTCGTCTTCGCCTGTGAAGGCGCCTGCTTTGGAGAAGTTGGGCATGTTGGAGTAGCGGGGTTCGTCGGGGTCGATGGGCTTGCGTTCCATTTCAGAGTCTGTCCTGCCGAAGGACCTTCCGAATGGGTTTCGGTGGGGTTTGTTTGGCGGATCATCCTCGAGTGAGTCCGCGTTCAGGAGACCGGCTAATCTGGCGTGGGTGTAGTCTGGTTCGGCGTCTGGCTCGGCGTAGTTGGGGTTCTCTGAGAGAATGTTTGGTCTGAAAGGCGCGGTGGCGTCTTGGTAGGCTTCGGCGAAGGTCTCGGATTGCATCGCGTCGTCTGACTCGTCGCCGGCTTTTTCGGGGAAGAAGATGTCGTCAGGGCCGGCGGCTGCGGTGATGACCAGTTTGCAGCGGCACTCGTACAGAGCATCCAGCAGGGTGATGAAGCGGCGGGCTTCGTTTTTCATAAGCCATGTGAGGACGGGGACGTCGGTCAGGATGATAGTGTGATATGTCGAGGCCAAGGTGATGTAGTCGGCAGGTCCGAGGTTTGTCTTGCACAATTCGTTGAAAGTCCACCAAGCGGTGCTATTCCAAGTCCGTGGCACTGTGATCTGTCGTCCATAAACTTTCATTGTTGCGCTCTCCCATGGCACACTCTCTAAGGCTCGGTATCCAGTCGCGTTACCCAACACGTCTTCGAGGGATCCAGTTGATCCCTCCGAGTTTACGACATAATTTGCCGGAGCCTCAAGGACCGACAACTCAGTCGCCGATTCTGCTTGATCCGCAGCCTCAGCTTCAGACCAACCAGCCATACCAGGACCATGCTGGTAATCATCATGGCCATCCAGCTCCCACGCCGCAACTTCGTCGATCTCCTTGAACTCGGCTACCGAACCACTCTCAAGCCTCCTGTAATCCTTAGCTCCCTCCATCTCCCATACCTCACACCTCGCCTTTAGCACATCCAGAAATCCTGCAAACTCCGACTGACCACCAAACATCCGGTCCCTACCTCCAGACTTTCGCCGCAGACCTAATTGCCAACCAAGCGACTCCAACCTCGATGGCGGAGGCGCAAACTCGATACCGGAAGCCTTAGCCAGCTCCTCGGGCATGCGATTCGACGTCGCAATCAAGACGCCTCCAAGATGAAAGAACGAGGTCATGAGATTCGTCATAATCTTACTCGCCGCTCGATCCGGCAATTGGAACTCATCGAGAAAGACGATGGGCGAAGTCTGGATCAGATCCCGGGCGAGCAAAAGCATAGAATAGTCATCCTCGTTCTGGCCCTTCGCTTGAGTCCGTCTGAGCATTTCTAGCTTGGCGAAAGTCTCGAGCATGAAGGTGTTGAAATGCCACCGTCGCTTCTTCCGGTTCGGTAGGCAATCCGCGAAAAGGTCGATAAGCATTGATTTCCCGGTTCCAACTTCGCCGTGTAGCATGAGTCCCTTGGGTGAGTTGAGCTGCATAGCATTCTCATGCGAAGTCAGTTTCCTCGTAAGGGCTAGGCTGTCTTTGTCCTGTCTCCCGGCCAGCAGAGAGCGCCAGGAGTCTCCTTTGGGTCTGGTAGAAGCATTGCTTCGATCTCCTACGGCGCGTGTGATTTGATCCAATTGTCGGCCATAGTCGACCTCCGGCTCATAGTCTTTCAGTCGATCGTAGAGTTTCTGCAAGTGAATCGCCAGACGGTGTTGCGAAGGATCCCGTGCAATGGCTCGTGTTTGGACTAGAGTGCGGTATTTGACCAGAGGGTTGGTGATCGCAAGACCCGTCGCACCAGATACAGACATTTACTCTCGCTGCGGTGTATTTGCCAGTTATCGATTACATGTATTTGATTTATGTACAGTAGGGTGGATGGGAAGTGGTTTGGACAATCAGATCGCGTCGACATTGGACTTCGATGGCCGAGGCCATTGTCAGACGTCATGCTCGGGGAATCTACGGATCAATGGCACGATTAGGGTTCCAGGGTGCTGGAGATCGCCGCCCAGATTGCATTTGCCAGTCAACGACCAGTTCTAATTGTCAAGTAATTGGAAGCATGCAAGGATAGAAAGTTGTGCTTTGCTGGTCAAGATGACTCTTAGGGAAAATAGAACAACAGCGTGGGCTGATTCTTTACACACGAACGACTCCCTTCCAGCCCATTAAAGTACTTATACAGCCTCCTCAGCGGCCAGAAACGCCAATGCTACGGTACAAAACACCAGGATGGAGCAGAAATGATTCCAGTCTTTCTCCGGCGTGTCAGGCTCCTACGCCATCTCCACGTCTCCCTCCTCGTCGACGCCTTCAAATGGCTCGCCCTCGCCGCTTTCCTCCTCGATCTTAACGCCGTTGACCAGACCGTTGGTTCCACCGTTCGCCAGCCCATGCACTCCGTTACCGTTGCTCAGAATGACCACGCTGCCGTCTTCGGTCTCTTGGCCCTGCGTGTGGATCATGGCATCTTCAGCAGCTTCCTCTTCGAGGGTGCGGTTCGCAAGAGATTGACAGTCCTCGAACCAAGCGTTGATACGGTAGCGCGAGACAGCCTGGTCCAGCTTCTCATCTTGCATTCTGTTGTCATGGGCGATAGGCTCGGACAGGTCGTCACCGAAGCGGTGCACTAGATCAGCGGCGTTGCATGCTGCGCCAAGACACTCTGAAGGTGACAAAGCACGAACATAGTTACCGTCAATGCTCGGGTCGAAGAGACCGCTTTGGTAGCCCAGGTAGAGAGTTTGGTATGCCGCGGTATGGGAGAGCAAGTCTTCAATATCGACCCCAGCTCTCTTGGAGGTAGACGACTTGTTGATGCTCGCCCAGTCAGTCGTGAGGAAGGCGCGCTTCCAGATCAGCTGCATGAGCATTTCGAAGATTGCTGTGGGCAGCTCCGGCGCGGCTGCGTTGAGGGCGACAAGAGCCAGGTAAAACTCTTCACCATGAATGTCGGTGTCAGGGTTGCTCGTCCGCACTTGGTCAATGAGTGTGAGGGCATCGATCAGCTCCTCAAACTCGAGCGCCCGGTGGGGAAGAAGCTTTGCAAAGCTCCCTTCGAGCAATTGCGACAGCATGCCAAAGCCCTTGACGCCTTGGCCAAACCGGTCCATGGCCAGCTCGATCTCGGCGCGTTCGTCCAATGCGTGCAAGACTTCAGGAAGCATGTGACGATAAAGCTTCTCTTGAACATCAACGATTCTCAGTTCGCTCTCCAATACGTTCCCGGCACGCGTGGCATCATGTGTGTCGTGGTCGGCACCGCTTTCATCAGCCGCGAGCATGGACAGTTTTGCAAGTGAGAGCTCTACTTTCTTACTCCACAGTTGGTCTTCACGTTGTATCGCCGACTCTGCGAGTACTTGGCTTGCGTGTTGGTAGTCGTCACTTGATGTGATGTCGTTGATCCAGCACATTTTCGCCCTTGAGGGATCGGCACGCAGGTAGCGACTCAAGTAGTTTTCCCAGCGGATCTGACCTTGAGTAAGTGTAAGGCCAGCTTGATCGCCAGAGAAGCCTTCATTGAAGAACGCGTTTGCCCAATCGTCCTGGAAACGGTTGAAGTAACGGGATACACGTGCGGTCATGTCCTCGAGTTCGTTGTCGATGATCGTCCTCTCCTCGGCAACAGCGGATGATGACTGGTCGATCAGGTACTGTGTCTCCGCGACAATTATCTCCGTAAGCGTGTCCATGTCGTGGTACTTTTCGGCAAGCATCATTGCAGAGTGTGTTTGTCCGATGCCTGACAGTGCGCGAATGTGATCGTGGCGCTGTTCGTCGTACACGCCCCGCAACAGCTCTGCCTTTTCCTCGTACTTCTTGGATCCTCTAGATTGGGTCCAGTTGATGCGCTCTTGATATGTCTTGCAGATCAGCACAACGAATTGAGGATTCTCCGCAGCGATGCGTTTTGCGAACGCGGCTGATGCCTCGGTTTCAGGGGTTTCATAGACCTCTTCTGCTGACTTGCGTGACAATGCCGTCATCTTGAGGATCTCCTTGAGCATTGAATCCGAGGAGGTCCAGAATTCTTCGAGACCCTGGTAGTCGTTGGGATTGGTGAGAACACCCTCAAGCAATAGGTCTGGATTGATGTTGTACAGCTGCGCATTCTCAGAGCGGAATTTGTATGCAGTTTCAAGAACCCCAAGCCAGACATCGTCCGCCTCTGATAGGAGTCTCAAGAGGTCTTCCTGCGACTTCGCCCTCTCGTTCTTCACGCTGTCAACGATGAGATGTGCCCAAACGAGGAATTTGTCCATGTATGCCAGCCGGCTGACGAACATGGCACGCACTCGGTCGTCTGGGCTAGCATCGTTTGGCAGCCCAAACGGAGCGAGATGCTCGAGGAAGGAGCTGATTTCGTGTAAAAGTGTTGGTTGCTTCTTCCCTTTGCTTGTCGCAACGGCCAGATGTTTCTCGAAGTCCTGCCATAAGTTCTGGCCAGCAGCGATCTTCTCAGCGTCCCAAAGAAGCTTCCACATCGCTGACTTTGACAATTGAGAGTATGTCTGGCGCAGGTGTGTGGCGAGTGCGGTCAGCGCTTGAGCCCTTCGTGCCAGATTTGCTTCGACGGATGTTGGAGGTGTAGGGATGAAAGGAGTTTCTGACTTCAAGATTTCGTCACTAATGGCCAGGGCCGCATCCTCGACTTCGGCTGTCGACAGCGACCCGAGTGTGTGATGCGCGAGATCAAGTATATTGTCCTGAAGCATTCCGTAGAAGATGGCCTGCTCTATCTTGCTCTTCACTGAAATCTGCGACAGCTCTGGGGATTTGCTGGAGTCGTGAGCCGAGAATTTGACCAAGCCAGCGCCTTGTACAAAGGCTATTAACGAGGCTTGCCCAGACTTTGCTTCTTCTGCTTCAGCTCCAAGGAATGCCAGATCTTTGTTCTTGCGCAGGTATACAGCGTCTTCAAAGTTCTCAGGTTGTATGTATGACGCATCGTGCAGCTGTGCCTCTGGGTCTGAAGTGGTCTGTGATGTGGCCACTAGCACGACGCTGTCCTCGAAGACAACATAGGCAGTGTGCTCAGGCTTGGGTAGCAAAAGCTTTGGTGTGGATGTTTCTATGATAGATCCTTGGCGTGCAGTGATTGGGATCACCTGCTTGACTTCGGGTCTGGTGCCGGTCAAGCTCGTCTCGACCAGGAAGTATTGCTGGAAGTCTGAAGGACCGGTCCTGATCAGTACCAACAGATCGACAGGCTTGTCCGTTCCTATTGTCCAGACTTCGGATCCTGCACCTTCTTGAGCTTGCTCGACAATTGCAAAATCCATCAGCGCGATCTGATCGATGTAGCCATGGGTCTCTACTGATTGAGTTGCCTTTATTTCCCGGGCAAACTCGTCCCTGAAATCAATGTTGCCTCTGTGGTCCGCTCTCCCGCTCCAGTCCAGGTTCCAGATCTTGACCACTCCTCTCTCGGTTGCTGCAATGACCTGCATCTGGCCCCGCGGACCCAGTGCTCTGGTGTGCACCGCTGCAACGTCCAATTTCCAGGCTGCTGCACTCAGAAGTCCTTTGAACGTGGCGGTCCAGCTCGCCTTTTCCTGTGTGTTCTCACGCAGGAATTGGGCCTCGATCCGCGGTTTGCCTTGGATATCCCGTAGCGTCAATTGCGCGATTCTTCCAGATGTGAATGTGATGATGAATCCCGCCGAGTCCGCAGATGTGATGTTCGATACGTGTTCGCCATTAAAAATGTGTCCAATGGTGCCCTCTACACCTGGTTTGCGTTCCTGGAACAATCCCATCGACGCAGCCCGCTCTATGGACTCGTGGAAGACGACCTGACCAGTGGTAGCCGAGATGAGGACCAAGCCGGTATCTGTGGTCATGCCGTTTGTGACCAGTGCGCCGAACGGAACAGGCTCTGAGTCCCTTGCTGGGAAGGGCAGGTCGAATATCCGAGGGTTCGTGACCGGCGCATGGCTCCCGTATTCCCAAACGTATGCTTGTTCTCTTGTGACAGCCAATGCTTGGCCAGTGTGTGTCGCCAGACTTCCGCGGAACTCGACTCCAGCTCTTTTCAATGCTCGCGGAGTTGAGGGTAAGCTCTTGACTGTGTAGTTTGCATTTTGCGTGAGGAGCTGAGCGCCATCGCCTCGAGTTGCTCTCTTAACCGTCGACTTCTTTCCTCCTCTGACGACCAGCTCTGCGTCCGTGTGTTGCGGCGTCGCGTCGCGAAAGGCTCCACTCAGCGTCCTTGCACTCTTCGCGACTCCGGTGTGCGCGTGGCCGTTCATGTGAGGTGTTTCGCTGTGCGCTTCATCTTCGTGGCTGCCATCGCGTGTCACGAACGCGTCCTGGGAGATCTTGCTGCGCTTTCGTCGTGGTGCAGTCCTAGTGCCGCCGTCGGAGTCGTTTCGTTGTCTGCGTCGCGGGTTGCGGATCGAAGCTGCTCCTCTTGGAGCGCGCTGCTCTGAGGCGATGCTTTCGGGCGCCGGGGATGTTGACATACTCGCTCGCCCGCAATGCGTTGTGGCGAGTATATTGGGGCGGGTCTCTAGGTGATGCGCGTGGCAGAGCGTGGTTGGTGTTTGGATGTTTGGATGTTTTTTTGCCGACAACAAGGATAGACGGACGCCAGCCTGGATTGCGGAGAGAGAGACCTGAGTTGTTGGTCGCTCTCACATGGCTTCGGCGTGGGCCGTGGCCCGAGCTTTTGGCGCGCCTTCCTTGCCTACTTCTTGCGACTTCACTTACTTACCTGCGACAAACTTCCCACCGTCACGGACACACTCCAAACTGGTCGCGCACCAAGTCTTCGCAGGCGTGTGCATCCTCATATCTGCTGTATAACATACGCAGCAGCGCATTACTTATCCCACGCCAACATGTCCGATCCGCCTCCTGCGAAGAAGCCGGCCTTCTCACTTTACGGCGACCTCATTGCGCCCAATGGAGACAGCAGTGTAATCACTTCCGGGCCTGTCAAGTATGACATGAAGCCCAAGGAACTCGAGCCAGACGCTCAGAAGAAAAAGAACGGTAGAGTCGCATTTTATATCTCTTCGTAGTAGGCCTTCTTAGCTCACTTGGCTGTCAAGCTGCCTACCAGTTCACTCCTGCTATCAAGCGCCCAACACAAAAGAAAGGCAAGTCAAAGAATACATCATCGTCGCTCGGAGCGAGGTCTTCACCTACTGTGGTGGGCACGGCAGCAGACGCAAGTTCGTCGGACAAGCAACTGCCAAGTAGCACCTCTCAGCCGTCTGTTGGTCAAGTGCTATCATATCAGGATGTCCTCAACACCGTGGACGAAGACGAGGATGAAGAGCTCATCTACAAGCATAAACCGCAGTGGCAGGGGCGAGGTGGCAGGAAAAACAAGAACAAAAAGAACAAAAGGGAAGAATACGATGAGGTCGACTGGGATGCCATCTACGATCCGGCGAAGCCTTCAAACTTGGCACGCTATCAGGGCTCGACGGAACAGGATTCGGAACGGGCTGAATGGACACACTTTCTGCATTGCCAGAAGAACTTGGCTCAGAAGCGTTCCAAGCCTGCAGAAGCACCAAAAGCCAGGAACAGTGTGTCTACTCAATCACGTGGGCTGTTCAATACTAATGGTGACTTAGACCTGTTTGCTCCGCCTGCTAATCTCAGCTTTGCTCCTCCTGCTTTCAGTGATGCTCCACATGCCCCTGCGGTTGCCATGGACATCGACGACGACGAATATTATCCTCCACCTGCTGCAACGGCCCCGCCGACGTTTGACAATAATGCAACACCTTCGTATTCGATTCCATCGGGTGCACCGCAAGACTTCACTGGCGACGATGCCTACATGCGCAGGCTACAATTGAGTGGAATGTCACAAGCCCCGAACCCACAGGCACACACAGACTTCACTCAACAATCTCAACAACCAAATCTTGCTACGGCTGCTTCTACACCGTCTGCATCTGCCTCACCCGCGCCAGCAGCGGTTCCACTTGTGGACTGGGCTGCTAAGAAGGCTGAGGCGCACGCCAGGCTCGCAGCCGTGCAGGCTAAAATCAATGCACAGCACGCACAAACTGGCAAGAGCGTAGAGCCTTCGTCGACGCCACCTCAGTATGCAGCATCGCTACCTCCACCTCCCGCGCCACAAACAGATCCCTCGACAATCATCAAGGCTCCCGTTCGCTACAATCTGGCTGATGCGCAAGTCGATACTTTGCTTGACCGTGAGGATTCCCGCGCGCAGCTCAGATCGACCTCCACGTCACAATCTCCCGTGCCGGAACAAGCGCGTTCAAAGGTGCCAGGACAAAGTGGCTTCGGTGCTCGTATGATGGCCAAGATGGGCTGGGAGAAAGGTCAGGGTCTTGGTGCCAGGGGCGAAGGTATCACGACAGCGATCATTGTACAGGCGTCGAAGCGCAAAAGGCGTTCAGACAAGGACGGTGGCGGGTGGGCGCAGCAGCCTAACATGGGCAAGATTGTTGGTGGCAAAAAGGCCAAGGCGCAAACGACAGACGATGATTCGGGCGAGTTTGGTGCGATGTCATATGTGGTCAAGTTACAGGGCATGCTCGACGATCTCGATGTCGCACACGAGATCGAGGAGAACAATCTCATGCAAGAGATAGGAGAGGAGTTTTCGAAAAGCTACGGCGCGATCGAGAGGCTCTTTATCTGGCGTGAAGAGAACGGCGGAAACAATGCGGTCTTTGTCAAGTTCACCAGCCAGCTTTCCGCGCTGAATGCATGTACCGGTAGGGACGGCATGACTTTCGCTGGGAACGCGGTCGCGGCGAGATTCTTCCCCACCGAGAAGTTCGAGGCTGGGGAATATGCTTGATCACATTGGAGTGCATCTGGATCTGGACCGCCCGAGCAATCGGCAGGATATTCATAGTGAGTCGGCAGTACTTCATCAAATCTGACCGACCCACATACCTCTGTAGTACCGAAAATGAACTGGAATTGAATATAGCTTCGATGAGTTACGGAGCACCGATTCTGTCAACTATGCCAAACACACCATCTGTCAAGACAAAAGTGAAGAGAGATAGTTTCGTTCTGCAGTGACTGATCAAGGCCCTCTCTGAAACGCGCTTCAGCGACTTCACTTCGGCTACCTGCATACATGATCATCTGACACTTCACGCGTTGTCCGAGCTCGACACAAGTGCCCACCTAACACTCCCCCCTTTGACACCCACCTACAACAACCGACTCCTCTCCCTCCCAACCACCCGACTGTCTGCCAAAGAAAAATTGTAAGCGCGGTCAACACCCACAAACACACTACAGCAACATCTCGCTAACACCTCGACAGACCGCGCAGCATGGCACACAATCCTATCGAGGAGCTATGCGACTTGATGCCAGGACTCGAGCTGCATCCTTCCGCGCCAGCGCCCACTCCCATCGAGCCACCGGGCCGTGCAGCACCGCATCTAACGCGTCAACAATCCTTTCCTTTCATGCAACTGCCCACCGAGGTCCGTTTCATGATCTATGAGATTGCGCTACAACAGACAATCGACCACGCCATTTCTCCGCCGTTCGGCACACCGAGGCTGCTGCCAGCCAAAGCCCGCAAGAAGCCTAAATGGAACCCCAATACCAACACCTGGTTTTTCTGGTTTTGCAAGTCGCGCATCAAAACTCCCCCTTTGGTCGGCGTA
>Ga0265798_10007188_pt1 | contig 14471 bp, 8 predicted proteins | sample P3T30metagenome_FD_192430 | JGI IMG/M metagenome (GOLD analysis project Ga0265798, IMG submission 192430) | Plant litter microbial communities from East Loma Ridge, Irvine, California - P3 T30 | ecosystem: Environmental > Terrestrial > Plant litter > Unclassified | place: USA: California...
TCTTGAGTAATTGTGGTTTCATTTATTGATAGATAGATGCCGAATCGCCTCTTTAGCCAGGCAAGAACTAAATCAAATTAACAACATTTATTGCTGAATTAAATGAATTATGCCAATAAAGTTTAATAGGTTGTAAATATCTAACAACCAGCTATCGGCCATATACCGTTATTTGTTGTATCCAATTTTAAGACTTAAAACACCTGTAGTTATTCGATTAACAAAGCTAATTACACGTCAGTAACCTCATTTAACGCGTTATGGAAAATTCAAATTCAACCGGTCCGGTTAAATACCTTCAAATACATCCCGCAGATAATGTTCTTGTGGCCTTAACCGATCTTCCGCAAGGCACCATGATCAATTTTAACGGCAACCACCTTACGTTGACCGACAATGTAGCTGCCAAACATAAATTTGCCCTGCAAGATTTAGCTCCAGGTGCCGACATTACCATGTATGGGGTTTTAGTTGGTAAAGCCAGTGCCCTGATAGAGAAAGGCGGGGCTGTTACTGTGGATAATATCAAACATGCATCAGAAGATTTTAGGTTAGGAAACCGTAAAACAGAGTGGCACCAGCCCGATGTTAATGCGTACGCCAATAAAACATTTATGGGTTTCCATAGAGCCGATGGGTCGGTGGGCACTGCCAACTACTGGTTGGTAATCCCTTTGGTTTTTTGCGAAAACAGGAATATCAATGTTTTAAAAGAAGCGTTATCGGCCAAACTGGGTTTTGCCAAACCGCGTGGTTATGAAAACGAGGTAGACAGTTTAGTACAAATGTATCAAACCGGTAAATCGGTTGAAGAGATACTGAATGCCGACCTGCAAACCACGCCCGACCAGCAGCCTCATAAAAAGTTATTCCCCAATATAGATGGCATTAAATTTTTAACACATGAGCTTGGCTGTGGCGGCACACGTACCGATTCGGACGCCTTGTGCGGCCTGCTAGCCGGCTATATAACCCACCCCAATGTAGCGGGCGCTACCGTTTTAAGCTTGGGCTGCCAGCATGCACAGGCCAGCATACTACAGGCCGAAATTTTCAAACGTGATCCTAACTTTAATAAGCCTCTGGTAATGCTGGAACAGCAGCAAATGGGCACCGAAAGCAAATTACTGCACGAAGCCTTAAAGCAAACCTTCGCCGGACTTATGCAGGCTAACAAAGAACAACGACAACCCGCCCCCTTATCTAAATTATGCATTGGACTGGAGTGTGGCGGCTCCGACGGCTTTTCGGGTATATCGGCTAACCCGGCGTTGGGTTACTTGTCTGACATGCTGGTTGCTTTGGGCGGCAGTGTAATTTTAGCCGAATTTCCGGAGCTATGCGGTGTTGAACAGGAAATGAGCGACCGCTGTATGGATGAACCTACCGCCCTGCAATTTATGAACCTGATGCGTACGTACAACGCACGGGCCGAGGCCGATGGCTCGGGGTTTTACGCAAACCCTTCGCCCGGTAATATTAAGGATGGCTTAATTACCGATGCCATTAAATCTGCCGGAGCAGCTAAAAAAGGTGGCACCTCTCCGGTGGTAGATGTATTAGATTATCCGGAAAAGGTGACCAGGCCGGGCCTCAACTTACTTTGCACGCCCGGCAGCGATGTAGAAAGCACTACTGCTGAAGTTGCTTCAGGAGCTAATGTGGTATTATTTACCACGGGCTTAGGTACACCAACCGGCAACCCGGTTGCACCCGTTGTAAAAATAGCCACCAATACCAAACTATTTAACCGCATGCCCGATATTATTGATATTAACTGCGGTACCATTATTGAAGGACAGGAAACTATACCGCAAGCGGCCGAGCGTATTTTAAATTATGTAATTGACGTAGCCAGCGGTTATATACAGCCCAAAGCAGTACAATTAGGACAAGACGATTTCATCCCCTGGAAAAGAGGGGTTTCACTTTAAAATATTCAACACATTACTCATATGTTTAAATTAACAGGTAAACATGCTGTTATTACCGGCGGTGGTAGCGGCATAGGTAAAGCTATTGCCACACTATTTGCTCAGCAAGGTGCAGTGGTTCATATTATTGAACTAAACGCCGATGCGGCGCAGCAAGCCGCACAACAAATTACAGCCGCCGGAAACCAGGCCTTTGCCTATAGCGCCGATGTAACCAACCAGCAGCAAATTATCGACACCTTTAAATCCATTGGTAAAATTGACATCCTGGTTAACAACGCTGGTATAGCCCACGTAGGCAATGTAGAAAAAACAGCTGAAGCCGATTTTGAACGGGTTTACAACGTCAATGTAAAAGGTGCCTACAACTGTTTATTTGCAGCCATTCCTGTTATGAAAGCTAACGGAGGCGGTGTTATTGTAAGCATGGCTTCTATTGCTTCCTCGGTGGGTATTGCCGATAGGTTTGCCTACTCTATGAGTAAAGGTGCCATACACGCCATGAGCATGTCTATTGCCCGCGATTATTTGCACGATAATATTCGCAGCAACAGCATATCGCCCGCACGTGTGCACACGCCGTTTGTTGACGGTTTTATCTCTAAGAACTATGCCGGCCAGGAAGCCGAAATGTTTCAGAAACTATCGCAAAGCCAACCCATAGGCCGCATGGCTAAACCCGAAGAAGTGGCCGGATTGGCGCTGTACCTATGCTCAGAAGAAGCAGGTTTTATTACCGGTTGCGATTACCCTATTGATGGTGGCTTTATAAAATTAAACAACTAACCCATTATGAAACTGATAAGATACGGTAAGGCCGGCCAAGAAAAAACAGGCGTAATCTACGACGGAAAACGGCTGGACACCTCAGCTTTTACAGCTAATTACGATGAAACATTTTTTGAAACCGATGGCTTGGTAAAGCTTAAGGAATATGTAAAAGCAAACCATACCCGTTTGGCTCAAATTAGCGACGATGAAAGGTTAGGCAGTCCAATTGCACGCCCGTCAAAAATTGTTTGCATTGGACTTAACTATGCTGATCACGCAAAAGAAACCAATGCCCCGCTACCCTCGGAGCCGGTTATTTTCATGAAAAGCACTACTTCACTAACCGGCCCCAATGATGGGATTACCATCCCTAAAAATTCTACCAAAACCGATTGGGAAGTAGAACTGGCCGTAGTAATTTGCCAAAAAGCATCTTACGTAACTGAGGCACAGGCCGAGCATTGTATAGGCGGTTATTTACTGCATAACGATGTATCTGAGCGCGAGTTCCAATTAGAAAGAAATGGCACCTGGGATAAAGGCAAGGGTTGCGACACCTTTGCACCTTTAGGCCCATACCTGGTTACACCCGATGAAATTGCTGATGTTAAAAATATGCGTTTGTGGCTAAAGGTAAACGGCAAAACTATGCAGGATGGCACCACCGCTAACCTCATTTTTAAAATTCCATACCTTATTTCATACGTTAGCCAGTTTATGACCCTGCTACCGGGCGATGTAATTTCTACAGGCACACCCGCCGGCGTTGGTTTAGGCTTTAACCCGGCTATATACCTCAAACCCGGCGATGTTGTTGAGTTGGGCATCGACAACTTGGGCGAGCAAAAACAGACCGTGACGGCTTACTCGAAATAGTAAATAGAACGCGTAAACAGCTGCAAAAGAATCAGCCTGATAATACCTTTAAACGCAAACAGCACCCTTTTTAAATTAAAAGTGTGCTGTTTGCGTTTATATGGATCGAGGGATATTACGTCGACTCTTGACGGAGATCGACCCTATTGTGCATCACTTGCCCGATGTGGGACTTAGACTATCAACACACGTTTTACCGTAAGTGCAATATTTACTTAACCTCGGTAAGGCTTAAGATTACGCTTGTTCTTTGGCTATTTAAATCGGGGTTAAGGCCTACGGCCATCAGGAAATCGCCCGAAAGCGTGAGGTTCTCTTTGATAGTCGATTGCGTGCCCGGATAAAGGTTGATCTCTTTAACGAGGTAACGCTTTTGCGGATCGAGCCCCTTAAGCTTAACCGGCATCTTGCTGCTTTCGCCATAACGGTTATTCACTAGGTAATTGAACATGATGACTGTAGACTTAGCTGCATCGGCATACATAATGGAGGCCATGTTTTGCTCATAAGGGCTTCTTAACCGGTATTGATCTCCATGCCATATTACTCCTTTTAAATTATTATATGCTTTTACGGCATTTTGGCAAAACTGCAGATCATTAGTATTAAGCTTGCTTACTACAATATCAAATCCGAGTTTGCCCATCATGGCTACATCCGTACGGAATTTAATAGGCTGCTTGCCCCAGTCGGTAACATGGTTTGAAGTGGCTATAGCCGGATAGAAGTATGAATAATTCCATTGGATAAAAATGCGCTCCATAGGGTCGGTATTATCGCTTGGCCAAAACTCGGTGAAGTATTGCAGGGCGCCATAATCTACGCGTCCTCCCCCGCCCGAGCAAAGCATCATGGGCACGGTTGGGTACTTAGCCCTAATGCGTTGAAGCACATTATACAAACCGCGCACATACTCTACATAAAACTGCGATTGGGAATCTTTAAGGTGCACGGCATAAGCGTTATAAATTACTGCGTTACAATCCCATTTAATATAAGCCAGCGAAGGAGCCTTGATGAACAAGGAATCAACCACCTGGTAAACAAAATCCTGCACTTTGGGATTACTCAGATCAAGCGCTAACTGGTTTCTGAAATAGTACTCTTCTCGCTTAGGTTGTTTTACTACCCAATCCGGATGCTTTTTATACAGATCGCTACGCGGGTTAACCATTTCGGGTTCTATCCATATGCCAAACTTTACGCCATCATTAGCTGCCTGTTTAGCAATGGAAGCAATGCCGTTCGGTAGTTTTTTGCGGTTCTCCTGCCAATCGCCTAAACCAGCATGGTCGTCGTTACGGGGATGGTTGTTGCCAAACCATCCGTCGTCCAGCAAAAACAAGTCAACGCCTAATTTTTTGGTATCTTTTAACAACTCGCCCAACTTTTGTTCGTTAAAATCAAAATAGGTCGATTCCCAATTATTCAGCAGCGTTAACCGCTCGCCTTTACCATTAAGCAATTTAAAGTTACGGGCCCAATGGTGTAGATGACGACTTGCATCGCCGGTGCCTTTATCTGATAACGTATAAACGAAAGGCGGCGTGGTAAAGTCTGTTTCGGCATTTAATACATAAGCCGATGCGTAATTATTTATACCGGCAATAATGCGTAGGTTCTCCTGATTATCTACCTCCAGATCAACCTTAAAATTACCGCTCCACTCCAAGCCTCCATATAAAACGCTACCTTCATCCTCCTTGGCTGGTCCGTTTAAGGAAACCATAAACACCGACGGCATGAACAGGTTGGCGCGCGTTCCTAATTTAGAATCGAGGGTTTTGATGCCGTGCGTTAGTTTCGACTCCTCGGGCTGCATTTCTTTTGCCCAATCGCCATGAAACTGCTTTAACCAGTACTCGTTAGCCTTAACATGCAGGTTTGCCGAGGCATACTTTTGCAGCGTAACCTTCCCTTTTTCGTGATGCTTAATTACGCTCCACTGCTCTATTACATCGTCTTGGTGGTAATATTTGTAATATAACGTAACCTCAAAATTATAAACCGGGTCTTTTAACAATATTGATAACAACGAAACACCGCTACCCGCGCTTTTTACCTGGTGACTAACGTACTGCAGGTCTAATGACTGGTTCCCATCGGCGTGGGTTACGGTTATAGCCGGCTCAAACAGGTTTCGCGAACCCGATGGCGTGTAAGCCGAGTTAAGCAAACCGGCATGATCTTCGGCCTGCTTGTAAGCCTCAAATACACTTTCATATTCTTTAGCGTTTGATAACTTATGTCCAAAATAAATGCAGCGTAAACGCTTATCGCTACCGGCCTGTAGTACTACAGCCTGGTTGGCAGTTTCAATGGGGATGGTTACAACCTGGGCAAACGTTTCGCTAATACAGGCGAGTAGCCCGAACAGGAAAATACTTTTGATGATGAAACGGTGATTATAAATGGTCATTGTTATGCGTTAATTATTGAGCCAGTATGAACCGGTAAAGCGCCGCATCGGCGGCTGGGGTATTAATATTTAGTTGATTGCTTAGGGCTATATTTTTGCCCTGTATTACTTCGGTACAAGCTTTGATCTTAGTCACGTTAAGCCCCAGATCTTTAAAGTCTATGGCCATTTGCTGCGCTTCCTTCCCGTAATTAAACACAGCGAGGTAGAAATCATTTCCATCCCTACGCCAAAAGGCAGATGATGCACCCGCGCCCACGGCTGCATCAACCGGTTGAAAAGCTTTGCCACTTTTCAACACGCGCAACAGACCGGGATTTTGGTAAAACTCTTTAGCCCGAGTTTTCCAAACGCCTTCACTCGAGAAATCATCGCCGGTAATAAAGGTACCTGTTATTAAGGCCGAAAGCAACCTGGCACGGTTGGCACCAATGGGCTCGTTACCAAATACCACGTGATCGGCATCTATATAATTATAAACATAGGTTTGCCACCAGCCATAGCTCAGGCTGTTCAGCGTGTATTTGGTATGCTCAATGGTCTTAAACGCATCGCAGGCCACACGGCGACTGTGTACATATCTACCTGTAGCCACACTGGGTGATATGGCCGCGTAAATAAGCATTTGATTACCCAACCTGTTTACCAGATACTCCATACCCTTACGATAAGCCTGCATACCCGTAGTAACCGTTGGATCGTAAAAGCTAGCGGCCTCAATAGCGGCATGACCTAAGAAATCTATCTTGATCATTTTAAAGCCGCAGGCTTTTAAATGATCTATAAAATAATCGATGCGCTTTTTAGTACCGGGATGGGTTGGATCGAGTGCGCGGGCACCATCAATGTCATGGTAACCACGGCCTGTTTTGGTCCACAAATCGGCATAGGTGTAATCGCTGCCTTCTACTTTTCGGCTACCGCCCTGCTTATGTCCCCAATCGGTAAATGGGGCCCAGTAGGCTCCGGGCTCCAAGCCTTTTGCTTTACAGTAATCGGCAAACGCCTTCAATTTACTGTAATCTTCGCCCTTTTTGAAAAAGTCCCAATAAGCATCCAGATCAATATAAGCCGTATTTCCCGAACGAAACATCTTTAAACTATCGGCAAAAAAATCGGCTACTTTAATGGCTTTTTCATAGGTAAGCTTATCCTGCAATACTCCCCAGCTGTTCCAGCCTATTGGGGTAGCTTTAGTCCAGTTGAATACATACGGAGGTTCGGCTATGCGGTTGCTGCGTCCGTAAGCTTCCAAGCCAGTACGCCAATCGGCAAAATAACCCACCATCATTTTAGGCGATCTCAATATGGCACCTTTGACCATGCCATGTGCCACGGTATCGCGGGTGACCTCCTTACTGGCGTAGCCTGCCCATACTTTGAGCTGATGCACATTTTGCAGGTTGGCTATGCTTACGCCGGTTTTCCAAACGGTATGCTCTACCGAACCTAAAACGATGCCTGTATGGCTTGCATTGTATACTACGCCTACTTCGGCGCTGGTGTTAGTAACGCCGCTGGTTAAGTCTTTAGCATCGTAGCTTATAAAGGTATCGTTATCAAAAGGGATGAAAACGCTGCGTTCTGTATTGCCTAATGACGCAAACTCTGCTATAAGCGGTGCCATGTAATTGGAGGCAAGCGCTTTGCCACTTACCACCAACTGTGTGAAAAAATAATTGCGATCAGGATAGGTATAAAATATTTGTTGCATTGACGGTAATGAGCCGCCTGTTAGCGTAATGATGTGTTTGGTGCCATTGCCAAAGCTATCGTGCAAAGCAACGCTGCTGTACTTACGCGTTGTATAGTTTACGGATGAAAGGCTATCGCCGTTTGTAGTAGCTTGGGCGTAGGCGTTATTTATAAATGCATTTACACCGTAAGTTGCCGAGTAAGTACCCTTGCTTAAATTGTATTTAATGATACCTGTTTTACCATAGCGCATTTGTATAATGTTACTTTGAGCACTGGTTACTTTTGAAGATGCCGCCTTGCTGTAACTGGTCAAGCCCAAACAAAGCCAGCAACACAAAAGCATGAACAGGGAGATACGTTTGTACATTTTAATACAATTATAATTAGGCTTTGGCGGCCATTACTTCTTTTACTTGTCCGTTAATTTTAACTTTTACTTTGTGGGCATATGGTGCGGTTACTTTGTATCGCGTAACCTTTCCATCTTTCCAGGAAAAGCTTACGGTAAAGTTACCCCTTGCTTTTACACCATTAAGGCTGCCCGATACTTTCCATTGATCAGGAACGGCAGGCAAAAGTTCTATAAACCCGGCATGGCTCTGAATAAGCATTTCGGCTATGCCTGCCGCGGCACCAAAGTTGCCGTCAATTTGAAACGGAGGACCGGCCGATAACAGGTTAGGATAAACACCACCACCTGCACCGTAATTGATATCGGTTTTGAGCGTAGGCTTCATAATTTCGGCAAACAGTTTATAGGCGCGGTTACCATCGTGCAGGCGGGCCCAAAAAAGTTGCTTGTAGGCTATAGACCAGCTTGGGCCGTCGTCGCCCCTTACATTTAAAGTTTTCTTACAGGCCTCGGCTAATTCAGGAGTTAATTCCGGCGTAATTAACGGCGCAGGGAACAAACCGTATAAATGTGATATATGCCTGTGCTGCGGGTCGGTTTCTTTATAATCCTGCAGCCATTCCATTAGGCGGCCATCTTTACTTACCACACCTGCCGGCGGCAGTTGTTTTAGTTTAGCGGCTAAGCTTTGCGCCAGTACAGCGTCGGTTTTTAACACCTTAGCAGCCGTGATCACGTTAGAAAATAGCTCGCGGATAATTTGATTATCAATAGTTGGCCCCTCACAAATACTGGCTGTTTTACCGTTGGGCAGGTAAAAGCTATTTTCGGGTGATGATGATGGAGATGTTACCAGCCAGCCTGTCTTTTTGTCGTTGATGAGCATGCTGCTGTAAAACTGCGCCGAGCCTTTAAGTAAAGGGTATATGCTTTTCAAATAATTCTTATCCTCGGAAAAAGCATAATGCTCCCATAAATTGTTGCACAACCAGCCCGAACCCGATTTGGTTACCCCCCATGAGGCGCTTTCACCGGGTTCTGTAAAACCCCAAATGTTGGTAATTACGTGCGCTACCCAACCATCGGCGTTGTAATAGGCTTTGGCCGTACGTTCGCCTGGTTTAACCATGCCTTTAACCAGATCGGCCAGCGGCAGGTTTAATTCCGACAGGTTGGAAACTTCCAGCGGCCAGTGGTTCATTTGTACGTTAACATCCAGGTGGTAATCGCCGTTCCAGGGAGTTTGAATTTGGTTGGCCCATAAACCTTGCAGGTTTGGCGGCAACAAGCCAACCCGGGTACTGCTGATAGACAAATAGCGCCCAAACTGGTAGAACAGCACTGGTAGTCCGATATCTTTACCGGGTGTAGACCTGAATGCTGTTAACCTTTCGTTGGTTGGTAAATTACCGGCATCAGCACCGCCAAGCTGTAGCTTAACGCGGTTAAATAATTTTTGATAGCGGGTAACGTGCTGCTGCTTTTGAACAGCGTAAGTACCCTGAACAGCCGCAGTCAATTGTTTTTGAACAGTGGCTTTGTATGATGGATTTTTGAGATCGGTACCGGCGGCGATGTATAAAATAACCTCACTGGCATCTTTCACTTCCAGCTCTTTTTTGCCGGCAGTAAGTTTGCCTCCGGTTAATTTGGCCTGTACTTTGGCTAAGTATTGCACACCCGGCGCCGATGTACCGCTATTTAGCTGACCATACATTTGCAGCACATTGCCAACAACCTCTATTTGAGATTTTTCGGGGCGGTTGAGCGCAAGTTTAAAGCTGATCTTGCCCGGTTTATCGGCCCAGATGCGGACCATGCACACATCGTTGCCAAAGCTGGTGATGTACTCGCGGTGATAAGTAACATCGCCTATACGGTAGGAGCATTGTACTACGGCATTATTTAAAGATAGCTCGCGGTAATAATCTTTCACATCAGATTCGTCGGGAGATTTACCGTAGTTGAACTTAATATCCAGATCGCCCAGCATTTGGTAGCACCCAAAAGGCACACCGCCCGAACCTATACCTTTACAAATAAAGTTTTTATCAATAAGCGCCTGTGCTTCGTCATTTTTACCCTCGGCCAGCAGGCTTCTTATTTGGGGCAGGCTTTTATAGGCTTCGTAGTTATTAGCATCCTGCGGAGCGCCCGACCATAGTGTAATATCGTTCAATACGATCTTTTCATGGGTGATGCCGCTATTGGGCGTCATACCTAACCTGCCGTTACCCAGGGGCAAAGTTTCTTCCCACTGCGAAGCAGGTTTATTATACCAAAGTTTTAAGGACTGTGCCTTGATTTGAACACCTGCTGCAAGTAGCCCCAGGCAAAGCAATAGTTTTTTCATTATAGGTCGTAATACCGTTTACAACATCCCCCCTATCAGAGCGTAGGTTGTTGCGGTAATTGTTAATTATAAATGGCTGTGGTAAATGTATTACTATCAACCTGCCTTAAAAATGGATAAAGCTTTAAACAGGATGGATTATCCTTTGATAAAACAACAACAACACTAAGGCATATTGGTGAAAAAATTCACAATGCGGCAGGCCGTACCCTCGCTGCCCTGCGGCTTATTGTCATCTATGATCAAAGTTAAATGGTGCGTGGCGTTCTTAAGCCCCGAACCTAACAGCAAGTACCAGGGCAAATGCAGGGAGTTACTCCAGGGGGTAAAAAGCGACAGGTGCTTATACTGGCCGCCATCAATTGAATAGCTGACCGAGCCTGCATCAGGGCCCGAAAGTATAGCCATACCTACTGCGTTTCCCTTAAAGGTTAAAGAAAGCTTAGCGCCGGGTGTAGTTGCGCTTAAAACCGGTACGTTAACAAAACCTTCGCGCGTTGATGTATGATCTTCAGGCTGCCAATGAGGATTAATACTCCAATGCTGGTCTGACTTAGCATTTTGTATATTGTAATAGCTACCGTTTACAAAGCTGTACTTGTTTAAAGTTTTGGGCAATTTAAGTGATGGATTTTCAGGAAGCCTGGCATTGCGGCACATAGCAAACATTTGCTTAATGGTGGCAAAGTAAAGTTCCTGACCAAATACCGAGGGATGCAGGTCTTTAAAATCATCGTCCCAGCTAAACTCATGTTCCTGCAATTTGTCATGTACCTCCTTAGCCAGGTTAATAGACGTTAAGCCGTAATGTGCAGCCACTAATTCATGATTGGTAATCTCGACCGGGGTAATGCCTTTATCGTAATCATGATTTTTATCAGGATCAGCAAATTCCATCATTACAATATCCATAGCCGGGTTGCTCTTCTTGGCATGGCGTATGATGCCTTCCAGATCGCGCACCTGGGTTAAGCTGTCGGTTCCGTTCACGCGGTCGTTAACGGCTGCTTCCAGGAAAAGCAGATCTACTTTGCCCGAATCCAGTACATCACGCTGTAACCTGAACGCATGCGGCAAACTACCAAGCGAGGGTATACCGGCAGCAATAAACCTGAAATTGGTTTGCGGATACAGTTCGCGCAAGTAATTACACACTTTTTGCCGCCAACCCGGGTTATAGGTTATAGAGCCTCCTAAAAAAGCCACGGTAGCCTTCTTTTGATTTATGGCTGCTTTTTCAAACTGCTTAAGCCCCGATCTTACTTTAATATAGGGGTCGTAAGGCAGGCTTTCTTTAACCGCAGCGGCATTACTCGTTACAAAATCAACCAGTTGGTTGATTTTTGGAATGGGTATATGATGACCATATAAGCTCTGCGGGCCTTCGATTACCGGAATAACTGCGGCAGGGCCGCCCAGGGCATTATAGCGCTGAACAAAAACTGCGGCATTTTCTTGCAGCGGTGTAATATTATCCCAAAGGCCAACCACGTTCAGCACCGGCACTTTAAAAGAGGCCAGTCCTTCCAGATGGTCTATCGGGTTATCGCTGTAGGCCATTGCCTGCTGTTCGGTAAAGTGAAAAACAGATTTAAACTCTTTCCAGGCGGTGGTATCGCCCATGCCTTTACCTTTACCGCCCGGCCAGCTTTTAATGTCATAAACAGGGGTTTCGGCATAGATGCAGCTTACCTTATCGGGGTTGAGTTTTGCCCATCCTAAGGCATACAAGGCCCCCCTGCTTACGGCCTCCAAAGCCGGCTTTGGGGCAAGCTTTACATTAGTGGTAAGCAGTGTATAAAACCCGTCCCAGGCCTGCATGGCCGTTGGGTGGCCATACAGGTTATCGGCATCCAGGTAAGCAACATGAAAGCCTTTGGTTAACAGGATACTGTCTATATCGGTATGCCAATCGGGAAATGACGAGCGCCATACCCAGGGGTTACCTTTTAAGGCATGCGCAGGCTTCACATAATATCCCTTAAATTGGTTTACCTGCACGTTAACCCGTTCAAAACCTTTCCAGTGGTCTTGCGCCCAAACGGTGGAAGAAAAAACAGAGAGAATAAATACAGCTATAAGTTTAGTACGCATTGCTACAGTATCTGCACGTTAATTTACAATAATAAAGCCCTTAACGGGCTTTATTGAATTTTAATAATTAGGGTTTTGAATTAGTATACCGCCACTCTTATCAATTTCGGTTTGAGGCAATGGCCACCTGTAAAATTTATCTTCAAAATGGTAAGGCGTAAGGCTGTCTTTAACATTGTTTAATACAGTGCCTGCAATACGCCATCTTATCAAATCATAATAGCGCAGCCCTTCAAAGGCAAGTTCTACCCTTCTTTCATGACGTATCCTGGCACGCATTTGCTCTTTGGTCAAACCTTGCGGGAAAGCCGGCATGCTCACCCTCGAACGCAGATCGGCCATGGCTTTATACACAGTGGCATCCGGGCCGGCAATCTCGTTTTGAGCTTCCGCATACATCAATAAAACTTCGGCCAGGCGCAGTACTACGGCATCTTGCTGGCTCAAGGTAGAAAAACCGTAAGGAATATTATTAGGCTCTAAAAACTTTAAAACGCCGTATCCGGTTGGCCGTGGGTTAGATGGGTTATGCGTTTTTCCATTACCAAAATCGGGGTGATCTACATAAACGGTTTTAGCCAGGCGCGGGTCGCGGTTGGTGAATGGTGCACTGGTGTTGGTTAACGGCGATACGCCGTAAGGCAAACCATCCGTACACTCAAAATCGTTCACAAAATTTTGCAAAGGAGCAGCAGCATCCCAGTCGCCGTAATACATATCCCACGGTGTGGTATTATTAGGCGCTAAGAAATTAATAGAGAATATTATTTCGGGGTTATTCTTTTGTGTAGCATCCCTGAAAACGTTTTCAAACACCGGGCTCAGGCTGTACTTGGGCATTATTTGCAGGCACAGGTCGCGCGCTTGGGTAAGCAGGGCTACATCGGGCGTTCCGCTGTTACCGTAGGCGGCAAACATTAACACGCGTGCCTTTAAGGCCTGTGCCGATGAAGACGCAGCATGACCACCATTTTGCGTGTAGGCATTCTGGCTTAAATTAGCGATGGAATAATCCAGATCGGTCATGATTTGCGCCAGTACTTTATCGGCCGGTGCTTTGGGTTGCTTTTGCGTATCCAAATCAAGCTGTTGAAGCACCAGTGGCACCTCTCCGTAGGTTTGGTATAACTGAAAATAATAGTAAGCCCTTATAAACCTTACTTCGCCTTCGTAAACCTTGCGGTCGGCATCAGTTACATCGCTACCAGTGTAAGCTGCAAGTGCCTGCAAAAAGCGGTTTACCCGTCCTATGCCCGAATAACTGTCGTTGTAAAACGTAGATACATAGCCACCTAAAGACGGGGCCAGGTTACCCTGGTTAATATCGTTTACACTACCGCTATTAAACTGGTTGTAACCGTTATCGGTAAGGCAATCGCGTATGGGCAGGCCTACGGCAAATTCTTCGGCCTGTAAGGATGAGTATACCCCGGCCAGGGTTTTATCAAAGTCGGCCTTTGAGGTAAAGAAAGTACCGGTAGATATTTGCTCAAGCGGATTAAGTTCTAAAGTTTTTTTACAGGCACCCAGTAACGCGGTAGATGCCATTAAGAGAATGATATATTTTTTCATGGTAAGAACGATTAAAAGGTTACGTTAAGGCCAAATGCGTAGATCTTGTTTTGCGGGTATTGTAAGAAGTCGCCGCTTCCACCGCGTTCAGGGTCTAAGCCCCGGTATTTGGTAGCAGTTAACAGGTTATCGCCCGAAAAATATACCCTCACGTTTTCAACGCCAAACTTTTTGAGCAGAGTTTTAGGTATGGTATAACCCAGCACCACGTTTTTTAAACGCATGTATGAACCATCCTGCAAAAAGTAGGTTGATGCGCGGGAAAGCTTTTGAGGCGCATTCCATCCCCAGTAAATGCGCGGCATAGTGGCCGATGGGTTTTGAGGAGTCCAGCGGTCGCGCCAATCGGTAGTGGGTGGTGCGCCTTGTACAAATGGAATTGTTCCCCAGTTGTTTACAAAG
>Ga0265798_10007189_pt1 | contig 14470 bp, 11 predicted proteins | sample P3T30metagenome_FD_192430 | JGI IMG/M metagenome (GOLD analysis project Ga0265798, IMG submission 192430) | Plant litter microbial communities from East Loma Ridge, Irvine, California - P3 T30 | ecosystem: Environmental > Terrestrial > Plant litter > Unclassified | place: USA: California...
TTTTATTCCTTGGGCTTGGAGCTCGGTATCTGTTATGACGATGTCTGCGCCGAGGTCTTTTAGTTCCTGCTTGAGTTTTTCTTCGCCGACTTTGTCGGCGCGCGCGCGGATGATATTTATACTCTTGTAGCCCCATTTGCGACCGAGTTGGATGGCTGCGCGGCCGACGCCGCTGTTTGCGCCGTTTTGTATGAAGTAGTCGCCTTCGTTTAGGGTCGTGAAGTCGCGTAGCATGCGGTACGCCGTGCACGGATTTATGCTCACGGTGCCAGCCTGGATAGCAGAAATACCGTCGCGCATAGCATCGTCAAGTCTAACGACCTGTTCCGTCGTAGCGCTAGCATGTGTACGCCACGTCCCAAAGCCAGGACCCTTCATAAACACCCAATCGCCCTTTTTATACCCTTCCGCTTTCACTTTATCTCCGAGCGCGATTACTTCTGCGACGCCCTCGTTGCCTGCGACGGCGATGGGGTGCGGTGTGCTGAGCGACGTGGTGAATGTGGGTTTGGAGGGGTACACGCCTTGGATTTGGTTGATGTCGGCGGGGTTGATGGGCGAGGCGAGGAAGCGGAGGGTCATGAGGTTGGTGTGGGGCGGGGAGATGGAGTGGGTGTGGAGAGAAAGGACGGAGGGGGGGTCGCCGTAGGTGGAGAAGGTGAGGGCTTTGGCTTGTTCGTAGCCGTAGGCTGAGATGTTGCGGCGCTGTGGGAGCTGTTGCGAGGGTGTGGGTAGTTTACGGAGTGGGGGTCGTAGGCATTGTCGTGAGATGTTGGGAGCTGGAGAGAGGAGTTTGGAAGCCATTGTGGAGGGATAAGAGGAGGGTGGTTGGTGTGGTGGAGTGTTTGGAGGAATGGAAGTTGTGGTGTTGTAGAGATAAATTGTAGCTATGACGTTGCATGGGCCGAGGTTTTGGTGGAGCAATTCGCGAACACAATCAATGAACGACTGCAAGTCTCTTGATGCATACCTTTATCGCAATGCGATGATCCTAACCTACACAAGATTTAGGAATTGGCTGTGAAGGCTTCATGGTCGATACATCTCCATCTCGGTAATTGGTAACATTGACCGGTGAATGAAGCAAGATGGGGATCCGAACGTGCTACTTCCTCATGGAGATAACTCGAATACTATGAGAGACATTGTTTTGCAGATGACTTGAAGGAAAAGTCTGCTACATGAGCACTATTAGAGATCCGTGGGACTCGAAAGCCTGAGCCAGCGACCCGTGGTACTAGTTGCGCATTCGCACGTGGCTTTCTATGCAGGAGAGATTTTTCAACCATCGAGCTGCAAGGCTGGAGCTTCGAATAGGAACGTGGGGTGACACTTGGGATCTCACCACCGCGCGATCATTATCCGTTCGTGCGTTCTCTCGTTGGTGAGGTCTATTTGAACTTATCCAGAAGTACTAATCGCAACTTGAGGCAACTTTGGCGGTAGTGTAGCGGCCATGGTGGTGTTGTCTGGCTCCACCGTCGATCGGCGACCCCACTTGAAGCCGACCGGGGAGCTTTCTTTTTTTGAGGGATCCCACGTCATGCCGCAGCCAGTGAGCAACTTCTTTTGACACACCCGTGGTAGCTTATCGACGCGCTGTAGCACTCGTGATAAATAGAGCATAGGTAGTTCTGGCTGTCTTCAAGGTCACACCTACACCTCATTCACACACGCTCAATTGATCAATACTCACGGCAGGAGCTACCCCACCACAGCATCTCTGGGCAGCTTCCCAACAACACTGAGGCTTGAGGACCCGCTTCGGCGATATCTTTTCACTGAACCCACCCTGACCTCATACCTGATTTACCTCTGAAGACATCCAGCTCATACTGAACCATCGCACCCGCCCACTCACTCTCACCCACCACTCTTTCCGTACGAACCTCACCCCGCACAACACTCCACCCCCAACCATCAAACATCACCACAACGACCTCAGCTTTTAGTGAAGGCTGAAGTGATTCGCAGATAATCTCCACCACCTCTCGCTTCTCTCCACCACCTTCGAATACATTCAGGCGTCACTATGGCGCCCACCGAAGTACCACCACCCCTCGAGGGCAAGAAGCGCAGGATCGGTGTCATGACCAGCGGAGGCGACGCGCCAGGCATGAACGGAGCCGTGCGTGCAGTCGTTCGCATGGCGATACACAACAACTGCGAGGCCTACGCCATCTACGAGGGCTACGATGGCCTGGTCAAGGGCGGAGACATGATCCGGAACATGGAGTGGGACGACGTGCGAGGCTTCCTGTCCGAGGGAGGCACTCTCATTGGCACCGCTCGCTGCAAGGAGTTCATGGAGCGCCCAGGTCGGCGGCAAGCAGCCAAGAACATGATCATCAAGGGCATCGACGCACTCATTATCTGCGGTGGTGACGGCTCGCTGACTGGTGCTGATAAGTTCCGCGCCGAATGGCCAGAACTGCTAAAGGAGCTCGTAGACGGCAAGGAGCTCACCGCAGAGCAAATTGAGCCATTCAAGCACTTGAACATTGTTGGCCTGGTAGGTTCTATCGACAACGACCTTTCCATGACCGATGCCACCATTGGCTGCTACACATCCCTTGGCCGTATCTGCGAAGCCATCGACTCGGTCGACACCACCGCCGTCAGCCACCAGCGTGCATTCGTGATCGAAGTCATGGGCCGACACTGTGGATGGCTTGCGCTGAGCTCAGGAGTCGCAACCGGAGCAGACTTCGTCTTCACCCCTGAGAACCCTCCCTATCCGGGCTGGGAGAAGGAGATGTGCTACCAGATCAAGAAGCACAGGAGCATGGGCAAGCGCAAGACAATCGTAGTGGTAGCCGAGGGCGCCATCGATCGCGAGCTGAACAAGATCACATCGCAGCAGGTCAAGGACATCCTCTCCAACGAGGCTGGTCTCGATACGCGCATCACCACACTTGGTCACGTACAGCGAGGAGGCACACCTTGCGCGTACGACCGCATGCTGTCCACGCTACAGGGAGTGGAGGCTGTCAAGGCTGTGCTCGAAGCATCACCAGACAAGCCAAGCCCGGTCATCTGCATGCAGGAGAACAAGATCGTTCGACGACCATTGCTCGAAGCTGTTGCTCAAACGAAAGAAGTCGCCGTTGCTATCGAGAACAAGGACTTTGTGCGCGCCATGCAGCTGCGCGACACCGAGTTCGCGGACCAGTACAAGTCATATCAGATCACAACAGCAGCCGATCAGCCTGAGCTTATGCTACCCGAGGAGAAGCGTATGCGCGTCGGCATCATCCACGTTGGCGCACCGGCAGGAGGCATGAATGCGGCAACGCGAGCAGCTGTCGCATACTGTATCGCGCGAGGTCACACACCAGTTGCGCTGCACAACGGCTTCCCAGGTATCATCCGCCACCACTCCGACAAGCCATTGGGCGCGGTACGAGAGATCAAGTGGATCGATGCTGAGACATGGGCGTCCAAGGGTGGCTCTGAAATTGGTACCAACCGTGGACTTCCGAGCGAGGATCTGGAGACTGTTGCCTTTGTGCTTAGGACGTATAACATCCAGTCGCTGTTTGTTGTTGGCGGTTTCGAGGCCTTCACAGCAGTCTCTGAGCTGCGCAAGTCACGAGAGTACTACAAGTCGTTCAAGATTCCGATGGTAAGCACATTCCTTCTGGCTGGCTCACAGTCCTTGAATTACATGGGCAGCTCAAAGTACTGCGAATCACTTCAGGCCCATTGATCGCTTCCCGCGCAATGCTTGACTTACAACGGTCGCTAAAGGTGCTTCGAATCATGTCAGGACTATCGATCGCTAACTGTTGCAGGTTGTTATCCCAGCCACAATCTCGAACAACGTCCCTGGCACGGAGTACTCCATCGGCTCCGACACGTGCCTGAACGCCCTGATCCAGTACTGCGATGCCTGCCGTCAGTCAGCTTCAGCGTCGCGGCGCCGCGTGTTCGTCATCGAGACACAGGGTGGCGAATCCGGCTACATTGCGACAGTCGCAGGCCTCAGCATCGGTGCACTGGCGGTCTACACGCCAGAAGATGGCATCAACATCAAGATGCTAGATCGCGACATTGACCACCTCCGGGATGTATTCAAGAAGGATGTGGGCCACTCGCGATCCGGAAAGGTGATACTAGTCAATGAGAAAGCGTCGGAAACCTACTCGGTGCAAATCATCGCCAAGATGATTGCAGAGGCGGGCAAGGGCAAATTCGAGTCGCGTCATGGCGTACCCGGCCACTTCCAGCAGGGTACAACGCCATCTCCGATGGACCGCGTAAGGGCCGTGAGGTTCGCCACGAAGGCGCTTCAACACATCGAGCAATACGCAGGCATGGATGCTGATGAAATCGACGACGATCCGCTTTCAGTCAGCGTCATCGGCATCAAGGGTTCAAAGCTGCTCTTCTCGCCAATGGAGGCAGTTGAGAAGAAGGAGACAGAATGGCATCGTCGCCGCCCAAAGCACGAGTTCTGGATGGCGCTCAAGGAGACGGTCGATACGCTGTCTGGTCGGCCAAGCGCACCCGTCAACCCGACCGATATCGACACGATGGCTGGCAGGCCGAAGCAGTAGATCCGGCTCATGCACAGATTGAGGACTCGATTTTCCACTTTGAAGCCATACAGGCTCACATTTCGCAAAACGACATATATGCAAATATTTCCCTCTTCACACACACATCATTCCACTTCGAGGCCATCCAGCCCACACTTGAACATTCTACCCTACTCCTCCTGATACATAGCTAGACTCTCGTCATTCCAATTCAAGAACTTGCCACTCAGACCGCTCAAATCACTTGCCCTTGCCGCTGCCAACTTTGCAATCACGTGACCCGGCTGTTCAGGACGTAGCAGGCCGCCGTTTGTCTTTAGACCCGCGAACTTGGTCTGGTCTTTAGCAGACATGCCCGAGGCATGTTCTTCGCGGATTTGGCGCTGCATTTCGGTGTCGACGACGCCGGGGCGTATGGAGATTGTCACTGAGATGAAATAGTTAGTATTCGACTTTTGGAGTTCAGTGCGTCCTGAGTATATTCGAGCACTTGTCTAGTTAGGCAGGGATGAAGACGGACGCACCAACATCTGGTTCTTCGACGCTGAGCGTCAGTGCGAGATGATTGAGCACGGCTTTACTCGCGCCGTATGCGCCCCAGCCTTGGTACGCGGAGACGGATGCGCCGCTGGAGGTGAGGATGATGCGGCCTTTGGAAGTGCGGAGGGAGGGGAGGGCGGCTTGGATCTGTGATACTGTGTTAGTGTGTGTAGGTGCTGTATGAAGTCGAAGTGCGATGCTGAATACGGCGACGTAGGTCTTGGATCAGAGTCTACGAAAAAGCTGGTATCCGTCGCATCACCTTTCAAAACACACTGAACACAAACCAAAAAAAAAAGACAATGGAATCAGGAACTCACCATCCCCACCCCCCCAAAAACATTCCCCCTAAAACACCCCTCCCACTCCCCCGCCGAACTCTCCCCAACCTTCCTCACAGGCTCCAACCCCCCATGATTCAACACAACCGCATCAATTCTCCCCCAACGACTAAGCGCTAAATCGACAGCGCGTTTAGACAGAGAATAGTCGGCCATGTCGCCTGCGAGGACTTGCACGCGGGTGGAGCCGTATTGAGACTGCAAGGCGTCGAGGGGGGCGCGGGTGCGGGAGATGAGGAGGAGGTTGTGGGCGTTGGTCAGGAGGTGGTGGGCGGTTGCTAGGCCGATTCCTGAGGGGGTTAGGGGATTGTTTGAGAGGTGGTTGAATTTGGATTTGGGGTTGGGAGAGTTCTTGATTTTTGGGGTAGATGGTTTCTTATTTGAAATGAATGGATAAGGCGTTGGAAATTGGAAAATGTGGAATTCGTGAATGTATGCTTATAACGAATTGACGAGGATGAAAAGATTAATTATATACCTCGAGAAGCACCAGTCAGTATAATGACCATCTCTTTTGATTCGCTCATGTCGGCCCTCTCTCTCTCGTGTGTTTTGTAGTCGTCTTCCCAAGGAGTGGATTGACTAAAGTAAAAGAACCCAAGCGGGGTGCGTCATATTAGTCAGCCATAAACTCGACAACAACAGCAACAATCTCACTTATTTTCCTTCCACAGTCAGTCAATCGGAAAAAATATCAGCAGTATGAACAATAAATTGCAAAACGTAGAAACGTAGCTAAAAAAAAGCAAAAGAGGTATCACAAAACTATCCCACACAACCCTAAGCCCGAGCCCAACTCCAACATCTCAAGGACCGCAAACTCCATCATGACTTCGTCACACATAAGCAACAACACTCACGAGCAATTAAGCCTCATCAGCAATGCCCTCATCCTCGTCCTCGCCCTGAGCCAGCAAGTCCTGCTCTTCGCAGCTGCGCTCGACTTCATCAGCAATGAACTGCTCGTAGTCCTCGAGGTTCTTCTGGACGTGCAACTTGAAGCGCACAATATCATCAAGCATACGCTCAATCTCAGTGTGAAGTTCCTCACGTAGTGAGTTGGCGCGGAGCTGGAGTTGTTCGTACCTGTCGCGGTCAGTAATTGCGCAATGATCATGTTTGAAGCGACGTACTCAATGTTGACAGCCATCTCGCGCTGAACCATGAGCTGGACAGACTCGCCGAGACCGCTCTTCATGCGACCGAGCTCCTTCTCCATGCGCTCGATTTGCGCGTCAGACTGCGACTTCTGTGTGTTTGATATCTCGCGTAGCTTCTCGAGCTCCTCTTCTGCTTGTGCGACGCGGTGACCCAAGGCTTCGACTTCGACTTGCATGTCATCGATGGCCTCCTTGGTCTTGTCGAGCAGGTCGTGGTTGACCATGTCGGCCTCTAGTGCTGCGTTGCGGCGCTCAGCGATCTCTTTGCGCAGGACAGTGATGTTGCTTCTGACTCTTCCCCGGATGTCGAGGTTGAGAAGGTGATGCGGGGAGTAACCAGCAGCTGCGTCATGGAGCAGTCTGTCCGATGAGTCCTGTGATGACCCGCCCATCTGCGAGCCAGAGAAGTTGGGACTATCTGTGACAGTAAGGACGAGCTCGTACTCTTGGCCCTTTGCGTTTGCGGCGTTTGCCGGTATGACACCAATCTGGTAGCCCAGATTGTTGTACCGTTCGATGGCCTGCTCCAGCTCATCAAGTTTGCGGGAAGCAGCAAGCTCTTTCTCCGCAACACGCTTCTTTGACTCTTCAAGGCGTGTCGAAGTTGCTTGTTGTGCGGTGTCAAGACGGTCCTTCTCATTTGCCATACGGTCGATATCCGCAATGGTCATACCGCGACCGTCGATGATCGCTTGTAATTCTTGCTGCTCCTTTTCTGCCTGTGCAAGCTCGGCCTCTTCCTTCTCGATATTTTCTGCGAGAAATTGAGCACGATCGGTGTACTTCTTGACCTTGAGCTCCATCGAGTTGTTGTACTGCTCAAACTTGATGCGGTCCTCCTCCAGAATCCGGATCTGCTCTTCCAGTTTCTGTATACGTGGGCCAGACTTGCTGAGCTCTTCGATCTGATCCTGGAGGTACTTGTGTTCGGCTTCCAGAAGCTTGACCTGTGATACGTCAGTCAACGCTATATGTATTTGACAAGACGATGCTCGGTAAAGCGCGGAGGGGTGTCAGATAGGAGCGAAAGACAATGCTTGTTGGTTCCTCATTGGCCTGAGGCCTAAGATGAACTATGCTTATGTATTTTTGGTTTCATCACGAAATATTGGTGGTGTTTGGAAGAGGGCTTGACATACCTGTTCGTGATGATGGCTGTTCGTAGCATCAAACTTCTTGGCCATTGCATCCACATGAGGCTGGATAAGTCGTGCTTGTGCGTCCGCGTCATCCTCGCCATCTTCGCCGTCCTCTGCTGACAGCCACGTGCTGTAGGCGTCTGACAGAAAGTCGAAGATGATGCGGTCTCCGGAAACATCGTACCCCGCCTCAAAGCAGGCGTCGTCGTAGGTCCCGGCCTCGTACGCTTGCATGAGGCGCGCGAGTTGCATCATCCAGTGTAAAAGTCCTAGGAAAGTCGCCCAGTTGTTGCCACCGACAGCGGCAATTTGCGACTTCATGATGGACTTCTCGAACGGGTAGCGCATCTGCTTCAGTAGTACCGGTACTTCTTGATCGATCGACTTCATGAAACGGTAGCTTGGATCGATGCGGTTGTACAGCCACTGGAACATGCAATTGAAGTCCTTCTGCGTCGGCGACGTCATAGCTTTGTTCGACAAGACGTGCTTGGACTCCATCTCGAAGTTGTTGTGGGTGAGGTACTCCAGCAGCTCTTGCGCCATTTGTTGGCGCGTGGCGAGATCTTTGAGTCGTCGCGGGTCCGTCGGTATCGCAGCCGTCTGCATTGGCGCTTGCTGGAAGAAGGACTGCTTGATTCCGCTGGCGCCCGAGCCGTGCGATTGTCTCGACTTGAAGACGCTGCTCCGCCGTTGTGCGCTCTGCTCGAAATTGGGTGCCGATGCTGGAGGCGCTGGCGTTTGGAAGAGTGATGCGCCCGGCGCAAAGCTCTTCCTTCCGCTACCGGCGCCGAACACATTGCTCGTCGAGTTACGCTGGACCGACTGAAAGCCGTCGTTAAGGTTCGTACCGGAAGATGAGCGCTGAAAGACCGGCTGGCTTGGGCGATTGGGCGCGAGAGACATGCGAGATCCGGACTGCGATCGCGCGTGGTTTGGCGGGAACTGGTTGGAGGCTTGCATGTTCGAGTTCGAGCTCGCGCGCTTCATGGCGGAGGATGGCATGGGAATCGACGTGTTGTTTGTAACTTGTCCGAGGGTCTGCGTGTTGTGTTAGGTGAGAGGGGCGGAGGAGGTCGCGCATATGAAGACAGACTTACCTGTCGGCGGACCGAAAACAGGCCCGGCTCATGAGCCATAGTAATCTATGCTGTTGTTCGATTGTAACACTGTTGCGGCATGTGGTGATGTTCAGTGCGTGCGGGAAGTGCAGGGTTTCGGTAGATGTGTGTTGTTGTTTGTTGACAGGACAGGGTTCCTTCCGCTTTAGTCCACATGGCAACGCGCTAACCCACTCACGCTCATTGGCCACGCGACAGGCGACGAAAGTGCTGTTGGTAAATCGATCGAAATAGCGAAAGCCAAGTGAGAGTCTGAACAGAATAAAATGGGTGAATATTGGCGGTGTCTGGTAGAAGAGCATATATCGCCAGAATATGCACAGTGTAGAAGATGCTCGCCAGCCCAACATGAGGAATAGATACCAAGAAATCGCTGCCCTCGCACTTTTTGCCTTCATCTGCCTCGTGGAGCCTCGTCCGACACCTTTTCCTTCGTCGCATGTCCTCTGCTAATCTGCCTCGACCGGGTATCGTCTGCAATGCAAGCCAAATAATTAATCCTCAATCTGGGACTCCCAACCCAATTGTCGAGAAGCGAATAAGCGACCAATGTCGTGAACGTAAAATGTCCAGTAGAAATGCATCATTAGTGTAAACCTCTTCACCCCGTCCAATGCCTCGTCATCTCTCATTTGATGTTCTTGAACATGTCGTCGGCTTCCATGCTGAGCGAGTCTGCGCTGACGCCGAATGACTTGAGCTCCGGGAGGGCCGGCGGTGGCGGACCCTTCTTCTTAGCCGGCTGCGGTGCAGGCTGTGAGACGGTGCGGTTGTTCTGGGAGACTGGTCTTGCGGTCTCGACGCCCTCTGGTACCGTTCCGACTGTCTTCTTCTTGCCGAACCAGCTGCTACTCTTTCTGCGCGACAATGTCGGCGCTTGGCTATTCACGGTCGCAGGCGAACCCGGCCTATCCGACCTTAAGCTGTCGTTCGAAGGGAGTGAGCGCAGCCCGAGAAACTTTCGCACAGAGCCGGGACGCCGTTGTGTTGGACTCGCAGGCGACATCAAGCTGCTTGTAGCGTCACTCGTGCGGCTTTGTTGCAATTGCTCTTCTGTCGCGTGGTCGCCATGCGCCTTGCCGTTTGGGAAGACATCGGTCTTGGGTGTCGGGTGCGAGGACAGCGGGCCCTGGCCGGGCGTCGGCGGGCGAGGCGTCTCGGGCGGCGAGTCTGGAGGTGCAGGAATCGAAGTGCCTTCTGTGAGGGAGAAGTTGACAGGAGTTAGCTGCAATGGCTTCCATTTGCCGACCATGTTGAGGTCGCTGAGTGAAGTCTGTGCTGCGCCGTGCAAGTGGGAGATCAATTGAGCTTGCGCGAAAGAGAGGGATAGGTGGTCGTAAGAGGCGCGTGAGTAATTGGACAGGCGTCGCAAAAGCCGCAGGCAGGCAAGAGCTCAGCAGCGGAGAGTTGCTGGGTTGTACGTGTACGCGAGGCGAACGGCGAGGACGTTGCGGACGTGAACCCTGCAGCACGTAGCCAGTCGGAACAATCAATTTGCGTTGCTACAACAATTATCCGCCGGCGAAAGTGGTGCTCACTGCTGGATGAGAGCACTTGTTGTTGACTCCTGTTATCATTCTGGGCCTCACGCCATCTTCTAGTGCAGATCTGGAAGCTACGGGCCGCCGTCATTCAAACCTCAGGGACCGCGTGCACCGACTGGTATCAGGGTTCACCCTTTATTCGACGCTGTTTGGATATTGAGCTACGCTACCATCCAATGAACAAACATCATGATATACATATCGAGCCTGGCATCACAACCGCATTTCAACCCCATCAACGCGTCTTGCGCTGCTGCATCTCATCCAGCTCAGCAATCTCATCCAGCAATTGACACGTCTCCAGCGGATTCGCAATCCACGCCGTAGTGCACGCTAGCCGAGCCTTGAAGTCATTTGCCCCAGCACTCAGAAACTGATCTCCGACATGCAGCGTCTTACTGCCCTCGATGCCGCCGAAGATGCGTTGACAGGCCAGAACGCCCCATGATTTGTCGCCAATATCAACAAACACGTCGTTGCCGCCTGTCGCAGATTAGTACAGGTCAATCACCACAAGAGAGCCACCTACCGTTGAAGGCGCAAAACGGTAGTCGCTGGCCAACTTCGGACATGTCCTGAGTTTTGTTAACAGAATGATCACAATTCGGATTAGAAACGACGGACCAGAATCTTCTGAACAATCAGAACCGTTTCCTCCAGCGTTTCTCGGCAGAATTTCTGGCCGGGCATTGGTATGATTCCCACAGCCCTGTCTTTCCTGACCACAGTCGCTTCCATCCGCATGTTCTTCACCGTGTCCTTGAGCGAAGCTTCCGCAATGTCCAGCAGCTCCGTAATATCGTCCTCTGTCCACAACATCATCTCCTTGAGCAGCCATTCGTCTCTTGGTATGAGTCTCAAAAGATGTGGACTGTTTGCATCGTACTGGAAGCAGTAGTTGCTCTCCCCACCCATGACAATAAGACTCTGCTTAGCTTCCAGTGACAGGTGCGACTCTTGGATCGCCGTAAGCAGACCGAACAGGCGCTCGTAGTATCGCTTGGCTTCGGTGTATCCAGCGGCTGTGACGATGCCAATCTTCGAGCCACGTTTCATCAGACGGAGAATCTTCTCGATGACTGGGTTGTCTTGCGTCAGACACTGGCCGTCGTCGTACAGTGTGACATCTCCGTCAAAGGTCACGAGATCCAGTGGGCCTGTGCGGACCAGGCTCATCACCTGTGCGGTATTGAGTACTAGCCGAACATCGTTGAAGGAGGGCGGAACAAAGCGTCGATAGCTGATGAAGCGGCGCTGGTCCTGCCAGATGAAAGCATCGTGCAGTGCGAGGGGAGTGAAGAAGTTTGCTACAGGTGGGACGAGCAGCTTTAGTTTTGACCGTTCTGGCTTGCCGGCCTTCTGGTGCTCAACTTTTTGGAAGTTAGATAGCTCTGTAGGAATTAGCGTATAGACAATACTTACTGTGGTCGTTTATGATGTCTTCGACGTCGCGGAAGATCTCAGCGTATCGGCGCTGGGCCACGCTAGCTTGCTTCTCGACCGACTGACCCTGTGGTTCGAAAACGGCGGTTGGTTGCGAGTGCAAGACGAACGGTACAGCTAGAAGTCCCTGTATACAGTGATGTGAGCATCTACAACTCTGTTGATGTTGATCAATATGTACCTTGATCCATTCGATCTAGCGGGCATGTCAGTTGCTGTTCAAGGTAATGAATGGGAACCTATGTTTGGTACTTACAAGCTGATCTCGACGGTGTGTCTTTGCAGCATGTCAGTAGTTTCAATGCAATGGTTTGATCCAGATCGACAGACCTTGAGCGCATCTGTCAGCTCCGTTAGCGTACCATCCAGTGTTCAAATATGGATACGACCACAAAACAGACGATGCTGCGTACATTCTACTCTGTATCTGGTCGTCATCTTGCAGGGTTTGCGTCAGTGTGTGAGGAGAAAGATCAATGTATTTAGCAACGATGAGACCACTGTTTGTCAATTGCTGCGTGACCTCCAGCACATGCATGCACGTTGTCCTGGCTTAGCTTATCGGAGCACGCCGCTAGCCGTTCGAGGGAAGAACCATGCACAAAGAGAACGTTGGTCCCCTGAAGGCAACGAATGTGACCGCGACTCGCTGTGTGCAATCAAACGACGATGGCAGTCACTTTACTTGCATGCCGCATGCGAGGTGAAAGCGGCAACTCTTACCCCACTAAATTCCGATTGGCGCGGGCCGTACCTAAGATATGCAAGGCTTACCGCGTAGAGTAAACACACTCACCCTCAGTCAATAGCATCCGTCGAGCCCACGCCGCCCTTTGCTCCCAACTTTCGCGTCCAGCATGTGCTGAAGGTCGGCACAGCCAATTCTATGTCTTCCGACGCGCTCAGAGATGTGGCCCTGCGGCCATGGCCGGCAGCAAAGAAAGAGGAATTGAAGCCCGAGGAGCTGAAGCTTCAGATCGGGCAGCTCACGAACGAACGCGGACATCTCCGTGATATCACCGAGAATGTACTGCAAGACCAGATCATCGAAGGCAAAGATGTCGCAAAGAGCTCTACGGAGCAGCCGGAGAAGAAGACGGAACAGAAGGAAGCGCAGACCGATGGCCAACGACGGGCAGAGGTCTTTCACATGCAGCAAGAGATGTACCAGCAGATGGAGTGCGTAGTCTACGTGTGTGAACATAATGGCTTCGTGTCTGACCTGCTACAGATGGGCGAAATTCGCTGCCAACAATGCCGTCGACCTCATCTCTCTAGTTCTCTCCGCCGACCCAAACAAGCGCCAGGCCACGTCGTTCAGTCACACCTTTCGCGCACAGGGCTTGGAGCAAGGCATTCCCTTCGGCTCGTTTGGAATGAGCAGGGAGAACCATGAACGACATGTTCGCAAAATGGAAGAACAGCAGAGCCTCCATGAATATGCGCAACGGCAGGAGCTGGTAGCCAAGGGCGCCAGAATGGAGGCGCTCGACACGGCGACCGACGAGATTCTGAAGGCTGCGAAGAAGCTGGAAAGGGAGGTCCGCCGAGAGACGAGATACTGGCAGGAGATTGTTTCCATCTCGGACAAAGGCTGGCCACTTCAGCGGATGCGCCAGTATGGTCCCAAGCTGCCATTCGCAGTTCGCTATGGACTTCCTGAAGGTATGCTCGTGCGCTGTCATCCCTCAGTCTGTACTAATTTGGACATAGCCAGCAATCGCTTCAAGAATCGGGGTCTTGCTCCACTCCGCATGGATAGAGATGGCAGCATAATGCTCGATCCCAACCTCGCGCTCAAGCCTAAGACACTGCGCGTAAGGATCAGCGAGAATGGCAACATCACAGGGACGTCTCGTCTGTCAGTCGAACGTGACGACAACATGGCCATCGAAAAGACTATACAGCTCGCTCGAGACTCTCTATTCGAAGAAGAGATTTACCATGAAATGAGCTTAGAGTCTCGAGAGCTGTTGGCATATGGCGTCGAATATCGAGATTCAGAGATCCATGTCGATATCTCGAGGCCCAGCGCCCAGCATATGTCTAGGAAGCTGCTCATTGATCTCATACCGCGAGCAGATGGTATGGCAGGCGATCAGCACCAAGCGAGTGATTGGCTTGCGAAAAGTGTGGCAGAAGGTTTGCGCCTCCTGCTTGCGCACGAGCACAACATGCGACTACATCGGCGATCACAATTGCCGCCTCCTATGACCAAGCACAAGCGCGAGGTCCCGCCACCAGCACTTCTACGGACAGTCATAACTGTTTTCAAGCACTTGAAAGGCGTCGACTCCCTCCACCGATATCTTGATACTGTCGCCAAGACACTTCAAAGCGCGGGAATAGTTGTTGACGTGGAGAAAACACGCGAGGGGTCTTGGTCCAACCTTGCTGATAGCCTAGGAGCATTCGACTTTGGCGCATTTAGCCTCGGACCGTCCTCAAAGCAGTCTATCTCTGCATCTGATCAACTACTGGAAGTCTTTCTGAAACCGTTCGACGGCCTGGCCATCTTGAGTCTGCCTTCCATCAGCGGTACACAACTGGAAGATATCGTAATCAATACGCGTACGACTATTGGTCCGCCAAACTTCGGGACAGAACACTTGCTCTCACTCCCGCGCGCCCTACTCGCAGA
>Ga0265798_10007190_pt1 | contig 14469 bp, 15 predicted proteins | sample P3T30metagenome_FD_192430 | JGI IMG/M metagenome (GOLD analysis project Ga0265798, IMG submission 192430) | Plant litter microbial communities from East Loma Ridge, Irvine, California - P3 T30 | ecosystem: Environmental > Terrestrial > Plant litter > Unclassified | place: USA: California...
ATAATGTGGCCGCCGCCAAGAAGGGCACCACCCTCTCCATCGAGAATTTTAAGATGCACGTGCTCGCCAAAGGCAACGTGTACTGCATGACCGAGCGCAAGTTTTACGTGAGCAAAGAAGCCCTGGCCCCGACCTGCTAGCCACTCCGTATTATATAGGTCGCAAAAAAAGGTCAGCCCTCCCTAAGGCTGACCTTTTTTAAGTACTATTATCTGGCTTGCAAATTTGCGGCGAGACAACCCGAAAATCTTAGTAAATTTCAATTTGCTCCTCTCCCGCCGCATTGCGGCTAGCCCGGTACATTCCCTCCGAGTTGAAGGGCAGCGCCAGGTTGCCAGCCGCGTCTACCGCAATGAGGCCGCCCTCACCGCCTACCGGGGCCAGCTTGTCGTGCACCACCACACGGCAGGCCTCGGCCAGGCTCAGGCCCTTGTACTCCATGAGGCACGCCACGTCGTAGCCCACCACGGCTCGAATAAAAAATTCGCCGTGCCCGGTGCAGCTGATGGCGCAGCGCTCGTCGGCCCAGGTACCGGCCCCGATGAGCGGCGTATCACCGATGCGCGAGTAGCGCTTGTTGGTCATGCCACCGGTGCTGGTGGCGGCGGCCAGGTGGCCGCGCAAGTCGCGGGCTACGGCACCCACGGTACCCTTTTTCCAGTTAGGGTCGGCGGCTGGGCTAGCCGCGTGGTCGAGCTGCATGCGGCCGGCCGCGATAGCCTCCTGCAACTGGTCGAAGCGCTGCTGGGTAAAAAAGTAATCGGCCGGCTGCACGGGCAGGCCGTGCGCACGGGCAAGCTCGTCGGCGCCGGGGTACGCCAGCAGTACGTGCTCGGTCTGCTCCATCACCAGGCGGGCGGCTCGAATAGGGTTCTGCACCTGGCGCACGCCGGCCACAGCCCCGGCCCGGCGGCTAGCCCCGTCCATGAGAGCGGCGTCCATTTCGTGGTGGCCCTCGTGGGTAAATACCGCTACGCGCCCGGCATTAAAGAGCGGGCAGTCTTCGAGGCTGCGCACGGTAGCTTCTACGGCATCAAGGGCGGGGGCACCCTGGGCCAGTAGCGCCGTGCCAACGGCGAGGGCGGCACCCAGCGCGGCGCGGTAGTTGGCTTCGAGAGCGGGCGTGAGCGAGGTGCGGGCGATAGTGCCGGCCCCCCCGTGCAGGGCAAGAGCAAACATATTTTTAGTTACCAATCAAATGAGTTTCTGCCGCAAGAACGGCACTTTCTACCCTTTTTAAGGGTTTAAAGAGGGCTACACAGGCAATAATTCAGTATTTATCAGCTACTTGCCAGCCCTACGGCGCGCTATTTTTTTTAGCCATCCAGCCGGTAAGTAGCTGAAAATGGTACGCCAAACGCTACTTCATTCGCTCCTTTGCCCGGCCGCCTTCGGTTTTTTTTCGTAGGTTTGGCCTCTAGTTTTCTCCATTTCAAATTTCCCCTTTCCGATGGCATACGACGTAACCGGCCGCCTGCACGAAATCTTTGACGAACAGCAGGTAAGCGAAAAATTCCGCAAGCGCGAGTTCGTCCTCGAAGTGCAGGATGGCCAATATCCTGAGCAAATCAAGTTTCAGCTGGTGCAGGACAAGACGGCCCTCATCGACCCCTACAAAATGGGCGACGAGGTAAAAGTCACTTTCAACCTGCGCGGCCGCGGCTTCAACAAGAACGGCCAGATGCTGTACTTCACCAACCTCGAAGCCTGGCGCATTGAGGCTGCCACGGGCGGTGCCCCGGCTGGCGGTGGTGGCTCGTACAGCCAGCAGCAGCCTGCTGCCCGCCCCGCTGCCCAAAACCAGAACCCCAACCTGCGCGCCCAGCCCACGGCTCAGCCCATCGCTGGCGACGACGATAACGACCTGCCCTTCTAGACCGCAGATTTAACGGATTGCACAGATACGCTTGGCTGCGCCAAGCTGGCTAGCCTTTTGATAGATGCTGGTTTGTGTGAGATGAATAGTTCGTTGGAGCTTATGTTACATTTTGTGCCGCTTCCTTAGTTGGGGGCGGCACATTTGCATTTGGGGCTGCGTTAGAGTAGCATGGACTTACACGCACTTATTAGCCGGGGCGAGGGCGAGCGGCTGGAATTTAAAAAGAAGACTACGCACCCTACGCGCATTGCGCGCACGCTGGCTTCACTGGCTAATACGCACGGGGGGCAGGTGCTGGTGGGTGTTGATGATGACGGCCGGGTGGTGGGCGTGCGCGATGCGGAGGAAGAAATGTTTGTGCTGCGCGATGCCGCTGCCCACTATATTGACCCACCACTTACCCTCCGCTTTCGGGAGATAGAAACCGAAGACGACCTCATCGTACTGATAGTGGATGTGGCCGAGAGCTTCAATAAGCCACACCGTGCCCAGATAGCTCCCGGCGAGTGGCGCGGCTACGTGCGTGTGCGCGACGAAAGCGTGCAGGCCAGCAGCCTCACCGAGAAAGTGTTATCCCGCCAGCACCCCGAGGTGCGCCTTGAAAAGCTTCCGCTTATTAAAGACGAGTTGCGCGTGCTCGATTATCTCAAAAATACTCAGCCGCGCATCACCGTAGCGCAGTACACCAAGCTCATCAATGTGAGCCGGCGCCGCGCCTACCGCACACTCATTAAGCTGGTGCTGCACGGCTACCTACGCTACCACGACAAGGAAAAGGAGCCGTACTATACCCTATAGACCGCAGATTTAACGGATGAAACGGATTTCGAAGATACGCTTTGTGCCAAGCTGACTACATAAAAAGAGCAGGCTGCCCATCTAGGCAGCCTGCTCTTTTTTCAACGCTAGAAACGTAAGGATAGCTAAAACCAATCGCGTAGTCAGCTTGGCGCAGCCAAGCGTATCCACGAAATCCGTTTCATCCGTTAAATCTGCGGTCTAGTCTTGCTTGCGGGCGCGGGCTACTTTCTTCTCTTCCTTTTCGGCTTTCTTTTCTTTGGTTGTCTTGGCAGGCTCTTTCTTTTTCTCTTTGCGGGCGTCTTGGGCTTTAGCCATGAGTGAAACTTGAGTTAGGTGGAAGAATGTGTAAAATGGCGCTAAACAGCTGATAAACGCAGTTGACGCGGCCTATGTTGTGTGCTAACAGACCTATACAGTGGGCAAAGACGGCCAATAACGCTCGCGCAAAATGCGCAGATGATGCTGCTCATGGCCGGTAATGATGTAGAGCAGCGCCCGCACCGAAGTCGCGCCACCATTAGCCCGGCCAGCGCGGTCGAGCTGGCCACCATTCAGCCCACCGAAGAAGGCCAGCGTGGCGGCGCGCACAGCATGGTATTCAGTCAGCAAGTCGCTCAATGGCCGGTCATTAGCCTCACTATTGGCAGCAAACTCATTTTCGTCAAAGCCAGGCAACTCCTGCGCATCGGCGCGGGCAAAGCGCAGGGCACGGTAAGCAAAAACGCGCTCAGAATCAGTGATGTGCACCAGCACTTCCTTAGGCGTCCACTTGCCAGGCGCGTAGCGCATGAGCGCCTGCGGCTCAGTGAGGCCAGCTAGCTCGCGGTGCACTTCGGCGGCCTGCTGCCGTAGCTGAGCCAGCGGCTCCGCATCGGCCAGCACCAGGTCGATATACGTTTGGGTGTAAGGTAAATACGTGCCCGGCGCGGGGCGCACTTGGGTAATAGCAGCAGTAGGCATGGCGGCAAAGGTAGCCGCCCGCCGCAGATACTGAAATTTCCACCGCGCCGCGCCGCGGGGCCGGCGCACGAGCGGCCGCCCACCTAGCCGCCAGCGCGCTGGCCGTTGTTCCCGCGCCGCTACTTCGGGACTATTCAACTCTCTATTACTAAATGCCCAACGCAAAAAATCGGGCATAATGGCGCCCCAAGTATCGGGATGGTGGTGGCCGCCGGGCACCTCCACGTAGCGGGCGGCGTGGGCGGGCAGGCCCTGCGCGGCCAGCGTGGCGAGCATATCGAGAGTGTCATCGATGGCGTCGATAACACCGTTGTTATTGCGGTCGCTGGTCTCGTCGCTAGTACCAGTTTGCAGCCAGAATTGCTGCCCGGGCCGGGCCGGGCGCGCCTGCACGAGTTGGTGCATCAGCCGGTCGGCATCGGTATAGCCATCGTTCAGCCCCCGGCCCCGCCACCAGAAGGAGCCGCTGAATATACCGGCCTTCAAAAAAGCCTCAGGATGATGCCAGGCCAAGTCAAACGCCATGAGACCACCCAGCGACATACCAGCAATGGCCACCTCAGCTGGGTCGGCGCTGACGTGGTAGTGAGCCTGCACGTAGGGCAGCAGCTCGTTGAGCATAAAGTCGGTGTAGCGGCCGGCGCGACTGCCCCGGCCCAGGTAGTCGGGGCGGGCAGCTACACCGTACTCCTGCAAGCGGTCGGCGGCGTGAATGGCGACCAGCACAAACGGCCGCACATCGCCGCGCCGAAACAGCTGGTTTAGCGTGGCCGGTAAGTGGAGCCGCGCCAAATCCTGGCCGTCGTTGAGGTACAGTACCGGGTAGGGCTGCGCGGCCCGGGCCGAAAAGCTGGGTGGCAGGACTACATCCAGGCGCACCACGCGCCCGAGCGCTACCGAAAACAAATACTCGTCGCGCCGCACCACCACCGTAGCACCGCGCGGCGACTGAAACCGAAAAACTGCCATTGCTTTGCAAATAAACGCCCCTAGCTCCACTTTACCGAAACCTTGGGCGTTCAGATTTTCTGCTTAGTTTGCGCCCGGTTCCGGTAGGCGCGCTCTCCCTGCCGGCCCCCACCCCTTGCACGAAGAATACCGCCGCTTCCACTCCCAGCACCTGGGCCAGGACCTGGAAATGCTCGTCGTGGGCGACTATGGCTACCCCATCATCGTCTTCCCCACCTCCAACGGCCGCTACTTTGAGGCCCGCGATTTTCAACTCACCGAGTCCGTCCGCTGGTTTATCGAAAACCGTCTTATCAAGCTCGTCTGCATCGACAGCGGCGACAAGTGGAGCTGGTACGCCAAGCACCTGCACCCCGGCGCCCGCGTGCACAACCACGGCCTCTACGACCGCATGGTTAGCGAGGAGCTAGTGCCCCGCTTTCAGCAGGAATGCCAAGTCGACAAAGTAGGCGTAGCGGGCTGCTCACTAGGCGGTTATCAGGCGCTGAACTTTGCCTTTCGTCACCCCAGTCAGGTGGCGCATATGTTCTCGATGGGCGCCGCCTTCGATATCAAAATGTTCCTGGAAGGGCACTATGATGAGCAAGCGTACTACCACAATCCGCCCGACTATATGCCCAATGCGCAGGACGATAATTTCTATAAAATGAATATCATCCTGGGCACTGCCGAACACGACTTCTGCAAGGACTCCAACTACCGGATGTCGGAGATTCTGGCCCAAAAAGGCATTCCGCACCGCCTCGACGTGCGCCCCCACGGTACCCACGACTGGCCCGTGTGGCGCGACATGTTTCCCGAGTACGTTTCCTCTATCTTTTAGCCAGCTAATCGCGTACACGCTACCAGCTTCGGCTACTTCTTTCACCACACACCTTAGCTACTTTCAGCTTTTCCCATGAAAAAAATCGGCATCTTATTCGGCCAGGAAAATACTTTTCCGCAGGCGTTTGTGGACCGCGTCAACCAGAAAGCCGTTGACGGCATCACCGCCGAGTTCGTTCGCATTGAGGAAGTCGAGCAGGCCGTGGCTACCGACTACGCCGTCATCATCGACCGCATTTCGCAGGATGTACCCTTCTACCGCGCCTACCTCAAAAATGCTGCGCTTACCGGCACGGCCGTGATTAACAACCCGTTCTGGTGGAGTGCCGACGAGAAGTTTTTCAATAACGCCCTCGCCGTGCAGCTCGGCGTGCCGGTGCCCAAAACCCTCCTCCTGCCCAGCAAGGCCCGCCCCGACGATACTAGCGAAAACTCGTTCCGCAACTTGGCCATGTTCGACTGGCACAAGGCGTTCGAGAAAATCGGCTTCCCGGCCTTCATGAAGCCGCACTCCGGCGGCGGCTGGAAGAGCGTGTATAAGGTAGACAACCCCGACGAAGCGTGGCGCGCCTACGACGAGACCGGCCAACTCGTGATGCTGTACCAGGAAGCCGTCGATTTCACCGACTACTTCCGCTGCTACTGCCTTGGCGGCAAAGACGTGCTCATCATGCCTTATGAGCCGCGCAACGCCCCGCATCAGCGTTACCAGACGGAGATGAAAACGCAGGGCGAGGAAGGCGAAAAGTTGCTCGCTACCATCAAAGACTACGTTCTGCGCTTGTGCCAGGGCCTGGGCTATGATTTTAACACCGTGGAATTTGCAGTGCGCGACGGCATCCCAATCGCCATCGATTTCGGCAACCCCGCGCCCGATGCCGACATTAACTCGGTAGGTCCCGAAAACTTTGAGTGGGTAGTGGAGCATGCTGCTACCCTCGCCATTGAGCGGGCCCAAGCTCAGCAGCCCGGTCAGGATAATCTCACTTGGGGCACTTTTGTGCAGAAGTCAGCTCGTCAAACAGCCATCTCAGCAGCCGATGGCTCGGTAGAAGTAGGCGGCTCGGTTAACGAAACCAACGACTTAGGCGCTACTGGCCTGCCCGCTTCGGCCAAGAAACCCGCCTCCAAAAAGCCCGCCGGCCCCAAGCCAGAGGCTCCGGAAGGCAGTGTGCCCAAGCCCGCCCCTAAGCCAAAGCCGACTTCCAAGCCTACCCCGACCAGCGAAGCTCCGGCTAAGCCAAAGAAGCCCGCGCCTAAAAAATAGCCGCTTCTTTTCGGTGCATCTACCCTAAGAAAGGGCTGCCGTCGCACGTGGTGGCAGCCCTTTTTGCGGTCTTACCTTGCGAATTACCCCAGGGTCTTCCCGTTCATTTTCAGCAGTTTCCATCCTATGCCACGGCCCGTTTTCACCCTCGGAATCGAAGAAGAGTTTCAAACTATCGACCCCGTTACGCGCGACCTGCGCTCGCACATGTCGAAGATTGTAGAAGACGGTAAAATCACGCTGCACGAGCAGGTGAAAGCAGAAATGCACGAGTCAGTGGTGGAGGTAGGCACTAATATTTGCCGCAACATCGACGAGGCGCGTACCGAGGTGGTGCACCTGCGCCGCCAGGTAATTGAGCTAGCCGACCGCGTGGGCCTGAAAATCGCGGCTGCTGGCACGCATCCATTTTCCCGCTGGCAGGACCAGCCTATTACACCCGATGCCCGCTACGATAAAATCGTGGAGGAATTGCAGGAAGCCGCCCGCTCCAACCTCGTTTTTGGGATGCACGTCCACATCGGCATCGCAAACCGTGATTTGGGTGTGTATATGATGAATGCGCTTCGGTATTTCCTGCCGCACCTGTTCGCGCTCAGCACTAACTCGCCGTTTTGGGAAGGCCGCGAAACGGGGTATAAGTCTTTTCGCACGAAGGTATTTGAGCGTTTTCCGCGCACAGGTATTCCAGGTTTCTTTCATAGCGCCAGTGACTATGATGAGTTTCTGGCGCTACTTATCAAAACCGGCTGCATCGACAATGGCAAGAAAATATGGTGGGATATCCGTCTCCACCCTTTCTTCGACACCATTGAGTATCGTATTTGCGACATGATGATGCGCGCCGACGAAACCATTGCGGTAGCAGCCGTGATGCAAGCACTGGTAGCTAAGATTTACAAGCTTAAAGAACAGAACTTGAATTTCCGGGTGTACCGCAGTGCCCTTATTAAGGAAAATAAATGGCGCGCGGCGCGCTACGGCATCAGTGGCAGTCTCATCGACTTCGGCACCCAAGAAGAGAAACCTGCTCGCCAACTCATTCTGGAGCTGCTGGATTTTGTTGACGACGTGCTTGACGACCTCGGCAGCCGCCATGAGGTAGAATACGTGCTCAAGATGCTTGAAATGGGCACTGGTGCCGACCGACAGCTAGCCATATTTCACGAAACCGGCGACCTCACCAAAGTTGTTGACTACATCCTGGCCGAGACTACCCACGGGCTTTAAAATCCGCTGGCACCTCGGCAGCCGTATCTTTATAAATTACCCACTCTAGCCTTTTTACTAATTTGCTAAAGCCCGCGTTATTATTATGAGTAAGTTTAAAATTGCTATTCTGGACATGTACAACAATGCTCCCAATGAAGGAATGCGTTGCATTCGGCAGTTGCTGAGTCGTTCGGAACAAGAAAATCAAGTAGATTTTTTAGTTGATACGTTCAACGTACGGGCTAATAATGAGGTGCCCGGCCTTGATTACGACATCTATGTTTCCAGCGGTGGCCCCGGCAGCCCGCTGGCTTCGGATGAGCCTTGGGAACCTTTGTATTTTGGCTTTATCGACGCGCTATTTGCGTATAATAAGAAAGCCAGTCAGAAAAAGCATTTACTACTTATTTGTCACTCATTCCAGTTGGTTAGCCGCCACTTGGGCTTGGGAGAAGTGAGTAAGCGTAAATCAACTTCTTTTGGCGTACTGCCCGTGCATTTAACAAAGGAGGGCCAGCGCGACCCCGTTTTGGAAAAACTACCGGAACCGTTTTATGCCGTTGACTCGCGCGATTATCAATTGACCGACGTACAGCCGGCCCGCCTGGCGGGGCTAGGCATAGAAGTATTGTGCCTGGAAAAAGAGCGGCCGCACATTCCGCTGGCGCGGGCTATTATGGCATTGCGCTTTTCCCCCGAAATTATTGGTACTCAGTTTCATCCCGAGGCCGATGGTGAAGGAATGCTACGCTATATGCTCACTGACGAACGCAAAAACCAGGTAATTGCGGCCTACGGCGAGGATAAATACGAGGAAATGGTGCACCTGCTAGCCAGCCCTGATACCATTGAGGTAACGGAGAGCATTATTGTTCCCACCTTTTTACAACGGGCCCTCGCAACGTTGCGTGAGCCAGCGCTAGCTTAGTAGCCAGGTTTTTTCTTAGCATATTAAGCAGTGGTGCGGCTCTCTAGTTCGCGCCACTGCTTTTTTACCCATTTCTGCCTGTAGCATGATTTCTGCCCCACGCCAATTATTCAATGCAGCATTCACCCCGGAGAGCTACCAGCAAATGTTGGCTGATATCGACCAGCAGCTACCAGGACAGTTAGATTTCCGAGTAGCCGAGACGCCAGTATTTATCCCGGCTGCTTTGCGGGATAAATTAATTGCGGCAGGTCAGGATATTATTAAGGTTATTCAACAGCCCGATTTTAAACAGCTCACGGAAGCTGCTATTCCAGCTAGTCAGCGCGTGCCCAAGGAGGATACACACGCCGAATTTCTGACGTTTGACTTTGCCGTGTGTCGTGACGCGGCGGGCGAACTGGAGCCCCAACTTATTGAAATGCAGGGCTTCCCCTCACTTTATGCCTTTCAAGCCTACTTACCGGAAATATTTAAGGCGCATTATCCAATTCCCGAAACTGTTTCACCTTTTATTTCCTTGCCCGATGCTGCTGCGTACCATGCCGAATTAAAAAAATTACTACTGGCAGGTGAGCAACCCGAAAATGTCATATTGCTAGAGTTATTTCCGGAACAGCAAAAGACACGCATTGATTTTGCACTGACTAAAAAATACTGGGGGATTTCGGCCGTTTCCCTGCCGGACGTACGTAAGCGCGGGCGCCAATTATTTTACGAGAAGGATGGCCGAGAAATTCTGATTAAGCGCATTTATAATCGCATTATTTTCGATGAGTTAGCCCGCTACCCGGATTTACATCCCGAATTTAATTTAACCGATGATGTAGATGTGACGTGGGTAGGACATCCAAACTGGTTTTTTCGCATCAGCAAGTATACGCTACCTCTGATAGCCAGTAAGTATGCGCCGCCCAGCTATTACTTGCATGAGCTAGGTACCTATCCGTACGATTTAGAAAACTACGTATTGAAGCCGCTTTTTTCCTTTGCGGGCGCAGGGGTACGGCTGCACATTACGGCCAGCGAATTAGATGCGCTGCCTGATAAGCAGAATTACTTACTCCAGCGTAAAGTTGCTTACGAACCCGTAGTACAGGCGCCTGATGAGCTGGTAAAATGCGAAATTCGACTACTCTATACCTGGACACACTCCGCCTCACAGCCCACGCTGGTAGCTGGCCTAGCTCGCTTGAGCCGCGGGGAAATGATTGGCGTTGACTTTAATAAGAACAAGGATTGGGTGGGGGGCACTACCCCACTATTTGAGAAATAGCTTATGCATAAGTAGTTCGGGAGCGAAGTAAACTAAGCTGGTTTAGCTACGTATCAGAGGGCTATTCTCTTAATTTTCAGCTTCTCTTCATGTCGACTCTCGCACAACGCGGCCTGCAACTTTCTAAGAATGCTATTTTTAGCGTATTCGTCAACCGTGCCACCAAGTTATTAGGTAAGCCTTTCAAGGTTGTTACCATTCTGAATGAAACGGCTAATAAACTGGCTGACAAGGAAAGTAAGGACAATAAATTCAAGCAGTTATTCGATGTTGCCCTTACGCTGGTGCGCATGGTACGCAACTACGTAAGCGGGGAATACCGCGAAATTGAAACCAGCACCATTGTATCGGGCTTTGCCGTGCTACTCTATTTGCTAAGCCCGATTGATTTAGTACCGGATTTTATTCCAGTACTAGGTTTTCTGGATGACCTGAGCTTGGTTAGCTGGTTTCTGGGGAAATTTCAGGTTGAGATAACGCGTTATCGGGCATGGGAAGACCGTACCGCCCAGCTAGCTCCTTCCGAGCCAGCACAAGGCGACGAAGAACTACCCGAAGTTGCTGAGCTTGGTCATTCTTAAGATACGGCGGCCAACGAGTTGGACTTAACTAATTACCTGGCATCTCTTAGCGGAAGTGCCAGGTATACTTATTTACGGGCTTAAAGTCCCGCTTTTTATATGCCTTCTTTTTCCGTTTCTTTACGCCTGCCTGATTCTTTTACGGAGGAATTTTTAGCTACCATTCCTCAGCACCGCATCATTATTAACCAGCTACTTTCTGAACACATTATTGAGACATACGCCATCAGTGCTAATCGGGGCCGGGGGTGGGTAATTATTAATGGGGAAGATGAGGAAGCCGTACGGGCTATTGTGGCACAATTTCCGCTATACCCTTACTTGGAAGTAATGGCAATTGATGAGCTGTTTATTTTTGACAGCGCGGCTTCCCGTTTTCCACATATCAGCTTAAATTAATAAGCACCGCACTTAGTTACTTTTAATTTTACCTCTCGTGCTTCGTCACTTTCTTTTCAGTAGTTTATCAGTAGCCGGAATAGCCGGCTGGGCTTTTGCAGTGCCTTCGGCGGCTCCAATTACTACGCAACAGCTTATTGGCCGGCTCACCACGGCAATCCAAACGCTCAAATCAATTCGCTGTGATGCGGAGGCACGCGAGCGCATTGGCAATAAGACGGTGCCTGACTTTACGGCGATGAAAATCACGTTTAATCCCTACCGGGTGTACCTGAAAAACCGTAAGGGCGTGGAGGTATTGTACGTAACTGGGCAGAACGACAACGAGGCATTTGTGTACCCGGCAGCTTTTCCCTACGTCACGCTGAGCCTTAATCCCAGTGGTTCGCTCATGCGCAAGGGCCAGCACCACACGGTATTGCAGGCGGGGTTTGGCATGATTGCAGACTTGCTGAATGGTCCCGACGGACGTGGTGACAACGTATACACCCGCTCATTCCGCTACGCTGGCGACAGCACGGCGCAGGGCCGGGCCTGCTATATTCTGCGCTCCGATTATCCGCAGTTTCGCTACGTGCCGTACCGGGTTGGTAAAAACGAAACCGTTACGGCCGTGGCCGACCGTTTTGGCTGCGGTGAATACCGCATTATGGAGCGCAACGACTTGAGCATCGACAGTAAGCTGACCGAAGGCCAGGTAGTGCAGGTGCCTAATGCCTACGGGCGGCGCGTTATCGTGGTCGTAGATGCCAAAACCTACCTCCCCGCCTCGGTGACGGTGTACGACGACCGGGGCCTGTATGAGAAGTACGCTTTCCTGAATACGGTAGTCAATCAGCCCATTCCGCTGACTGAATTCAGTAAGTACTATAAAGGCTACAAACTGTAGCCGGCAGGCTAGCGCCGCATCGTCTTCTCGATGGTATCCCACATATCGGGCGTCAGCGCTTCGAGCTTATTAAACTCGCCGGCCCCGTTAAGCCATTCGCCGCCGTCGATAGTCACGACTTCCCCGTTGATGTAGGCCGAAAAATCGGATATCAGGTAAGCAGCCAAGTTGGCTAGCTCCTGGTACTGGCCCACGCGCTTGAGCGGCACGCTGGCGGCGGGGTCGAGCTGGCTGGCCAGCGGCTCGGGAAACAGACGGCTCCAGGCGCCCTCGGTCGGGAATGGCCCGGGGGCAATGGCGTTGGAGCGAATACCGTACTTAGCCCATTCTACGGCCAGCGAGCGGGTAAGGGCGAGCACGCCGGCCTTGGCGGCGGCCGAGGGCACCACGTAGGCTGAGCCCACGGAGGCATAGGTGGTTACGATGTTGAGGATGGTGCCGGGCTGCTTTTCGGCTATCCAGTGCTTGCCCAGCGCCAAGGTGCAATTATACGAGCCCCGCAGCACGATGTCCACAATCACGTCGAAAGCCTTGTGGCTAAGGCGCTCAGTGGGGCTAATGAAGTTGCCAGCCGCGTTGTTGAGCAGCACGTCCACGCGGCCAAACTCCTCCCGGGTGCGAGCCAGCATGGCCTCCACTTCGTCGTATTTGCGCACGTCGCAGGACAGGGCCAGCACGCGCCCACCCGTTTGTTGGCGCAGTTCAGCCGCGGTTTGCTCCAGTACGGCGAGTTTGCGGCTCGTGATGGTTACGTTGGCCCCTAATTGCAGGAAATACGTCGTCATCGCCCGGCCCAGGCCCGTGCCACCGCCCGTTACAATAATGGTTTTGCCCGCCAGGGCATTGTCGCGGAGCATGGGTTGGGTGAACGCGTTCGTCATCATTTCTTATGGGCGCCAGCAAACCGCCAGCTAATGGGAGGCCCGAAGGTAAGTAATAGCTGGTACACTGTGCGGCTTTACTAGATTCATGTGCAACTTGCATCCTTTTAGCATAGATAAGTAGAATTTCGCAAATAATCTTTATGTCTGTTACCCCCGTTGCGAGTGCAGTTGCCCAGCCTGCCACCATTGCCGTGCTAGGATGCGGCTGGCTGGGCCTGCCCTTGGCAAAGCACCTGCTGGCGCAAGGCCACCGGGTACTAGGCACTACTACTTCCCCAGACCAACTCCCTTTATTAGCTGCCATAGGCGTTGAGGCTGAGCTACTTCAGCTCGGCAGCGAATTCACCGCTGCTGATGAAGCCCGCCTGACTACCTTCCTCAGCCAAGCCTCTACGCTGGTACTCAATGTGCCGCCCCGCGCTGCCGTAGCCGGGGGCTATCCGCAACTGCTGCGCCCAGTCCACCGGGCCGTAGCGGCCGCCCGCGTGCAGGCAGTCCTGTTCGTATCGACCACCGGCGTGTACCCCGACGAACCCCGGCTGATGCGTGAAACTGATGCCGTAAGTACGCGCGATGCGGCGTCGGATGTGCTGCGTACGGAGGGACATTTTGTGCCGCGCTATGGGCAGTGGCAAAGCACGGTGGTGCGCCTGGGTGGGCTCATCGGGCCGGGCCGGGCACCGGGCCGCTTCTTGGCGGGCCGCCGCAACCTGCCGCAGGGCGACGCCCCCACCAACCTGCTGCACCTGACTGATGCGGTGGGTGTGCTGAGCACCATCATCGGCGAGGGCATCTGGGGGCACACACTCAACGTGTGCGCGCAGTCGCACCCAAGCCGGCGCGAGTTTTATCCTGCGGCGGCCACGTACCTGGGCTTGGAGCAACCAACGTTTCAGCCCGGTGGAGGCACCAGCAAAACAATCGATTCGGGTCGCCTGCGGAGCTTGGTTTCTTATAATTTCCGGCACGACGACGTGCTGGCCGCTCTCCCTTACTGCTAGGCACCCGGCATAGGTTTTACCTTTGCGGCATGTCTTCGCCCGCGCTGCCCGTATCTGCCCCTCTTTCTTCCACCGCTATTGTTGTGCTCGGTGGTGGTGCGGCGGGCTTTTTTGGGGCCATTGCTTGCGCCGAGGCCAATCCGGAGCAGGCAGTTATTTTGCTCGAAAAAAGCCCCAAGCTGCTGAGCAAGGTGCGAATTTCGGGCGGTGGCCGTTGCAACGTGACGCACGCCTGCGAGTCGGCCGCGCAGCTGATACAGCACTACCCGCGCGGCGGGCGGCAGCTGAAGGATGCTTTCCGACAGTTTGGCGTAGCAGATACCATCGCTTGGTTTGCGCAACGCGGTGTCGTGCTCAAAACAGAGGCTGATGGCCGCATGTTTCCGACCACTGACAGCAGCGAAACCATCGCCCGAGCCCTCGAAGATGCCGCCCGTCGGGCCGGCGTACGGGTACTTATCCGCACTGCTGCCGAAAAAATCAGTTTCTTACCTGAAGGCGGCTTTAGCCTGGCAATCAGTGGGGAAGCCAGCCAAACTATTGGCTCCACGCTGCGGGCCAGCCGCTTATTAATTGCCACAGGCGGCAATCCCAAGTC
>Ga0265798_10007191_pt1 | contig 14469 bp, 7 predicted proteins | sample P3T30metagenome_FD_192430 | JGI IMG/M metagenome (GOLD analysis project Ga0265798, IMG submission 192430) | Plant litter microbial communities from East Loma Ridge, Irvine, California - P3 T30 | ecosystem: Environmental > Terrestrial > Plant litter > Unclassified | place: USA: California...
CTGGAAAGGACTGTTGTACATCCAGACACAGGGAGATACCGACGCACTCAGTCTGGCACCAAGCGGCCCGGCGCGAGTGACCACCCGATTCTGCAGCGGGTGAGCTGGTGCGGCTTGCCGAAGCTCGTCCTGAAACTGATTGATCCAGTCGTTCTTGTCCATTACGACGATATTCCTAACAGAAGTGAGCATCCCGAGAAATGGATGTCGCAGTCATCATGATAGCATCTGCCGAAAGGCAAGGGCCGCCGGCCCTGCCGACCAGGGCACCTTGCTGTCATACAGGCGGCACACGCGACGACTCTCCGGTTGCGGTTATGTCATTGACAAGCTGTCGAAGCATTTGTTCGGGTGCGTGACGGAGTTCGCACTCCCACACGACCATGACTCTCCAGCCTGCCGCGCGCAGCATAGTTTCCTTGCGCCGGTCACGCTCCGTGTTGGCATCGAATTTCAGTTTCCAGTGTTCCGTATTGCTGGCCGGAGTTGTTGCATATCTGCATCCAGGGTGCCGGTGCCAGAAGCAACCGTGAACGAAAATGGCTACGCGATACTTGGGCAGCACGATGTCGGGAGAGCCTGGCAACTTGCGTGAATGCAGGCGGAAACGGAGCCCCTGCGCGTGAAGATACTGGCGGACGGTGATTTCAGGTTTGGTATCCTTGGAGCGGATACCCTTCATCATTCTTGACCGGGTTGCTGCATCGACTACATCCATTTTTCCTGGTATCCTGTCGTCCACCGAAAATTTTATGCAAGGCAAAGTTGTACATCGAACCGCCATCCCTGCTTTCGGGGACCATTTCCATTGTTGACCTCTTCGCCGGCCCGGGCGGGCTGGGGGAGGGCTTCTCGTCGGTCGAAGGCGATCCGTTCAGGATAATTGTATCGGCAGAAATGAATTCTTCCGCGCGCGCTACGCTTCGCCTGCGCGCGTTCTACCGAGCGCTGAAGCGTCGCGGAGGCAACGCGCTCGATTCCTACTACAAGTACTGCAACGGTGAGTCCGACATTCCCTACGACGATACCAATCTCGATGCCTGGGAGGAGTCCGGGGACGAAGCGCGTCAGATCGAACTCGGTACTCCGACAGGCAACGACGAGCTTGACACCCGGATCGGCCTGCACAAGCTCGGTACCGCTGACCCGTGGGTTCTGATTGGCGGCCCGCCGTGTCAGGCATATTCGATCGTCGGGCGGGCGCGCAACCGCGGCAAGGCGACGTACAAGGCCGAGGAAGATCATCGCCATTTCCTGTACAAGGAGTATCTGCGCATTATCGAGAAATACCGTCCGGCGGTATTCGTGATGGAGAATGTCAAAGGCATCCTGACTGCCACGGTCGGCGGGAAGAGGATCTTCGATTCGATCCTGATGGACCTTTCCAGTTGCGGGAACGGTTACCGGATTCACTCGATGAGCAGCGCCACGCGTTTTTCGCCAGGCGACAATCCGCGAGAGACTGACGTGCACGACTTTGTCATCAAGGCAGAAGAGCACGGCATCCCTCAGGCGCGTCATCGCGTGATTCTGATCGGTGTTCGGAATGACATCAATTGTTCCCCGAATCAATTGACGAGAGTGGCAGGGCCGGGAGTGCAGGAAATCATCGGGGCTCTTCCGAAGCTGCGTAGCGGAATCACGAAGGACAGGGACTCGAGCGAACGCTGGGCCGAGGTCGTTGCCGGGCATTTCGACCGCATGGCGCGGGAGGTCGAGCGCAACGAATCCCATCTCGAGCTGCATGACGAGCTCCGCAATGCCGCTGGCTCGATTCCGCGTGGGCTTGGTACCGGCTCGCTCAGGGTGCGCCGGCAGTCGAGCGATGGAGATCCGACCGCTGCACTCGGCGGCTGGTATCACGATGAACGGCTTGCGGTGTGGCTGAACCATGATGCGCGCGCGCACATGAGCAGCGATCTTCAGCGTTATGCCTTTGCTTCGGCATATACGATGGCGTACCGGCGCTCGCCTAAAGGGCACGACGATTTTGCTCTCGAAGGACTCCGCCCCAATCATGAGAACTGGGAAACCGGAAAATTTTCCGATCGGTTCCGGGTTCAGGCCTGGCATCGTGAGTCGACGACGATCACGAGCCACATCTCCAAGGATGGTCATTACTTCATTCACTACGACCCTCGCCAGTGCCGAAGTCTGACCGTCCGCGAAGCTGCCAGATTGCAGACTTTCCCCGACAACTACTTCTTCCAGGGCACCCGGACGGAGCAGTTCCATCAGGTCGGCAATGCAGTACCGCCACTGCTGGCGAAACAGATTGCTGACCGTGTCTTCGCGCTCTTGGTTGCACATCGCAATGGTGCTACCGAAGGCACACGCGCCGAAAGCGATCAAGTGCCTGCTCAGAGTGTCCTTGGTTTTGCGACTCCCGGCTGAGCTTGCGATAATTGTGGAGATTGGTGATTATTGATGGAAATCAAATAAGGCATAATGCAAAAGGTAATTAGAGTTTTCGTAAATAAAATTTCCAAAATGCAATTTTCTATCAAGACTGCGTGTACTGGAAATTCTTCTTTTCTTTAATGCAGTCTTCCAGTCGTTCATGCTTGCAGTAGCCCCATCCGAATCCAAGCTCGGCGCATTGTTCCGGCTCGCAATCCGGTCTGGCGCGGCGGATGCAGTCGCACTTCACATACGGCGCGGCGAGCCGGTCAATGGCCACGATGGCGCTGGATTGACTCCGCTGATGCTGGCCGCGACCCACAACCATCTCGACGTATGCGTGCGACTGCTGGAGGCAGGAGCAGACGCTACCCTGATCAGTCCGGTTGGCCATACAGCAAGAGATCTGGCGATAGAGCTCGGACACGAGAACATTGCAGAGCTTTTGTCGCGTTATGCCTGCCCGGAGCCCGAGCCGGAGCCGGTTGCAAGTGCCGTTCTGGCTTCAGGGACAGTCTTTCCGTATTTCGTCCCGCCCTTGCCATCAGTTGTGCCGGACATGCTTTCGGACGTCGTGACGACAGACTTATTCGTGGATGACATGAACGGATGGGAAGCGGACGAAACTGTCGAGGCGCCGCGGCACGATGTCGAGTGTGCAGCGTCGGCGCAGGAGACGCAGCGTGCGATGTCGACACATCGCCGGGTCGGCGATGATGCGGACTGGTCCGATGTCGAACTTGATCTGCCAGACGTTCTTGTACCGGCGCCATCGATCTCGCACGGCGCACTGGCAGCAATTGAAGAGATGATTGCCAGTGGGCTCGACGCAGGATTCGTCCATCCGTCTGATATTTGGTCGGCGCTCGACACCGATTGCGGCCATGGCATCGAGCGCGCGCATGACGTGCTCCTGCGCGTGTTTGATGACCTCGGCATTCTGGTGGATCCGTTCGCACCCATGGACCGCAACCGCGCCCCCGTGGACTCGGACGAGCTGAGCGAGGTGCTCGATTTCTTGTCCACCGAACTGCCGGAGCCGACTGGGTCTGTTGCCGGGTACGCTGCCCAGGCCCGACAGATCGAGCTGATCAAGCGCGAGGACGAAGAGCGCATCGGGCGGCGCATGGACAGTGCGCTTGGTGGACTTGCCCGCGCACTGGTATCCCTCCCGGAAGACGGATGGCAGCTTGCATTCCCGGCCGATGTTCCGCCAGATGCCGGCGATCTCCCCAACGAGAATGACGATGACTCCGCGTCGTCGTCGGGGCAGTCCACCGAGCAGTCCACCGCCGACGAGATCGTCGACGCCGAGGAGCAGATCGACTTCGGCACTTACGTCGCCCTTGTCAGGAACGGCATGGCGGAGTACGGGCGTGAGACGCTGGTGCCGCGGCCCCGTCCCGCCGAGTTGAGCCGGCTTCTTGGACTCGTTCCCGGCATGGAGCCGGACACGGGCACTGTCGTTCTCGGTTCGATCGCAGCGTACGAACGTGCTCGCGACCAGCTCGTGACCGCGAATCTGCGTCTGGCGATGTCGGTAGCGTACGCATACCGATACCGTGGTCTGCCGCTGGAAGACCTGATACAGGACGCGAACCTCGGTCTCATGCGGGCTGCCGAAAAATTCGATTTCCGTCGTGGCTTCAAGTTTTCCACGTACGCGACGAACTGGATACGACAGAGTGTGACCCGGAGCGTGGCCGACACGCTCCGCCTGATTCGTATTCCCGTGCACATGGTCGAGAAGATCAATGCAGTGGACAGGGCCCGTCGCGACCTCGAGTACGGTCGGGAGCACGCGGTCACCATCGACGAGATTGCGCGGCGGCTGTCGATGTCGCCCGAGGCGATACATCGCATCGTGAGATCCGAGCGGGAGGTTCTGTCCCTGGAAGAGTGCGGACAGGACGGCCATCCGGGAACGCCGGATCCGCTCTCCATCGTCGATCCGCACGCCGATCCGTACTACTTGGTGTCGAGGCTGAGTCTCGGCAGGTTGATCGAGCGAATGCTCACCGACTTCAAGGACCAGGAGCGAGATGTGCTGATGCTCCGCTTCGGCCTGGATGGACTGGATGGCATGACGCTCGAGGAAGTCGGCCAGAAACGTGGCGTGACCAGGGAGCGCATCCGGCAGATCGAAGCGAAGGTACTTGCCCGGCTCCGTCATCCGACCCGTCAGGACGAGCTGCTTCCATTCGCGGGGATAAGCTCCCTGTCCGACTATTGAGGTCCATGCACGCCATGAACAAACCGACCTTCCGCAATGCGCCGCCGCGCGCTGCAGCGATGATGGAAGCCCTGCGCGGTCTTGGCTACAGCGCCGCGACTGCACTGGCTGACATCATCGACAACAGCATTGCAGCCGGCGCGCGGGCTGTCGACTTGACATTTGTCTGGGATGGCAAGCGCAGCCGCATCCTGATCGAGGACGACGGCCAGGGAATGAGCGCAGATGTGCTGGATTCCGCCATGCGTCTCGGCGAGAAGAATCCGCTCGACCAGCGCTCGGAAAATGATCTGGGACGCTTCGGCCTCGGTCTGAAGACCGCATCGTTCTCGCAGTGCCGCCGGCTGACGGTTGCGACGATGGGGGCGGACGGCTTGCAATGCCTGCGTTGGGATCTCGATGTCCTGGCCGCCAGCAAGGACAACGACTGGAAGCTGCTGGAGGGACCGGACGACAGCGCGGCGGCGCTGGTGAGCGATTTCGGAGCCCGCCGCCCCAATGGCACGCTCGTGGTCTGGGAGGTACTCGACCGCATCGTCACTGAAGGCTACCGTGATCAGGATTTCCTCGAACTGATCGATCGGGTCGAGCACCATCTCGCGATGGTGTTCCACCGTTATCTGGAAGGATCCCGGCCACAGCTGCGGCTTCGTATCGCCGGAAAGGCGATCGCTCCCTGGGACCCCTTCATGTCGGGTCACCCGGCGAAGCCCTGGCATTCACCTGCCGCGTCGTTCCCCGCCATGCCCGGCGTGGAGGTCGAGTGCCATGTACTGCCGCACAAGGACAGGTTGAGCAGGAAGGAAGAGGAGTCCGCCCGCGGCCCGGAAGGCTGGACTGCCCAGCAGGGCTTCTATGTCTACCGTAACAGGCGGCTGCTGGTCGCGGGCGGCTGGCTGGGGCTGGGGCAGGGGCGCGGATGGACCCAGGACGAAGCGCACCGGCTGGCGCGCATCCGGCTGGACATACCCAACTCCGCTGACGCCGCCTGGAAGATCGATATCCGCAAGTCGACCGCCCGTCCCCCTGTCGAAATCCGCGCCTGGCTGGCGAAACTGGCCGACGAAACACGTACCCGCGCGCGCAGAGCCTTTGCCTCGCGCGGCCAGGTTCCACGGACGAAGGGTGGCGCAGAGGTCAGCCAGGTCTGGCAATCGCGGCATTTCTCGGGCGGGATGCGCTATCGCATCGACACCGACCACCCGGCGGTGCGCGCCGTGCTGGACGACGCCAAGGGCCTGGCGCCGCAGGTACTGGCCATGCTCAGAGTGATCGAAGAAACGGTCCCGGTCCAGCGCATCTGGATCGATACCGCGGAGAACCGCGAGACGCCGCGCACGGGATTCGCCGGCGAACCTCCGGCTGCCGTCATGGAAGTCCTGACGGTCATGTACACGAACATGGTGCTGCTAAAGGGGATGTCGCCGCAACTCGCCCGCAACCGGCTCCTGCTGACCGAGCCATTTCAGAACTACCCCGAGCTGGTGGCGTCGCTGCCCGATGATCCGAAAGAACTGGAAAAGAAAAAATGAGCCAACAGGCAGACGCCAACAAGGCGAGCGTCATCAAGATCGTTCAGGAGCTGTTGTTCCAGGAGCCCGACAAGAGTGCGATCACGCCGGCCCTCATTGCCGCAAAGATCGACCTCGCACTGATGCTCAATCCCGCGTGGGGCGTGGATCTGGACCGGGATACCGTGTCGGATGAACTGATCCGGCGCTTCAGCATCTGGCGCAGCGAGGACAGCTGGCTCGAGAACAACGAGGGCCACATCCCCTGGCTGACGCCGGAGCGGAAGAAGGGCTGGCGCTACTGGCAGCGCTATCGCGAAATGCAGGAAGTGCGTCTGCCCTGGGAAGCGGTGGATGGACTCGACAAATCGACGGACCGGATCCTCGGCATGCTCGAAGACCCCCTGCGCAAGGGCGCGTGGGACCGTCGCGGTCTGGTGGTAGGACACGTCCAGTCGGGCAAGACCGGGAGTTACACCGGCCTGATCTGCAAGGCGGCCGATGCCGGCTACAAGATCGTCATCGTGCTGGCCGGCCTGCACAACAATCTTCGCACCCAGACTCAAATGCGTCTCGATGAAGGCTTCCTCGGCTTCGAGACCAATCCGGCAGCCGAAGGCATGCGCCTGATCGGCGTCGGGAAAATCGATCAGGATCCGTCGATCCGGCCGAACTACGCAACGAATCGCACCGAGAAGGGCGACTTCATCGCCAGCAACATCAAGAATCTCGGGGTGTCGCCAGAGGCGCTGCCCTGGCTGTTCGTGGTGAAGAAGAACAAGACCGTGCTCACCCGGCTGCTGCGCTGGATTCAGACCCACGTCGCCGACGCGACCGATCCCGAGACGGGCCGGAAGATCGTGACGCATCTGCCGCTCCTGATCATCGATGATGAAGCGGACCACGCGTCGGTCGACACCGGCGAGCAGTGGTACGACGCGGACGGCAAGGCCGACGAAGAACACCAGCCGACCGCCATCAACGGACTGATCCGGCGAATACTGCACGCGTTCAATCGCAAAGCCTACGTCGGCTACACGGCGACGCCATTCGCGAACATCTTCATTCATGAACGCAATGCGACGAAGGAAGCCGGTCCGGACCTTTTCCCGGCAGCCTTCATCCACAATCTCGGCGCGCCTTCGAACTACGTCGGCCCGGCCAGGGTCTTCGGCCTGAATACCGGCGAGAAGCGCGAAGGCGGCCTGCCGCTGGTGCGCGAAGTCGAGGATCACTGCAGCCCCGATGGCAAATCGGGATGGATGCCGACCGGTCACAAGAGTACCTGGAATCCGCCGCATCCGAATGAGTCCGGCCTGCCGGCATCCCTGTGCGAAGCGATCGATGCCTTCATCCTGGCCTGTGCGGCGCGACATCTGCGTGGTCAGCAGGCGGAGCACAGCTCGATGCTGGTGCACGTCACGCGCTTCAATGCGGTGCAGGTCGAAGTGCACCGCCGTGTCGAGGCTGTGGTGCGCGACATCGATCGCCGTCTCTCGCGAGAGATCGGCCACAAACCCGTCCTGGCCAGGTTCGAGGGCTTATGGACTAGGGACTTTGCGGGGACCACTGCGCAAATGGCCGAAATCCTGCCAGATGCCGGGCCGTATCCAGCTGAGACATGGGAGCAGATTGCTGCCGTACTGCCGCTCGTTGTCAGTGAAATCAATGTGCGGGTGATCAACGGGACTGCGGGGGACGTTCTCGACTACGCCGAAGCGGCCGAAGGTCTTAAGGTGATTGCCATCGGTGGCGACAAGCTGGCACGGGGACTGACCCTGGAAGGGCTGTGCACCAGCTACTTCCTGCGCGCCTCGCGGATGTACGACACGCTGATGCAGATGGGCCGCTGGTTCGGCTACCGCCCTGGTTACCTGGAACTGTGCCGGTTATATACCTCCCCGGACCTGATCGAGTGGTTCGAACACATCGCGGATGCCTCCGAAGAGCTGCGCTACGAATTCGACATGATGGTCGATAGCGGAGGTACTCCTCGCGATTACGGGTTAAAAGTGGTGTCCCACCCGGTGCTGCTGGTGACCTCACGCCTGAAGATGCGCTCGGCGAAGAGCCTGTATTTGTCTTTCAGCGGGCACGTGATTGAGACCGTGGCATTGCACCGACAGCAAAAACAGATATTGAGCAACTTCCAGGCATTGATGGATCTGATTTCAGTAATGGGAAAGGGGAAATCGAACCACGTGCAGGAGCGACCAGCCGGAAAAGACAGCTGGAATGGCATTGTCTGGGAGGGCATCGCCTATGAGCACGTTACCGATTTTCTGGGTGCGTACAGTACGCACCCGGCAGCGCCGAAGGTGAACAGTTCATTGCTGCGGGAATTTATCGTTTCAATGGTCAGGGACGGCGAGCTGACGGACTGGACTGTTGCTCTCATCGGCGGCGGAGTGACGGGCAACGAGATCATGGTGGACGGGATAGCTGTGCCCCGAATGAAGCGAAAAGCCACATCCCCTGAGCCTGATCGCTACTCGATTGGGCGACTGCTGTCGCCACGGGACGAGGGTATCGATCTGGACAAGCACGCGTGGCAAGCAGCGCTTACGGAGACACGCAAGCTCTGGAAGGAAAATTTAGCCCCGCAGACAGATCAGAAGGAACCGGAGGTGCCGAGTGGTCCATCCCTCAGGAAGGTCCGAGGCTTCGGCGCTGAGGGTGTGGGCGCCCACCCTGAGCGTGCTGTTCTGCTCATCTATTTGCTGAATGAGGAAAAAATCGAGGATAGCGGCCCCCCTCCTGGCATGACCCCAATCGTCGCCTTCGGTATCAGCTTCCCCGGCAGTAAATCGGGTACCAGGGTCGAGTACAAGGTCAACAACGTCCTCTGGGAGCAGGAATATGGCGCTGCCAATTAACGAGGAACTCGCCAGTGCCTGGCGCGCGCTGGCCTCCAGCTCGCATGGCGATGGCTGGCGCAGCATTGCCATTTCGGGACTCGAAGGCAGGCGCCTTCAGGCAGCAAGGAAGTTTCCAGAGAATCGCGAGGCGCTCCTGATCGGCTTCATGTCGGTGAACACGCCGCCCGCAGCTGCGCTGCCGGTGGCAGCCGGATTTCGCGTCGAACGCGTCACTTCCGATCTGCCCGGCGACTGGCTCGCGCTGATCCGGAAGGAAGAGGGGGGCATCGAGCTCTTCTCCAGGATGGCGACGGACGTGGTGGCCACGGTCGGTGCCAGCGCCACGACAACCCATCAGGGACAGATGCAGCTCTTCCTCGGGCGGGTGCGGGCCTGGCAGCAGTTCATGAGCCGCAAGAAGGGCGCGCTGGATCCCGAGGCCGAACTGGGGCTTGCCGGCGAGCTGGTCTGCCTGGAGCGCCTGATCGATGCCGGCATCGACATGCATGCAGCCGTCGAGAGCTGGCGCGGCCCGTTCGACGGCCTGCAGGATTTCGAGCCCGGCACCGGTGCCATCGAAGTGAAAAGCACCCTGTCCCAGGATGGGTTCCCGGCCACGATCATGTCGCTGGAACAGCTCGATGACGCCACCCGCCAGCCCCTGTTCCTCTTTGCCTGCCGGTTTGCGCTGGCGCCGGATGGCCTGACGCTGTGCGACCGGATTGACGCTGTGCGGCAGGCTCTCGGTAACGATCCCGCAGCCGCGGCTCGCTTCGAGAATGCTCTGCTGCTTGCGGGCTTTGTCGACGCGCATGCCGAACATTACACCCGGCGTCTCGTAGTATCCGAGTCCCGATTCCTGCGTGTCGATGAGGCGTTTCCGCGCCTCGTCGCGGCCACCGTACCCGCCGCCATCAGACGGGTGCGTTACGAACTGGATCTCGACGCGGCGGGCGCCAATGCATTTTCTCTCGAGGATGTCCTCGAGCTCACAGGAGCTGTCTGAATGGAACTGATTGAATTCCTGCGCCGAACCCAGCAGGAGGTAAGGGAGGAGCTGGCCTCACGGGCCGCCGAGCCGGGCGAAACGCCGCCATTCCCGGAGCTGGTGTTCACCGAAGTGGTCACGCGCCACATGGCCGACATCGGAATGACTTTCGAGCCCCAGATCTGCCACTATTCGGCCAGGGTGGGCGAGGGGATGCTGCGCCTGAGCGGGTACGCGCTCTCGGACGATCTCGACCAGCTCGACCTGTATGTCAGCCTCTACGAAGGCTGCGACTCGGTGGTCAACGTGCCGGATTCCGAGACCACGCGCGCGGCGGAACAGTGCTCGCGCTTCCTCAACCAGTGCGTGTCGGGCACCCTGCTCAACAAGATGGACGAGACGCACGATGCCTATGCGCTGGTGCAGACGATCGAAAAGGCCTATTCCGGGCTGGATCAGATTCGCATCTACGTGCTGACCGACCGGAAAGCGAAGACCCGCAACTTCCAGCCGCGCCAGATTCAGGGCAAGACGATCAAGCTCGAAGTCATGGACATCGAGCGTCTGTTCAATCACTGGCAGAGCGGCAAGCCGCGAGACGAGCTTGTCGTCAACCTGAACGACGTCTGCGGCGGACCACTTCCCTGCGTCTGGGTGTCCGACGAAGGTGCCGAATACGATTACGCGATGACCGCATTTCCGGGTGAAGCCCTGCGCTTCCTGTACGAGAAGTACGGACCCAGGATCCTCGAGGCCAACGTCCGTTCCTTCCTGAGCCAGACGAATACCGTCAACAAGGGCATTCGCGACACCCTGCGCGAGCAGCCGGAGCGCTTCATGGCCTACAACAATGGCGTGGTCATCGTCGCCGACGAGGCGCACCTGGACCGTGCAAGCGACGGCAGTCCGGGCCTCGCATGGCTGAAGGGCATGCAGGTAGTGAACGGTGGCCAGACGATGGCATCGATCTTCTTCACGCGAAAGAAGTACTCCGGCGTGGATCTGAGCAAGGTTCGCGTGCCGGCCAAGATCATCGTGCTGCGAAAGTCGGACGAGCTGGCCGAGGATGCCCTGATCGCCGACATCTCGCGCTACGCCAACTCGCAGAGCGCGGTGAAGGGCTCCGACCATTATGCCAACAAGCCGATCCAGATACAGCTCGAAAAGCTGGCGATGACGACCTACTGCCCGGATGGTGTGGGACGCTGGTATTACGAGCGGGCGGCCGGCAGCTACAAGGTCATGCTCGATCGTGAAGCTAAATCCGAAGCAGATCGCCGTCGTCTGCAGGATTCGATGCCACCGAGCCGCAAGCTGACCAAGACCGACTTCGCCAAGTATCTCTGTGCCTGGATGCAGCTGCCCGACCTGGTGAGCCTGGGCGGGCAGAAGGCCTTCCCGGCCTTCATGAAGAGAATGACTCAGGCCGATGGCGAGACGCCGGCGCTGCCGGATGTCGCTGACTACAAACGGATGATCGCACAGGTGATCATCTTCAAGACGGCCACAAAACTGATCAATCCACGCTTCCCCGCGTTCAAGGCCAATGTCACGGCTTACACTGTGGCGCTGGTATCCCGTCTGCTGGGGGACAGGATCAATCTGGACGAAATCTGGCAGAAGCAGTCGATATCCCCCGAGTTCGGGAAACAGATCGTTGCCTGGTCCGATGAAGTGAACGCTCTGCTGCATGACAGCGCCAGGGGACGCATGGTGTCGGAATGGGCGAAGAAGCGCGAGTGCTGGGACGGCATGCTGGAACATGGTTGGTCCGCACCGGATCCGGAAATTCCGGAAGCTGGCGGCGCGCGCCTGCGCGCGGTACATTAAGAATCCGGAGCACGAATGCTGTTGAACGATTTTCTGTCGGCTCTCCATCGGGAGGTGCGTGAACGAATTGACCTGCAGGCGTCGGTGGCTGATGGGATAATCCCGTTCCCCGAACTGGAATTCACCGTGATTTTCGCCGGCTGGATGGCGGAGCGCGGCATCACACAGGAACCGAAGCGCTGCCGCTATTCGGCGACGCTCGATGGACAGCCTGTCCGGCTGAGTGGATACGCCCTCGCCGAAGAGCTCGATCAACTGGACCTGTTCGTGAGCATCTACAACGGGAACGAGGAGCCGGGCCTGCTGCGCGAAGAAGACGCCGCCGAAGCCGCCGCGCAGTGCTGCCGCTTTCTCGAGCACTCTGCCAGCGGCGCGCTGAGCCGGATCGTCGACGAAACTCACGATGCGTATCCGCTGATATCGACCATTGCCGGCTCCTGGCAGGTCATGCCACAGGTGCGCATCCACGTTCTCACCGATCTGTGTGCGGGACCGCTGCATCTGCCGGAAGTCGTCATCCTCGGACGATCGGTTCCGGTCGAGATCGTCGACATCGAACGGGTTTTCGGTCAGCGCCAGGATGCCGAGCTTCACCATCGGTTCCGTACACTCGCGTCGTACAGGGACGATTGTCTCGCTACTGTACGCGATGCCGCCCGTGACGACAGCGAGACCGACATCGCAGCCTTTGTCGAGGACGCTGGCCGCCGACTGACCGATGCCGAGGAGTTCGCGGACTTCCAGCGCTGCCAGTTCACGCGCACCGCGTCTGATGGCGTGACGATGCAGGTCGACGGTTACTCGTTCGACGATACGGACGGTTCGTTGGCGCTCGTGATCGCCGACTTCGCCGGCGCCGAGGACATGGCCCCGATCGGCAGTGGCGAAGCGCAGGACCGATTCGGCATGGTGGAGCGATTCGTAACGGCTGCGCTGGCGGGGGACCTCACGCGCGCGGGCAACCCATCGGGTGATCCCGGCATTGGTCTCGCGGCGGACATCGTGCGCCTTCAGCCGGGTATCGCACGGTTGCGTCTGTATCTCGTCACTGATCGTCTTTCCGATTTCGGTGACGACGTCGCAGGCAGCCCGACGCTGGCCGGGATATCCGTCGAAAGGCATGCGTGGGATGTCGCACGGTTTCACCGGGCATGGACTTCCGAGAGCGGCAGGGGCGACCTCGACGTCGATTTCCGGAGCAGCTCTGGCAGGGGTGTCCCAGCACTGCACGCAGGTTCCATCAATGGCGATTACGAAGGTTATCTGTGCACGATTCCGGGCGCCGTGCTGGCTGCCATCTACGAGCGCCACGGCAGTCGTCTTCTGGAAGAGAACGTGCGCTCCTTCCTGAGCACCAAAGGCAAGATCAATTCAGCCATTCAGCAGACCATCGCCGACAAGCCGGAGATGTTCTTCGCGTACAACAACGGTATTGCCGCTACTGCGGAAGCGGTAGAGTTCGACCCGGACTCGGGAAGCATTGTCAGCGCGGTGAATCTGCAGATCGTGAACGGTGGTCAGACCACGGCCTCTCTCGCTGCGGCGGCCCGTGCGGGGCTCGACCTGTCGAAGGTGCTGGTGCAGATGAAGCTGTCCGTGCTTTCGCCTGCGCGCGCTAGCGAGCTCATTCCCCTGATTGCCCGCTTTGCCAACAGCCAGAACAAGGTCAATGAATCCGACTTTTTCGCGAATCACCCGTATCACCTGAGGCTGGAGCAGTTGTCGAACCGGGCCCTGGCTCCAGCGCCCGACGGAGGTGAGGGCACCCGCTGGTACTACGAGCGCTCGCGTGGCCAGTACGTGAACGAGCAGAAGAACCTGAGCAAGGAGGCGAAGAAGCTTTTCCTGGAGAGGAATCCCAAATCGCAGCTGCTTACCAAGCTGGATGCGGCCAGGATCGAGAACACCTGGAAAGGGATGCCCCACAAGGTCAGTTTTGGAGCGCAGAAGAACTTCGTCTTCTTTGCGGGCTGGCTGGCCAAGCGGTGGAACGAGAACGACAGCGTTTTCGACGACCAGTATTTCAGGGATCTCGTTGCGATGGCGATCCTGTTCCGTCAGACGGAGCAGATCGTGACCGATCAGCCTTGGTATCAGGGCGCGTACCGCGCCAACATCGTGACCTATACCCTGGCGGTCCTTCAGTTCACGGTCCTCAGGAAAGGAAAGGGCCGACAGCTCAATCTCGGCGAGATATGGGAGCGTCAGGGCGTCTCGCCGGCACTGCGCGAGCAGATTGCGGTGACGGCGCGGGCTGTGCTCGGCGTGCTCACTGATCCGGGTCGGCCGAGGGCGAATGTGACGGAATGGGCGAATCAGGAGGCATGCTGGGAGCGCGCGCGCGACGCAGCAGTACCACTGAGCCAGGCTGTGATCGATGAATTGTTCGATCCGATCGTGCGCAAGTATGCCGCGGGAAGCAATGTGCAGCAGGTTGGCTATGGTGTGTTTGCCAAGACCGCCGTGCTGGGGATTCCGACGGGGCAGTGGCAGAAGCTGCTGGATTGGGGGACCATCAATGAGCTGCTGGATGTGCGTGAAGAACGTGTGCTCAGGTCTGCGTGCAGGATTCCGAAATTCGTTCCCGTTGTGAAAGAGTGCGAACAGATATGGGCGATCCGGTCCAGGCTGATCAAGGAAGGATTCGAG
>Ga0265798_10007192_pt1 | contig 14468 bp, 9 predicted proteins | sample P3T30metagenome_FD_192430 | JGI IMG/M metagenome (GOLD analysis project Ga0265798, IMG submission 192430) | Plant litter microbial communities from East Loma Ridge, Irvine, California - P3 T30 | ecosystem: Environmental > Terrestrial > Plant litter > Unclassified | place: USA: California...
GCCACTTACCGCACTCTGGCGCGCAAGCACGGCATCGCGCACCAGGCGGTCAACCTGAGCGCCGGCGAGCGGGTTCGATCCGGCAAGGCAGGCGCGATGCACGTGCAGAACGTCAATGCCTACCACCGACGCCTGCGCGAGTGGATCGCCCGCTTTCATGGGGTGGCCTCACGCTATCTGCCGAATTACCTGGGATGGCGTCGGGCGCTCGACGGTCAGCGCATTGCTACCGTTGAACAATTGTTTTGTGTCGCAATCAGACCCATCAATAGCTTACGGTGACAGCGCCAAAGAATTACCCTGCGGGCATCATCTCGCCATCAAATAATTTCGAAGATCACTCACCGATCGACTATGTCATGAATCACCGACTCATGCGAATACGGAATTTCAATGGCATGGACAGTCCGATTGGTATTTGAATCGATCAGCTGTGAGGATTTGAATTCCTGCCTCACTAAATCAATGACACACCGACCACCACAGTCAGCACCAAGCCTGTGAACATTCCCAGCAGACTAGCGAGTACAGTGCGCGTTGATAAACCGACAGCCAGCGCGGTGACAAAAAGTACGGCGATAATACTGATCCCAGTGAGAGGCAATAAAATGCCTACATTGGCCCCGAAATTCATGTTTTCCACGACTATCAAACCGATGGCGACGATAGCTGGTACTGCGCAGACCCAACTGTAAAATGCTTTCGTAGAAGAGTGATTCGACATTGCTCTGATTGTTCCTCGACGGTTGATTGATGCCGGAATGGACTCGCGACGTGTCTTTTCGCATCTGTTCTTAAAGATTCACACACTGGTTTTGTGGTGCTGGATTCATATACACCAGTTATCTCCCGGCGAGATATTGAGAACCTGCCATTTTTTCAGCTACCCGACATTGATCGGCCCGTTCAAGAAGATTCAAGAACCATCTGATAACTATCATGAGGTTATTTTTTGAGAAACTGAACGAGAATGGTCAGGGGGGGGCTTCCGGTCGATTATGGATATGTGGATGTGTGGATGACTTAATAGGGGATGGCGCCGTAAAGAAGAGCAAAGATTCATATCAGGTGCCCGGAAATACCGGGCGCTCCGGTGACTTGGCCGCGCCGAACCCGGCAATGGTCTCCAACAGCACCTTGGCTCGAAACGGCTTCAGAATCACCCGACTGATCTTGCGATCACGTAGCTCACTCAGCAGTTCCGGCGTGGCCTGATCAGCCATGATCGCAATCGGAATGTCCTGCCGACCGGCGTCGCCGAAACGCAGCTGGTCGACCAGGCTCAGGTCGTACCGCCGCGCGCTGCCGCTGCCGTGGCATTCGACCGCGATCACGGCGCCGTGGTAGGTGCGCGAGCGCAGCATGCGCAGCGCGGCTTCGGTGCTGGCCGCTTCGTGCACCTGGCCCAGGTTCATGCTGCGCGCGGTCATTACCACGGTGCGCCGCAGCAGCGCTTCCGGTTCGACCAGCAGGATCTGCGCGCCGTTCTTCGTTTGCTCAGCCATTGGCGGTCTCGTTTGCGCGCCGCATCTCCATCACGACCAGGTCGCGCAAGGTGCCGAGGATGCCCAGTTCGAGGGCGTCGAGCGTGCGTGGCCGGCGGTCGATCAGGCACAGCGTGCCCAGGCGGATGCCGGGCGCGGTGGTCAAAGGCGCGCCGGCATAGAAGCGGATGTGGGGAGCGTCGACCACCATCGGGTTGTCGGCAAAGCGCGGGTCTTCCTGCGCATCGGGGATCACCAGGATGTCGTCGCGCAGGATCACGTGCGAGCAGAAAGAGTGTTCGCGGCCGGTCTCGCACAGGTCGGTGCCGACGCTGGCCTTGAACCACTGGCGGTTGGTGTCGAGCAGACTGACCAGCACGATCGGGACGTCGAATTCGTTGGCCGCGAAGCCGACGATCTTGTCGTAGCGCTCTTCGGGCGGCGTGTCGAGGATCAGCAGTTCGTACAGCGCGGCCAGGCGCTCGGCCTCGTTATCGGGAATGGGAGCGGCTTGCATCGTGGTGGACCGGACGGTCGTCATTCAGGATGGACCTAATATAGCAGACCCCGATTCGAGCGGCGACCGCCCGCTCAGCGCCCGGCGCCTCGCATCGGCGCGGCCCGACCGTGCAGACCCAGGCCCAGCGTCGCGCGCTCCAGCACCAGCGCCAGCGCGTACGAGCACCACAGCACCGGCAGATACACGACGAAGGTCCAGGCCGGCTGTTCGCCGAACAGCGCGCGGTACAGGGCGGTGGCGGCCAGCACCACGAACATGTGGAACAGGTACAGCTCATAGCTCAGGCTGCCCATGCGCGCCAGCCAGCGAAACGGGCGCAGCGCCGTGGGCGGGCGGCGATAAAAGGCTGGCAGCATCAGCGCGGTGCCGATGCAGTACAGGTACAGGTTGGCACGCACAGGTGGCGGTACACCAGCTCGGGCCAGCCCAGCGCCAGCACGATGCAGCAGGCGCCAACAATCCCTGCCGCGTGCAGGCGCGCCGCCCGCCAGCGCACTGCGCACTGCGCACAGCGCGGTCAGCACGCCCCAGGCAACGGCGGCCATGCCCGGCAGGTAGGCCTTCTGCCACCAGACCTCGTCGCTCATCGGCACCAGGCCGCGCAAGAAGCCCAGTCCCAGCGCCCACGCCAGCAGCAGACCGATCAGCAACGGTCGCGGCAGCCACAGGCAGAGCAGGGGAAAGCCGGCGTAGAACACCTCCTCGATCGAGAGCGACCACAGCACGTCCCAGGCCGCCGGCGCCCAGCCGGTGCGTCCTTCGTAATGGTTGAACGTGAAGGTGAGCGCGGAGCCGAGCAGGCCGCCGATGCTTTGCTGGTCGCGCTCGGGCGCGAAGCCCGGCACGCCCAGCCAGGCCAGCAGCGTGAGCAGCGTCAGGGCCAGGAGCAGCAGCGGAAGGATGCGGCGCACGCGCGCCCGGTAGAAGCGCCATGGATCGACGGCCTTCAGGCTGCCGTGGCGCTCGATGGTGCGCACGGTGATCAGAAAGCCGGAGATGACGAAGAACATGAACACCGCTTCATAGCCATTGGCACCGATGGCTTCCAGCAGGCGCGCGGGCAGCCATTCGCCGAGCAGGCTTGGGCCCAGGGGTAGCCGGAACGGCAGCGCCAGGTGGTGCACGATCACCAGCAGGATCGCCAGGCCGCGCAGGCAGTCGATGCCGAAGTTGCGCGATCCAGCTGCGTGCATGCACGGTGTAGCGAGGTCGAATGGTTTCATAGCGTTTGCTCCCAGATCAGGCGCCAGCTGGTGACCGGGCGATACAGCGTGGTGCGCAGCAGCGCTCTGCTGCCGTCGAAGAAGCTGCTGTCGCGGGTGTCGCGGCGCAGCAGGTCGCTGGCCGACAGGCGCAGGCGCGATTTGGCGTCGCGCCGCCATACGGCATACAGGTCGAGTTGGCGCACGCTGCCTTCTTCGTTGAAGACCCACGCGCCGCTGCGGTAGGCGGCGCGGCCGCGCAGGGTGAGGCTGCCGCCCAGGTCGAGGCGGGCGCGCTCCAGCGTGTAGTCGAGTCCCAGATTGCCGCTCCAGGCAGGCTGGCCGGCGATGCGGTTGTTCGGTCCTGGCACGCTTTCGATGCGCGACCAGTTGCGCGCCAGGTTGACGCGCGCGCCGAGCTGTCCGCGCCGCGCCTTGGCTTCGAACTCGAGGCCGCGCACGGTGGCGTTGCCCGCGTTGTCCGGACTGGCGGTCCACACGCCGTCCGCGAACGCGACGCGGGTCAGTGTGATGTCGCGGATGCGTTTATGGAAGGCGGTAAGGGCGATCATGTCGTCCTTGCCCATGCTGCGTTCCCACGCCAGGTCGATGCCGAGGGCGAGTTCGGGACGCAGGCGCGGATTGCCCAGCTGGTCCGGGTTGGTGGGATTGTTGTTATTGTCGACCGCATAGCGGCGCGGCATCAGCTGCACGATGTTGGGCGCTTTATACGTGCGGCTGACGGCCAGCCGGAAACCATCTTGCGGCGCGCCTTCCGCGGCGGGCGGCCGGTACAGCGTCTGGAAGATCGGGCTCCAGGCGCCGGCATCAACGTCGACCGCAGCCGCCGCATTGCCCTGGCCCGTGGTGCGCAGGTCTTCGCGGCGCAGGCCGGCGTAGGCCGACCATGCCGGCGTGATGTCCCATTCGTCCTGCACGAAGAAGGCGGTGCGCGTCACGGTGGCGCGGTAGTCCTCGTCGCTTTCCAGGAGCAGGGCGCCGGACGGATCGCGGCGCTGCTCGCGGCGGTATTCGTCACGCTGTTTGCGTCCCGCTTCCCAGCCCGCCGCCAGCGTGTGATTGCCCCACAGCGGCCGGCGCCAGTTGCCGTTGAAGACCCATTCGCGTTCAAGCGGGCCCGAGGCCACCCAGCGCGTCTCGCGCAGGGTGTCTTGCAGGTCCATGCCGCGGTAGTCGAAATCGGCGTCGCGCGTCACGTGAAAACCCGCGAGCTTGAGCGCGAGGCGCGCACCGGCCCCCAACTTGCGCGTCCATGCCAGTTCGGCATACGCGTGCGCGGCGCGCGCAGCGTAGTGCTGGCTGGCGTGGGGAAAGGCGGTGGCGCTGCCGGCCTGGGTGGTCTCGTCCTCGTGCTTGACGTTGTCGATGCGGCGCCGGCGCAGGTAGCCTTGCAGGCTGACGTTGTCGCGCGCATCGCGCTGCCAGGACAGGCGCGGCGCCAGTTCCAGCACGTCTTCCATCTGGTGGTCGATCCAGTCGGTGCGGCGCAGCAGGAGGGGATTGCTGCCTTCTTCGAACGTGACGGCGCCGGTCGGATTGCGGTTGCGCCGGAGCGTGACGTTGGCGCCATACGACAGCGCGCCGCTGCGCGCGCTGTGCTGGGCCAGCAGTTGCGGCGCGGCGTAGCCGTCGGTCACCGACAGTCCGGGCTTGATCTCGGTGCCGCCCGCACCGCCGCCCGCGCGTTTGAGGATCACGTTGATGGTGCCGGCCATGGCCTGGCCGCTGGTCTCGGCGGTGGCGGTGCGGCGGATCTCGATGCGCTCGATCAGGTCGGGACTGAGCGACTCGATGGAAAAGCCGCTTGGGGCCGGCAAGCCGTTGAGCAGGATGGCGACGTGCTCGCCGCCCATGCCACGCATGCGGATGGTGGCCGGTTTGCCGGGACCGGATTCGAGCGTGATGCCGGGCTGGCGCTTGAGCACGTCGGCCAGGCTGGCATCGCCCTGGCGCGTCAGCTCATCGCGCCCGACGATGATCGCACCCGTGGTCGATGCGGCGCGGGTGTCGAGTGCCGACCCGCTGACCAGCACCTGTTGTGGAGGCGCGGCGTCGGTGTGCGGCAGGGGCTGGGCCAGCGCACAGGCGTGCGCCGCCAGCAGCAGCGCGCCGGCGCTGCCGTTTCGGTTGATTCGCATGATGATTACAAGTCCGGGTTACAGGTCGCCAGGAAGGGGATTGCCCTGCGCGGTTCGCTGGGCCAGTGCTTTCGGGGTGGTGTGCTCGATCAGCTGCGGCAGCATCAGGCGTGGATCGAGGCGCCGCCCGTCCTGCCAGTATTCCAGGTGCAGGTGTGGCCCGGTGGCCTTGCCGCTGGCGCCGGACGTACCGAGCGCTTCACCGCTGGCCACGAGCTGGCCGGGCACGACGTCGACGCGGTCGAGATGGATCAGCAGCGAACTGCGCCCGCCGCCGTGGCCGACGCGTACGTAATGGCCCCAGGCCTCGTCGAAGCCGGCTTCGAGCACCGCGCCGGCGGCGACCGCATGGACCGGCGTGCCGCGCCGCGCCGCGAAGTCGATGCCGTGATGGCCCTTCGGCCGGCTGGGACTGCGTATGCCATACAGGCTGGTGATGCGCGGTTGCGGTACCGGGTATTGCCAGGCTTCGTGCTCGTGCGCCGGTTCGTTGGCGACGGCATCCGCCGCTGGCGCCTGCACCGCTGGGGCCGAGGAGAAAGCCGGCTGCAGTGCCGCGCCGATCATGACGACGCCCGCCGCGCTGGCGCCGGCCAGCATGCGGCCGCGCCGCGACAGGCGCTGCGGGTCCGGCATGCGCATGCGCTGCACGCGCTCGGTCATGCCGCTGCTGCTGGCGCCGAAGGCCGCACCCCAGCTGGCGCCGGCCGGGCCTTGCCACGACGCCTGCATCCGCAACTGCGCCACCAGGGCGGACGCATAACTACGGCGTTCGAACGACGCGCGTCCGGTTAGCACCGCATCGTCGCATCCAAGTTCCACTGCTTCGCGCAGGGCTTGGTCCAGGCGCCGCATGGGCTGGTTGAACCAGAACGCCAGCGCCAGCGTGCTTGAAATCGCCAGCCACAGCGGATCGGCGCGGCGCCAGTGCGTCAGTTCGTGTTCGACGATCAGCTGCTGCTGCCCGGCGTCCATCGCGGACAGGTGCGCCGGCAGCAGCAGGCAAGGGCGGCGTACGCCATGCAGCAGCGGCGACACCTGCAGCGTGGTGGTGCGCACCGCCAGGCCCGCGGTCTCGATCCGTGCCCGCTGTGAAGGCGTCATCGCGGTGCAGGCCTGCAGTTCGGCATCGCGCATCGGGCGGGTATGGGCCTGCAACAGCGCCTGCCAGCAGCGCGCGCCATGCCAGCGGCGTGCCGATTGCAGCGCCAGGCCGGCGAGGTAGACGGTCAGCCAGGTGGCGGGTAGCCAGTGCAGCAATGTCGCGTTGAATTCCGGCCGCGACACTTCGCTGAATGCAGCCGGCGCCGCCGCATCTGCGTCTACCAGGGACGCCGGCATCGCAGCCAGCGCAGACACTGGCTCGGCATCCGGCAGGGCCACATCGAGTGTCGGCGCCAGCGCACTGCGCGGCAAGGGAATCAGCGCCAGCAAGAACACCAGCACCACGGCGGCCTGCGCCAGCAACCAGATGCTGCGATGGGCGCGCAGCGCCGGCCAGCGCAGGCAGGCTGCGCGCAGCAGGACAACCAGGATCGCTGCGAGCACCAGGCTGCCGGCGCAGGCGGCGCCGAAGCGCGCCAGCATCAGCCACAGGTCGGCACTCACGCCTGGTCCTCCGGCCAGTCCTGCAGCAGGTTGTCGAGACGTTCGAGTTCCTGCTGGTCCACCAGCTTGCTGCCGGTGAACATCGCCACCGACATCGGCGCTTCCATCTCCATCACCCGCACGCTGAAGTCGCGCGCGAACGCGGCCAGCGTGCCGACCTTTTCCAGCAGCGGGCGGTACACCTGGATGCCGTCCTGCGACTCCTGCGCCACCATGCCCTTGTCGAGCATGCGTTCCAGCGTCTTGCGGGTCGACGAGAACGACCAGCCCAGTTCATCTTCGACGCGCGCATGCAGCTCGCGCGCATTCAAGGGCGCCTGGCGCCACAGCGCCTTCAACAGGCTCAGTTCGGTGGGAGAAGGAATCGTGGACGTCGCTTGCATGGTGCCTCCTTGATGTTGCAAACGATTATGCGACACTTGTCACATGGATCGCAAGCAGTTTATGCGACATATGTCACATGCATGGAAGGCACCGGACAGACAAAAAAAACGCGGCCATCCGGGCCGCGTTTCGCTCAAAGCTTGAAGAGGCTTACGCCGCCGCCAGCTTCGCCAATTGCTCCTGCATCTTCTCCAGCGTCGCCGAGAAGTTCGCCACGCGTTCCTTCTCTTGCGCCACCACGGCCGCCGGCGCGCGGGCGACGAAGCTCTCGTTCGACAGCTTGCCGTTGGCCTTGGCGATCTCGCCGCTCACGCGCGCGATCTCCTTCGACAGGCGCTCGCGTTCTGCGGCGACGTCGATCTCGACCTTCAGCATCAGCTTGGTGGTGCCGACGATCGACACCGCGGCCGGCGACTCCGGCAGCGCGTCGACGATCTGCACCTCGGCCAGTTTGCCCAGCAACTGGATGTACGGCGCGAACACCGCCATATTGGCGCGGTCCGCCTCGTTGCCCGGCTCGACGATCAGCGGCACGCGCACCGACGGCGACAGCGACATCTCGCCGCGCAGGTTGCGGGTAGCGTCGGTCAGCGCCTTGAACTGCTCCATCCAGGCTTCGGCTTCGACGTCGATCATGGCTTCGTCCGCGATCGGGTACGGCTGCAGCATGATGGTGTCGCCGGTTTTTCCGGCCAGCGGCGCAATGCTCTGCCACAGCGCTTCGGTTACGAACGGGATGATCGGGTGCGCCAGGCGCAGGATCACTTCCAGCACGCGCAGCAGGGTATGGCGGGTGGCGCGCTGCTGCGCTTCCGAACCTTGCTGGACGCTGACCTTGGCCACTTCCAGGTACCAGTCGCAGTACTCGTCCCACACGAACTTGTAGATGCTGCTGGCGATGTTGTCGAAGCGGTAGTCGGCGAAGCCCTTGGCGATGTCCTGCTCGACGCGGTTCATCAGCGAGATGATCCAGCGATCGCTAGGTGCCAGGTCTTCAGGCTGCGGCTGGCCGCAATCCTTGCCCTCGGTGTTCATCATCACGAAGCGGGTCGCGTTCCACAGCTTGTTGCAGAAGTTGCGGTAGCCTTCGGCGCGGCCCAGGTCGAAGTTGATGTTGCGGCCCAGCGAAGCGTAGCTGGCCATCGTGAAGCGCACCGCGTCGGCGCCGAACGCCGGGATCCCGTCCGGGAATTCCTTGCGGGTGGCCTTGGCGATCTTCTCGGCCGCGCGCGGGTCCATCAGGCCGGTGGTGCGCTTGCCCACCAGGGTCTCGAGGTCGATGCCGTCGATCAGGTCGATCGGGTCGAGCGTATTGCCCTTCGACTTCGACATCTTCTGGCCCTGCGAATCGCGCACCAGGCCGTGCACGTACACGGTCTCGAACGGCACCTTGCCGGTGAAGTGGGCGGTCATCATGACCATGCGCGCCACCCAGAAGAAGATGATGTCGAAGCCAGTGACCAGCACCGACGACGGCATGAACATCGACATATCACGCGTTTGTTCCGGCCAGCCCATGGTCGAGAATGGCACCAGCGCCGACGAGAACCAGGTGTCCAATACGTCGTTGTCGCGCGTGAGCGTGCCGGTGATGCCTTGCTCGGCCGCCTTGGCCTTGGCTTCTTCTTCGCTGCGCGCGACCACGATGCGTCCGTCTTCGGCGAACCAGGCCGGAATCTGGTGACCCCACCACAATTGACGCGAGATGCACCAGTCCTGGATATTGCCCAGCCACTGGTTGTAGGTGGTGCTCCAGTTTTCTGGCACGAACTTGATCTCGCCGCTGGCCACTTTTTCCAGCGCCACTTCGGTGATCGACTTGCCCGGATTGAAGGTGTCTTCCGGGGCCGGCTTGGTCATGGCGACGAACCACTGGTCGGTCAGCATCGGCTCGATGACGACACCGGTACGATCGCCGCGCGGCACCATCAGCTTGTGCGGCTTGACTTGCTCCAGGAAGCCTTGCGCTTCCAGGTCGGCCACGATCTGCTTGCGCGCGGCGAAACGGTCCAGGCCCTGGTACTGCTCGGGCGCGTTCTCGTTGATCTTGGCGTCCAGCGTGAAGATATTGATCGGCTCGAGGCCGGCGCGCTGGCCGACCGCGTAGTCGTTGAAGTCGTGCGCCGGGGTGATCTTGACGCAGCCGGTGCCGAATTCCTTGTCGACATAGCTGTCGGCGATGACCGGCACTTCACGGCCGGTCAGCGGCAGGGTCAGGGTCTTGCCGACCAGGTGGATGTAGCGCTCGTCGGTCGGGTCGACCGCCACGGCGACGTCGCCGAGCATGGTTTCAGGACGGGTGGTGGCCACCGTCAGGCGTCCGCTGCCGTCGGTGAGCGGGTACTGGATGTACCACATCGAGCCGTCTTCTTCCTGCGAATCGACTTCCAGGTCCGACACGGCCGTGCCCAGCTTCGGATCCCAGTTCACCAGGCGCTTGCCGCGGTAGATCAGGCCCTGCTCGAACAGGCGCACGAAGACCTCGACCACGGTCTTGCTGCGCGGCTCGTCCATCGTGAAGTATTCGCGCTTCCAGTCCGGGGACGTGCCCAGGCGGCGCATCTGGCCGGTGATGGTGTTGCCCGACTGTTCCTTCCACTCCCAGACTTTTTCCAGGAATTTTTCGCGGCCGAGGTCGTGGCGCGAGATCTTCTGGGCGTCGAGCTGGCGCTCGACCACGATCTGGGTCGCGATGCCGGCGTGGTCGGTGCCCGGCACCCAGGCCGTGTTGTGGCCGCGCATGCGGTAGTAGCGGGTCAGGCCATCCATGACGGTCTGGTTGAACGCGTGGCCCATGTGCAGGGTGCCGGTCACGTTCGGCGGCGGCAGCTGGATGCTGAACGATGGCTTGCCCTCGTCCATGGTGGCGGTGTAGTAACCGCGCTTTTCCCACTCGGCGCGCCAGAATTGTTCAATGTCGGCTGGCTCGAAAGACTTGGCTAATTCCATGATGTGGTGGCGTGTGAATTTTTGCGAAAAAAAACATTATAGGTCACCTTGCAGCGCCAGCCTATCTCGCGGGCATGGATGCAACGCGCCTGCGCAGCATGTGGGCGCAATCGTGATGGATTCCTTTGATCTGCCTCTAAACGTCCTGTTTAACCGGCCAAATTGCGACAGCCTCGACGAATCGCACCCGTGCCTCCCGCGGTCCAACGAGGACAAGGGTTTTTAGAGGAGGGGATAGTTCTGTTAGGTAAAAGAGCGCGCAGCCGTGCAGCAAGGCGGGTCTGACCCTATCGGGTCGGCTCGTCTTTCCGGGCGGCGGCGCAAGCGATCAACGCTGCAAGGAGAAATACCATGGCACCACTGGATCCTACCGGGCTCGAGAGTGTTATTGACGATATCCAGGATGAAAGCAACCCGCAACAGGGCAGCTCACAAATGAGCTACGAGGAAATCTCGAACCTGACGAACGCCGAGCTGGGGCTGGGCGAGCACGACGAAGAAGCGCCCGGCGTCGCGGCCGAAGGCCTGCCGCATCTGCCGCCGCAACCGCTACCGATTCCAACCCCGAAGCCGCCGATCCCCTTCCCGCCGATCCCGGTCAAGAAGGCGGTGAGCGGCTGCTACAAGGGAGCGCTGGGCAACTTCCAGGTCGAGCTGCGCGTCGACGTCGACCGCGGCCGCACCATGAAGCGCATCAGCGGCGATTTTTACCAGACGGTGGGCAAGACCACCACCTATTTCGGCTCGTTCACCGTGGACAGCCTGGCGATCACGACCAGCGCGACCAAGATCGTCGCCCGCGGCCTGGGTCGCTTCACCTTCTCGGCCGGCGCGCCGGTGGTGCAGGTCACCATCCCGCGCGTAAGCGCGTTCCTGCCGCAGGCCCCGGCCAGCCTGCAGTTCTATACCGTGACCAATACGCCGGGCGCCAACTACCACTGCCCGTTCTCGACCACACGCTATCGCACGGTGCGCATCGAAACCGACCGCGTGTCGGACGTGACCACCCCGGTGTTCAGCAGCTATAACACCGGCTCGCTGCCGTCGGGCGGCGCCACGCGCTCGATCAGCGTGGTCAGCGCCTTTGGCGAAGCCGGCATCGGCATGTCCCCCGCCCTCGGCGGCGTGGTCAACATCGCCGGCGCGGGCGCCGGCGCCAAGTGGAGCAATGCCGAGCTGCACGCCTCGATGCAGACCCAGTTCTCGCTGTGGGCCGATGTGGCGCAGTGGTGCGTGTGGGAGCTGGTGGCCCAGAACCACGACATGGGCAGCGGGCTATACGGCATCATGTTCGACCAGCAGGGCAAGCAGCGGCAAGGCTGCGCCGTGTTCCATGCCGGGATCGGCGGCACCTCGGCTGAGCAGCTGCGGCTGCAGCTGTACACCTATGTCCACGAACTGGGGCACTGCTTCAACCTGATGCACTCGTGGCAGAAATCGTATGCCTCGCCGCCCAAGGCCAACCGGCCCGACTCGCTGTCGTGGATGAACTATCCGTGGTACTACCCGAGTGGCGGCGCATCTGGCTTCTGGAACAGCTTTGACTTCCGCTTCGACGACGAAGAGCTGATCCACCTGCGCCACGGCTTCCGCAACGACGTCATCATGGGCGGCAACAACTTCACGGTCGGCGCCTCGCTCGGCAAGGAAGTGATGGCGGACGCGATCGAGGACGAATCGGGCCTGAAGTTCGAGATCTCGACGCACCAGAAGAGCTTCGCGCTGGGCGAACCGGTGATGCTGCAACTCGCGCTCAAGGCCAACGACATGCGCGGCCGCCGCGTCCACAGCTGGCTGCACCCGAACTACGGCCTGGTGAAAGTCGTCGTGCAAAAGCCGAGCGGCGAAGTGAAAGCCTATGAGCCGATGATCGACCACCTGGTCGGCGAACGGGTCGCCGTATTGAAGCCGAACGAGGACATCCGCGACAGCGCCTACATCGGCTACGGCAAGGACGGCTTCTACTTCGACCAGCCGGGCCAGTACCGGGTGCGCGCGGCCTATGCGGCGCTGGACGGATCGCAGGTGCTGTCCGACCTGATCACGATCCGGGTGCGTTATCCGGTCAGCGCCGAAGAGGATCGCCTGGCCGAGCTGTTCATGGGCGACGACCAGGGCGCGCTGCTGTACCTGCAGGGCTCGGACAGCGAAGCGTTACGCGCCGGTAACGAAGCGTTCGAGGAAGTGCTGGACCGCTTCAACGCCAATCCGCTGGCGACCTACGTGCGCATGATCAAGGGCGTCAACCTGGGCCGCACCTTCAAGACGGTGGGCGCGGGCGGGCAGGTGGCAGCGGCCGAAGGCAAGCCGCTGGGCGTGCGCGAAGCCAAGCCGCAGGAGAGCATCGCACTGCTGTCGAACGTGACCGCATCAACCGTGCTCGATCCGGTGACCAGGGACCAGGCCTTGATGACGCTGTCGAGCGTGCAGAAGGCGACCGGCGACGACAAGGGGGCGAATGCCACCCTGAGCCAGCTGTCGCTGTCGCTGTCGTCGGCCGCCATCCGCAAGCCATGATGCAATCATGATGTGGGTGAGGGTGGCCATGCCGGCGCTGGTGCTGATGCTGATGGCATCGGGGCCGGCGCCGGCTTCATCCGGTCCGGCCGGCGCAGTGCGCGGGCCGGCCGGGAAATCTGTTGCAGGTACCGAGAAGGCGAGGGCGGTCATGACGTTACGCGTAAGACTGGGCGAAGGCTTCCAGAACAATACCGTGAGCGTGCGGGTGGATGGCAAGGAGGTGTTCAGCAAATCGGGGGTGAGCACCGACTGGACCATCTCGCGCGCGGATTCGGTCGATGTGAAAACCGGAGCCGCCAGCGTGCAGCTCGAAGTCGCAATCGAGGGCGGACCGCGCGTGACGCGCACGATCGACCCGGAGCAGACGCCGTTCGTCGAAGTGCGGCTGGTGAACGACGACCTGCAGCTGCTGCCGATGGGAGAGGAGCCGCCGATGCTGTAATTGTTCTTGCAATCCGAACCGACAACGCGCCATAATCGGCCTGCTGCCACCGTTGGCAGCAAACGCTAGGGGTCCTGCGTACCGCATTCATGCAAGCGGTACGCGGGTGAGAAATACCCTCCGAACCTGATCTGGATAATGCCAGCGAAGGGAAGCAGCCGATCTTGACGACCGGTGGCCGTGCGCACTCGCGCCCGTACCCGGACGACACCCCGGCACCTCCTTTGCTGGCTCCGCAAGCAAGGGAGCCACCTGTGAACGCACCTCTGAAGTTCGATTCGGCCACCGCCATGGTGGACGATGCGGCCGTCAAGCCGCTACCCAATTCCCGCAAGGTCTACATCGAAGGCAGCCGGCCCGACATCCGCGTGCCGATGCGCGAGATATCGCAGTCGCCCACGCCCGACAGCTTCGGCGGCGAACCGAACCCGCCGCTGTACGTGTACGACACCTCCGGCCCCTACACCGATCCGGCCACCGCGATCGACATCCGCAGCGGCCTCGGTTCGCCGCGCGCGCCGTGGATCGCGGGGCGCGGCGACACCGAGCAGCTGGACGGGCCAAGCTCCCGCTACGGCCAGGCGCGCCTGAACGATCCGGCGCTGGAGGCGCTGCGCTTCAACCTGCAGCGCGCCCCGCGCCGTGCGCGCGCCGGCGCCAACGTCACCCAGATGCACTACGCGCGCCAGGGGATCGTCACGCCCGAGATGGAATTCATCGCCCTGCGCGAGAACATGCGGCGCAAGGAATACATCGCTTCGCTCCACGCGTCCGGGCCGATGGGCACGCGCGTGGCCGAGCTGCTGGGCCGCCAGCATCCGGGCCAGTCGTTCGGCGCCAGCATCCCGCTTGAAATCACGCCCGAATTCGTGCGTTCGGAAGTGGCGCGCGGGCGCGCCGTGATCCCGGCCAACATCAACCACCCCGAGCTGGAGCCGATGATCATCGGCCGCAATTTCCTGGTGAAGGTCAACGCCAACATCGGCAATTCGGCCGTCACCTCGTCGATCGGCGAGGAAGTGGAAAAGATGACCTGGGCCATCCGCTGGGGCGCCGACACGGTGATGGACCTCTCCACCGGCAAGCATATCCACGAGACGCGCGAATGGATCATCCGTAACAGCCCGGTCCCGATCGGCACCGTGCCGATCTACCAGGCGCTGGAAAAGGTCAATGGCAAGGCCGAAGACCTGAGCTGGG
>Ga0265798_10007193_pt1 | contig 14467 bp, 10 predicted proteins | sample P3T30metagenome_FD_192430 | JGI IMG/M metagenome (GOLD analysis project Ga0265798, IMG submission 192430) | Plant litter microbial communities from East Loma Ridge, Irvine, California - P3 T30 | ecosystem: Environmental > Terrestrial > Plant litter > Unclassified | place: USA: California...
GGCAACGAATAGCCGGGGGTGGATTGCGCTCGGCGAGATCGAGTAGGTGCAATTTGTTCCATCGGATGTTGGGCAGGCGATGGAGATGAGAAAGAGTCTTCGCCGAAGTCTCTATCCTGCATAGTCGTGTTAGCCAAGATCTGATACGCGGGCTAGACCGCCAGGGATACTTCGTCGAGTGAATTTGGAGTGCACGGTTGGCTTTTCTACCTCGATCATGGTGTTTAGGCAGCAAACTACCCTTCCTGTTTCCCTCAGTGACCGTAGTAATTGCGACAAGCATAGCGAAGCCAACAGCGCTGACCTCCTACCCCCTTGGCGTGACTATATAACTCCCTATGCTTACTGGTAATAGTCTATTACGAGACCGCGCTGAATTGACAAACTCCGGTCGCAAAACATCACCCAACCAAGACCATGGGTAATCTCGACACGACCCTCACGTCCGACGGCAAGAATGCTCATTCACCCACCAAAGCACCCGCCAATGGGCTTGGAGATCTTGGCAAACTTCCGAGAGAGCTAAGAGACATGGTGTACGAAGCAGTGCTTGCGACTGCACTCAAACGAAACGTAATGATGTTTGGCAACGTTCGTGAGGACAAAGCCGAAATCGAAGCCCAGTTCTCAAGACCTTACCTCGACCTACCTTTCATTCCCCGGGTATCATCCGCGATCCGGAAAGACATCGCACCAGTCGCACTTCGTAACTCCCACATTGTAGTCCGAGGCTATCGTAAAGCACATCGACTCACCGATTGTCTTTCAGCCAACGACGCTTTTGGAAGGGTGGGGTCGTTGGAATTACGAGGTATGAACAACATTAGGACTGTGCTCGGTGGCATAGACAAGTTCCCAGCGCTCCAGCGCCTCTATCTTGCACTTTCTACGGGTGTGTTGGCGCAAATCGAATATAGGAATGGGGTGCCGATGGCAGACTCCACGGCCAAAGTAGTGCAGAAGTACAGATTGGAAAAGCTACTTCTGTGCACTGCTCGCCGCTATGTTACGTTGGATGAATTTGAACCCAACGGCTGCAGATGTAAAGAGGCTGGCAAGGAGATATCGCTACGCGGTCTGGGACGATGGTTAACGAACGAGGGCGAAAAGAGAAAGGTCGACATGCAACTCCGACTTGTGCTGACATGCTCTGCGGCATGTAACAAACGGTTGCGGGTGCATAAGACGGTCGTTAAAGAGTTCTCTGAGTGATGTTGGAAACCGAGGGAGTGGCTGGCTGATGGACGAGCCTGTGCTGCCGTTGTCTGTTAAGAAGGATATATCAACGACCTCAACACACGAATGAAGCAAAATCTCACTATGACAGGAAAATTGCAAGCCTTCCGGTATAACAGTAGTGTTAGACGAGCCCTTTGTAAAACGCGACAACTACCAATATGTGTGCATGTTGCGGCTCCAGCGAACAGTTAAGGTTTCCGCGATACACGCAAGGCTGCGCGAGGAACTCTCGTGGTCTCTTAGGTATTGGTCATAACTCGGATATTACAGCATTTGTAAGATTGCATGAGGCCTCGATACCTAGGTAGCATAGGCGCGGGAGTTGGTGCTGGAAAAGAGGATGGGAAGAGCGTCCAGGTGCGGCCGCATATTTGGGAAGTGCTATGAGCGTGCCAAGCCGCTAACGCCACGGCACGCGTCGGCATGCTTCTCACGTGTCTCCCCTCCACCCGAGATACAACGCGTTCTTAACCGTCATCGTTGCACTCCTACAGGTTGCGTTGCTATGAAGAGGAATTCTTAACTTCTAAAGTACACCTGGATATGGAAAATGTCTCTACGCGGACCGCCCGGCGTCAGCAACAACGCTCTGGCCAACCAAAACGCGTCGCGTTCTCAGCCGTCGAACCTAGCGCGCCAGCATCATGACACCATGACACGCTTGCTTGTCAAACCTAAACCTTGACCTTCTCCGTCTGTTCCCCGACGATGAACCTCCACATCACCTCTGCTGCCGTCTTTGCACCGTCCATGGAATTCAACGTCTCCGCTAACATCCGCGCGCTCGCTGCATATGAAGGATCCTTGAGCACCGTCAACACCGTGCTGCGAATGTTCTTGGCCTTCCAGAACTGTTTCTGCACGCGAATACCTGCTCCAGCATTCATGGCGTTGTCCAGATTCGTCTGCTGCTCGACTTGTAGCGCGACACCGACAATAGGCTTTCCTGCAGCCAAGGCGCATTGGACAGTCCCTTGACCTCCATGCGTGACGATGAGGTCGGCGAGCGCATTGGCAGCCGGTGCTGGGATGAACCGATCAGTCACCAGAAGGCGCCCATCTCCGCCAGCGATCTCAATTGCCTTGTCGATGTCGCAGATGGATTTCGAAGCTAGCACGACTGCGTTCCAGTCGTCATCAGGATTCAATCTCAGAGCCTTGATCGCTTCGAACAAGAACTCTTCCGTTCCCGAGCTGCCCATTGTAACTAGGATCGATGGACCAGGACCCTTTGTCAGATGTGTCGATATGTCTTCGTCCAGTTTCGAGTCGTTTCGCGCGTACAAAGGACCTGTGAGGACTATGTTCTTTGGGAGGCGGTGCAGATATTCTTGGTGGAATACGGGGTGGTCGTTCACCAAGTTGAGATCGGCCATGTTCATGTCGAAGAGGGAGATGGGACCCGTGACTGGCCAACCGCAGGCTGCTGCTGCTGCTCCTAGGCGCTTCTGTCGGAAGATTGGAGCGTTCACCATCAAGCCACTGGCCCACCATGCCATGCGCTGTCGGACCGGTCGTGGAAGCCGTGTGAACAATGGCATCATATCTGGAAGATCGCGAATCAGGCCATGGGCAAAGGCTCCAGGATGTAACGGAACCGGGAGGAAGTTGATCGTTCGAATACCCAGGAGTCGCGCAGCAATAGACGCTGGAGCCCACATGCCATGGAACACAATGTCGGGCTTCAGTTCCTTGAACGCAGCGAGTTGACCGTCGATGAATGACTTTGCAATTTCTTCTGAACCGAAGAACTCGGGCCAATCCCATCCGAGGTCGTGCGCCACGGAGATGCCCTTCACGCGTGGTTGAGCTGGGACAATGTTGAAGCCAGCGTCCGTGATTTGATATTCGAACCGCGCGCCACAGGACAGGAAGTCGATTCGCAGATTGATATTGGACGGGCACATATCCCGCAACGCGATAGCCATTGCAATGGCACGTGTCGTGTCTCCAGCGTCTTGCCATGCTACACTGAGCACGATGTGAACGTTTTGGGAAGCCATAGTGCCAGATGTTGCACCTCTTATCGCAGAAGAGAAGGTTGAACAGTAACGACGATTAGCCTTCCAGTACTGACCGGGTTTCAAGCTGTCCGGGTGTGTTGGCTCTTATACAAAACACCATGGACGTCGCCATGCATATATGCGCCATTCTCTAGATGCGGCGTCGATCATATTCGTCTCTCCTCTATGATCTCCGAAACAACAGGTCCGACATGAGCCGCATTGTACAGCTGCGGCTCAATCTCAGCATGCCAGAGCTCATCAGCGTCAGCTCACCATTTGTGCGGAAGCTCGTAACTGCTAGACGATGGCCAGCCCAGCGCTGAGCATTACTTAAGACCGACCCAGCTACGCGGATGACCATGATACGACGCCCGACAGCTGTGGGGAACCGTGGGAAGTGCGATCCGGTATCGACATTACATTCGGCCCTTTGTGAAATCGGATCACTAATTGTGTTCGAGCATCTGACGTGTAGTACGGCCACGTTCGCGCCAGCTGCGAGTGGAATACGTGGGCTGACGAACCGTGCGCGGCGAGTTGAGACGTCTGGCAACGCCATTGGCATATAATGCGCGTCGCTAGTCGTATTGTTGGTTCTTACAGATTGCACAGCAGCCTGCTTGCCTGAGTACGACCTGGTGGTGGTTGTCAGCAAGCTTTAGGTTTACGAACAACCAATGGTGTACACGCAATCTCGGAGCTGGCCCGAATGACGCATCTATCCGACCCCAAAACCACCGAAGTGTGGTTTCACCGCGAGAAGAGCGGCTTCAAGGCGATAATCGCGCTCGTGTTGGCGGAGCAGATGCACGTTACAGCCTGATAGCAACACCGGCCCCAACCGTCTATCATCTCAATCAAGCAGAAATGATATCGCAACAGTGGGGCTTAAAGATGCATATGGTTAATAAAGCTTCGCTAGACGCTCGGCTTTGCTTGATTACTCGTCCTGGACGTGGGATGATCAGCAACATGGCTTGGTGGCTTCGCTTACGCATTACCTGTTTGGCGAGCTGCGAATCGGAAAGGCCCCGAAGTCTGCTTCCTTGCGAAAATCAAGGAACGTGTTGTAAGCTTGCGCATTTTCGCCCCTCACAACACGTGGGACGCTTGTAAACAGTGCCCAAGACGAGAGGCTTCAAACAAACAACGACGGGAAGGTAGAACTAATGGCTAATACATTATGCATTAATGGCAGAGATACGATGCGATATGGTATCTGCCCTATCATCATTACACGCTAAAGGACCTCGCATTCATCCATAGATCTAATTCCGGGAAAGAAGAGCCAGCTTCGTCACCTGCGAACTTGCTTCCCCGGGCCCAGTTGATCACGGAGGTCGGGGTTGATGGTCGCCGTCAAATACGACGCAAACTGACCACTTTGCCGGAACATCTTCTTCAAAGCTGGCGCGGGCTCCGCCACCGCCGGCTGGTTCCCTTCTTGCCGACCCGCACCATTGGCTGGAGCTTTCAGGATACCACGGGGCTGCTGTGGCTTTTGATCCCGCTTCTCATCGTGTCGCTGTACGGACGTGTCTGGCTTTGCTTTGACGCTTCGCCACTCCATGCCTACAGCAGCTGGTATCGCGAGGCAAGCTATGACGAGTGCCGCAAAGAACGTTCCATGTGCCAGCGAGTCGTTGTAGGCTGCTAGTATCAGGGCCTTAACAGCTGGAGTTACTCCAACTGTCAGGTTGGTGGCACCTGCATCTAAAATCTTTTGAGGGTCCAGGCCTCCGATTTGCTCTAGACCAGACGAGAACTTGTGTATGTACAAATTCTGGCCGACGGCTGTGAAGACTGCGCCACCGAGTGTTTGGAACAGCGATAGCACTGCCGTACCGGTTGGAACATCCTCCTTTGGTAGTATGGTCTGCACGGCTATGTTGGGATGTTGCATGGTACAGCCAACCCCAAAGCCGACAACAATCTGAGTTCCAATCCACATGGCGTTATCGGTGGTCATCTCCCAAGTGGTAATGAGACCAGCTCCGATAGCCATCATGCCTGAGCCAAGGATCATGAAAGGAGTGTAATATCCGATGCGCTGTACTAGAGCTCCCGACATGATCGAGCCGAAGACAACCGAAAGGACGAGCGGAATGGTGTTGATACCGGACTGCATCGCAGATGCACCTTTGATGGCCTGGAACCAGAGAGGAACGTAGATGGAGACTGTGAGCATGGTCGCGCCTACGCAAAATTGAGATGCGCTACCGAAGGTAACGCTGCGCTGGAAGATGATGCGTGCTGGCAAAGTCGCTGTAGTATGCCTGGTGACGTATTGCCATAGCACGAACGCTATCAGCAGCATTGCGAATGCGACAAGAAGTATAATCATCCGCGGTGAGGTCCATGGGTAGTCGGCGGCGCCCCACTCTAGTGCTAGCAAGAGACAGGTGATTGACGGAAGGAACAACGCGGTGCCTAAGGGATCAAGTTGTCGTATCGTCTCTCCCCACGTCTTGAGTTGGGGCTTCTTTTCATCAAGCTTCAGCAGCAAGCACACTACAAGGAGAGTAAAACCACCGAGCGGGAGGTTGATGTAGAAGCACCATCTGGATCATGTTAGCATGCATCTCATATACGATTTGTTGACTGTGTTACTAACCTCCAGGTTGCGCTGCTGCTAGTGAACGCACCGCCTAGCAAGGGGCCGGCCACACTTGCGACGCCAAAGCATGCGCCGAAGAGACCCTGCAGCATGGGTCGCTTAGCCAGCGGCACAGTGTTGAACATGATCAGGATCGCGCCGGTGAAGATGCCGCTACTTCCAAGACCCGCAACGGCGCGTCCGACGATGAGCATGTTGCTGTTTTGCGCAGCGCCGCAGATGATGCTTCCGAGTTCGAATAAGAAGATGCCGGATAGGAAGACTGGTTTGGTTGGGAAGAAGGTGTATATCCGGCCGTACAGCAAGATGAAACCGGCTGCTGTGAGCATGTACGCGCTACCGTACCATCCGATATCGCCAATGCTGCTGAACTCGTTCGTGATGGCGGGGATCGCTGGACCGATGATGGTTCGATCAAGAGCGACAAGGAAGATGGAGATGTATAATGAGAGCATTATGATCGCTGTCTTCGCAGTGGATGGGTATGGAGATGGTGCCTTCGGCGCTCCTCTTTGTCGTTCGATGTCATAAACGGTCGGTGGCTCATCAAAAGGTTCGTCGCTCATCGAATGCGCATCCCGGAGATTACTCCTGCGGTAGTTTCGGTCTGGGTATTTGCCCATTGCAGGGCTGAGAGGTCCGTCCATGATGCTTTCGTCGTCGAACTTGAAGCTTGTGGGACTGGAGTAATTTGTGTCGTCGTATGGGTCCATTATGACTGGTACATGATCGCCGTCCTCGGACGTTGAGACTCGTCTTATTGTGTTGCGGCGGAAAGCTGGATCGGCTGCATTAGCCTCGTTGGCTTCATTCAGCCGCAATATCCCTTCTAGTGCCATTAGAGTGCTTGCCCGCAGGTAAGGTCGGATTTCTTGTAGATCTTCTCGTAGGTTGTTAGTTGTGTAGGAGGTAGCGCAATCCCGCCTTTGCGAGTATGGTTGTGACTGGGCGAGATCTTTGGCGAGGTCTTGTCCTTGTGGGTTATAAGAGATATATGAGGCTGTGCCTAGCCCTGCTTGCTCGGTTGCTCGATCGAACGCAGTCTGGCAATTGTCAGCCAGATCTTGGATGATATCCGCGATCAAGCCGCGCTCTTCCGAGTTCGTGCGAGCGTGCCAATTGAGCTCGTGTGTGGATTGTGTAGCATGTGTAGCTTGTGTAGATGGGCGTGTTGATGATGATATAGATCCTATGATGGAGAGCGCGGCGGGGCGTGCCCCTCGGTACTTCGATATGGACGGAGGAGGCGCCGCCATGATGTTCCCAGTCTCGAGAGTAAGCCTTAGGTATCAGTCCGGATATATTGGGTGCGTGCGCTGAAGCCCGATTTGTTGCTTGCAGCCGAACGTACGAGAGGTCCAAAGAAACGAGATGGTAACAATATGCAGAGATATACGGACATGAGCTATAGGGGTGAAGAGTAATATAGTCATAGACAACGTCGATTCTTTGCATGAACGTTGCATGAACAGTCCAAACAAGAAGCACATCTCAGTAGCACATCTAACAGACCAAGAAATATTCCGCAGTCGCATCCGTAGCACGACCATGAGGCGCAACGGTGCAGTCAGACGGCGATTACCTCTGGCGAATGCGACATGCTTCTCCCACACCACCCACAGCCATCAAAAGCATCGGCGCGCCAGCTTCAAAACCACCGATGTTCCACAACTTGGCTTTACGCCACAGAGCTTTTCGTGCGCGTCCGATGGCGTCTATTAATATGTACCGGGTAGACCCTGAGCTTTCAGAGGTGGGTAGCTTCGTTATGCTGCATGCGCGCACTGCAGCGACTCTCGTGTTGTGTGCAAGGTTGTGCAAAGTCAGCGACATAAGCGACAATGAGGTCGGTGATTACGCTGGGGAGCCGAGCGGCGCTGCGAGGTCATTGAGTTCTGCCGAGACACATCAGGCAACATGTCAGAGGGCTGTGAGGATTTCTTTCCAAAGTGAAGATGATGCAGATGATGGAGCATGACGCGGAGTGACGTCTCAGGCACTCAGAAAAGCTGGTGGAGGATGTTGGCGACGAGAAGAGAACGGAAAAGCAAGTGGGCCTTGGCTCTAGCGTGACAGGATTGCTGACGTGCTCAGAATTACGCATCATGTGAATGGCATGTCTTCGCCTCGCCACTTGCTTGTCCCGTCACAACAAACCCAGTTATGCATTCGTTGCAAGAGGCCCTCGACTGAAAGTACAAAGATGTCGCGATTCGCATCTGCATCATTCTATAGTCATGAGAATTTGATAGCATCCCAATGTCAGCCGCCGGCCCGACATCGCAGCTCAACACATCGTCATGACCGCTCATCACATTTCGACCCCGCGCGACCCTCACATCGCCTAGTCAGCCCTGCACAACAGCAGCAGCCCCTACATTCAGGACGAAGGCGTTCTGGATGCGACACCTCAATGCGGGTGATCGCCATGATCCTCTCAGGGGGCCCACTCGAGGCAAGCAAGCCCTTCCCGCGGCGGATAGCACGCATAGCCATCTTGGAATGCAGGTACGGTTTCAAAGACTTCTAGCTTCGCTGGTCTTTTGTCAAATTGCGGGGTGCATTGTTGTTCAACAGGGGAAGAGTGGAGGCGACCGCAAAAGCAAACGGCGCCCCTGAACCAAGAATGGCAGGACGGATCTGCAAAAGCAAAGTCGCATGCCATACAAGCATGACCCTGAACAGGTCTGGGGCCTACATCAGTATGGAAACATGCGAAGTAGGTGATACAATGTCGGTGTAGGCTCCAGGCCTGTTCGGATTGTTCATACGCTGATGTGGTCGGGACGCCAAGCTATGTCGCAAAACGACCACAAGCCTTCATGTCGCGGCTTGATGCTGGCGGTCGAAAGAGGGGTGGAGTTCAACCGTTGCTCATTGGGGTGCAACAGGTATGTCACAATCAGCGGGCCGCGGGTCATGACTTAGAACCTGTGGTGGAGACGGCGGATCAGATACCAGAGCCTAGAGATCGACCCAACATGCGACAGGAAAGAAGACATTGCGAACTACGTCAACATTACTTCCACATTCGCCTGTGTTGATGTGCCGATACTGGTACTCTTGTTCCTCCTTGAGATGGTCTTTGGCCAACATGAAGTGATCTTGTGGGCTCGCGCTCGAATTTGAAGTCGTTTCGCGAGGGACTTTGGGTGTGTACGTTGGTGGGTTGGTAAGTCGATAACGGTGGTTCCAACATGAAGTAATGGTAATTAATCCTTGTTAAGGCGGGTACTTCGATCTGTGCAGTGTATTTGGCGTATCCGTATGAGATCAAAAAGCTGGACCAGTGTTTTTGGGTCGACGATTGTACTTGATGTCAACGTAGCTTTGAGGCTAAGGTAGAAGATCCGCCCTCGTGCAGCATACATCAACATGAAAACAGACAAAGCTAGCGACCTAGCGTTAAAGTAGGCTCCAGGGTGCTCAGGCTTTCCTCGAATGAGGTGTAACCACAAGGTACGCGACAGGGATCAAGTATGCAAGGCAAAGCTGGTTTTTAATGAGCGTGGGGTATATTGACTACAGATAACAAGAACTACGTGATGAATAAAAGTGAAATCAGATAGAGAAAGAGCAGAAGTACAACCAAACCATCTCAAAGCCGCCCTCTTTCACCTCAAGAAAGCTTCCCAGGCCGAGATATCGCCAACGACGCCAGCCACATAGCTGAGCTCACAGCTCTGGGTTTTTAATGTCCCACGCTGTTATGATCGCGTCATATTTCGCCACACAATCTTCAAGACATTCGATGAGGGGGACGTTGCAGTATGCAACCGTTCCGAGCGTACGCAGTTGCTCTCTGGTCATCCCAACATTTTCGAAAACTACACGGTTGTCCAAGGCGTTCAAGCGACGGCATACACCAGTGCAGAGGTTGAGCGAGTGGGTTCTGAGCACAGGTCTCTCGTTTTTGTCGGGAGCAGGCCATCCTAGCAACCTTGCGTCGGCCTCAACCATAGCGGTCTTGGCGCAGTCAGAAAGAGCGATGTTGCACTGTGAAAACCTGACCTCCTCAAGTGGCGTATCTCCAATCATGGATTGGCCGTTGATAGGGGTAGGGTCACTGCCCTTAGTCGCGATGCACTCTGACAGCTTCTGGAGGAGGGGGTACTCGCTGAACCGTTCCTGGGCCTTGAGCGGCACTACAGCAGTCACCATGAAGGTGTTCCCGGCCAAGATTTCGAGGGCTGTTTCTTCATCATCCATGGAGGAGCGTCGGACCGTCTTGACTGGGGAGACATCTGCAATAACGGGCTCCTGGAGAATTCCAATTAGATTGGCCCGAATACATAGTGAGCGTGTAAGACATACCTGGAACGCCTTCGTGGGGATCAGCGCAGCGGTAGCAACAAGGCTACCGAAGGCCACCGCAAGGTAGCGAGAGTGAATCATCGCAAGTCACAAGCAAGTAGTGTTGTTGAGACTTCGATGAAGACGGTGGAGACCGTCGAAAGGGTTGAGGTAGTGGAGATGGTGGAGAGTGTTGAGATTGTTGAGTAGGTAGAAGATCGAATCAGGAGTGTGAGTTGCGATAATCACTCATCGTCCAACTGGACTCGGTTTATATACGTGCTGTTGTCCATACCCAAGAGTCCGATCCCGAGCCCTCGGAGTGCGTGGGCAGAGCGGATATGTACTGCTCATAGCCGTAAGAAAACCTCGGTTTGAACCGGTGAATCGCAGTACTGATAACCCTTCTGGCGTGTGCGCCAGCCATTCAGGTCAAGCACGGGATTGAATTCTTTTGGTCCGGGGCCAAAGACGTCTGACCCTGGATATTGTAATGGTAATCATCCACGGATAGGAGGCCTTGTCTGTTATCCGATGTCGATGAAAATCTGCGCCGCTGTCATTTATTGGATCATTCTCCCAGTTTTCGTTTGGATGACAGGTTGACCTGGATAGAGTAAGGTGCAGTACGTCAACGCAAAAGCAGGGGCATGACAGCTTGAAGCAGCTATGACAGTTACAGTACCGAGACGTTCAGCCGGCGAACTCGCACATTGACTAAAAGATTGATTTCATATCCTTATGGAGTCACATCAATCGTAAGATCACAGTGCCATCTTGAGTTACTGTGCTTCCCACTATTGCGGTCGTGGTGGGTCGCGCATTCAAGGGTTGCTAAAAAAAAGGTTGGAATAAACCCACGATAGTTTGACCGTGTAAAAGGGTCTGAGCTCTTTGGGTCCCCAATGTCCGAGGATCAGAGTTGTCCCTTTGACTCTCCATCATAGATACCACAGAACGAAGGACGTGGGTGAGCGATTGGTTCGGAATTTGACAAACAGGCTGCAGGGCGAGAAAGTGGGCGCAATGATACAGACCGGTGGTTCTAGATTGCGCAAGTACTTGTCATATTGCGGCAATCTAGCTACCTCGTTGATTGTGCACCCCGTATTTGTTGCATGCCTTGCAGTAATCAGTGTTACCAACATGCCTGCGGGGTAGATTTCGTCCTCATGTTCAGCGGTCATGATTTTGCTCACTCCAGCCATTGAGACTTTCCAGAAAGAATTCGTGTCCGAGAAGGGGACACGATCACCCAATGGAGATAGATCGTGGTAGTATCTTGTTACGCAAGATCAAGAATACCCTTCATTCGTAGTGTTGCCATGTGGGACGCTGGCGCGCCTTTTTGGTGGTGGAAGTTAGCATCCAATCTTAATCCTTTACAAGAGCGAAACCGAAGACACTCACTGTATTCTTTTCTACACTGATCAATTTGTGCTCTATTATCAGATCGCGTTCTTTCTGGACTTGCTATCCACCCACTAGGCTGTCATCATGCGGCTCTTCGCATGGACACATGCCGTCTTACACGTCTTCGATGTTGTCAATGCATCCGCATGCGTTGCTTGTTCGAATGAGACAAGGAAGGAACCCGTTTCGAACATAACTACACAGGATATCGGATTGAAGGGAGATTATTTCGACAACGAATGTGCCAGAAGTCCCTATTGTAAAACCACGGATGTTCCGGGTACCTACGACTGGAGCAACGACTGCCCAAACTTTCCCAGGATCACCGAACACCTATGGCAACAACATCGGCACGAGGACGCATTCTTCTTGAGAAAACGTCTCAAGGAGTATCAGCGTATGCAAAGGGCAAGGAAACTTGAGGGCGATGAGATCACTTTCCCTGCCTTTTTGGCGAAGCGATACGCTCCCAATCTACCACCAAGCAACATGCTCTGTGATGGTATGGGCATGTGTAGAGTAAGTAGTTCACATCCAGCTTGCATTCTAGCTCACTCTAACGTCATCAACAGTCTCCAAGCTGCAAGGACATTAGCACGAGGCACACTCCCGCTGAACAACGAGCAGTCATGTTGTTCTTCGAGTTCGTCTCTGGTCTCGACCATTCCTTTCACATCACCAGCGAAGCTCTCCAGGATCATTACAGGCACATTCTCGAAGACATCGATGCCCTTACGAGGTGGTTCACATATGCAGACGAACAACAAGACGCCGCGGTCAAGAAGGATGAGAAGAAGAAGAAGGCACTAGCTGCTATGGAGTTGGCGTTCGGAATCATCACGGCAGTCTTTCAACTATTCACCACAGCCGCCAATATGGCGAACTACAGACCCGACGTAATCACCAATTGGGTAAAGAAAGTCTCTTTGTTCAACAGAACGGCTTCGAGGTGGCAGCGAACTTTGGAATCGACGGCCAAAAAGCTGCCAAAAGGATTCGCGAAAGTGTCGGGGTTCAAACATTGGGCAAGTCGGAGGACGCCGAAACCGAACGACGATGGTACACCTGGGGAGGCATATGGTCTGCTCATGCCCAAAACGATCGAGAACGCTCAGAGTAAGCTAGAGCTTCGAACGCAAAAGATTGAACTAACACTAAGCAGAGTTGTGGACCATCACCAGTGGGGGCTGGCTAGGTTCGCAAGCTTTGACCAAAGAGGTAGTCAAAAAGATTGACCACAAGAAGGATTTGTAAGTTGCGCGTGCTGTACCTTTGACAACGCAAGTGCTAACATCAAGAAGGAAAGGGTATGACAAAACCCTGGAAGCCGTACGCGCAGCACTCGCCGATATCGACAGCAACGCAGTCGAAGAAGCCCGAGATGGAATGGCAATCCTCGCGTCGGGCTACAGAAGTCGCAATGGCCACGATATCGTCGAACTCTTCGCCAAGGATTTCTTCTACGGCGCCAACGTCCACTTCCGATCCTATGTCGACTTCGTGATCGGAATGAAGTCTTACGCAACCATCATAAGCGCTTTGTGGAAAACCGAAGGCGTATATGTCGTCGCGAGCTGGGCTAAACCCGGCGGTGACTGCGACCAAGACGACCGTGGACCAGCCGAAAACAAGATCTGCCTCGAAGAACGCCCCGACAGGTCGTACTGGGTGTACGCAATGACGAACTACAAGGACAAAAAGATGCGCAGTCCACCCGGATGGGAGTATCTCAACAGTGAAGAAGGCTTCCACGGCCTCTTCGCTAGCGACGTGGTCCGATCTGCTCTTTTTAAAGACGAGGTCTACTGGCCGAACCGTAAGAAGGAGGAACATGACAGGAACTCCACAGGTTCAGCATCTTGCCCATCAGTCAACAACGATCAGATGCAAAATGTGACTGCACCGGAACCGGTGAATCTGGATGGCCAGGGACCACCGGACACGAATATGACGAGTTCATCAGGCTCAAACTCTACTCACTTTCCAGGCGAGGTAGACTATCTGGATGACTACGGAAACGCCCCCGACGGCTTCGACATTGCAGTGTGTTACAGCTGGGACGGCGAAGCCATCTCTAGCACCGGCAGCACGGACAACCAGAACGCGCCTTGCCAATGCGATCCCATGAACCCCACATACAAGGCGTCGTGGGCTGCACCCACCAACTGGACAATGGCAGCCACCAAGCACTTCATCAAAGACAGCGGCTTATACAACTTCGACAACTTCGGCAAGAAGTGCCACGACTGCGAAAGGATGGACACTAGCTGGAAGGCATTGCTAGAAGTTGACGACGAGGAGAAACCACCGAAGCATATGAAGAAGGCCTGGTTTGGCGGCTGCGACCCTAACCATCACAAATCGCATCCGCTGGGACCGAAACAGCTCACTCAGCCTAAATCGAACTCGACCAGCTCATCATCTGTACCGCCAGGTTGCGAACCAACGCAAGCGCCGACACCCACTCGAGAGCCCATCATGCAAGTTACCACCCAACTGCTTCACGAGGAGACACGCTATCCGAAGAATACGCCCAAGAACATAACGTCGCAAGGCGCATGCAACGGGCCGTACTGCATCGTGGATGTCGTCTACGAGATCCAGGAGTCACACTTCAACTACACCATCGACTCCTCTGTCCGAAACGGCGAGCACGGCTGTGATCCCGGCGACAACAAGTGCATTGAGCAATCTGCCCATGACATATGCGATTTCATCGATGATGATGAAGATGATGAAGAAGCCAAGGCTAAGGAGGACGCGGAATGGGATCGAGAAGAGGTCGGTCCAGACGACGACGAGTACGAGGACTTCATCCAGGAGGACCCCAAAGGCAACGGCACAACCCCAGGTAACGACAAGACCCAAAACGACGGCACAACTCCCGGCGACAACGGCG
>Ga0265798_10007196_pt1 | contig 14460 bp, 11 predicted proteins | sample P3T30metagenome_FD_192430 | JGI IMG/M metagenome (GOLD analysis project Ga0265798, IMG submission 192430) | Plant litter microbial communities from East Loma Ridge, Irvine, California - P3 T30 | ecosystem: Environmental > Terrestrial > Plant litter > Unclassified | place: USA: California...
GCAAGACCGGCACCACCAGCGACGCGGTCGACGGCTGGTTCTCGGGCTACGGCGGCAACGTGGTGGCGGTGGCCTGGATGGGCTACGACGACCCGCGCTCGCTGGGCGGCCGCGAATTCGGCGCCACCCTGGCCCTGCCGATCTGGATCGACTACATGAAGGTGGCGCTGGCCAAGCGTCCGGAAGAAGCGCGTCCGGAACCGGAAGGCCTGGTGCGCGAAAACGATGACTGGGTCTACGCCGAATACGCCGAGACGCCGGTGCTGGGCGCCATCGACCTCGATGCCCAGCCGGCCGACCCGAATGCGGCGCCAACGGATCCGAACGCGCCGCCGCAGCCGCAACAGCCGCAAGCGCAGCAGAACCAGCCGCAGAACAGCCTGTTCTAAGCTGATCCTTCTCTCCAGGGGCCGCCTCGCGCGGCCCTTGTCATTTCTGCCGACAACACCATGCGCAAAAATGTAGTTTGAGTAGGGAAATTACCAAGTTAGACGTACGGTTCATCCTACATGGCTCGACGACCTCATCCTATTTTGAAACCAAAGGTAGAGCCCCATCATTGGCCTACTTATTAAACAAAAGGAGTGGATCATGAAAAAGTATCAAGGCTTTGCGATCGCTGGCCTGCTGGCCATGAGCCTGGCGGCATGCAGCTCCACCGGCACCAGCAGCGGCGACATGAGCGGCAGCTCGTCCACCTCGGGCACCACCTCGAGCGGCATGGAAGGCGGCAGCTCGGGTTCGGGCATGACCGGCACCTCGGGCACGGCAGGCGCGGGCCAGGCCGGTTCGAACGGCATGTCGGGCGCGTCGTCGACCTCGGGCGCAGGCAACTCGACCGGTTCCTCGACCAATTCGGACACCAACGGCGCCGGCACCAGCTCGACCTCGGGCTCGGGCACCGGTACCCGCTGATCCCATCCAGGAGGCACGCATGAAAACTTACCAATCGGCCGTGCTGGCCTCGCTGCTGGCCCTGGGCCTGGCGGCCTGCAGCTCCACCGGCACCAACAGCGGCGACATGAGCGGCGCGTCCAGCTCGGGCGCGACCTCGAGCAGCGGCATGGACAGCGGCTCGGGCGCGACCAACGGTTCGGGCGTGACCTCCAGCCAGAGCTCGCCGGCCAGCTCCTCGGGTGCGGGCGCCTCGGAGCCATCCTCGACCAGCTCGGGCGCCGGCAGCTCGGGCTCCGGCTCCAGCAGCACCGGGACTTCGGGCAGCGGCACCTCGGGCATGAGCAACTCGGGCACCGGCACCACCGGCACCGGTACGCGCTGAGCATGACTTGAGCACGAACCGGGCCCTGCGCGGAGGCACCGGGCCGGGGTAGAATGCATGCCCACCCATCACCCGGCGTCCTCCGCATGAAACAATGGCTCATGCGCCTGTTCGGCGGCGCCGACCCGGCCCCGCCCGAACCGGCGCGCTCCACCATTCCCCCGTCCACCGGCGGCACCGTCGCGCCGAACGCGGATCACGCCCTGGCCCCGCGCCAGGTCGACCTCGCCTTCTACCGCTGGCTCACCGACCCGGTACGCGGCGATGCCGCGCCCGCCGTCGAAGCGCGCATCCTGGCCGAACTCGAACGCCTGGCCAGCGACCCGGCCGCGGCCGGCGACCTGGTGCCGCGCGTGCCCGCGGTGGTGCCGCAACTGCTCAGGAGCCTGCGCGACGACAGCGTCTCCGGCGCCGACCTGGCGCGCCAGATCGCGCGCGACGCCGTGCTGGTCGCCGAAGTCATCCGCGAAGCCAACAGTCCGCTGTTCAGGACAGGGAAGCCGGTGACGACGATCGACGGCGCCGTCATGGTGCTGGGCGAGAACGGGCTGCGCATCCTGCTGGCGCGGGTCGCGTTCCGGCCGGTCATCAACATGCAGGGCGGGCGCGTGCTGCGCACCGTGGCGCCGCGCCTGTGGCTGCACTCGGACGCCTGCGCGCTGGCCGCCAGCCTGCTGGCGCCGGACTTCGGCGCCGATCCCTTCGAAGCCTACCTGGCCGGGCTGATGCTGGACGTCGGCCTGGTGGTGGCCTTCCGCATCCTCGACCGCCTCGAGCAATCGGTGGTGCCGCAGTCGGACGCCTTCTGCGACGCCCTGCTGCTGGGCGCGCGTGAACTGTCGGCCGGCATCGCCACCCACTGGGAATTGCCGCCTTTCGTGGCCGGCGCCGTGGTGCGCGCCGGGCGCCCCGGCACGATCCCGCTGGCCGAGGCGCTGGGACGGGCCGACCTGCTGGCCCGGCTGCGCCTGCTGGTCGACCATGGCGTCTACACCCGTGGCGAGCCGGCGCTGGCGGCGCTGCTGGCCGGGCCGGCGGGCCGCGTGTTCGAGCGGATCGGGGCGCGGGACGGCTGAGTGCTCGTCTGCGCGACCGGCGTTGATCAAGTGAGCATCAACTGAGCAACTGCGCGCGCGCGCCGTGCCGGCCCGCTGCTGCGGCTTCGACTATAATGAAACCCCTTGTTCCGCAGTTTTTGACAGCCCGCGTCGATGCCTTTCGATCTCAAAAAACATCTCCCGAAACCTGGAAACCGATTCGCCCTGCCGGCCCTGTACGGCTCCTCGGACGCCTACGCGCTGGCCTGCGCGGCGCTCGAGATGAAGGCGAACAAACGGATGCTGACCGTGATCGTGGCCAATGCCGGCGACGGCCAGCGCCTGCTCGAGGAAATCCCCTGGTTCGCCGACGGCAAGCTGTCCTGCCACCTGCTGCCCGACTGGGAAACCCTGCCCTACGACGCGTTCTCGCCGCACCAGGACCTGGTGTCCGAGCGCCTGGCGACCCTGCATGAAATCCGCAACGGCCAGTGCGACGTGCTGGTGGTGCCCGCCACCACGGCGCTGGTGCGCCTGGCCCCGCCGTCCTTCCTGGCCGCCTATACCTTCTTCTTCCGCCAGGGAGAATCGCTCGACGAAGCCAAGCTCAAGGCCCAGCTGACCCTGGCCGGCTACACCCACGTGACCCAGGTGATGTCGCCGGGCGAGTACTCGGTGCGCGGCGGCCTGATCGACCTGTTCCCGATGGGTTCCGCCCTGCCGTACCGCCTCGATTTGTTCGGCGACGAGATCGAGACCATCCGCACCTTCGACGCGGACACCCAGCGCTCGCTGTACCCGGTGCGCGAAGTGCGCCTGCTGCCGGGCCGCGAATTCCCGATGGACGAGGCGGCGCGCACCGCCTTCCGCGGCCGCTGGCGCGAACGCTTCGAGGGCGACCCGTCGCGCTCGCCCGTCTACAAGGACATCGGCAGCGGCATCGCCTCGGCCGGCATCGAATACTACCTGCCGCTGTTCTTCGACGAGACCGCGACCCTGTTCGACTACCTGCCGGAGGAAACCTCGCTGGCGCTGGTCGGCGACATCGAGGACGCGATCGGGCGCTTCTGGTCGGATACCGAATCGCGCTACAAATTCCTCAAGAGCGACCGCGAACGCCCGATCCTGGCGCCGAAGGAGATCTTCCTCGGCGCCGAAGACTTTTTCGTGTGCGCCAAGCGCCACGGCCGCTGGACAATCGCGCGCGACCTGGACGGGCAGCCGTCCGAACTGTCGGCGCCGCTGCCCGACATCGCCGTCAACCGCCGCCTCGACGATCCGCTGGCCGCCCTGCGCGCCTTCCTGGCCCGCACCGCGGCTGACCCGCAGGCCAAGGTCCTGATCTGCGCCGACTCGGCCGGTCGCCGCGAGACCCTGCAGCAGTACTTCAACGAGTACAAGCTCGACCTGGCCCTGGTCGACGGCTACCGCAACCTGTGCGGCTCGGATGCCAGGGCGATGCTGGGCGTGGCGCCGCTGCAGGCCGGCTTCGAGCTGATGGACGCCAGCTGCGGCCGCCTCATCTTCATCACCGAGACCGAGCTGTACGCGGGCTCGGGCCGGCGCGCCGGCAAGAAGAAGCAGGAAGCCGGCACGCAAGTCGAATCGATGGTGCGCGACCTGTCCGAACTGAAGATCGGCGACCCGGTCGTGCACATCAACCACGGCATCGGCCGCTACATGGGCCTGATGAGCATGGACCTGGGCGAAGGCGAGACCGAGTTCCTGCACCTGGAATACGCGAAAGAGACCAAACTGTATGTACCGGTCTCGCAGCTGCATGTGATCTCGCGCTATTCCGGCGCCTCGCCGGAAGACGCGCCGCTGCACGCCCTCGGCTCCGGCCAGTGGGACAAGGCCAAGCGCAAGGCCGCCGAGCAGGTGCGCGACACCGCCGCCGAGCTCTTGAACCTGTACGCGCGCCGCGCCGCGCGCAAGGGCCACGCCTTCGAATACTCCGCCACCGACTACGAGAACTTCGCCCAGAGCTTCGGCTTCGACGAGACGCCGGACCAGCGCGAAGCCATCCTCAACGTGATGAAGGACATGACCTCGGGCCGGCCGATGGACCGCCTGGTGTGCGGCGACGTCGGCTTCGGCAAGACCGAGGTCGCGCTGCGCGCCGCCTTCATCGCCGTCATGGGCGGCAAGCAGGTGGCGATCCTGGCGCCGACCACGCTGCTGGCGGAACAGCATGCGCAGACCTTTTCGGACCGCTTCGCCGACTGGCCGGTCAAGATCGCCGAGCTGTCGCGCTTCCGCACCGGCAAGGAGATCAACAACGCGATCAAGGGCATGGCCGACGGCACCGTCGACATCGTGATCGGCACCCATAAACTGCTCTCTGCAGACGTCAAGTTCGAGCGGCTCGGCCTGGTCATCATCGACGAGGAACACCGCTTCGGCGTGCGCCAGAAGGAGGCGCTGAAAGCCCTGCGCGCGGAGGTCGACGTGCTGACCCTGACCGCGACCCCGATCCCGCGCACGCTGGGCATGGCGCTGGAAGGCTTGCGCGATTTCTCGGTGATTGCCACCGCGCCGCAGAAGCGCCTGGCGATCAAGACTTTTGTCCGCGGCGAGGACGGTTCCGTCATTCGCGAAGCCTGCCTGCGCGAGCTGAAACGCGGCGGCCAGGTCTACTTCCTGCACAACGAAGTCGACACCATCGAGAACCGCCACGCGATGCTGCGCGAACTGCTGCCCGAGGCGCGTATCGGCATCGCCCACGGCCAGATGCACGAGCGCGACCTGGAAAAGGTGATGCGCGACTTCGTGGCCCAGCGCTTCAACATCCTGCTGTGCACCACCATCATCGAGACCGGCATCGACGTGCCGAGCGCGAACACCATCATCATGCACCGGGCCGACAAATTCGGCCTGGCCCAGCTGCACCAGCTGCGCGGCCGCGTCGGCCGTTCGCACCACCAGGCCTATGCCTATCTGCTGGTGAACGACGTGCTGGGCCTGTCCAAGCAGGCGCAGCGCCGCCTGGACGCGATCCAGCAGATGGAAGAACTGGGCAGCGGCTTCTACCTCGCCATGCACGACCTGGAAATCCGCGGCGCCGGCGAGGTGCTGGGCGAGAACCAGTCCGGCGAGATGCTGGAGGTCGGGTTCCAGCTGTATTCCGACATGCTGAACGAAGCGGTCAGGTCGCTGAAAGCCGGCAAGGAACCGGACCTGGCCGCGCCGCTGTCCTCGACCACCGAGATCAACCTGCACGTGCCGGCCCTGCTGCCCTCGGACTTCTGCGGCGACGTCCACGAGCGCCTGTCGATTTATAAACGCCTGGCCAACTGCGACAGCCAGGGCCGCATCGACGACATGCAGGAAGAACTGATCGACCGTTTCGGCAAGCTGCCGGACCCCGTCAAGGCGCTGATCGAGACCCACCGCCTGCGCATCGCGGCCAAGGAAGTCGGCATCATCAAGATCGACGCCCACGGCGAAGCGGCCAACCTGCAGTTCATGGAACAGCCGCCGATCGACCCGATCAAGATCATCACGCTGATCCAGAAGAACCGCCACGTCAAGCTGGCCGGCCAGGACAAGCTGCGCATCACGGCCGCCATGCCGGACCTGCCGGCGCGCGTGAACCAGGTCAAGCAGACCATCAAACAATTATTAGCCTGATATAAAAACAAGCCTGCCATGTCCAAGAAACTGATCCTCCAGGGTCCCGGGGCCGACCCGGCCACGCTCGCGCGCATCGCCGCGCTCGTTCAGCCGAGCAGCACGACGCCGCTGCACCCGCATGCCCTGCGGCTCGAGGGCTTCGACTTCACGCCGGCACTGAAGGCGGCGGTGGACGCGGCGGCCGACGCGGCTCTCGTGGACGCCACCTTCATCGATGCGGACCGGACCCTGGCCGACTTCAGGCTGGTGGCCATGGACATGGACTCGACCCTGATCACCATCGAGTGCATCGACGAGATCGCCGACATGCAGGGCCTGAAACCGCAGGTCTCGGCCATCACCGAGGCGGCGATGCGCGGCGAGCTCGATTTTGCCGAGAGCCTGACGCGCCGCGTGGCGCTCTTGAGGGGCTTGCCGGTCGAGGCGCTGGGCCGCGTGTACGAGGAGCGCCTGGCGATCTCGATGGGCGGCGAAGCGATGTTGAAGGGTGTGCAGGCGGCCGGCCTCAAGACCCTGCTGGTATCGGGCGGCTTCACCTTCTTCACCGAGCGCCTGCAGGCGCGCCTGGGGCTGGACTATACGCATGCGAACGTGCTGGAGGCGGAGAATGGCGTGCTGACCGGCCGCGTCGTCGGCGACATCGTCGACGCCGAGGAGAAGCGGCGCACCGTGGCGCGCGTCTGCGCCGAACTCGGCATCGCCCCGGCGCAGGCGATCGTGATGGGCGACGGCGCCAACGACCTGAAAATGATGGGCATCGCCGGGCTGTCGCTGGCCTTCCGTGCCAAGCCGGTGGTGCGGGCACAGGCGGATGTCGCGCTGAATTTCACCGGACTCGACGGGCTGCTCACGATTCTTTCCTGAGCCGGCGCAAACTTCCCCCCGGCTTACCCCATCCATTCATGCGCCGGCTCGGCTAGTATTCCTATCGCATAGTCACCCACCGGGAGAATGCGATGCCGACCCAGCCGTCTCAGGACGCCAAGCAGCCGCCGAGCGAGGCGCGGCGCATCTTTCTCCAGACGGCGTCCGCGCTCGCCGGCGGCCTGGCGCTTGCACCCGAGCTGCTCGCCGCCACCGTGCCGGGCGAGGTCTGGTACGGCACCTGGGGCACGGCCATGACCGGCCCGGCGCCGGCCAGCAGCGCCCTCGCCTTCAGCAACCAGACCCTGCGCCTGATCGTCCACGCCAGCATCGGCGGCAACCGGGTGCGCGTGCGCCTGTCCAACGAGATGGGGCGCACGGCGCTGTCGATCGGCGCCGCCTGGCTGGGATTGAGTGCTTCCGCCGCCAACCTGGCGGCGGGTTCGAACCGCCAGCTGAGCTTCGGCGGGCGCGCCGGCGCCACCGTCGCGGCAGGCGGCACGCTACAGTCCGACCCGCTGGACCTGGCGCTGCCGGCCCAGGCCAACCTGGCGCTCAGCCTGTACCTGCCGGGCAGCGTGCAGGCCACGACCGTGCACGACGCCACCCTGCAGACCAGCTACGTTTCCACCAGCGGCAACCAGGCCGCCAGCCAGACGCTGCGCGTGCAGCGCAGCCTGTATGCCTGGCCCTACCTGGCCGAGATCGACATCGGCCGCACGGCCGCCGGCGCCACGCTGGTCGCGCTGGGCGACTCGCAGACCGACGGCTTGCGCAGCAGCGGCAGCGCCAACCGGCGCTGGCCCGACTACCTGGCGCGGCGCCTGCAGGCCGCGGGCGGCGCGGGCGGCGTCCCGGTCGGCGTGGTCAACCGCGGCATCAGCGGCAACCGCCTGCTGGGTGATGCCGACAGTGCGCCGCTGGCCGGACGCGACGCGCTGGAGCGTTTCGATCGCGACGTGCTGGCCACGGGCGGCGTGCGCTACCTGGTGGTCCTGATCGGCATCAACGACATCATCACTGTCTCATCGTCCTCGCTGCCCACGCTGGCCGACGCCATCACGGCCGGCTACACGCGGCTGGTCAACCGCGCCCACGCCGCCGGCATCCGCGTACTGGGCGGCACCCTGCTGCCCTTCGAAGGCTACACCTGGTATTCGGCGGCCAGGGAAAACGTACGCCAGCGCGTCAACGCCTGGATCCGCACGGCCGGTGTGTTCGACGCGGTGGCCGACTTCGATGCCGCCGTGCGCGACCCGGGCCGGCCGACACGCATGCTCGCCGCGCTGGACGACGACGATCACCTGCATCCGAACGACGCCGGCTACGAGGCAATGTCCAGGGCCGTGCCGCTGTCGGCGCTGACCTGAAACGACGCTAAAAGTTCCGCAACATTTCCTGATTGGAATCAGGTCCAAAGTCGATCTGGCTCATATGTGCCCCTGCGCCGGCGCGACGGTAAGCGCCCCGCATAGGCCTACCATCCGGAGTGCATACCCGATATCCACCGCCACCGGAGAACGCAATGCCCGCCCTGCCGTCGATCGACGCCCCCTGCCGCGCACGCCGCGGCTTCCTGCAACGCAGCGCGGCTCTCGCGGCCGGGCTCGCCCTCGCACCGGGCGCCACGCTGGCCGACGGCGCGGCGGCGGCGGCCGGCGACACCTGGACCGCGACCTGGGGCACGGCCCCGGTCGGCCCGCCGACGGCGGCGAACGCGCTTTCGTTCAGCAACCAGACGCTGCGCCTGGTCGTGCGCGCCAGCCTCGGCGGCGGCCGCGTGCGCGTGCGCCTGTCCAACGAGTTCGGCGGCACGCCGCTGCAGATCGGCGCGGCCTGGATCGGCATCGCCTCCGCGGAGGGCAGCGTGGTCGCCGGCAGCAATACGCAGCTGAACTTCGCCGGCCGGCCCGGCGCCGTCGTCGCGCCCGGCGCACCGCTGCTGTCGGACCCGGTCGACCTGGTGCTGCCGCCCCAGGCCGACCTCGCCATCAGCCTCTACCTGCCCGGCAACGTGGTCGCCACCAGCGTGCACGACGCCGCCTTCCAGCGGAGCTACGCGTCGAGCGCCGGCAATTTTGCGGCCAGCAATGCGCTGCCGATCGCGCGCTACCTGTATTCCTGGCCCTTCCTGACCGAGGTCGACGTCGCTTCGAACTGCGGGGCCACCTGCCTGGTCGCGATCGGCGATTCCCAGACCGACGGCATGCTCAGCACCGGCACCGCCAACCGGCGCTGGACCGACTACCTGGCGCGCCGGCTGCAGGCGGAAAGCCTGCCCGGCTGCGTGCCGGTGGGCGTGGTCAACCGCGGCATCTGCGGCAACCGCCTGCTGCTCGACGCCGACAATGCGCCGCTGGCTGGACGCGACTGCATGGAACGCTTCGACCGCGACGTGCTGGCCACCGCCGGGGCGCGCTACCTGGCGGTGCTGGTCGGCATCAACGACATCATCAACGTGCCATCGCAGTCGCTTTCCACGCTGGCCGACGACCTGGCCGCCGGCTACGTCCAGCTGATTTCACGCGCGCGCACGCGCGGCATGCTGGCGCTGGGCGCGACCCTGCTGCCCTATGAAGGCTATGTCTGGTACTCGGCGGCGCGCGACGGGGTGCGCCAGCGCGTCAACGACTGGATCCGCAACAGCGGCGCCTTCGATGCGGTGCTCGACTTCGAAGCCGCGGTGCGCGACCCGGCCTGGCCGACGCGCCTGCTGGCGGCCTACGACGGCGGCGACCACCTGCATCCGAACGATGCCGGCTATGAAGCCATGGCGCGGGCCGTGCCGCTGGCCTTGTTCGGCTATTGAACCGGCAAATCCGGTACTTCGACGGCGTCTCAAGCGCGGCGCTTCCGACGCATCGTGCCGCCGCATGCGCTTTCGTCATGTTTTGCATGACAATATACGTTGTTTCCGCACGACAATATCAGCGACATATTTCGTATTTGCTGATTTTGCCGAGTTTTTTGAGTTAAACTTAGGCAACTTTTACAACAAGAGGACTTGCCGTGCTGAACCGTCTGAAAATTGGAACCCGCCTCACCGTCTGCTTCGCCCTTGTCGTCGCCCTGATGCTCGCGATTTCCGCTATCTCACTGACGCGTTTTGCCACGACCGCCAAGACCATCTCGGACGCCACCACGATCCGCCAGCAGGAACTGGCGCCGCTGTACGACATCCGCGAGGCGCTGGCCCAGACCGGTATCTCGGCACGCAATGCCTTCATCATGCAGGACGACGCGGAAGCCGCGCGCGAGCTCGACCTGATCGACCACTTCCGCGAGATCTACATGGACCGCCTGATGGCGCTGGAGCCGGTGCTGGGCAGCCGTCCGGAGTTCCGCACGGCCCAGGAAGGCCTGCGGCGCATGGCCAAGGAGCTCGGCCGCCCGCGCACCCTGCGCGAAGCCCACCAGATGGAAGCCTATTCGGCCTTCCTGATCAAGGAATGCAGCCCGCTGCGCCGCCAGATCGTCATCGACCTCGACAAGGTGATCAAGACCATCGAAGCCGACATGAACGTCGCCAGCGAGCAGGTCAACACCGTCACCGAGCAGTCGCGCACCATCATCCTCGCCATTTCCGCCATCGCCATCGCGATCGCCGCCTTCCTGGCCTTCCGCGTCTCGGTCAGCATCGTGCGTCCGGTCACCCGCGCCTGCGAATTCGCCCAGGCCGTCGAACGCGGCGACCTGACCATGCAGCTGGATTCGGATTCGAAGGATGAACTGGGCACCATGATGCGCACGCTGCAGCAGATGCGCGCCGGCCTGGAACGCATCGTGGTCGAAGTGCGCCAGGGCGCCAGCGCGATCTCGCACGTCACCGAGGAAATCGCCACCGGCAACCTCGACCTGTCGCACCGCACCGAAGCGCAAGCCTCCTCGCTGCAGCAGACCGCCGCGTCGATGGAAACCCTGACCAACACCGTGCGCAACAACGCCAGCACCGCGCAATCGGCCGGCAAGGCCGCGGCCGCCGCGTCGCAGGCCGCCGCCCAGGGCGGCACCGTGATGGACGCCGTGGTGCACAAGATGCAGACCATCGACGCCGCCTCGAGCCGCATCGTCGCCATCATCGAAGTCATCGACGGCATCGCCTTCCAGACCAACATCCTGGCCCTGAACGCGGCCGTGGAAGCCGCCCGCGCCGGCGAGCAGGGCCGCGGCTTCGCGGTCGTCGCCGGCGAAGTGCGCACCCTGGCCGCCCGCTCGGCCGCCGCCGCCAAGGAAATCAAGGTCCTGATCGAAGAATCGGCCAGCGCCATCGCCTCGGGCTCGGCCCTGGTCAACGACGCCGGCGCCACCATCAAGGAAGTGGTCGGCAAGGTCACCTGCCTGGCCGACACCATGCAGGAAATCGTCGCCGCCAGCGACCACCAGGCGATCCACGTGCGCGAAATCAACCAGGCGGTCGGCCACGTCGACGGCCTGACCCAGCAGAACGCGGCGCTGGTCGAGGAAGCCGCCGCGGCGGCGCAATCGATGCACGAGCAGGCGCAGCGCCTGACGGCGCAGGTGGGACGCTTCCGTACCTCGGGCAACCGGGTGCGCAATGACATGCTGGGCCTGGCCGCCGCATAAGGTCCGTCTTCCCGTCTCCTCCTTTGTCCCCGCCTGTGCGGGGATTTTTTATTCCGGCGTGATATTTCCGGAAACCGGACAGCTGTAACAGCCTGTAATTGTCCGGGCGTGCCGAGTCCGCAATGCGTATAGTTAGCAGGTGAGGAGAACCGCCATGAAAACTCTTGCCATCATTCTTTCCCTGGCCGCGCTGAGCGGCTGTGCCACTACCTACCCGGGCCCGGCCAACTACGGTACCCGGGCCTACGCCCCGGCCGATCCGAACGGCTGGCAGGTCGTCTCCGTGACGCCCGTCGCCCCCGGTACCGGCGCCGCGGCGGCAGCGTCCGGCGATGCGGGCCGCGTGACCTCGGAACCGGTCACCACCTACTCCGCCGCGCCGACCACCGTCGTTACCCAGCCGGTCTACGTGCCCGCCCCGGTCTATGCGCCGGCGCCGGTCTACGCCGACCCCTACTGGTACCCGCCGATCTCGATCGGCCTGGGCTTCAGCTGGAGCAACTGGGGCCACAACGGCGGTTATCGCGGTGGCTACCGCGGCGGCTTCCGCGGACGCGGGCACCGTTAAGCGGCATTGTTACACCGGCATCATCGAAAAGGCTGCGCCATGGGCGTGGCCTTTTTTTATGCGCGCTTGCTTCGCGCGTATTTACGCCACCCGCCTTACGTATCCCTTACGCATTTGCATGAATGACGCATGCTGCAACGCGTCACAGCAATGAATTGCTGTTGCCGGTTTGCTATCCTACAATCGGACGAGATGGACCCGGCGCCGGTTCCACGGCGCTCCCCCGCTCATAAGAACACAGGAGACAGCAATGGATTTCGTCAAGAAAGCGTTGTTTGCAAGTGTTGTACTGGGGTTGTCGATGTCGGCCATGGCGGCCGATCCGATCAAGATCGGCGTGGCAGGCCCTTTCACGGCGGGTTCGGCGCCGATGGGCGTGTCGATGCGCGATGGCGTGCGCCTGGCCGTCAGCGAGATCAACGCCAACGGCGGCCTGCTGGGCCGCCCGATCCAGCTGGTCGAGCGCGACGATGAAGCCAAGAACGAGCGCGGGGTGCAGATCGCCCAGGAGCTGGTCAGCAAGGAACGCGTGGTGGCCACGGTCGGCTATGCCAACACCGGCGTGGCACTGGCCGCCCAGCGTTTCTACCAGGACGGCAAGATCCCGATGTTCATCAACGTCGCCACCGGCTCCGTCGTGACGAAAAAGTTCGAGAACCAGCCCCAGAACTACACCTTCCGCAACTCCGCCAACGACACCATCCAGTCGGCGATGATCGCCCAGGAAGCCGTCGGCCGCCGCGGCTTCAAGAAGCCGGCGATCCTGGCCGACTCCACCAACTACGGCCAGCTGGGCCGCGCCGACCTCGAAAAAGTGCTCGAGTCGAAGGGCGTGAAGCCGGTCGCCGTCGAGAAGTACAACATCGGCGACGTCGACATGACGGCCCAGCTGCTGCGCGCGCGCCAGGCCGGCGCCGACGTCGTGCTCACCTACGGCATCGGCCCCGAGCTCGCCCAGATCGCCAACGGCATGCAGAAGCTGGGCTGGAAGGTGCCGATCGTCGGCAGCTGGACCCTGTCCATGGCCAACTTCGTCGACAACGCCGGCAAGAACGGCGAAGGCACGCGCATGCCCCAGACCTTCATCCAGGAACCGAGCACGCCGAAACGCAAGGCCTTCATCGACGCCTATATCAAGGCCTACAACCCGCCGGGCGGACGCATGCCGTCGGCGGTATCGGCGGCGCAGGGCTATGACTCGGTCTACCTGCTGGCGGCGGCCATCAAACAAGCGGGCAGCACCGAGGGCCCGAAGATCCTGGCAGCGCTGGAAAACCTGCAGGCACCCGTGGAAGGCGTCGTCACGACCTACAACAAGCCGTTCAGCAAGACGGATCACGAGGCGATCGACTTCCAGAATACGCAGTTTGGCGAAGTGCGGGGTGGGCGGGTGGTGCTGGCAAAGTAACGCGTTCAATCAGCCTCAAGCAACGTCGTCCCTGCGAAGGCAGGGACCCAATTTGCACGAATACCGGTAACGCTCGCACAACTTGGACCCCTGCCTTCGCAGGGGCGACGTTCAAGCACTCACCAAGCCCCACCTGATCGGGTCAACCATGGACATCCTGCTCCAACTCGTCGTCTCCGGCATCGCCCTCGGCATGATCTACGCCGTCATCGCCTTCGGCTACCAACTGACCTTCGCCACCTCCGGCACCCTCAACTTCGGCCAGGGCGAAGCGCTGATGCTGGGTGCGCTGGTCGGCCTGTCGCTGGTCGGCGGCATCCACGGCGGCCCGTACATGAGCTACTGGCTGATGATCCCGCTGGTGGTGCTGTTCGGCGCGCTGCAGGGCATGTTCGTCGAATGGATCGGGGTGCGCCCGGCGATCCGCATCAAGTCGGAATTCGGCTGGATCATGTCGACCATCGCGCTGGCCATCATCTTCAAGAACGTGGCCGAGAACATCTGGGGCAAGGACGTGCTGCCCTTCCCTTCGCCGCTGGACGCCGAACCGTTCTCGGTGCTGGGCGCGAACGTGCAGCCGATGCAGGTGGCGGTGGTCGTGGGCGCATTGGCGATCATGCTGGCGGTGGAGATCTTCAACCGCACCTCGATCTACGGCAAGGCCGTGGTGGCCACCGCCAACGACCGCGACGCCGCCGGCCTCATGGGCATCAACACGCGCATGGTGATCACCTTCTCGTACGCGCTGTCTTCCAGCACCGCGGCCTTCGCCGGCGTCCTGGTCGCGCCGCTCACGCTCACCAGCGCCACCATGGGCGCGTCGCTCGGCCTGAAGGCCTTTGCGGTGGCCATCATCGGCGGCCTGACCTCGGGCATGGGCGCCATCGTGGGCGGCATCATCCTCGGCATCGCCGAGACCGCGACCGGCTTCTATCTCTCCACCGGCTACAAGGAAGTGCCGGGGCTGGTCCTGCTGTTGCTGGTGCTGGCGGTGAAGCCGTCCGGGCTGTTCGGCAAGGCCGCGATCAAGAAGGTATGACGATGGCCACGCACCCGCGCATGAGCAAGCGCTTCCTGGGCGCCG
>Ga0265798_10007197_pt1 | contig 14457 bp, 9 predicted proteins | sample P3T30metagenome_FD_192430 | JGI IMG/M metagenome (GOLD analysis project Ga0265798, IMG submission 192430) | Plant litter microbial communities from East Loma Ridge, Irvine, California - P3 T30 | ecosystem: Environmental > Terrestrial > Plant litter > Unclassified | place: USA: California...
CTGAATGAACACTTGCATGAAATCTGTTTCCAAGGGACGCATGATGTTGAAACCTCTCGTCGCTGCGCTCGCGATGGCATCGCTCCAGGTCGATGCGCAGACGCAGCAGGGTGTGCCCAATTCCGGCACGATCCTGCAGCAGGTGCAACCGGCACTGCCGCCGGCGTTGTCAACCAAAGGCCCGACGGTGCAGGTCGCCCCGGTAGCAAAGGCCGGCCTGTCGGCATCGGCGCCGTTCAAGGTCGACACCATCCGCATTGTCGGTAACACCGCATTTTCCACAGAGACCTTGCATGCGCTGGTGTCCGCGGCTGAAGGCACGAGCATGACCCTGCCGCAGCTCGAAGCAGTGGCTGCGCGCATCACTGCCTACTACCAGCGCAACGGCTTCCCGCTGAGCCGGGCCGCGATACCGGTCCAGACGGTTGCCGGGGCCAGCGTGACAATTCAGGTTCTGGAAGCACGCTACGGTGCGGTGCGCGTGAACAACCGCAGCCAGGTGAGCAATCCGCTGCTGGAGGCAACCACGGCGGCGTTACAGACCGGACAGGACATCGGCGAGCGGGGCCTCGACCGCACGCTGTTGCTGCTCTCGGACATTCCAGGCGTCGGCGTGAACGCGATCCTCAAGCCGGGCACCGACATCGGCACCTCCGATCTCGACATCATCACGAGCCACAATCCTGCCGCCTTTGCCAATCTGGCACTGGACAACGCGGGCAACCGCTACATCGGTCGGACACGCCTGAGCGGCTCGGTCGACCTGGTCAATCCGCTGCACCGGGGCGACATCTTGACTGCGACCGTGGTCAGCACCGGCAAGCGCATGAAATACGGCCGCATGAGCTACGACACCCTGGTCAACGGTGCAGGCACCCGTGCTGGCCTGGCGTATTCGGCGGTGCGCTACAAGCTGGGCGATCAGGTGCGTGCACTGGACGCCAACGGTACGGCGGATGTCGCCAGCGCGTGGATCAGGCATCCGTTGGTCCGCGCCAGGCAGGCCAACGTGTACGTCGAGCTCCAGTACGACGACAAGCAGTTGCGCGACCGGATAGACCTGAGCGGGGTGCGTACCGACCGTGACCTCACGAACTGGGTCCTGAGCCTGAACGGCGACCTGCGCGATGATTTCCTGGGCGGCGGCGCGAACCGCTGGAGCGTGTCGTGGACCGCCGGTGATGTCAATTTCCAGAACCTTACTGCGCGCGTTGCCGATGCCGGGTCCGCCCGTACGGAAGGCGGATACGCGAAATGGAATGCCAATTTCTCCAGAATCCAGGCCGTGACGCCCGGTACGATGTTCTACCTTAATCTGGCGGGGCAGTGGAGCGACGCTAACCTCGATTCAGCGGAGAAGTTGAGCATCGGTGGTCCATACACCATGCGCGCCTATGACATCGGCGCGTTGTCAGGGGACACCGGTTACTTCGCAACGGTCGAGCTACGCCACGACCTGGGCCTGTTTGCGGCTGGCCGCTGGGAGGCAACGGCCTTCGTTGAAAGCGTTCGTACTAGGATCAATCGCGATGCCTGGAGCCGCGGCGATAACCGCGCCACGCTCTCAGGCGCAGGCATTGGCCTTACTTGGGTCGGCCCAGACGGGTGGCGCGCCAGTTTGTCGGCTGCAACGCCTATCGGCGGCAAATCGCCGTTGGTTGCACCACAAGCTTCCGTGCGCACCTGGTTCGTCGCGAGCAAGGCATACTGAACAGGGCTTTGGCGCAGAGACGACACTGCGGCAGAGCGGCCAATGCCGGTCAACCGGAGTCATCAGTTTAACTCGACATTAGGGAATATATTGTCGAGTTAGAAAATTGCGTGATCGTATCTGCTTGTCCTCTGCACATGACGGGGGTAGAGTTCAGGCAATGACCAAATGTACCTTGCCTGATGAAAATTGAGCACATTAGCGTCGGTGCCTATCCTGGCTCACAGCGCAATGATGACCACGTCGCAGTGTTCATGTCTGCTGAAATGACCGACATTGTCGTGATTGACGGCGGCTCATCCGTGGCGGACTGCGACTACATCGATGAATGCCAGGGCGATGTCGCATGGTTTGTCCATGCTTTTACCGCGGCACTGGAGAAAACGCTGACATCAGGGCGCAACCAGCAGGATTGCGTCTGGCTCGCGATCGCTGATGTCAGGGCGCAGTTCATGCATCTGGCAGCTGGTCTGCACGTACCGGTACATGCGTGGCCGATTGCAGCGATGACCTGGTTAAGGATTCTGGACCACGACGGCGTCACACGCGCAATGCTCTACAGTCTTGGTGACTGCAAAACCTTGTTGTACACGGCTCCCACAACCTGTATCGACCTGGATCCATTCGTGAATCCCCAGGAAGCCATCTTGCAGGACTGGATTGCCACGTTGAAGACTGAAGGCGTCGACGATCCGGTACGTCGGCGTGAACGCATGCTGCCAATGCTGCGCGCACGGCGCGAATCGCAAAACACGGCGCCGGCGCCCAGTGTGCTGTGCCTTCAGCCGAACGGGCCGTTCCAGGCGCGTACGGGCAGCGTCACTCTGGCGCACGATGCGAGCGTGCTTGTGATGACGGATGGATTTTATCGACTGGTCGATCTGTACGGTTTGCATACGGATGTTTCTCTGGCAGAGGCATGCATTGACTTCGGCTTGCAGTCGCAACTCGACAAGTTGCGGAACTACGAGTCGACGTCTGCAGGGACTGGTGTAAGCGCTGTAAAGTCAGCGGATGACGCATCTGCGGTGCTTTGGACCGCAACATAGATTCGGTGGATAGGGAGGTCTTCTTGTTTGTGTCGATCCGCTCTGGTTCATACTGACATCGCATTTAACATAATATAGATTATGCGAAGAACTGTTACTTTGTCGAATGTTGCGACTCCAATGCCTTACCGATGAAGATTTGCAACATCGCCTACGCAAATGGTAGGTTTTGTGTTGCGTAGATATTTCAACGACGTCAGATAGATCAGTCCTTCGAACCGGCTGCATTCGATGGTGCTTTGGGTCGTCCAATAACGACTTACTCGCGTCGATCCTCGAGTTTTGGCTCATTGCGCTCCGAAAACGGCGTACAAACACCGAGGCTGATCAAGAACGATGGGATGCCGGACTTACGTTCGTTTCCTCAATTTTAGGATGGATTTCAAAGAGCAATGCGAACCCGCAGCGACAGAGCATCGAAGTCCCACTGCAACCCGTTTCTAAGGGAGCGGACGCAATCGCGGATATATATTGCGTCTCTCTTGATGCTTCAATTCGCAGCAAAAAACCTAGCAGCGCTTCTTTCAAGCGACTAGACTTCGTCCCGCCGCTGTTTGGCCGGCGTCGCCGGCCAGCTCTGCTCCACATCTCGCGCCACTGCATTGTCTGTTACGTGCCGGCGACCTATATCCCAAACGCTATGCAGCATCGCGAAGTTCGCCGCCGACAAACGGTGTGCTGGTGCGCCACAAATTGACCCAGGTTTTGTAGAACCTCCCTACGCAGACGCAGAGCACGCTCAATAACCTCGAAGGACTGCCATAGTTGCTAAATCGAAGCTTCATTTCCAAGTTAATCGAACGGCCGAAAAACCTAAGTTAGTTTACCATTGCGGATTTCAACCTAAAAATCGAAGACTCATATCACTGGAAAACTGGAGAAATTACTACTTCAGTGATGCGGCATTATCTGTGACGGGTCAACTTCCATCAGTTTTCGTTACCTCATTCGCTTGATGTTCTTGGTGAATTGCAGATTTATTTTGTGCCTGCTGTTGCAAAACTTCCGTGCCTTTCTTCGTCGATATCGTACCCTCGCTTGAGGTAGACCTCGTTGGAGTAGCCGATTCAGTCTATCTGAGCGCCGGCCTAAGCCGTAATTGCGAAACTCACTCGGTAATGGCCCCGACGTCCGGCGTCGGTTACATCGAAACCAAATTGCCTTGGCAAAATTGGCAGTCATCCTTCCAAAAACGACTGCATTTCCCCACTGACTTACGCCCCAGATCGCACGATAGACTTGTCTGACCCAGTAACGCCAGAGTTTTTTGATGAATCTTTTCTTATTCGCTCGCGGTTTTTCCCATTCATCTGTCTAAGCGAAACGGAGTATTGCGAATATTCATGCTTGATATAATTCTCCAGAACACTAGGAATTTTTTTAATTATGGATAAGTCCAAATTGCCGACATCAAGCTCAGTAGAGTTGTCGATTTCATCCGCGCTCCAGCCATCACTGAAAATATAAAAGTATATGAATGGTATTCTAAAAACTGCAAAAAATCTGTGCGGCTCATCAAAGAAACGCACATCTTGACCTCCAGTAGAGCGCTCTAAAAAATAGGCCATAGCCTTTGGTAATTTATAGTACGGCGGATCGCCATAAAATGGTGCGATGCAAATTCGGGGAGTGCAGCGCCCCACACGAATGTCCGCTTTCATGGAGGCAAGGAACGAATCAATGCGCTGACGATCCTCTAAAGTCCAATCATTATTTCGATGCTTCGTAGTCAGAAGCGCCCGCCAGAATATTGAAAGCACTGCCACGCGCATTGTTTCGGTAACTGCAATCACCTGCTTTTGCTTTCGGTAGTTAGCGATTTTCCTGAATAAATTCTCGGCTAATTCCTGCTCAACTACTGACAGATTACTTTCGCAGTTCTCACCAAGTAAGCTTTGTTTGGGGCCATCTTGATGACGGACATTGACATCATCGCCGCTTCTCAAATATGAAGTTTTTGAGGTGTTTTTTATCCAGTCGTATACAAACCTTGGAATACTATGCGACTGTTTTAGAACAACGTTATCAACATCGCACAGTGCGCATGTACCCATTTCGACCTCATCCGTCGTATCGTTTCCAGAACTTGCAGGAGTACATAATTTTTCTTCAGACATCTTTGAGACTTTCTAAAATTTAGGACTAGCCAATACTTTGGTCTCATTTCGCACGAAAATTGGAAATCAACTCAAATACTATCCCGACGGCTGCCATGCTGGCTGATTGAATCTCTTCAGCTTCATGGTACGCGGGAGTCGGTAGACCGACCAGGGCGCCCTGTTTACCTGACCAGGGGCTTGGCAGCTTTACCTGGCCAGTTGGGCTAAGCCAACGCTGCTCAGCGGTGCGTCGCGATGCGCTGCGCGGCGTCGACCAGTAACCCGCCCAAAGCCCTTTGTCCGGCAGCTGTGGCGGGAAAGCTGAGCGCATACTCGACGGGATCGATGGCACTCCTCAGCAACACAGGCAGGTCCCGGTATTTACGGAACTTGCGCACGAGGTCAAGTAATTCTAGGTCATACCACTCGTAGCGCTTGCCTAGCTGGAAGAACTCGGCAAAGTCTTGAGCCTCGGGCGACTTACCCACAAATGCAAACTCGAAATGCTTTACCTCCAAGATACTTCGCAAGGGCAAGGCGGAATGCCAGCCCGATTCGAAACCCAGAATCGGAGCAGTCTCGAGCGGATGAACTAAGCCGACGTCCAGCGGATCTCGCGCCAGCTTGATCCGGCTATTGCACTGCTCGCACGACGGGATCAGATTGAATAACGAAGTCGCGAGATACGGGTACTTGCTCTTGGGATAGAAATGGTCGAGCGGCGGCCGTAAATTGAGATCTTTCTTGAGCGGTGCCATGTGGTAGTTCACATGGTGCATCTGACAATAGGGGCATAAGCGCTGTTTGTGTTGGCGGACCAAAGCGTATGCCCCGTTGACCTTGTCTTTGCAGAAACCATCATAGTCGAAGAGTTGTTCGACTATGCCGATCAGGGCTTCCATGTCGGTTCGCTTCTTCTTTCCACGCGGTCGCTTCGCGCAATACTGTGCGAATTCCCGGAAGTCGAGGTCTGTTTCGATCTCTGCAACCTGCTTGCGCAACCGACCTGGGCTGCCGACGGCCAGTACCTGAAGATTGGCGCGCAGGTGGGCAACGAAACGCGCACTCCACTTCAGTCCGGTCGCAGCGTTCGGATCGAAGCCGGGCGCGTCGGCAATTGCCTTGAAGGCTGCCGTCCTAGCGGTTTCGTAGCGGGACAAGAAGGACTGGTCTGGACTAACGAGCTTAAGCATATCAGTTCCCCGCCAAGCGCTCGCGCATTGCCCTATCAACATACTCCTTCAGGTCGTCGTCGGCCACCGCCGCGGCGAGTTTGCGTATGCGGTCCGAGGTCTGCTGCCTCGGGTTGCTCAGGAATGCAACTAGCTCTGCGATCATATGCGCAGTGTTTTCGCCGGTGAACTCTTCGACACCATAAACTGCCGACAGGGTTGCACCGGGCCCGAGCGCAAATCCGTTCGCCTCCCTGCCGAGCTCCGCATTGAACAGCGAACACGGCGGCGCGTCAGCCGCCACGATCAGAGAATGCGTCGAGATCACGACGTGGATCTGCAACTCAGGCCGGCGGAACCGGCCCACAAAGTCGAGAATGTTTTTCACGTATTCGCGTTGCCAAGCCGGGTGCATGAACATCTCACCCTCGTCGATCAGGATCCATACCGGCCCCTCTGCATGGGTCTGCTGCAACCATTCGAGCGCAGATCCTATCGCGGCATACAGGTAGAGGAAGGCGAACTCACCCGAACTGAGGTTCTTGAGTTTAAATTCAAGGAAACCGAGATTCGCAAGAAAGCGCACTGCGCCGGGATGCAATGCGTCCATCTGGTCGATGGCCATCTTCAGGTGTTCCGGGGAAACCGGCACAGTGAAGGCATTGCCATGTCCCTTGGCGCCCAGCACCTCCTTAAACCATTCGAGCGCTTTCACCACTTCGCGCCCGGTCAATCGTATGAAATTGCTTTCGACGATCGCCGTCTCAGCCAATCCCGCCAGCACCTGCCATGGCTGATTTTCCCCAGCCCAGAGCTTGAGCTCGTTTGCAAGCCGCATCAGGTCGCCCACGAGCTTGCCGACGACGTTCTGATTGCCCTGTATGTCCGAGATGATGATCAGGTCGGCCAGTAGGATTTGCTCATCGGCCTTCGGAATGTCGCGTAGCCATCTGGCGAAGGCCGCCTTGGCGTTTGCGACGGGTGTCGATTCGTGGTTGTAAGCGTAGCGGTCTAGGAGGTCCGAAACGAGCGTGAGCACGGTCCGTGTGCGCGGCACCCGCCCCCTCGCAATCAGATTCAGGTTGCCGCAGATGGAGGCAGCGTCACCACTTATGTGGTGGTAGTTCAGGACCAGCGCCAGGCCATCGAACTGGCGCTCGCTGCCGAATGGTGGGCTCGTCTCAAGTACACCGATACGTCTTAGTCCGACCCGACGCGCGTGTTCGAATGGAGAACTGGAGTAGAAAACGGCTTGCGCCAGCGGCGGCGCCATGTCCAGCCTGATGGGCTCGTCAGTGGGGCCGAGCTCCCACCCCTTCAGGACCCGTCCCTTATGCAGGTGGAGGCGGCCGTCCACTTCGAACAGCACCCCGAGCGGCTTGGATTTACTCCCCTCAGCAAAAGTCTGGCTCAATTCCATGAGCAATGCTGTCTTGCCGCAGCCGTTCTTGCCGAACAGCGTTGTGAAAGACGTTACGCGCTCTTCTTCGGGCAGCGAGTCGTAGTCCCGGCTTGCAAGGATCGCGATCGTTCTTCCCTCCAATTCGGTTCGGTAACGCCGACTCAGGCGAATTTCGGCCGGAATTCCCTCATGTTCGACGAAAATGGAATGGATAACATAATTTGGGGACATAGGATGGTGGCGGTTGAGGCTGGCATTCTTATTGTACCTCGACAACAACGATCATCTGGGCCTAGTAATGGTTCAGCACCCTCCATTCAGCGAGGCACAAGAAATAAGTACTGACAAGTAGTGGCGCGTTACACCCGGTGCCGCGAATTTGCGTGTACGGCCAGCAGGACGATGCTGTCTCTTCGGGCAAAGCCCATTGCCACATACCGCTACTAAAGTCCAGCTTTGCTTCTTTGTGTCATCATGAGGTTACTTGCATAAGGTGCTTGAAGTCACGGCCATCGTGACTCAACAGCTACGCTAAGAACCTGAGTTTGTGGCCGATAAGTGCTGCGTACTCTAAGATCCTTAGCGCAACACGTCGGGCGGTTTGTAAAGCGCAACAGAATCTCGAGCTTCCCCAAATTATTCCAATGAAATTCTGCGCAACAGCTTGCCCAAACGACCAAGAATGCTCTGTTTGTTATTTTGGCTGGCCATGTTCACAGACTGAGTTCTGATAGCGCTTGCACTTTAAGCTGAAAGACTGACCGTCCCTAAAGATGACTTTTTTTATGCCGAGCTCGAAGCAATACCCTTCAACATGTTTCCGGGCCAAACCTGCAAGAAATGCACTAGCTCATCCGAGGAATGATTGAACTGACTATGTCTGACGCCGGCACCGGCACCGGCACCGGTCGACAACTGATGAAAGCTCTTCCATTTCTCGATGCCCATGGGTACCAAGGCCTCTGCGAGGCCGTACCAAATCTTCGTTAATCAGCAGAAGCGGACTGACGTCGCTGTACCGGGTGTCTAACATGTCCGCAAACGAGAATAAATGGCTCGATTTCAACCAACCGCTGTATGAGCGGCCGCGATCTTCGATGTTACTTTCCCCAAGCTTGAGATTGTCGTGTCAGATGGCTTCTACCGCTTCGACAATTTCGTCATTGAGTCGCGTGAGGGTTCTGAAAGTAATAAGACAGATGTGGTTGGCGCCTCTGGATACGGGTAAAAACACATGTGACGAGCCATGGAGGCTCAGCTCACATTCGTCACGATTTGTATCGTTCCCTTGAGCGTCTTATGCACAGGACATTTGTTGGCAATGTCGGTAAGGCGCGCCCTCTCCTCGCTGCTCAGTTCGCCGACATAATGAATACACCGATGAAATACATAGGAATTGTCCTGCTGAGCATGGCTGATGTGCACGTTCACATCGTCAAGCTGGTAACCCTTTCGCCGCGCATACATCGTTACAGTCAGCGCGGTACATGCACCCAATGCTGCCGCCAACAGGTCGTGAGGCTCTGGGCCGGTCGCTTCGCCACCGGCCTCAACCGACGCATCCGCCGTCAGGCGATGCGATCCAACCTCGATAATCTGTTGCAGCTTGCCTTCCCCATGATGCGTAATGATGTCCATTTGATATCTCCAGTTCGTTGTGACTTTTCATTGGCGGTCGTGGGCGCGCCATGCTTACACAAGCTACGGTTGTCAAGCCTCAGCGGTGCTGATAGCCGCCGTAAACAGTCACCGGGCTCCACGCCGGCGACACCGGCGGCATTTGCGGATTCAGCGGCGAATAAGGACCGGCGCCGTAGACCACCGTGCCGTTCACCACGGTCAACAGGCTCTCCAGGCGCTTGATGCCTTCCGCCTCCATCGTGAAGTAGTCCTGGGGCAGGACCACGAAGTCGGCATACTGGCCACGCCGAATCGTTCCCTTGAGCTTCTCTTCGCCGCTCATCCAGGCCGAACCCGTGGTCATCAACCTCAGGGCCTGATAGCGGCTTGGTACATCGCTCGCCTGCCAGGTCGACATGCCGCCAGCAGTCTTGCCAGTGGCGGCCCAATACAGCGACGGCCAGGGGTTATAGCTCGACACCCGTGTGCCATCGGTACCCAGGCCGACCGGGATCCTCATGTCCAGCATCTTGCGAATCGGCGGCATCTGGCGCGTCTGCGCGCCATAGCGCTTCCAGTAGGCTTCGCCCTGGAAGTGCATGCGGTCCTGGACCGCGATGCCGCCGCCCAGCTTCTTGATCCGCGCCAGCTGGGCGTCGGTGACGGTCTCCGCGTGGTCGACAATGAAGCGCAGTCCGTTCAGCGGTGTTTTCGCGTTGACCTTTTCGATCACCGCCAGGTCGCGGTCGATGCTTTCACCGTAGGTGGCGTGCAGCCGGAACGGCCAGCGCTTCTGCACCAGCAGGCCGATCACCTGCTCCAGCTCGTCCTCCATGTGGGTCGGCAGGTCGGGACGTGGTTCGAGAAAGTTCTCGAAGTCGGCCGCGCTGGCGACCAGGTTCTCGCCCGCACCCTCCGCCGAGAAGCCGTTCGGATAGAACATGTGGTCGTTCTTCTTTGGATGGGTCATGCCGATCCAGCGCTGGAAGTCTTCCAGTTCCTTGCCGGGGCGCTGGGCGAACAGATAGTAGGCGGTGCGCACGGTGAGCTTGCCCTCGCGCGCCAGCCCGATCGTCACACCATAGTCGTCCGGGTAGTTCTGGAAGCCGCCGCCGGCATCGATGACGCTGGTTACGCCCAGCCTGTTGAGTTCGCGATAGTAGTGCAGCGTGGAATTAACCTGGTCATCGCGGCTGAGCTTGTTGGTCTTGGCCAGGGTCGAGTACAGGATCAGCGCATTCGGCTTGGCAATCAGGCGCCCGGTCGGCTTGCCACTGGCGTCCAATTCCACCTCGCCATCCTTGTACTTCGTCTCGCTGGTATAGCCGAGCGTCTCGATGCCTTTCTTGTTCAGGAAGCCCAAGCCGTACAGGTAAAGAACGAAGACCGGCCGATCGGGCACGGCCGCGTTGATCTCCTCCAGCGTCGGCAAGCGCTTTTCCTCGAACTGATACTCATTCCAGCCACCCACCACCTTCACCCATTCGCCTTCCGGCGTGCGCGCAGCTTGCTCCCTGAGCATCTCGAGCGCGCGCTTGAGCGAGGTCACGCCGTCCCAGCGCAGCTCCATGTTGTAGTTCAGGCCCTCGCGGATCACATGGGTGTGCGAATCGTTCAGGCCGGGAATTACCGTACGCCCGCCGGTGTCAATCACCCGGGTAGTGGCGGTCTTGTGCTTGAGCACGGCGGCATTGCTGCCGGTTGCCAGCACTTTACCGTCCTTGACCGCGAGGGCCTGAACGAACTCGCCCTCGCGGACCATGGTGGCAATCTTGCCGTTGGTGAGGATCAGATCGGCCTGGGCCTGGGCTGCCGCCGCGGCCAGCAGGCCGGAAGCCAGCAACGCCGCATGGACGCCGGTACGAAGGGATGAAATGGTGTGGTTCATGGCGCTTCTTTCGTTGATATCAAGCGAGATGCATGCTTTCCTCACGATAGCAGCGGATCGCTTGGCCGCCCCCTGCCATTTTACGGGGGCGCCTGCGCCTACAAAAACACATGCGCTTGCGACTATCGTATGAATGATATGTCAACGCAAGCCACCATAATGAATCGGCGGCGACCTTCCGCGCCCCGCTCCAGGCCGCACACACGATGAAAGCACGTCCGATCCCATGAACCAGGTCCCACACACTGCCCTGTCAGTACGGCCCCTGCGTGATCCACACCCACATCAGGCGTCATCTTGCGCAAGCGCCGCCAGCAGCAAGGCCGATGCGGCCTTGCTGCTGGCGGCCATGGTCACGCCGGTCACCGCCAGCCTGGAACAGGCATCCTGCGAACTGGCCTCCATCTGCGAAGACGACGCGGCGCCGGCGAGCGCCGCGCTCTACCTTTCGAGTACCGGGTTCGCGGCGGGCATGCCCTTGCCGGAACTGGCGCGTCGGCTGGCCCAGACCCGGTGCCGGCCCGCAGGCGCTGAGGACCGTGCGGAGCTGGCCGGGCGCGCCGGGCTGCTGGACATCCTGCTGGTCGGCGATAAAGCGGTGGCATCTTGCGCACCCAGCGGCGCGGTGCTGGAACATCGCTTCGGACACTGGCTCACCGTCCTGCAAAAAGCCTGGTATGCGGGTGCGCAAGCCCTGGCCTTGAACGCCATCGACCGCGCCAGCGCCCTTGCCTGCGCTCAGCAGTGTCCCGCAGAGCGCATGCTTTTCCACCTGTTTGCTGCGCTGGCCATGTCGCGCTGCATGGACGGGCACGCCCGCTGCGGACCGGACATCCATTGCGCAGAGCTACGCCAGATGGCCCGGCTGCACCCAGCCAGCGCCGCCAGCTTTTCCCTGCTGGCCGATGCAGCGCACGCCGGCCACAACGGCGACGCCCTGGCCGCCTTGCGCGGCTATGAGGCGGCGGCCGACGCGGCGACCGGCCAGGGACGGCACTGGATGGCTGCCCTGGCCTGGGAAGAAGCGGCTGACCTGGCCCAGGCTTGCGGCCTGGGCTCGGTCACCGGCCACTACCGGCAGGCCGCGCTCTCCAGCTACGATCGCTGGGGCGCCCACGGCCGGCTCGCCAGCCTGCGGTCACGGTGGGGCCTTGTCGAGTCCGGCCACGCGGGCAAAATGCCTGGCGTGCCGGCGGAAGCGCACGCGCTTCAAGCAGCCGGCCTCGGCGAACTCGGGTTATCGATCGCACATGAGGTCAACCAACCGCTGGCGGCGATTTCGCTGCACGCCGCGGCGGCCAGGAAATGGCTGCGCAAGGCTGAGCCAGACATTGAACGCGCCCTCTCATCCATCGCCCTGATCAGCGACGCCGGGCGACACGCCAGCGAGATCGTGCGCAGCATGCAGAGGCTCGCGGCGCATCGGAATAACGATATGGGGCAGGTGAAGGTCGACCAGACCGCGCGCGACGTCCTCCAGCTCCTGCAGCGCCGCATGCGCAAGGAAGGAATCGACGTGAATGCCGCCCTTGGCCTGGGCGAGACGACGATCCACGCCAATGCCACTCAGCTGCAGCAGGTCATGACCAACCTGCTCGTGAATGCGATCGAGGCGTTGACCGGTTCCAGCGCACCGGCCGGACCGAAACAAATCAGCATCGCCACGCGCCCGCATGGCGGCCACGAGGTGGAAGTGCGCATCAGCGACAACGGCCCCGGCGTCCCCCTGCACCACCGCGAGCGTGTCTTCGGCAGCCTGTTCAGCACCAAGCCCGGCAGTACCGGCCTGGGACTGGCGATCTGCCTGGCCATCGTGCGCGCACACGGGGGGCGGATCGCCTACGAGCCGGGCCAGCCGCGGGGCGCCTGTTTCCGCTTTATCGTTCCCGTGCATCCGGGCCGGCTTGACCTGGGCTGAAAGCCGCGCCAGACTGCTACCCGTTGCACAGCTTGCCGACATCGACATGGACACATGAACCATCCCGACCAGCCGATCCGCGTGATGATCGCCGACGACCATCCCATGATGCGAGAGGGGATTGCCGCAACCCTGCTCGCCCAGGGCGGGATGGACATCGTCGGCCTGGCCTGCAATGGCGAGGAAGCCATCGCACAGTTTGCTCGCCACCGGCCGGACGTAACGCTGATGGACCTCCAGATGCCGGTCAAGGATGGGCTCGAGGCGATTGTGGCGATCCGCGCCATGCTTCCCGATGCCCGCATCATCGTGCTGACGACCTTCAGCGGTGACGCACGCGTGATCGCCGCACTGAAGGCGGGCGCCACCGGCTACCTGTTAAAGGACGTGTCCGCAGCCGAACTTGCACATACCGTGCGCCACGTCTACCAGGGCGCGAGCGTGATCGCCAAGGTGGCCCAGGAAGAGGTCGATGGCCACTTCCCTGCCGACAAGCTGTCTGCGCGCGAACTCGAGGTGCTGCGCCTTGCTGCCAACGGCAATTCCAACCGCATGATCGGCGAAATTCTCACCATCAGCGAACCCACCGTCAAGAGCCACATGAGCACCGTGCTCGTCAAGCTGGGCGCGAGCGACCGCACCCACGCGGTGACCCTGGCCATCAAGCGCGGCTACATCACCCTGTAGCGCCCATGCGCCTTGCGCGCAGCGCGACCCCGTCATTCGGCAGGGTCGCGCTGCGCGGCGCAGCCGTAGGATAGACGTTACGGACCAGGCAGCCATGGTCCGCCGCTATTCATCACCACGGCATCGATCGACCATGAAAACACGACTTCTCCCGGCAGGCATACTCGCCATGCTTCCCTTTTGCCTTGGCTCGGCCGCCCGGGCCCAGTCCGACACGACCCAGCTCTACGGGCGTCTCAATCTCGGCCTGGAGTCGGCGCATGCCAGCGGCGATGCCGGCCGCTTACCCCCTGCCGCATCGCGCCTGACGCGGCTGGCGAACTACCGCTCGGTGATCGGACTGCGCGGTGACGCCCCGCTAGGCAGATCCCTGCATCTGATCTGGCAGGTCGAGGGCTCGGTTGCACCCGACAACGGTACCGGCGCGCTCGCCTCGCGCAACACCCGGGTCGGCCTCGAAGGCCGCTGGGGTACCCTGTTCGCCGGCAACTGGACCACGCCCTACAATGCCTCGACGACCGATCTCGATCCCTTCTACGTGACGACGGCGGGCTACATGAGCATCATGGGCAACGGCGCTGCGCCCAGCAGCGACAACCTTTCCGATACCAGCTCCTTCGATCGGCGCCAGCAGAACAGCCTGCATTACTGGACGCCGTCCTGGCGGGGCCTGTCGCTAGGCCTGGCCCACGGCTTCAGCGAGGAGCGGCCCGCCGGCGGCGCCCGCCCGGCGCTGGACTCGGCAGCCCTGCTGCTGGAGCGCGGGCCGCTGTTCCTGGCACTGGCGCATGAACGCCATCGCGACTACCACGGGCCGGGCCGCGACGACCGTGGCACCAGGCTGGCGCTGGCCTACCGCTTCGGCCCAACGCGCCTGGCGCTGGCCGGCGAGCGCCTGGATTACCGGACCG
>Ga0265798_10007199_pt1 | contig 14450 bp, 10 predicted proteins | sample P3T30metagenome_FD_192430 | JGI IMG/M metagenome (GOLD analysis project Ga0265798, IMG submission 192430) | Plant litter microbial communities from East Loma Ridge, Irvine, California - P3 T30 | ecosystem: Environmental > Terrestrial > Plant litter > Unclassified | place: USA: California...
TTGCAAGCGGGGTTCTTGAGGAGGTGGTAGAGGATTGCCCGCGTGCTGATGGCTGTCGTGTCGCTGCCGGCGAAAATGTTAGAAGTCGCCATGGAGGTCAGGGCTTCCGAGTTGAAAGCTTCGGGTTGAGCTGTGTGGGTCGCGAGCAGGTTCGAGAGGATGTCCTTGCGGTCTGAACCGCGGGACTGGCGGGCTGTGATTTCGTTCGAGGCGGTGGTGCGCAGACTGCCGTGGCGGGCGGCGATTCCTAGGTGCGAGCCTATGTAAGGGACGAGAGCATCGTGCAGCCAGTAGAGCCAGGGGACTTGGCCGATCCAGGCTGCGGACCTGAGAGCGGTTTCGATTGCGGTGAAGGAACCGTCGTCGGAGCCGGCTTCCATGAAACCGAAGGATTTGCTGAAGGTGACCTCGCCGATGATGTCGAAGGCGAAGAGTTGGGTCCACTTACCCATGTCGATGGATTGGTCTTTGAAAGTGGACATTTTGGAGAGGAAGGTTTCGATGGCGGCGTTGACGTGCGGTTCGAGGTCTTTGAGGGCTTCCATGGAGTAGGCTCTGCTAACGAGGCGGCGTTGCTGGGCATGGATCTTTTCGTTTCGTTCGGCGAAGAGGTCGAACTTACGGTGGCCTTGCCAGACGGAATACCAGTCTGATTTGCGGAAGGGGGTTCCGGCGCCGTAAATTGTTTTAATGGCTGCTAGGTCTGCTACTGAGAGTTCATTGGGGCCGGTACGGACGAGAGGGCCGTGTTTCTTGTGCAGGGCGATCATGGTGGTGTTCATGTCGCCGTCCCAGGAGTGTTTGGTCATCCATAGTCGGGTTAGACTGGCAAGGAAAGGGCCCGGGATGGAAGCGAGAGGGTGAAAGAAGCGTTGGTACACGACCCAGGTTAGAGGAGCGATTGCGAGGAGGATAATGGTAGGCCAAGGTATGGCGAGTAGTGCGGGCATTGTAGAGGAAGACATGGTTGTCTATTAGCAAGTCCAATGGACCAATAGCGCTCCAAGGCTGACGTGGTCCTTGAGGCGAGCAGCTACCGTGATCTCTCTCCGAGTTGGTGTCGAATGAACGGTAGTGTTTGCGGCAGAGATGGGCGTGGGGAAAGTCGGCAGCAGTGGGCGTTCTGTGTAGACGAACAGACTAGAACAGACTGTGGATTACTCCAATCTTGGTGTTTTGTAGTCGTTGTGGAGATATCGCGGAAGCTGTGGGCGGATGTGGTGGAGGAGACCTCGGTGAGGTGTAATTTACCTCGTTACCTTTTGGTGGAAGTCTATTGGTTGTTTGTCATTATTATTGCTGACGTTGTTTGTTATACTGGTACTCTTTTCTTCTGTACTCCTGTTGTTATTTCTCCATGGGGCTCCATCTTTGGCAGGATTGACCGACTGATGCACATACTGTATAGACCGAGCACCAACGTGTCTGTTCTTATTCACGATGCTCACAAGACTTCCATATTGGACAAGACACTCATTGACCAATCACTGGCGAGCACAGGCGACCAGTGGTAATAAAGCTGCTCTCCCCCACAGTGCAATGATGCACTGCAGTCTTCGGCTTCTGAATCGGCAGGTCCAAAGCGTTCAAAGCCGCTCGGAAGCGCGACATGGCATTTCTTTTGCTAGCAATTCCCCAATACCGATTTCCTTGCCGTGTCACTCTCGAGGGTCATGGCGTATTCGATGAAACCATTTGTCCAGTGTTATAAGTATCGCATCTCTGCTATCGTTCTCTCCTGAACCTTCCCCTGTCCCATCATTCACACCATCTCCATCATACCATTGGCTCTTGTTTGCGATCCCCCATTCCCCTGCCTTTCGCACTCTCACATCAGCCTTGTATCGCACTCCTCACGAGCGGGCACTCATATACCTACCCTGACCTCCCGCAAGGGTCTCGCAACATAGCATACCGCATTCACAATGTCTTCCCAAGACAAGTATGATATCGTCATTGTTGGCGCCGGTCCTGTAGGCCTGCTGCTCTCGACCTGCCTTGCACGATGGGGCTACAAGATCAAGCACGTCGACATGCGCCCCGAACCCACCCTCACCGGCCGAGCGGATGGCATCCAACCCCGATCACTGGATCTCCTGCGCAACATGGGTCTTAAGCGCGCCATCATGGACAACGAACCCGCCAAAGTCTACGAAGTCGCCTTCTGGGATCCCGCGAACCGAGGAATCGAAAGGACCGGAACCTGGCCTTCGTGCCCTGGTTTCATCGACGCGCGTTACCCCTTCACAACTCTGCTGCACCAGGGTATGATCGAGCGCGTGTTCATTGCGGATCTGGAGAAGAACGGCGTACACATCGATAGGCCTTGGAGGATTGCAGGGTTCAAGAACGATGGCGCAGATAGCGAATACCCGGTCTCGGTCGATCTGGCGCATGTTGATGGCCACGAGAAGCAGTCGGTACGCGCCAAGTACCTGTTCAGTGGCGAGGGCGCAAGAAGTTTTGTGCGCGAACAGCTGGGTGTGAAGATTATCCACAAGGATCCTATTGCGCACGTGTGGGGCGTGATGGACGGTGTTGTGAAGACAAACTTCCCGGACATCAAGGTAAGCTCGAAATCAAAGCTTGTCTTGCGCAACGTAACACTAACCAGTCGAACAGATGAAATGCACGATCCACTCAGATGTTGGATCGATCATGGTTATTCCTCGTGAGAACAACATGGTTCGCCTGTACATTCAAATCGCATCTTCAACCGATGCCGATTGGAATCCCAGGAAGCAGGCCACCCCTGAGGAGGTCCAAGAACACGCAAAGAAGATCCTCAAGCCCTACTACATCGAATGGGAGCGCGTTGAATGGTACTCCGTCTACCCCATCGGCCAAGGTATCGCAGAGCGCTACACCCTGGACGAGCGCGTCTTCATGGGAGGCGACTGCTGCCACACCCACTCCCCCAAAGCCGGTCAAGGCATGAACACTGCCTTCCTCGACGCCCAGAACCTCGCGTGGAAGATTCACCACGTCGAGAGCGGCTTCGCCGACCGCTCGATCCTCAAATCGTACGAGTCGGAGCGCAAGCTCGTGGCTGAGAGCCTCCTCAACTTCGACGCGGCGTATGCAAAGCTCTTCTCCCAACGCCAGCCCAGCGCCGGCGAAGTCGGCAGCGTCAACAAGCACACTTCCGGCGAGCAGCAACCCGCCGAGGAGAACGAATTCATCAAGACCTTCAAAGCCTCGTGCGAGTTCACCTCCGGCTACGGCGTCGCCTACGGCCCAAACAACCTCAACTGGTCCGACTCCCACTCAGCCCAAAACCCCCTCTTCCTCTCCGAGCCCGCCGGCACCACCAAACTCCGCACCGGCCGCATCCTCATCCCCGCCACCGTCACCAGAGTCTCAGACGCCAACCCCGTGCACCTCGAGCAAGAGATCCCCCTCAACGGCTCCTACCGCATCTACATCTTCGGCGGCAAGCCCTCGCGCACCCGCCAAGCAATCTCCGACTTCGCGGCCAACGCCCTCAAAAAGAACTCGTTCTTCTCCTCCTACCAGCGCTCCGACATCGCGTCCGTCAACCACCTGGAGAAGCACAACCCGCACTCGGACTTCTTCACCTTTGCCACCATCTTCAACGCCAACAGGCCCGACATCGAGATCGGCGAGCTGCTGCCGGAGCTGCTGGCGCGCTACTACGATCACGTCTACGCCGACAATGTCTTTGACGTCCGCGTGCCGAAGGCGCAGGCTGCGGCTCACGTCAAGATGGGGCTGAGCGAGGAGGATGGCGGTGTGGTCGTTGTCAGGCCCGATGGGTATGTTGGGTGTGTGGTTAAGCTTGTCGAGGGCAGTGGGACTGTTGACGCGCTGAACCAGTACTTTGCGGCTTTCTGCGCGAAGCAGATTGGTGGGGTTGAGAGTGCGAGGCTGTAAAGGCTTAATTGGCTCGTTTGCGGTCGTTTGATTCGGTCTTGTTTTGGCTTGTGGGTTTTTCTTTGCAAGGTTCCAATGGGATAGCGCGGCGTTTTGGATGGAGGGGAGGGAGAGGTCATGCAGATAGGTCCAACTCCCTGGAACCTTTTTATCTATTCATCTTTCAGAGGGAGATAAAATGGCGGGCATGATGTATGTATGTATGCATGGATACGAAATCTAACAATTTGCAATCTGTTTTACTTTTGTAAAAATCTCGAAGTTATATGCCATGTGCTGCTTCACGGGTATCACTTTTGAGAAAACCAGAAACACAACGATACAAAAACCTCTTCACAGTTTCCTGTGGAGCCCAACCCAGCCGGCCGACTCTTCGCAAAGAATGTCCACGGCTCCTTAAAAACAAGACCTCCAGGTCACTGAGTGCCGCCAACCCTCTGCCACGATCTCCCACGACCCCTTCCCCCAACCGCAGACTTCTAGTCCGGCGAGTACAGGGCGTGGACACTCGAGCTCCTCCGCATCCTCTTCGTCTCCGCCTCGCGCCTCAACGCAACCTGATCCCCATCCACCTTCTTCCTCAACATCAGCGCCGTGCGAACCAACTCATCAACCCTGCCCGCCTCGTCCGGCACCCGCCAGTCAAGAGCATTATACTCAGCGCTCGACTCCAAAGCCAAAATCTCGTCCGACCGCAGCTTGATCATCGCCAACACAACATTGAACAAAAAAGTCTGCTGCCGCGGCAAGCACAGCCAGATGTCCCAAACGCGCTGCAGAGCGGTTTTCGGCAGCCGGTTGGCCAGAGCGGCTAGGTGCCAGCCGGGCTGGAAAGTCGCGGACGCGTCGATGTCGAGCTCGGTGAGTTTGTCGTCGATCTTGGGCATGAGGTCGCGCACGTAGCCGCGCAGCACAATGTTGTCGGCGATGGCGCCGTGCATGGGTTCGGCGCGGGAGAAGTAGTTTGGCGGGAAGAAGTGGTCGACCATGTTGCACAGGACCCAGAAGGCGTCGTCTTCGGCGGGGATGGCGAGCAGCAGGTGGCCGGCGATCATGTTCAGGCCCTGCGTGTAGCCCAGGCCCTTGTATTTTGCGATGAAGGCTATTAGCAGGCGTTTGAGCTTGTCGTGGCCGCGGTCGACGTAGTAGTCGAATTGCTCGGTCAGGGTGCGCGGCACGTCTTTCAGGATGGCGTCGATTTCGAGGGGGTCTTCGCTTTCGCCTTCGGTGAGGTAGTGCCGGTATTCGTCCGGGCTCATGATGGCGTAGGTGTTGGACAGTTCCATCCAGATGGGATGGCGCAGGCGGTTAGGGATGCCACCGATGACGAGTCTGTTGAGGGTTTCCATTTTGGCGCGGCCGGCGCTGCCTTCGCGGCCGAATCGTGCGGCGCCGAGAAGAGTGCCTTGGGCTTCTTGTTCGCCGCCCTGTTGGCGGGCGTTGTTGAGACGGACGATGAATCGATTCCATTCGGCTTCTTGCGGGTCTTGGGAGTCGTCTGTCAGAGTTGGCGGTAGGTCGTCTGGGTCGTGTTGCGCTTGCATCTCTACTGGCTCGCGGGTAGGTTTTGACTCGCGACGTTTGACAGTGCCTCCGCTGAAGAGTGTTGTTGTCCAGCTGACGCTATCTTGACTTTGAGCGTCTAAAGAGCGTGAATCGATTGATTTTGTTCTTTCAGTAGGTTTGGAGTCGTTGGGCTTCGGAGCACTAAAGGATGGCTGTTAGCAGGCAGTACGGTGATGAGCAAAGAGACTGTGACATACATCGATGCAGATCTAGAAGATGATGGCGTGCTGGTATCAAAATATTAGCATCTGGATCAAGTGGTTCCGCATTATGTACATACATTGAACGTTGACCAGGGTCACGCCTTTTAGGCACGCCACCAAATAGCCTGGTAATGCCTCTGACCGTACCCCCCATAGTCATTGCCTTGGGTGGAACATCAAGTGTCTGTACAACATAATCAGAGATCTTGCCATCATTACAACGAGGTGATATTATCGAACACATACGCTGCTTTCAGACTGCGTGCCTCGAGACGGAGCCAGATCCTCAGACGCAGCCGAAAGAGACAAACGGCGCCTTTCCGATTGCTTGACACGACTCGCAGCGTCGTTGACGCGATCTTTGGGGACTTTGTATTCCTCACACAGTCGTTGCAGAGCTGTTATATGCGCGTCTCTCTCCGCAAGAGTCTCAGACAGCCGCTTCACGAGGTTGATGGCTCCATGGTGATCTAGAACGCCCTGCAGAACAGCGTTATCCGCAGCCGAAAGCGCTCGAGGGTCGTCGGCGTTCACTGCAGGACGTTCATCGAACATGGTTGGCTCAGAAGTGTCCAGCAGGCCATATAAATGTTCGGCCGTGGGAGGCGTATATGCTGTCGTCGGCGAACCAGGGGCGGGGTCCGGGAAAGAAGTCAAAGAATCAGTGTCGTCCTGCGACACCAGCAGGTGCCGTCGACTCGACACTCTGCTGAGTTGCTGTTCCATGATGTGTTGGCGGGATGGCGACGGGCGCCGTGTATGTATGTACAGGAGTGTTATTGTTTTGCCTGTTTCGGTCTTCTGATGATGCTGCTGCTGCTGCGAACGCCACCGCACTGACTCCCGCGTGCGCTTTGCGGGACAGCAGCAACAACGTGGTGGACGCAGACGATTGACGAAACATTTACAATAGACATCCAATGCTGAGATCAGGATTACGAGCTGCAATGTCAACCAAGCTGAGGGCTGCCATCATCGTCGTCTCCGATACTGCGAGCAAAGATGCGTTGACCGACAAGTGCATTCCGGCGCTGCGTGAGGTCTTTCAACAGGATGGCGGAGACCGTTGGGAGACGGCTCAAACCAAGATAATTGCAGACGATGTTTCCGCTATCCAGAATGCGATTACTGGCTTCACAGATGGAGCTGACAGTGCCAATCTGGTTGTTACGAGTGGTGGTACTGGATTCGCACAGAAGGACGTTACGCCTGAGGTAAGCTCACGAAGGCCGGTGATAATGCAGTTGCATTCACACTTGCTACATTGTATATATACATATTTGCTAGGCGTTGACATGTAATAGGCTGTGGCTCCCCTCATCCACAAACATGCGCCTGGACTCGTTCACGGTATGCTCGCAGCCTCACTCGCAGTGACTCCGTTCGCCGTCATGTCTCGTCCCGTAGCTGGTGTTCGAAACAGCTCACTCATCTTGACCCTGCCCGGCTCACCAAAAGGTGCAAAGGAGAACCTGCAATCAGTCATCAAGCTACTGCCCCATGCGTGCCAGCAAGCCGCCGGTATGGACTCGCGGACACTCCATGTCGGTGGCACTGAGAAGCTTGAGAAGGATGCCGGCGTCAAAGCACAACCTACTACTCCGTCGGCTGCAGGACATCAACACCACCATCATCACGATCATAGCCACTCTCACGGTCATGGTCACGGACCTGGTGGACATGCTATGCCCAGAGCACATACATCGCCTGAAGACCGTCCAATGTCAAACGATCCCAGTGCCGGACCTACCAGGCGTTACCGCGAATCACCGTACCCCATGCTGTCCGTAGAAGATGCCTTGGAGCAAATTGCTGAACACACGCCGGAGCCTTTAATCACAACTGCCCCCGTGGACGAGAGTTTGGTAGGCTCAGTTTTGGCAGAAGATGTCACGGCCAGAGAGTCGGTGCCCGCCTTCCGCGCAAGCATCGTTGACGGCTACGCCATCATAGCCTCGAAGCACATGATGGTGCCGAGCACAAAGGGAATTTTCCCTGTTGTCAGCGTTTCGCACGCAGAAGCCGGAGACGACGAAGCGACTGAGCTCAACATCGGCGAGGTCGCCCGGATCACCACAGGCGCGCCGCTGCCTCCAGGCGCTACGTCTGTGGTCATGGTGGAAGACACCGTGCTCAAATCCCAGACCGACGACGGCAAAGAAGAAAATGAAATCGAAATCCTGACTGCCGACATCGAACCCGGCGAGAATGTCCGCGAAGTCGGCTCTGACGTACAAGCTGGCGAGGTCGTGATGAAGCGGGGCGAAGGCATCACCGTGGTCGGAGGCGAATTTGGTCTTCTGGCTTCTGTCGGCACGCAAGAAGTCAAAGTCTACAAGAAGCCCGTAGTCGGTGTCCTCAGCACTGGCGACGAGATCATCCCTCACGACCGTGCTGGCGAGCTCAGGCACGGCGAGGTTCGCGACACCAACCGGCCAACACTGCTCACCGCTATCAGAGGCTCCGGCTTCGAAGCGGTCGACCTGGGAATTGCGTCCGATAAGCCCGGTGCCTTGGAAGAGACTCTGCGAGACGCCATGAGGCGCGTCGACGTGATTGTGACCTCTGGTGGCGTCTCTATGGGCGAGCTGGACTTGCTCAAGCCCACTATCGAGCGACAGCTGGGTGGCACAATCCACTTTGGTCGTGTGAGCATGAAGCCTGGCAAGCCCACCACATTTGCCACGGTGCCTTTCAAGTCTAACGTTGGTGAGCGGGAGAAGAAGGTCATCTTTTCGCTGCCAGGCAATCCGGCGTCGGCGGTGGTCACGTACCATCTGTTTGTGCTGCCTTCGTTGCACAAGATGAGTGGCATCAGCCCTGTCGGCCTGCCGAAGGTGAAGGTGGTGTTGGAACAGGATGTGAGATGCGACACAAAGAGGTCCGAGTATCACCGTGTGTTGGTTTCTGTAAAGGCAGACGGAAGACTTGCCGCAACAAGCACCGGTGGACAACGCAGCTCGAGAATTGGCAGCTTCAAGGGCGCGAATGGCCTGCTCTGCTTGCCTACCACCCAGCCAACGGTCAAGAAAGGGGAGGCCTGTGATGCGCTGATCATGAGCAAAATACTGAGCGATCTGTGAACAATTGTCAATTGCCTGTACTATGCACATCGGTACACGAGTTGGACTGTCTGAAGTAATTCGCAATCTACTACATACACATATCTATACATAACAACTTGAACCTGCGCTGCCATCTTTCCTGTCCAGAACGCCCGGGAATGCTATGTTTGTTGGGGTATCGGTGATTATAGATGGCTGTGCCACCCCACCACTGGTATATCTGTCTGCTTTCGAGGAGAAGCACTCATTTGAAGTCGTTGGCGCCACCACTCAGCAGCAGTCCGATGATCAGTCCGAACAGACCAAGGACAGATGAGAAAATCTCGATAACCAGAATCTTGACGAAACTGTAAATGCGTTAGATACGTGTCATGGCTACAGTTGCCACCCATGTCCAGAAACTTACAGCGAAGGGTCTGCAGCATCGGCCAGCGCAGCGCTAGAGCCGTTGATACCGACACTGACACCGCAGATCAAGTTGCACATGCCCACAAGCGTACCGCTCCAGAAAAGGGCGTATCCAGTGTAGAAGTTGCTTCCAGAGTATGCAGCGTCGCCGCTAACCTGTCCGAGTTTGGCAGAAAACACGATGCTCATGATGACACCGTAGATGGCGACGACCTCGCAGAAAATGATCGAGATCAAGTTCTTGGTGCGGATTCGTGGCGCCTTGACACCACCACCGAGGATCGAAGTTCCGGTAATGAAGATTCCCCTGTGTTCCTTGTCTCAGCATTTGTTCCCACATGTTCGCGCTTCATTTCTTTCTTTCAAGTCGGTGATTCGTACCATGCGGCTCCAACAACAGACAAGCCGATACAGAGACCGATGCCTGCGGAGGCCCAGGCGTAGGGCGAAATGGACTCGATGAACGCGCCAACCTATCGTCACAGTGTCAGGTCCAATCCTACTAGTCCTCATGGTGGTAGTCGTACGTTGAATGCCTCGCCTTCGCCATTGAACAGCATGTCTGCGACCCTAGTTAGCCCTCGATCCTTGCCATCCTAGCTCTTGATTTCCCAAACGTACAAAGTCCAATGACCGTAAGCGCGGTGCCGGCACCGTAAGTGCCATAAGTAAGCCCGCCCATGACTGGCGCGTGTGTAGAAAGATGAAAGGGTTGAAGTGAGGCAAGTGTAATGGAGCTGCCTTGGTTGATGATGTCCACTCGCGATCAGCAGCTTGCCGACTGCGAGACGGTGCGGGATGCTTCCCGCGTTCGTGCCTGAGGGTCGCCGGACTCAGCGGTAGTATATATACCGACGGTGAGGTTGCCGCCTTTCACCCTTGCAACACATGCCACGACCTCCTGGTACGATCTTTACCATATACAATAGCCAGCCGATTACCAGGAGGTACACTCAAAGCGCAATAGCGACTTTTGCAAACCGCAGTCAACATGGCGACCGCAACGAACTCCACCTTCTATGAACTCTACCGTAGCTCCTCGTATGTACGCCTCGCTTCATAATGCGCTCTATGATGATATTGACCAGCGTACGTAGCATCGGTCTGGCTCTCGCCGACACCCTTGACGACCTCATCTCCTCCCGCCGTATTGAGCCGCAGCTTGCGATGCGCATCCTCCAGAACTTCGACCAGAGCATATCAACGGTGCTTGGAGAGAAAGTGAAGGCCAGGATGACATTCAAGGTATGGAGTTTGTGAGGGGACAACCACGTTGGCGAGCCGTGCTGATCGCGACTTGACAGGGACACCTCGACACTTACCGCTTCTGCGATGAAGTCTGGACGTTCATTATCAAGGATGTCAAGTTCAAGCTTGACAACACCAACACCGTTGAGGCAGAGAGGGTTAAGATCGTTGCCTGCCAGAGCAAGGAAAAGACTCAGTGAAGGGTTGCTAGTGGTGGAGACACGCAACTTGATGTCCTTGTTCTTTATGTGGACACGGTCTTGGATGTTGTACCTTGCGGATATCTCAGCAAGCAGGCCGGACGAGTTACTACAGCGACCTCGAGGTCCATGATGCAAAGGTCCGCGAGATTGAGCTCAGGTTCAGCGAGGAGACCGATGAGGTCAATGAGAGAACGCTGGAAGCTTCAGATCATAAGGACTACCAACGTGGTTCTGGAGAGCACGAGCTGAGCTACTGCTCGACGCAGCAAAGATGGTTTAGGGGCTTCGGTGAAAGGAAGGAAGACAAGAACTTAATGATACCCATGCAGATATGCTTTTTGAGATGAGACACGACAGTGATACTCGTCGTTCTTGACCATGCTTTTGTCTAGCCTGATATCACTGCGCACATAGACCGTACCCTTTCGTTTGAATATTGATCTCAGAGGCCAGGCTATACTAGCTCTGAAAACATCTATACCTATAGACGTGTCGAACAAATGCCGTAGTCGTATGTACATGTAGTGCCAAGCAACCTGGCTTGACCACGCCCCCAGACCAATGCGACCTCGTTGTTCACGCCCATGACCTGACCAGAACCTACACCATTAATAGGACCATCCGAACATCAAGATGCCGACTCCGCAAACGCAATGGCTCTTCTACGCCATCGCCTCGGGCGCCTGCGCCTCCCTCAACGGCGTATTTGCGAAGCTAACTACAACTCATCTCACAACATCCTGGGCGACCGGGCTCTCGCATTTCTTCGGCATGAAAGAAGAAAGCATCGTCATTGAAGTCATTGTACGAGGTGTAAGTATACGAAATAATCGACAGCGAACCAAAACTGCATTACCCTCTATTCATTCGCAATGAACTAACGTCAGTAATTGGCAGTTCTTCTTCGGAATGAATCTCCTCTTCAATGCCATCATGTGGGGACTCTTCACACGCGCCCTCACGCTGGCTAGTAGCACGGTTCGCGTCAGTGTGATTAACACTAGTGCAAACTTCATGCTCACGGCTATGCTGGGGTGGTTTATCTTCAGGGAGTCGTTGCCTGGTGAGCAACTACATCATGCTACTGGATCAAGACGGCATTCACTTACCCCTTCTAGGTCTATGGTGGCTCGGAGCAAGCCTCCTAGTCGCAGGCTCCGTTATCATCGGAAGACGCGAAGAAGGCAAGGAGAGTGGCGATGCGGGCACTGCTGGCGCCGAGCCTGCAATTGTCGCTGGTGGGCAGACTTACAGCGACGAACCCGATGCGCCGCTTGGAAGCCGCTCAAGTCAAGCACTGGGAGGTGATCTTGAGCTTGTGGGGAGTGAGAGGAGAAGAAGTAGAAGTGCGGATAGGGTTGCGCGCGAATTGGCCGAATAGAGAGCTAGATACGATATCGCGCGAATCCTTCGCGGCCTTGTCACGCACGCTCAGTGCCTGTTCTTCTTGGTGCTGTGTCCACACATCGCATTGGAAATATCTCCTGATCAGCTGGGACCGAACAAAACAGAAACGGGGAAAGAAAGTGGGAAAAGAAGAATCTCTGTCCATGTCAACAAGTGTCCAGAATGAAGATTTCGATGCAACACGACTCACCAGGTTGTGCTGATTGTCAATTGAGACGATGACCCTCCCAGCACTCGAACTTCGGCGGCACAGGTCGGCCTGTTATGCGGCACCTTGCGCGGCGGATCTTGTGCTTCAGGCGGTTGTATTTGTTGCCATCGTCGATATTCCGCAGCCTCCATCGTCTCCGGACATACTTGGCCAAGGCGATGACCACGAAGCACATGATGGAGGGAATCACAACCATTGTTATGGGCTCGATCATGAGGGGCGATATGGTCGCTTGTGGCTTCTGAGACTATGAGTTGGCGCTGGTGGGTGGTATTGCGATATTGTTATGCTGACTTGAGAGGATGATGTTATGTGCTGGTGCTTTGGGCGGTTTGCTAGGTTGCAGAAAAGGCGGTTATGCTTCGAGACTATGCGCTGGTGGGTGGCATTGCAATGGTGTTCTGCTGACTGAAGTGTGGTGCTTTAGTCGATAGCTGATGGTTCGTGATGTTTAGACACAGCAGTTCTCAACGCAAGGAAAAAGACACCAAGCTCCAAAATTTACAGTTTAAGATTGCAGGAGCATTGTGAGGCGGAGAGAGAAAGGGCTGCCGCACAAAGTAGTCTTAGAAAGAGCAATAGCAAATGGTGGTTGAGAGGAAGGAATACATCGTGAAATGTTCTGACATGACACATGGACAGCTTCCAGCATGCTGAGATACGTCTAGCCACACTCGAACCGACGAGAATAAGATGATAGAGAGCTTGGATGAGGTGTGTTGTTCGTGCAAACAAGTCGCAAGTCTTGGGGCGTGAGACATCATTCCCGATTCCCACATGTTCGTGCATTTTGCGATGTTGGTAGTTGTAAGTTAGTCGGACAGGAATCATGGTAGTCAAATACCGCGTGGTGTGCTCTTTGATAGTCCGGTGAGCTGTAACATGCCGTGTGTTCACTTCACACACAAGTGCCTGGAAATGTTGTCCGGGTTGTGATTGTTGCATAATTAGAAATGTATCAAGCCAAAGCTATCAGCACCATACCGGTGCGCCGAATGTACAGCGTCTTCGCTTCCGCAGCAATCCGTCAGCGCCGTTTATATGATCCGCAGGTACCGCCCAAGGACCAGCCCTCGAGTTTCCGGCGATAAAATCGATGTCTCACGTCTATGAGCTCTGAACCTTGTGATCTCCCTGAACAGCCTGTGCATATGATGGCGGGACATCGGTACTGGGGCGCGAGGACTCGGCTGGCGTAGGCGCGGAGGGTCCAACAAAGCCGTTCTGCTGGCCAGGGAATTGCGCGTTGGGTGCGTTGCTGTTGACGGTGCCGTATCCTTGTTGGTGAGTGCGCTGACCAGCAGGCGCATACTGTGGCTGGCCTTGGACGTAGTAATAGGTCACATTGCCATTTCCTTGCTCTTGATCTTCGACGTGCTCGTAGGTGGGGTCTGGTGATGATACGATGATGTACCAGGCGTGGAAGAGGCCGGGGAGGAATCCAAGCACTGTAGAATTGGGGTTAGATCGTGAAGCGATGCCTTTTATAGTAATTTCTGGCTTACTGCAAAGTGCGATGTTTATGAGACTGTCTGCTGAGCAGATACCTCTCTTCACCCAGACCGCAAGTGGCGGGAAGAGGATGGCGACGAGGCCGAGGAAGATGTCGCTGCCGCACATGTTGTTCTCTGAGTAATGTCGATAGCTGGGTGTCTGTCGTTCAGAGCAAGTAGTGGGAGGCGCACAAGAAGGTCTTTGAAGATCTTTGAAGGTCATAAGATGGGTGCCTTGAGCTGCGGCTGTGGCGGTGCAATGACAATGACGAACCTTGCGGGGGTGGAGCAAAGTGTAAAACGCTTGGATGACACCACGTGAAGATTCACTTCACTTCACGTCGCGAGCGTCGTTGGAATTACACCGTGCATCCCTCAGCTGAAAGATGTCCACTTGAATGCAGCCTCTGGCCGGTGCTAATCAGTGGGCACCTAGGAACATTTAATACTAAGGCATGTGCGCTGATAGATTGCTCAATGCAAGTCTGTCATGGACATAATTGAGGGTTAGGGTTGGGGTTGGGCGCCTCGTTTTGATTAGCTACCAACATCGTCCCAATTGCTATACGGTTGTATCAGTAATTGACGATAAAGAGAATCTCTCGTTGGATCGACCTTTGGCACGCACTAGTACCGTCAGCTTCAGCATGCCGTAAACTTGCAAGAGCCCGTGAGACAGATTGTCTAAATCCTACTTACCCTGACATGTGTGGAGATGTACTGATGATGAACTGTTTGAACTCCAGGATAGA
>Ga0265798_10007201_pt1 | contig 14450 bp, 11 predicted proteins | sample P3T30metagenome_FD_192430 | JGI IMG/M metagenome (GOLD analysis project Ga0265798, IMG submission 192430) | Plant litter microbial communities from East Loma Ridge, Irvine, California - P3 T30 | ecosystem: Environmental > Terrestrial > Plant litter > Unclassified | place: USA: California...
CTCCAAGCCCACGGCTACGATGTATTCGTGGTCGATACCGTGGCGCCCGCCAAAGGCATCCCCAACATTATCGCAGACCTCTCCGACTTTGGCCAGACACTCGACGCGTTCTCATCGGTAGGCTTCGACATCCACGCCGGCGTGGGCAATAATGCCTTCGACGCCATTGTGCACCTGGCGGCCTTTCCCACCCCGCGCCAATACCCCGATGCCCACTTGTTCCAGAACAATATGATGGGTACCTACAACGTGTTTGAGGTCGCCCGCCGCCTAGGCATCCACAACGTCATTTGGGCCAGCAGCGAAACCACTCTAGGTGAGCCTTTCGAGAACGACGCTCCCTACGCCCCGGTCGATGAAGACTACCCGCTGCGCGCCAAAAGCGCCTACGCCCTGGCCAAGGTGCTGATGGAAGACATGGCCCGCCAGTTCTGCTACCAGACGCCGGATATGAAGCTCATCGGCCTGCGCTTCTCGAACGTGATGGAACCGCAGGACTACGAGAAATTTGCCAGCTACCAAGCTGACCCCGAAGAGCGCAAGTGGAACATGTGGGCTTACATCGACGCCCGCGATGGTGCCCAGGCCATCCGCAAAGCCATTGAGTGGGAAGCTACCGGCATGCACCCTTTCATCATCGCCAACGCCGACACCGTGATGGAAAAATCATCAGCCGAACTAATGAAGGAAGCCTTGCCCGGCGTAGAGGTGCGCAAGGACCTAGGCGAGCACGAAACGCTGCTCTCGATAGAAAAGGCACGCCGCGTGCTCGGCTACGAGCCCACCCACACTTGGCGCGATAAAGCAAACTGGAAGTAACCGCCCGAAAGCCATAAAAAAGCCCAGATTTGGGGTACCGCTATCAACTAGCAGCACCCCAAATCAGGGCTTTTTTGCGGATTAAAAACTGCTAGTCAGCAGCTACTAAGCCGTGATAGTTACGCTATCCAGGCCTTTTTGCACGGCAGTGTCCTGCACGCCGGGGATGGCGAGGCCTTCAGCGCGTACCACGGTCACGTCGGTCATGCCCAGGAAGCCGAGCACAGCTTTCAGGTAAGGGGCTACGAAGTCGTAGCCAGCCGATGGGCCCTCCGAGTAGATGCCGCCGCTCGACATAGCCACGTACACTTTCTTGCCGGTAACGAGACCTTGGGGAGCCCCATCAACGTACTTGAACGTGATGCCAGCGCGGGCGATATGGTCAACCCAGGCCTTCAGGGTCGAAGGGATACCGAAGTTGTAGAGCGGCGCACCAATCACGATAACGTCGGCATCCTTAATCTCTTGGATGGCGTCGTCCGAATGCTTGGCAGCAGCAGCTTGCTCGGGCGTGCGGCTTTCGGCCGGCGTGAAGAACGATTGCAGCTTAGCTTCCTCTAGGTGCGGGAAGGGGTGCGTAGCTAGGTCGTGCACCACTACGTTGCTGCCGGGGTGGGCAGCTTGCAGCTTCTCAATGATACCGTTGGCGAGTTGGATGCTGCCCGATGCCCCTTTGCGCGGGCTGGAAATGATGTGCAGGATATTCATAAGTATAGCATGGATGGCCAAAGGCCTGTAGAAGTGGTTGACTGCTTGCAGCCACAAATGTACATACATTTTATGTACATACATTGTTCGAGAAGCTAAATTAATTTTTTCTTAGCTCCCACTTATCCCCGCCACGCTTCTGTGCCCGCACTGAAAGTGCCGACGCCGCAAACTTGACCACCCCAACTCATTGCTGCGTTTCTGACAAAAACCTCAAAGCTGTTTCTACACCATCCACCTCAGTCAATGCTTCAGGTAGGCCATTTACTAGTGCTGCTTCGTTTTGTATGAGAGCCTATAGGTTGGCAAAGTATTCAGCTTCCGCCTCCCGAACACGGCGCCATGCACTTGAGTAGCTCCTCTTTAAACTAGCCTATTTCGGCACAGATAAAATCTGTATAAACTATACTAACATAGTCCGACAAGGTAGCGCTCGCCCCATCTTTGCGCTCATGCCCGACACCGCTGCCCCCCTCCCCTATCTCGTTTTCGACTTCGACAGCACTTTCACGCAGGTCGAAGGACTCGATGAGCTCGCTGCTATTGCCATCACCGGGCAGCCCGACCAAACCACCCGCGTGGCCGCCATCAAAGCCCTCACCGACCAAGGCATGGCCGGCGAAATCGGCTTTCAGGAATCGTTGAGTCGGCGGCTGGCACTACTGGGGGCGCACCAGCGGCACCTAGGGCCCTTGGTGCAGCAGTTGCAAGGCAAAGTGAGCGAGAGCATCCGCCGCAACGGCGACTTTTTCCGGCAGTATGCCGACCGCATCTACGTAGTAAGCAGCGGTTTTCGTGAGTTTATCGAGCCCGTAGTGGCCGAGTTTGGCATTGCGGCCGACCACGTGCTGGCCAATACCTTCACCTTCGATGAGAGCGGCGCCATCACGGGCTGCGACGCCGGCAACGTGCTGAGCCGCGACGGCGGCAAGATTCAGCAGCTGAAAGACTTGCAGCTCGATGGCCCGGTGTACGTGCTCGGCGATGGCTACACCGACTACCAGATTCGGGAGGCTGGCTTGGCTAAGCGCTTCTATGCTTACACCGAAAACGTGGCCCGCCCCACCGTTATCGCCCGCGCCGATGAGGTCCTACCAACTTTTGACGAGTTTTTGTACCAATTGAAGCTACCCATGACCCTGAGCTACCCCAAAAATCGCATCAAGGTATTGTTGCTCGAAAACCCCGATGCCCGCGCTGCCGAGCTCTTCCGCCAGGAAGGCTACCAAGTGGAGCTGGTGTCCGGTGCCCTCGACGAAGACGAGTTGATTCAGCGCATTGAAGGCGTGAGCATCCTCGGCATTCGCTCGAAGACCAACGTGACCGAGCGTGTGCTGGCCGCCGCCAACCGCCTCATCGCCATCGGCGCCTTTTGCATTGGCACTAATCAGATAGACCTGCCCGCTGCCATGCGCAAGGGTGTGGCCGTGTTCAACGCGCCTTTCAGCAACACCCGCTCGGTGGTCGAGCTAACGCTAGCCGAGCTGATTGTGCTGGCCCGCCGCATCCCCGAAAAGAACCCCAAGATGCACCTAGGCGAATGGGACAAGTCGGCGAAGGGCGCGTTTGAGGTACGTGGTAAAACATTGGGTATCATTGGCTACGGCAACATTGGGGCACAGCTCTCGGTAGTGGCCGAGGCCCTGGGCCTGAAAGTGCTTTACTACGACGTGGCCGAAAAACTACAGCTTGGCAACGCCACCAAGGTGAATAGCCTAGAAGAGCTGCTGCCCCAGGCCGACATCGTGACGCTGCACATCGACGGCCGCCCCGAAAACAAAAACTTCTTCAGCGCCAAGCACTTTGCCCTCATGAAGCCCGGCGCGCTGTTCATCAACAACGCCCGCGGCCACGTGGTAGACGTGCCGGCTTTGGCCGAAGTGCTCCACAACGGCCACCTAGGGGGCGCAGCCATCGACGTATTTCCGCACGAGCCAAAAACCAATCAGGAGGTGTTTGAGAGCGAGCTGCGCGGCCTGCCCAACGTGCTGCTCACGCCGCACATCGGCGGCAGCACGGCCGAGGCGCAACGCAACATCGCCGAGTTTGTGCCCGAGCGCATCATGCAGTATATCAACACCGGCAACACCCAGCAAAGCGTCAATTTTCCCAACATTCTGCTGCCGGGCCAACCGGGCCACCGCCTCATTCATATCCACGCCAACGTGCCCGGCGTGCTGGCCAAAATCAACAACGTGCTGGCCGCGCACCACGTCAACATCTTGGGCCAGTATCTGAAAACCAACGAGCTGGTCGGCTACGTGATTACGGACATCGACAAGGCGTATGACCAAGACGTGATTCAGGCCCTGCGCGAGGTCGAGCACACGATTAAGTTCCGGGTGCTGTACTAAGCGGTAAATGAGCTACATAACAGCTCGAAGAGCAGGACTCTACTCCTGCTCTTCGAGCTGTTCTTCTTTGGGGCTAGTAGGCTGCTGGCTGGCCAACAGCTCAGCAGGTAAGGCTAGTACTGTAGGCAGGGGTATTTGCCACACCTCAGCCGCCGGGATATTCGTCTTCATTTCGTTTTGCAACTCCCCGAGCAGTTGCAAGGCTTCGCCGGCCTGGCAGTTGTGCTTGTGCATGATGTGCCCAGTAGCCAGGCTTATCCACTGGTCGATGCTCTGCTGCACCAGCAGCAGCGCTGCATCGGGCGCCTCGCGCAGCTGCGGCTGCTGCCCTATTAGCGCGTTCTCTTCTAAATGCAGCCGAATGATATTCAGGCACAAGGAAAAAATAGTTTTATCGCGGCGCAGCTGGCGCAAACGGGGAGCAGCCATAAAAAGATGGGTAGGGCGGTAAGGAAGGCTGTAAAGGTAGAACGGGCACGGGTGGCTCCGTTATTTTTTGGCCGCTGGGCCCCGCATTAAGCAGAACAGGCTGACTCGCTAGGTAGCAGGTCAGCCTGTTTGGTGAAAGAAGAGGTGAGTTGGCTTGCTAAGTTTAGTTGCGCACTACGCGCTGGGTGCTGGCACCGCTGGCCGTGGCCACACGCAGCAGGTACACGCCGGGGGCCAGCGTGGGCAGCTCGGCCAGGGCCTGGGGGGCGGTGCCTAGCTGCATAGAGTGGGTATACACGGGGCGACCGGCGGTGGTGAGCAGGGCCACGGTGGCCGCCTGGGTTTCGGCGCCGGGCAGGGCCACGTTTAGCTCATTGGTGAAGACTGTGGGATAAGCTACGAGCTTAGCAGCAGCCGGGGCGGCGGGGCGGGCGGCCAGTATCACCACTGGCGAGTAAGAGCTAGTGCCGTCGTAGTCTACCTGGCGCAGGCGGTAGTAGCTGGTAGCAGTGGCGGCATCGTCGATAAACTGGTAGCTGCGAGCAGCCGTGGTAGTGCCAGCGGCGGCTAGCTGGCCGATTTTCACAAACGCCTGGCCATCGGCCGAGCGCTCTACTTCGAAGTGGCTGCTGCTGGTTTCAGAAGCGGTGACCCAGCGCAGCACGCTGCCGGCGGTGCCGGCCTGGCCACTAAAAGAGGTGAGCACGACGGGCAGTGGCATGGGGTTGGCAAGGGCGGCCGAGGCGAGCATGGGCTGGGCGGCCGACTGTGTTTGTTCGTAGCGGTAGATGCTGCCACTAGCATTGCCCACGAAGAGGTCAAGCAGGCCGTTGCCATCGATGTCGGTGATGGATGGGGCAGCATAAGTGCCTACGCTGATGGTTGTGCCATTACTCTTCAAGAAGTCTATTCTTTTAAAAAGAGCCGAGTTAGCCGTCGTTTGCGTGTAAAGGATGATATTGCCGGCTCGGTTGCCCAGCAGCATGTCTAGGTAGCCATCGCCGTCATAGTCGGTCAGCAGGGGCTTGTCTACGTCGCCAGCATCGATGATAGCCCCTAGGTTGTCTCGCATCTGCCCTAGAGCGGTGAAGGCAGCCGTGTTGGCGGTGGTTTGCTCGTAGCGGCGCAGCGTGCCATCATTGCTACCTACTAGCACGTCGAGCAGGCCATTGTTGTCGAGGTCAGCCACTGTGGGGCGAGGGTACGAGCCGCCATTGGGAGCACCAGCGGTGGCAGTGCCAAAGAGATTGGTAAACAGCGCGCTTCGGTTGAAAGTCTGGGCGCCGGCGGTAGTTTGCTCGTAGCGCAGCACGTTGCCAGTTTCTTCGCCCACCAGCAGTTCCATGAAGCCATCGCCGTCAAGGTCAGCGACAGTAGGCTTCGCAAAGTTGCCCACATCCAGGGTCGTGCCATCGGCGTTCTTCAACAAGGTACCAGTGCCGAAAGAGGTTGCATTAGTAGCGGTTTGCTCATATACCATAATGGTGCCATCACCCTGACCCTGAATAATTTCTACCCGGCCATCGCCATCGAGGTCGCCCATGGTGGGCGTCGAGTAATTGCCGGCGGCAGCCGAGCCCGTGACGCTGGCTGATGACTGGCCGTAGCTCACCGACGACGACTTGCGGGTGATGCCAAGCTTGTTGTTCGAGAGGGCCGTGCCGGCGTTGGTTGTGATGCGAATGCGTCCGGTAGCGGCGGCCACCGGCACCACCACCTGCATCGAAACGCCCAGCGGTGTCCCCGTTACCCGCATTGACTGCCCGTTAATCATGGCCGATTTAATGTTGCTCAGCCCCGTACCCGTGACGGTAACCGTGGTGCCGGCGGCGGCTTGTGCTGGCGAGAAGCCGGTAATGGTTTGGGCCGAGGCCACAACCGGTAGCAGACCTAGGCTGGCTAGGGCAAAGCGGCGGAACGTGGGTAATAGAACAGCAGTAGGCAGGCGTAACATAGTAGCGCGGAAGGAAGCGTAAATAATATATCAGAGCAATAAAACCTCGGCATCAATCATCTGTCTAACAGATAGTAGCATCCTTGCTAAGGAGCTTTGATAGCCGCTGCTTTTTTAGTGATACAAAATTATTTTGCCCTTCCAGGCCTGGCCGGCCGTTCTCGCTTAAACCTTTAACTTAATCTGTCAATGTTGTCGTTTTCTATGCGAGCTACCGCTTGAACAAGTCGACGCTACCTTAGTATAGCTCGCTACTAATCAGAATGCTACTGTTTTTTATCAACGTAATACCAAGCGGTAATTCTATAGCCGCTCGCGCACCTCACGCAGCAGGCGCTCCATAGCGTTGCGGGTGGCTTGGTCGTTGCCAGGGATGCTATTGTTGAAGAACGTGACGGCCACCAGCCGGCCGCTCTTGCAGCGCACGTAGCCTGCTAGGTTGCAAGTGTGGGTGAGGGTGCCGGTTTTGCCCCAAAACCACGGCTGCTTAGGCGGGCCGGCCTCGAAGTAGCGGCGACGCAGGGTGCCCTGGCCGCCGCCAGCCGCCAGCAAACTCAGCAGGCGGCGCTCGGGCACTTGCTGGTGCAGCCGGGCCAGCAGCGCCGTGAGCGTGCGCGGCGTAAGCAGATTGAGCCGCGACAGCCCCGAGCCATCGACCCAGTCGGGGCGGTCAGGCAAGTCTTTGAGCTGATTTTTGAGCAGGAAGCGAATGGCGCGCGCGCCGCTCAGCGAGTCGCGGTACCCTAGGCGGCTGCTGGTCATGAGCAGCAGTTGCTCGGCCAAGAAGTTGTCGCTCACGCGCAGCATGCGGCGATAGAGCGAGTCGGCGCGCAGCCCCCGCAAGGTGCGGATGCTGTCTTGGCCGGGGCGTGGGTGCCACACCGTGCCCACGATGGCCCGGCGCAGCGTGTCGCCGAGCAGCCGCAAAAACAGCTGGCGGCTGGTGCGATAGGGCACCTCGTCAATCCACTTTTTGGCAGCGGGCCGGTAGGTAAAGCGGTTTTCGAGCTGCGCCCGGTACACGTGCATCTCGTCGTCTTGGTCGGGCGAGAGGCGGAAGTCGGCTCCTGCCACAGTAGTAAGCGGCGCAAACGACCTAGGGAACACCCGCACCCGCTGCGGCAGCATCTGCACCGCGGCGCCCGCTCCGTGCCGCACTACCTGCGGCGCGCTGGCATAAAAGCGCACCGTGTTGCCATACAGCGGAAACGCCGTGCGCTCGGGCTGGAAGTAGTAGTTGAAATCGTCCCAAGTCCAACCCGGGCCGTAGGCTGGCTCGGTGGCGATGTCGCAGTAAGCCAGCAGCTTCTCGGGCCGCGTGGCCAGGAAGGTATAGGCCCGGCGCGAGGGCACGTCGCCGTGTAGCAGCGTGGGGTCGCCGGTGCCCTGGAAGAACAGCGTGTCGCCCCGCGAGAAGTAGCGCAGGCTGGGCAGCGAGTCGGGCAGTAGCGTGAGACCGGCGTAGAGGCTCAGCAGCTTCATGGTGCTGGCCGGGGTGAAGTATTTGGCTTCGTTGTAGCCAAACAACGGTTGCCCCGTGGCAGCATCGGCCAGGGTTATGCCCACCTGCTGGCGGCGCAGCGTAGCGGAGCTATCGAGCTGCTGGCGCAGCCAGGGCATATCGACGCGGCCAGTAGCCGAGTCGGTGACGATGGCTGCGGGCACGGAGGGCGTGGTAGTGGTTTGGCCGCAGGCAGTGGTGAGCGAGAGCAGCGCCAGCGGCAGCAACGCCGCATAGCGATGGCCCCGGCCATTAGTAAGGGAAGCAAGCAAAGTAGGCACAAGCGCAACTTAAGCAGAAACTGCCTAGCTGGTACCTAGGGCCCACCACCAGCGCCCTAGGTAGGCTAGCCGTGCTCAACAGGCACCGCATCCCTTTTATCCAATTTTATCTGGTCATTTTGTCAATTTGTGGCGGCTGCCTTGGATGGGCCGAAGGCCACCCTACATTTGGGATAATTTAAACTAACGCCACTTTTAAGCTGCTAACCCATTTTTTCATTCTATGGAAAAAATCCTTACGCAGGTAGAATTTGACACGGCAGCGGCGGCCTGGGCTACGTTCATCCAAACAGCCTCCCCTAGCGAAGTGCAGGCTCTTTTCCAAGTCGGCAATGGAGATAGTCACCTGTACCAAACCAGCGCGAGCTTCGACCTGACGGGCACGGCTACCGACCCGAGCTACCTAGCGGCGCTGCTCTCGACGCCCGGCATTGCCCAAGTACTGGTGCGCTTTGTGCTGCTGCCCCCGGCCGAGCCAAGTGCCGCCACACCCGCCGCGCCGCGCTTTCGGCTGGTGCTCTACGCGGCCGACCTGCGAGGCGGGCGCCTGTCGGCCTACTACCAAAGCGACGCAACCTGGCAAGAAATCAAGCCTACCCAGCTCACCGAGTATCAGGGCTTGGTGCCCTACAACCTCATCAAGGGCTGGCTCAATGCCTGGGCCACCGCGGCCACCGCGCAGCAGCTGCAGCCTGCCCTATTTGCTACCGCCTACGGGCCACTACAGGGCTACAATTTCAGCCTAGGTGACTTTTTGGACCCACTATTTGCGGCGAAGTCCTTTACCGACCAGCGCTTGTTTCTGCGCTTTGGCCTGAAGACTTACTACCCCGCCTACCCCGAGGGGCTAGCCGCCCCGGCCCAGTCGTTTGGGCTGGTTGTGCGCCTGTACTCGCCCAGCAAGGAGGCAGATAGCGCAGAGTTGAGCGGGCCATCCTATGACGTAGCGAAACCCTATCCACCTGGTTAGCCCAACAGTTGCCTTTACCCTTCTTCGCTATGCAACAGCTACTCTCCTGGAGCACGCTGCTCTTTATACTGGAAGATTTTCCTATGCTACTCGTCATTGTGGCTAGTGTATGGGGAATTGTGTGCTTTCGCCAGCTTCCCCCCAGCCTGCGTGCCCTTACACTACTCGTCTGCTTTGATGCAGTCATGGAGACCACCGGTCTAATACTTCTCTGGCTGAAAATACCCAATTTGTTTCTCTTCCCCATCGCAATAGTGGGCGAAGCCGGGTTGCTACTGCTGCTATACGTCAGGGCTTTGCAATCCAGCTTCTTGAAGCGCCTAGCGCCTTGGGTCACCGGCCTGTTAGTGGCCTACGCCCTGTTTGATAGCTGGCTCATACCGGGGATTGTTCGCTTTCACCCTAGCCTGCAGGTCATAAGCGACTTACTCTCGCTAGCCCTAGGTGGGCTCTACTTTCGCAAGCTTATGGACGAGCTATACGTGGCGCGCCCCGTACGTGACCCCCTGTTTTGGATATCGGCGGGCCTCGTGTTTACGTCACTAGGCAATTTACTTATATCACTGTTTAGCAACTATCTACTCCAAAACTATCCGCAGCAGTTGAACATGTATGTTTGGCGCATTCATACAGTGCTGGTTGGGCTGCTCTACAGTTGCTATTGCGTGGCGCTGTGGCTGCGTCCGCAGCAAGCGCCGCAGGGCACACACCTGCGCGCCTCCTAGATGCTTTCGGCGCTATACAATGACCTTAGTTGGTGGTTCACCGTGACCATCATCGTACTAGCCAGCCTGCGGGGCTTCTCGCGCTTCCGGGCGCTGCCCCTTAGCCTGCGCTACCTTACCTTATTCGCTACTTTCGAAGCCTTTATAGAGTTACTATCCAAGGCAGTGGTAAGGCTTTTGCATCTCAAATCCAACCTGTTTCTGATTCCCCTCGATGCCATTGGTATGGTCGGCTTGCTAGCCCTGGCCTATAAGCAGGAGTTGCAGTCGGCGGCCGTGAACCGGGCGCTTCCCTGGGTGCTGGGTTTGTTTGGTAGCTACGTGCTATTCGATACGCTAGCCGGGTTTGGCACCGTGCGCTTTGCCCCCAGCGTGCAAGTCATCAGCAACCTGCTGCTGCTAAGCTTGGCCGGCTTGTATTTCCAAAAGCTGCTCAACGACCTCCGGGTTCAACACCTGCGCCGCGAGCCTTTCTTCTGGATGTCGGTCGGCACCGTCATCTACGCGCTGGGCGCTTTGCAGATTGCGCTGTTCAGCAATTACTTACTACATCATAGTTCGCTCGAATTCAGCTTTTTCATCATTGACGTGGTGCATTTAACCCTACTACTTACCTTTTACGGCTGCTGCTGCTTGGCCTTATGGATGCGCCCGCAGAGGTAGAGTTTAGCCAACTGCTGCTCACGGGCATCGGCCTGATGCTGCTGGCCGCCGGGCTGCTGGTGGTATTCGTGGTCACGTACCAGAAGCGCCTGCTCCAACAGCAGCTACGCCTGCGCGCCGCCGAGGCCGAGTATCAGCAGCAGTTGCTGGCCGCCGTCATTGAGGCGCAGGAACACGAGCGCGAGCGCATCGGCCGCGACTTGCACGATGGCATCGGCTCGACCATCGCCACGGCCAAGATGCTGGTCAACCGCCTCGAAAGCAACCAGCCCGCCGACAACCGCCCCGAGTTGTTTGGCATGGTGAAGGAAATCATGAGCACGGCCGTGCACGACGTACGCAGCATTTCGCACTCGCTCTTTCCGGCCGTGCTGGCCCGCTACGGCCTAGCCGATGCCTTGCAGCACCTAGTCGATGTGAGCAACGAAACCGGCACCCTAGCCATTGAGCTTGAAGTAGACTACCCACAGCCGCTGGCCCTGGCTCAGGAGTTGGCCCTCTACCGCATTTGCCAAGAGCTCATTTATAACGCCCTAAAGCACGCCCGCGGCGCCACCCACCTCGATGTGCTGCTGCGGCAGCGCGGCCCGCTGCTCACGCTGGCCGTCGAAGATGATGGCTCTGGCTTCGACCCCACCCACCTAGGTACCGATGGCCAGCCCACCACTAAGGGTGCCGGCCTGCGCAGCATCGATGTGCGCGTGCAGCTACTGCAAGCCCGACTGCGCCAGCAGTCGGCCCCCGGCCAAGGGGTACGCACCGTGGTAGAAATCACCTCGCCTGGCTAATGGCCGCTAGTTGGCTCGCATACGTACCTAGCTCGCTCCACCCAACTCTCCTATCCTAAGTACATGGCCACCATCAACTTTCCGGTGCAGATAGCGTTGCTCGATGACCACCCGCTGTTTCGGCAGGGCATGCGCTATATCCTACAAATGCTGCCCTATGTTGAGTCGGTAGTCGAGGCCGGTGAGTTTAGCGAACTGCTGGCACTGTGTCGCCAGCGCCTGCCCGATATCCTGCTGCTCGACCTGCAAATGCCTGGTATGGATGGCCCTGAAGTGGCCCAGCAGCTCCTAGGTGAGTTTCCCGACCTCAAAATCATCGTGCTCTCGATGTTCTCGGCCGACAAATTCATTACCCAGATGATGAAGCTCGGGGTCCGCAGCTACCTGCCCAAAGACGTGGACCAACCGCAGCTCGCCCAGGCCCTCGAAGACGTACTTACCACGGGCCACCACTTCACCGAGCGCGTGTCGAAAGCCATGCTGCGCGATATGCAGCAACCTGCCCGCCCCACCGCGCTCAACTTTACCGAGGAAGTGCATTTTACGCCCCGCGAGCTCGACGTGCTGCGCCTCATCTGCGAGGGCCGCCCCACGGCCGATATTGCCGAGCAGCTTTTTCTGGGCCGCCGCACCGTGGAAGGACACCGCCAGCGCCTGCTCGAAAAAACCGGCGCTGCCAATGCGGCCGGCCTGGTGGTGTATGCCGTGCGCCACGGCCTGCTCGAGACCTAGGCAGCACCCCCGTAAAAATACGGGGGTCAAAGAAAGCGTAATTCTACGCTTAAACCCTAGCAGGCAGGGTGCCATTTTTGTAATGCAAATGCCTGGTCACGGTAGGTGCGTACCGCTCTTTCTTTCTAAGCTGTGAAAATAGGCTTAGCCCTCTCCTTTCCTGGCTCGGCCACCACTTCTCTCCTATCCCCTGGTCGGTAGACCGCTGAAAACAACTTTGTACTGCTTAGCCCCGCCTCGGTCTTAGCTGCTTGTATAAGCAGCTAAGACCGAGGCGGGGCTAGCTCGTTGTGGCTCGATATACCCTTCTAAGACAGTCGGCTGCTAGCAACCACCTAGGCGGGTAGTTGGTCCTTGGCACCTCACTCCTGCCTCGCTAGTATGCCACTGCGCCATTTCGCACTCGTGCTACTCTTGCTGCTGTGTGGCACTAGTGCCACCCGCGCCCAGCCCAAAACGCCTGCCGACTTTGGCTATCGCCACCTGCGTATGCGCTACCAGCGCGACACGGTAGACATCTTGGTGCTCTCGAAAAAAGGTGAGGAGTTGAAGTGCAAGCCCCTATTCTTCTTTGCCCAAGGTTCGCTACCACGCCCAGTTATTCTCTACGATGATAGAGGTCCCTATCGCGTGATTCCCATTGAGATGGATTCGCTACTCGCACGCTACCATTTTGTAGTAGTAAGTAAGCCAGGTATTCCGCTCACCGGCGATATACGCCAACTTGGGCCCGGCGGCGCTTATGCTGCCCCCAAAACGGGCTTGCCGCCAGTGGCTTTCTGCCGGCACAACTACCTAGGGTACTATGTGCGTCGCAACGCGGCCGTGCTGCGCTACCTGGCCCACCAGCCCTGGGCCGATGCGCACGACATTACGGCCATGGGCCACTCAGAGGGAGCACCCATCGTAGCCCGCATGGCCCGTCGCCCGTCACACCTACGCCGAGTTATTTATCTAAATGGCAGTTCGCTAGGCCGCGTCCTCACCATGACTTCTACCGGCGCTGCTGGTGACACTACGGGCACCGCCGCTGCTTACCGCCGCTGGCAAACCATTGTGGCCGCCCCCAAGGCCTGCGACTGCACGCAGCCCGGCGACTCTCCCCGCACCACTGCGTCCTTCTCCGAAAGTCAAACACCTATTGAGGACTTTCGCCACTGCCGCATCCCAGTTTTTGTGGGCTACGGTACCTTAGACCCGGCTGCCGTTTCCAATGAGTATTTGCACCTAGAGATGATTCGGGCGGGCAAGCGCAACTTCACTTTTCGTGCTTACCCCGGCGTCGAGCACAACTTTTTTGGCTTTACCAATGGCCAACTGGACTACGATAAGGCGCATTGGGACGAAGTAGCTCGCGATTTCTTGGCTTGGATGCGCGCCATGAAGTAGCGCGTAGGTGCTACTTCATCGTCAAGAATTTCTGCTGCATCACGTCCTGCACCGAGCGGCCCGATACCTTGCTTTCGAGCCACGAAATGATGTCGAAGTAGAGAAACGGTCGCCGGTCGAAGGGCTGAGCAGCTATTTCTTCGAGTTTGGCTTTCAGCTTGCTGAATTCTTCGCGCAGCTGGCTGGGCGCAATGTGGCCCGCCCGCCGCAGAAACCGGAACACCTCCACTTGCATGGGCTGCTGGTCGTTCATCTTACCTAGGAAGTGGTACACCGAGCGCACCTGGTATTCTAGCTCAGCGTCTTGCCCGTCCTCAAAGTGCGCCACCAGGTTGAGGATGCGCGCAAAGCATTGTAAGTCCTCGCGCAGACTTAGGTCCTTGTGGTCGATGATGCGATTTAAGTACTTGATAGCTTGCTTATACTGCCCGCTACCAAAATACAGGCAGGCAATTTTGTAGTAGAACACCAGCGTGCGGTGCAGGTCGAGCTGCGACTTGTGTTCGCCCAACTGCTCTAGCAGTTCCGGCACCATCTCGACGCCTTCGGTAAAGCGCGCCTCTAAAAACACGGCATTGATGCGGTTGGTCCAGATGTATTGGAACAGCAGCGCCTCGGTGTTGGGTGTAGCCCGACGCGTTTGGTTGGCGCCAAAGTCTTCCAAGACTTGCAATACCTCCTTGAATTTGCTGTAATAAAGCAGGTTAAATAAAGCTCCCAGCAAATTATGTAAGCCTTTGATGTAGAGCATCGTCTGGCTTTCCTTCAAGTCGGGCTGCTGCTCAAACAGGTCGACCCACTTCTGTGCGTAGCGGTAGCAAGCCCGAAACTCTTGGTTAATCGTGTGGTACCACACGTGCGCTTGGTAGAAGTAGAGCTTTTCCCAAAAGCCGCTGCCTCGCCCGATGGTAGCCGGCACGTGCGCCCTGAAATACGCCGTAAACCGCTCGTGGTCAGCTTGGTTTCGGGCATGGCCGGTTTGTAGATACAGCCCGTACAGCCGCAGCGACGCATTGGATAGCGTGTGCTGGTGGCTGAGGTGGGCGGCCGTGGCTGTAGCCTCGGCCGCTAGCGACTCGGCCCGGCCCTGCAAGCTGCGCGTGATGTACTGCGACTCGATAAGCTTCTCAAAATCAA
>Ga0265798_10007202_pt1 | contig 14449 bp, 12 predicted proteins | sample P3T30metagenome_FD_192430 | JGI IMG/M metagenome (GOLD analysis project Ga0265798, IMG submission 192430) | Plant litter microbial communities from East Loma Ridge, Irvine, California - P3 T30 | ecosystem: Environmental > Terrestrial > Plant litter > Unclassified | place: USA: California...
CTCCGGCAAAAGCTATAGCGGCCAAGCCCGCGCCCGTGCGTGCGACGGGCAATTGGCGCGTCCAGCTTGGCGCGTTCCGCGACCAGGGCAATGCCGAGACGCAGTGGAACAAGGTTCGCGGCAAGCTACGTGGTGCTCAGCCCTTCTACGCGAAGGCCGGCAGCGTGACGCGGCTCCAGGCGGGTGGCTTTGCGTCGAAGGCGGATGCGACGCGGGCTTGCTCGGCGTCTGGCGTGGCGTGTGTGATCGTTGCGCCCTGAGCGGATGAGCCCGGCGGCTACGATACTCATGACGAGGATGTGCGCATGTTCTTCCTGACCTTGGCGTTGTTGTCGGCGCCATCGACTTGCACCGAGGTCAAGCAACAGTGTCGCGCGTGTCCTACCGCGGGTAGCGTCAAAGGGTGTTCTACGGTCGGGATTGCGTGCCAGCCGACACGTCGCATCTGCGAACCTGCCGTCCCTTCGAAGACCGTGGCGCGAGCGGACTTTCGGGTTGAGAAGAGGGCGCGCTGAGCGATCGTGCCTTTGCCCGGCGGGCGAGCGATCGGATGCGGCAGGGATCAAATAGCCGGACCGGTCGTTTCGTTTCGACATCGACCGGGAGCTAGATGCATGATTTTGAAGACCTTGGCGCTGGCACTTGCCGGCGCAACGCTGTTGGCCGCGTGTTCTGGCGAGCAGCCTGCGACTAACAATACCGACGCGATGGTGGACAACGGCGTGTCGTTGCGCAATCTGGCCGAGACCGAAGTGGCGGTGCCCAAGCCCGAGCAACTGACGGTGAAGGGGCGGCTGATCCCTACCCCTTCCGATCCGACGTCACGCCATTTCCTGTTGCGTGAGCGTAAGGCGGCAAGCGGCACGATCATCGCGATCCTGCGGCAGGAGCATGATGGCAAGGTCGCCTATGCGCGTACCGAGACGGATTGCGGCAAGCGGCTGTTCCATGTGCTGGGCGTGGGTCCGAACCGAGCGCTCGTCGAGACCAACGTGGCGCATGATGGACCATTGCGGCCGATCAAGGGGCTGCCGTTGCGTGAGGAACTGGCGACGTATGTTTGCGCGGCAAGCGGTACGCCGTTGGCGAAGGGCTGATTCTCACTTCTGCGCCCCTCCTTGGAAGAGAGGGGTGAAGTTCAGTGATTATACCTTTCGCGCAGGCAGCCGTCATTCCCGCGCAGGCGGGAACCCATACTGGCAAACCTCGCGGCGAAATCGCCCACGTCGGAGGATATGGGTCCCCGCCTCCGCGGGGATGACGATAATTATACGTCGGATGAGCATAATCACCGTGAAGTTCTAGGCCGTGACCCAGTCGCGCTTTGCGATACCTTGGGCGTAGAGTAGCGCGGTCAGGTCGCCGTGATCGATCCGGGCGGCTGCGGCCGCTGCGACGATCGGCTTGGCGTGGTAGGCCACGCCCAGCCCCGCTGCCTCGATCATCGCAAGATCGTTCGCACCGTCGCCGACTGCGAGTGACTCTTCGACCACGATCCCCCGCTCGGCGATCGCGGCCCGTAGCGTCGTGAGTTTTGTGTTCGATCCGACGATCGGCTTGGTGACCGTGCCCGTCAGGACACCGGCCTCGATCCCCAGCACGTTGGCGATCGCGCGGTCGAAGCCGATCTGCTTGGCGACCGGCTCCGCGAACCGCGTGAAGCCGCCCGACACCAGCACCGCCAGCGCGCCCCGCGACCGCATCGTCCGTACAAGAGCTTTCGCGCCCGGCATGATCGTGACGCGTTCGGCTAGGCAGCGTTCGATGTCGCTTTCCGCCAGCCCCCTGAGCAGCGCCACGCGGGCGTCGAGTGCGGATTCGAAGTTCAGTTCGCCGCGCATGGCGCGTTCGGTGATGTCGGCGATCTGCGGCTTGATCCCGGCGTAGTCGGCGAGTTCGTCGATGCATTCCACGGTGATCATCGTCGAGTCCATGTCGGCTACGAGCAGCGTCTTGGTTCGCGTCAGGCTCGATTGTACGACGACGTCGGTCGCGGGGAATGCCCCCTCGAGCGCGACCCGCGCCGCGTCCGGCGCCATCCCGAAGATCAGGTCGGCCGCCTCGCCCTCATCGATCCAGCCGCTAGCGCCCGGTGCGCAGCCTGCGTCGCGCAAGCGGTCCATCGCGGTCGAAATATCGCCTGCGGTCAGCGTGCCCGAGGCTATAAGCGTTGCCGTGAACATTAAACATCTCCCGAAGGTCGCGCTCATCGCAGGGCCGACCGCGAGCGGCAAGTCCGCGCTCGCACTGGCCATCGCCGCGCGCCACGACGGTGTGATCATCAACGCCGACTCCGCGCAGGTCTATGCCGACCTCCGCATCCTGACCGCGCGGCCCTCAGCAGAGGAAGAGGCCAGCGCCCCGCACCGGCTCTTCGGCCATGTCGATGCAGCCGATGCGAGCTACTCGGCCGCGCGCTGGGCTGCCGAGGCGACGCTGGCGATCCGCGATACGCTTGCCGAGGGGAAGCTGCCGATCCTGGTTGGCGGGACCGGGCTCTATATCCGCACCTTGCTCGACGGTATCGCGCCTGTTCCCGAGATCGACCCGGCCCTTCGCGAGCAAATCCGTGCCCTCCCCGTCGCCGAAGCGCACGCCGCGCTCGCGCAACTCGACCAGCAGGCTGCCCAGAAACTGAACGCAGCCGACACAACCCGCGTCGCCCGAGCGCTCGAAGTCGTTCGCGGTACCGGCCGGACGCTCGCCGAGTGGCAGACCGAGAAGGTCGGCGGGATCGGCGACACGATCGACGTCCGCGCGCTGATCCTGATCCCCGACCGCGACTGGCTCAACGCGCGCATCGACCAGCGCTTCGCCGAAATGGCGGACACCAGCCGCGAGGAAATCACCGCGCTACTCGCCCGCACCGACATTCCGCAGGACGCTCCGATCCGCCGCGCGATCGGCGTGCCCGAGATCGCCGCGTTCGTCCGCGGCGAGACCTCGAAACGCGACGCCATCGCAGCCGGATCGCTCGCCACGCGGCGCTATGCCAAGCGCCAATATACGTGGCTCCGGCACCAGCCGCCCGCCATCTGGACCCGCACCGAAGCCCTCGATCTTTCAACGCGCTTGCGGCAATTTGAAACTATATTGCTCAAATGATGTTTGACACGCATCTTTTATATCGGTAGCCGGCCCCTCCACGAGACGCTAAAGGCAGCGTTCTCGCAAAGGATGATATGAAATGACCGAGAAGAGTGGAGCCGATATCCTGATCGAGGCGCTGTGCGATCTCGGCGTGGAGGTCGTCTTCGGCTATCCGGGTGGTGCCGTGCTGCCGATCTATGACGCGTTGTTTCGCTCGGGTCGGATCAAGCACATCCTCGTGCGCCACGAACAGGCTGCGACGCATGCGGCCGAGGGTTACGCGCGCTCGACCGGCAAGCCCGGCGTGGTGCTCGTCACCTCCGGCCCCGGCGCGACCAATGCGGTCACCGGGATCACCGATGCGCTGATGGATTCGATCCCGATGGTCGTGATCACCGGCCAGGTGCCGACCGCGCTGATCGGCACCGACGCGTTCCAGGAGGCCGATACCGTCGGCATCACGCGCCATTGCTCGAAGCACAACTACCTCGTGAAGGATCCCGCCAAGCTTGGCGACGTGATCCACGAGGCGTTCCACATCGCCACCTCGGGGCGTCCGGGGCCGGTGGTCGTGGACATTCCAAAGGACGTGCAGGTCGCGACCGCGCGCTACAAGAAGCCGGGGCCGATCCAGCACAAGACCTATCGCCCGCAGGTGAAGGCCGACCAGTCGCAGATCGAGCAGCTCGTCGACATGCTCGCCGCGGCCGAACGTCCGATCCTGTACACCGGCGGCGGCATCATCAACTCGGGGCCCGCCGCGAGCCAGTTGCTGTGCGAACTCGTCCGCATCACCGGCGCACCGGTGACGTCGACGCTGATGGGCCTTGGCGCCTATCCCGCGTCCGGCCCGCTATGGCTCGGCATGCTCGGGATGCACGGCACGTACGAGGCCAACATGGCGATGAACCAGGCCGACCTCGTCGTCGCGCTCGGCTCGCGCTTCGACGACCGCGTGACCGGGCGGCTCGATGCGTTCAGCCCGAACTCGCGGAAAGTGCACATCGACATCGATCGCTCGTCGGTGAACAAGACCGTGCGCGTCGATCTCGGGATCATCGCGGACGTCGGTCATGCGCTCGAGGACATGGTGCGGATCTGGAAAAGTCGCCAGCATCCCAAGCCCGACACGACCGATTGGCAGCGGCGGATCGCCGGCTGGCGTGCGGTGAAGTGCCTCGATTTCCCCGAGAACGACCCGACCGAGATCATGCCGCAACGCGCGATCCGGGCGCTGTTCGACGCGACGCACGCGCGCTCGCCGATCATCACGACCGAGGTCGGCCAGCACCAGATGTGGGCGGCGCAGCATTTCGGGTTCGAGAAGCCGAACAAGTGGCTGACCAGCGGTGGTCTCGGCACGATGGGGTACGGCCTGCCCGCCGCGATCGGCGCGCAGCTCGGCAACCCGAACGCGCTGGTGATCGACATCGCCGGCGAGGCGTCGATCCAGATGAACATCCAGGAGCTGGCGACCGCCACGCAATACCGGTTGCCGGTGAAGATCTTCATCCTCAACAACCAGTATATGGGCATGGTCCGCCAGTGGCAGGAGCTCACCTATGAGAGCCGCTATGCCGAGAGCTATTCGGATTCGCTGCCCGATTTCGTCAAGCTCGGCGAGGCTTACGGCTGGAAGGGCATCCTGATCGAGACGCGCGACCAGCTTGATAGCGGGATCGCCGAGATGCTGGCCTATGACGGCCCGGTGATCGTCGACTGCCGCGTGTCGCAGCTGACCAACTGCTTCCCGATGATCCCGTCGGGGGCGGCGCATACCGACATGATCCTGCAGGCGAACGAAGTGTCCGGCACGATGGACGACGAAGCGAAGGCGCTGGTGTGATGACGGCCCAGATCGCAACAGAATCCCCCTCCCGCTTGCGGGAGGGGTTAGGGGAGGGCCTGATGACCACGTCGTCGGCAGCCCTCGCCTCCCCTCCCCCGACCCCTCCCGCAAGCGGAAGGGGAGAGTAAGAAACCATGCACATTTCCCAGGAAAAGGCCGAGCGGCACACGCTCGCCGTCATCGTCGACAACGAACCGGGCATCCTCGCCCGGATCGCCGGCCTGTTCACCGCCCGCGGCTATAATATCGAGAGCCTGACGGTGTCGGAGATCACCGCCGACAAGTCGGTCAGCCGGATCACCATCGTCACCAGCGCGTCGCCGGCGACGATGGAGCAGATCATCGCCCAGCTCGACCGGCTGGTGCCGGTGCACAAGGTCACCGACCTCACGGCACAGGGCGCGCATGTCGAACGCGAGCTGGCGCTGGTGAAGGTCCGCGGCACCGGCGACCACCGGATCGAGGCATTGCGCCTCGCCGACGTCTACCGGGCGCGCGTCGTCGATGCGACGACGTCGAGCTTCGTGTTCGAGGTCACCGGCGGCATCGACAAGATCGACAAGTTCGTCGAACTTATGGGTGAAGTCGGTCTGATCGAAGTAGCCCGAACCGGCATCGTCGCGATCGCTCGCGGCAAAGAGCCGGCTTAACTTTTCCACTACAAAGTTTTGTTCTCTCGCGAAGGCGGGAGCCCAGCCTGGACCTCCGCCTTCGCGGAGGGACACACCTTATCGAAAGGACCATTTCAATGCGTGTGTATTACGATCGCGACGCCGACCTGAACCTCATCACCGACAAGAAGATCGCGATCGTCGGCTATGGTTCGCAGGGCCATGCGCACGCGCAGAATCTCCGCGATTCAGGCGTCAAGGACGTCGCGATCGCGCTGCGCGAAGGCTCGGCCACCGCCAAGAAGGCGATCGAGGCGGGCTTCGCGGTCAAGTCGAACAAGGAAGCTGCCGCCTGGGCGGACATCGTCATGATCCTCGCGCCCGACGAGCATCAGGCGGCGATCTACGCTGCCGACCTGCACGACAACCTCAAGCAGGGCGCGACGATTGCTTTTGCCCACGGTCTCAACGTGCATTTCGGCCTGATCGAGCCGCGCGCCGATCTCGACGTCATCATGATCGCGCCCAAGGGCCCCGGTCATACCGTGCGCAGCGAATATGTCCGCGGCGGCGGCGTCCCCTGCCTGATCGCGATCGACCAGGACAAGTCGGGCAACGCGCATGACATCGCGCTCGCCTATGCCAGCGGCGTCGGCGGCGGTCGCTCGGGGATCATCGAGACCAACTTCCGCGAGGAATGCGAGACCGACCTGTTCGGCGAGCAGGCCGTGCTGTGCGGCGGGATCACGCATTTGATCCAGGCCGGGTTCGAGACGCTGGTCGAAGCGGGCTACGCCCCCGAGATGGCGTATTTCGAGTGCCTGCACGAGACCAAGCTGATCGTCGACCTGCTGTACGAGGGCGGCATCGCCAACATGCGCTATTCGATCTCGAACACCGCCGAATATGGCGACATCACGACGGGTCCACGGATCATCACGGCGGAGACCAAGGCGGAGATGAAGCGCGTGCTGGCGGACATTCAGTCGGGGCGGTTCGTGAAGAACTTCATTCTCGACAACCGTGCGGGGCAGCCTGAGCTGAAGGCGGCGCGGAAGCAGGCGCTGGCGCATCCGATCGAGAAGATTGGGTCGGAGTTGCGTGGGATGATGCCGTGGATCGGGAAGAATGCGCTGGTGGATCGCGAGCGCAACTGAGCGAAGCGAACGTGCGTGAGCGCGGCCGGCACGACGGAGCCTGCCCATAGGGCACGGCTTCGCCGGGTCCGACGGGCTGGCGTTCCCGCGCGTGCCACCACCCCGGCGAAGGCCGGGGCCCAGTTGGTAGACGCTGCTAACGGAAGACGGCGTTCCGTTACTCCGGCCTTTCCAACTGGGCCCCGGCCCTCGCCGGGGTGGTGGCGTTTTGGGAGAAGCGTCAATCGCTGCCTATCCTGTTCCCCCGCGAACGCGGGGGGCCAGGATCTCGGGCGGTGCTCGTGGTTTTAGCTGGGCCCCCGCGTCCGCAGGGGAACGAGAGCTTGCGGTGCACTCTACCGGGAACGGCGCCCCCCCACCGACCCAATTCCGAAACACAGCGTTGGCATAACGTTGTTTGACGCGCCCCCTCCCGTCGGCCAGCATCGCGCGTTCAACAGGAGATATCCATGCGCCTAGTCCTAGCCACGATCCTCGCCCTTACCGCCGCGCCCGTGCTGGCCCAAACCGCAGGCGTCCCCGGCGCCCCCGTCAAGGCACGCGTTGCCGCCGGCACCTACGCGGTCGACCCCAACCACACGCAGGTGACGTGGGCGGTCAACCACATGGGCTTCTCGATGCTCGAAGGGCAGCTCGGCGCGTCGGGGGGCAGCATCACGATCGATCCCGCCAAGCCGAACGCGACCAAGGTCGAGGTGAACTTCGCAATCGACCAGCTCTCGGTCACCGCAGCGCCGTTCGCCGGCCATCTGAAGTCGAAGGACTTCTTCGACACCGCGACCTATCCGACCGCCAAGTTCGTCTCGACCAAGGTCGTCGCGACCGGCGACAAGGCGACGATCACCGGCGACCTCACGCTCAAGGGCGTCACCAAGCCGGTCGTGCTCCAGGCGACCTTCATCGGTGCCGGTGCGAACCCGATGAACAAGAAGCTCAACTTCGGCTTCCGCGCGACGACTTCGATCAAGCGTAGCGACTTCAACATCGGCGCCTACGCCCCGGTGGTGTCGGACAAGGTCGACCTGACGATCAACGCCGCCTTCGCCGCGCAATAATATACCAATTTCCCTATCGCGCTGGACATGGGACGTGTCCGCGCGATAGGACGCCATCAATGACGCACGGCCGCCTCCTGCTGCTTCGACTTACGCGCCCTTAGGCGCGCCGATCGTTTGCGCGGTGGCCGTGCCCCGCGCCTCGCGCCTAAGGGCTGACCCGAACGCTCCCGACGACACGAGAGACACGAGCCATGCTGCGCGACCCATCGACCAAATACCGTCCCTTCCCGCAAGTCGACCTGCCCGACCGCCAATGGCCGTCGAAGACCATCGTCAAGCCACCCCGCTGGCTCTCCACCGATCTGCGCGACGGCAACCAAGCGCTGATCGACCCGATGGATGCCGAGAAGAAGACGCGCTTCTTCGACCTGCTCTGCAAGGTTGGCTTGAAGGAGATCGAGGTCGGTTTCCCGAGCGCAGGCGCGACCGAGTTCGACTTTATCTCGGGACTGGTGAAAACCGGCCGCATCCCCGACGACGTGTCGATCCAGGTACTGACCCAGTCGCGCCGCGACCTGATCGAGACGAGCTTTGCCAGCCTGGTCGGCGCGAAGACCGCGATCGTCCATCTCTACAACGCGGTGTCGCCGGCGTGGCGCAAGATCGTGTTCGGGATGGACCGCGCGCAGGTGAAGCAGATCGCTGTGGACGGCGCCCAGGTGCTCCGCGACGAAGCCGCCAAGCAGCCGAACGTCCGCTGGCAGTTCGAATACAGCCCCGAGACCTTCTCGACCGCCGAGCTCGATTTCTCACTGGAGGTCTGCGAAGCGGTGATGGAGGTGCTGATGCCGACGCCCGAGAACCCGATCATCTTCAACCTGCCCGCGACCGTCGAGTGCGCGACGCCGAACATCTATGCCGACCAGATCGAGTGGTTCGGCCGCAACATCCGCAACCGCGATGCGGTGGCGATCTCGCTGCACACGCATAACGACCGCGGCACCGGCGTCGCGGCGGCGGAGCTCGGCATGATGGCGGGCGCGGACCGCGTCGAGGGCTGCCTGCTCGGCAATGGCGAGCGCACCGGCAATTGCGATCTCGTGACCGTCGCGCTCAACATGTACACGCAGGGCGTCGACCCGAAGCTCGACCTTTCGGACATCGACGGCGTCGTGAACACGGTCAATTACTGCACCAACATCCCCGTCCACCCGCGCACGCCCTATGCTGGCGACCTGGTCTTCACCGCCTTCTCGGGGTCGCATCAGGACGCGATCAAGAAGGGCTTCGCGGCGCAGGAAGCGAAGAACGACACGTTGTGGGAGGTCCCGTATCTGCCGATCGACCCAGCCGATCTCGGTCGCAGCTACGAGGCGGTGATCCGCGTCAACTCGCAGTCGGGCAAGGGCGGCGTCGCCTGGGTGATCGAGCAGGACAAGGGTCTGAAGCTGCCCAAGCGGTTGCAGGCGGACTTCAGCCGTCACGTGCAGGCCTATGCCGACGAGACCAGCCGCGAGCTGAACGCCGCGGATATCTGGAGCCTGTTCGAGCGGACGTACATGCCGCAGGCGGACGACCGGGTCGAACTGCGCGATTACGAGGAAAGCGGTGCCTCGGGGCAGCGCGTGTTCATAGGTCGCGTGGCGATCGATGGCGAGGAACGGTCGATCTCGGGGCGAGGCAACGGGCTGATCTCCGGCGTGATCGCGGCGATCGCGGAGTCGACCGGGCCGACGCTCGACGTGGTCGACTACAACGAACACGCGATCGGCCACGGTGCGGATGCGCAGGCGGCGGCGTATGTCGAATGCCGGACTGCCGAGGGTCGGACAGTGTTCGGCGTCGGCATGGACACCGACATTGCCACTGCCTCGGTGCGTGCTGTGCTGAGCGCCGCCAATCGCGCCTGACCTTATGAAAGACGGCCACCGGCTGAACCGGTGGCCGTTTCCTCTTACGCCAGTTTCGCCAGCAGCGCCTGCGCCGCCTTTGCCGACGAGGCGGGGTTCTGGCCGGTGATCAGCAAGCCGTCCTCGACCACGTACACGCCCCAGTCGGCGGTCTTGGAATAATTGCCGCCCTTCTGTTGCAGCATGTCCTCCACCAGGAACGGCACGACCTCGCTGAGCCCGACCGCGGCCTCCTCGCTGTTGGTGAAGCCGGTGACGGTCTTGCCCTTTACCAGCGGCGCGCCATCGGCGGCCTTCACGTCGCGCAGCACGCCGGGTGCGTGGCAGACGAGAGCGACGGGCTTGCCTGCGCCGATCGCGGTTTCGATCAACGCGATCGATGCCGGATCGTTGGCGAGATCCCAGAGCGGTCCATGCCCACCGGGATAGAACACCGCGTCATAATCGGCGATCCGCATCTCAGCGAGCTTGCGCGTATCGGCGAGTGCGGCGGTCGCCTCAGCGTCCGCCTCGAACCGGCGTGTCGCGTCGGTCTGTGCGTCGGGCTTGGCACTGCTCGGATCGAGCGGCGGCTGGCCACCGGCGGGCGACGCGAGCGTGATGTCCGCACCCGCATCCTTGAACACGTAATAGGGCGCAGCGAGTTCCTCGAGCCAGAAGCCGGTCTTGCGGCCGGTAGCGCCGAGATCGGCATGCGAGGTGAGGACGACGAGAATTTTCAACTTTGGTCTCCGGATCGGGGTTTATGGGGAGAGAACGACCCGGCACTAGGATCGGCGCCTTACGCTTGTGAAACGAATTGCGCCCGAACGTGGGACGATCGCCCTGGGCAGGGCCGGTCGGCAATCATACGACGCCATGCCCCTCCTTGTTCTCCCGCGAAGGCGGGAGCCCAGTCTGGATCCCCGCCTTCGCGGGGAAACAAGTCTTTCCCAAACGCTGTATTGATCTCCCGCTAGATCCGTCGCTCCCGCACGATGCGGCATCCGATGGCCGCGTCCGGGTAGATGTCGGTCTTCATCGTCTCGATCTCGACCCGCCGCACCCGTTCGTCACCCAGGCACAGCGCAGCAATCGCCTCGCACAGCGTCTCCTGAAGCGCGAACGGGCGCTCCGCTACCATCGCAAGGATCCCTGCGCGGACGAAGTCGTAATCGAGCACTTCCTCGATCGCATCCTCGCCGAGCGGGCCTGGATACACGACCGTCATCTCGACCGAGACGACCACGCGTTGTGGCGCGAGCTCGTGCGGGTGGATGCCGAGGCGCATCATCACCTCGAGCCCGTCCAGGATCGTCGTGAATTCAGCCATTCCGCCCCCCAGGGTCCCGATCGAACATCACGTCACCGTCTCGCGTCAGAAACCGTTGTCCGCAATCGACGAACACATTCTGCCCCGTCACGCCTTTTGCGATCAGCAGCCACGCGACCGCATCCGCCACCGCCTCGGCGCCGACCGGTCGCTCGAGCAAATTGTCGCTTGCCACGGCCGCGAACTCTTCTTCAGTCTGGTCTCCGCTCGGTAAGGTCAGCCCTGGCGACACCGCGTTGACCGAGATGCGCGGGCCGAGCGCCTGTGCCAGCATCATCGTAGCCCCCTCCAGCGCGATCTTGCCGCAACTGTACGAGAAGAAGTCCGGGTTGAGGTTCGCGACCTTCTGGTCGAGCACATTGACCACCGCGCCGTCCGCGACGTCGTCCTGCGATGCTAGCGCGGACGCCAGCAGCACCGGCGCGCCGCAATTGATCGCGCCAAGCTCGGCGAACAGTACCGGATCGACGGCCGGCGGTCGGTCGAATTCGAACTTCGACGCGCAGTTCACCAGCCCGTCGATCGGCCCGCCAATCGCCGAGCGTGCCGCCGCGAACAGGTCACCGATCGTGCCCAGATCGCTCAGGTCACCCGCTATCGAAGCAGCACGCCCTCCCCCGTCGACGATCTCCGCCACCAGCGCGGCCGCCTCGTCGGGGGAATGTCCCTGGTGCACGACCATCGCGTGTCCGTCCGCCGCCAGCCGCCGGACGATCGCCGCACCCAGCCGCTTCGCCCCGCCCGTCACCAGGACGGTTCGCATCAAACGCCGCGCCCCATCAATGCCAGCACTTCCTTGCGGCTGCGCTCGTCGTCGCGGAACACGCCCATCATCCGGCTCGTGACCATCGTCACCCCCGGCGTGCGGACACCGCGCGCGGTCATGCACGCATGGCTCGCCTCGATCACCACCGCGACGCCCTGAGGTTTCAGATTGTCCCAGATGCAGTCGGCCACCTCCGCGGTCAGCCGCTCCTGCACCTGCAACCGCCGCGCGAAGCCGTGCAGCACGCGCGCGAGCTTCGAGATGCCGACGACATGATTGCGCGGCAGGTAGGCGATGTGCGCCTTGCCGATGATCGGCGCCATGTGATGCTCGCAATGCGACTGGAACGGAATGTCCTTGAGCAGGACGATCTCGTCATAGCCGCCGACTTCCTCGAACACGCGTTCGAGATGTTTCGCCGGATCGTCGCCATAGCCCGCGCAATATTCCTTCCACGCACGTGCAACACGGCGCGGTGTATCGAGCAGCCCCTCGCGGGTCGGATCGTCGCCCGCCCAGCGGATCAGCGTACGGATCGCCGACGCTACGTCTTCGGGCACAATCACCTTGCCGTCGGAACCGAGCACATCGTCTTCAACCGGCCGCCTCTCGGACCCGTTCAGTTCATCCCGCATCGCAACACCCTTTGTCAGCATACCCAACCATCGGAACATGGGTCCTCTTTTGCAACTGTTTCATTTCAGCAACGCGCCGTAAATCCCCGTATTCCGGGGCTCAAAATGCGTTGACGCTAGATCGTTTTCGTCGTTACTTCGCCATACCTGAAAAACTAAATCGTGAATCGGCACAGACCGGCACGATCGGGGAGAGGACTGACATGGCCAAGTTCGAATTGCTCGCCGCCTCGGCGATGATACTCCTGTCGATTGCGCCGGCAATGGCCCAGACGGCCACCACATCGGCTGAAAACGCCGGCCCCACCAATGGCCCCGGGCAGGAAGCGCCGTCGACGCCCAGCACATCGACGCAGACCGCCGCCGCCGATACCGCCGCCAGCGCCTATGCGTCGCAGGATATCGTGGTTACCGCGCAACGCCAATCGCAACGTTTGCAGGATGTTCCGATTGCAGTGAGCGCTTTTACCGCGGATACGATCTCGAAGCAGCAGATCGTCAACCCGAGTGCGCTCCAGCAGACGCTGCCCAACGTCACCTTCACCAAGACCAATTTCACCACGTCGAGCTTCACGATCCGCGGGATCGGCGATCTGTGCGTCGGCGCGACCTGCGACCAGGCGACCGCGATCCACGTCAACGACATGCCGCTGGTCACCACGCGACTGTTCGAAAGCGAGTTCTTCGATCTAGAGCGGATCGAGGTCCTGCGCGGCCCGCAGGGTACGCTGTTCGGCCGTAACGCGACCTCGGGCGTGGTCAACTTCATCACCGCCAAGCCCGACCTGTCGGGCATCCACGCGGCCGCCGAGGCCGAATACGGCAACTATGACTCGAAGCGTGCGCGGGCGATGATCAACCTGCCCTTCACCGATACGCTCGGCATCCGCGTCGCGGGCACGTATCTCAACCGCGACGGCTATACCAAGAACACCTATGACAATTCGAAGATCGACGGGCGCGACCTGTATTCGATCCGCGGCACGTTGTCGTGGGAGCCGACCAGCGATACCCGCGTCGACCTGATCGGCTATTATTTCCGCGAGAAGGACAACCGCAGCCGCATCCAGAAGCAGCTCTGCCACCGCGATCCGACCGGCATCCTGGGCTGTCTTCCCGACCGGCTGGCCAACGAGACGCCGAACGGCAACTCGACGCTGGCCGCGACGCTTGCCTCGACTCAGTATTTCGGGATCGCCGGCACGCAGCTCGGGCATCCCGAGATTGCCGCGATCGGCCTGCAGAACCTGTATGCGACCGACACCTATGCCGGGGTGGTCAATCCCGGCGACGTCCGCACCGTCCGGATCGATTCCAACCCGACCTATTTCGCCGAGGAAGAGCAGTACACCGCCAAGATCTTCCATGATTTCGGTCCGGTCTCGTTCAACTTTACCGGCGGGTTCTCGCGCAATACGGTCGACAGCACGACCGACTTCAACCTCGCGGTCGAGAATCCGCTCGCGGCCAATGTCGGCCTGAACACGCTGAACGCGATCGGCCGCCCCGGCGTGGTGATCCCGCTGCCCGGCGGCGCGCTGGTCAACACCGGCTATCTGAACGGCGTCCGTTCCGTGCTGATCCCCAATGGCCCGGCCGGCGGCGCGTGCCAGTCGGGTGCCGACACGAACAATGTCGGCGTGTTCGGCGGCAACGGCATCGGCTGTTACGCGCAGAGCCTCGACGTCGATCGTTCGCGCCAGGTAAACCGGCAATATTCGGCCGAAGCGCATATCGACAGCTCGTTCGACGGCATGTTCAACTTCCTGCTGGGCGGCATCTATGTCGACTCGCGCAGCCAGAACACCGACTATTTCGTCAACGCGTTCGGGCTGGATTACGCATCGGGCGTGCTCGGCGCGGCCAGCTCGGCGGCGATCCCGGGCGTCAACGGCAACGCGTTCCTCGCGACGCCGTTCTACCGCAACGACGGCGACGATTTCCGCCTGAAATCCTACGGTATCTTCGGCGAGACCTATTTCGAGTTCAACGACAAGCTGAAGCTGACGCTCGGCCTGCGCTACAACCACGACGAGAAGGACGTGAAGGCGCGCAACATCACGCTGAACGTGCTCACCCCGATCGGCGCGTCGAACATGACGCAGGGGCTGAACTACACCA
>Ga0265798_10007203_pt1 | contig 14447 bp, 20 predicted proteins | sample P3T30metagenome_FD_192430 | JGI IMG/M metagenome (GOLD analysis project Ga0265798, IMG submission 192430) | Plant litter microbial communities from East Loma Ridge, Irvine, California - P3 T30 | ecosystem: Environmental > Terrestrial > Plant litter > Unclassified | place: USA: California...
TTGTCGAGGATCGCGCGCGCGGCGCCCATGTAGCGCTGCACCAGCTTGCCGACCTGGTCCTTGCTGAAGGTCTCATCCAGATCCCAGCCGGCCAGGATGTCCATTAGCGCATCGACGTCTTCGGCGCCGGCCAGGTTCTCGACGAATTCCTTGAAGTCGTCGCGGTTCATCCACTTGAAGGTGAATTCGACGTCGGCGGCCTTGCCGCCCGGCACTGGGATCGCGACGGTTGCAGCGAAGGTAGCGACGACTGCGAGGGAGAGTTTTGCTTTTGCCATGATGATTTTTCTTTCGAATGATAGTGATACGGAAAAAGACCGCGAGGAGCTACCCCGCGGCATAAACACCAGCACCGACAATTCGGCGCTGGCTGGCAACACGGTTTAGTAACGGACGACCTTGTTCTGCAGCGAGAAGATCGACTTCACGGCCATGACGCTGCCCTTGGCCAGGCTTGGCGACTCGTTGAACGAGCAGTAGCCGGCGTACAGCAGCACGCCGCCGCCCGGCAGCATGCCGCGCAGGCAGGTCAGCTTCACGCCATCCGACACCGCCTTCAGCGCGGCGTGGTGCGGCAGCGACTTGTCATCGGCGGTGGTCAGGGTGACGGTGGTGGCAGTGAAGCCGTCCGGCAACATGACAGGCATGTTGGTGTCCAGCAGCGGAACTTCGACGGTTTTGCCGTCGCCGCCGGAGACTTCGGCGCTGACCACGCCGGTGACTGGCACCCAGGTGGTGATCTTGCGGACGGTGCCGGTGCCGGCGCCGGCCGGGAACAGGCTGGTGTCGGTGGTGTCCAGGCCTTCCAGGGTGAACGTGGTGCCGCTGGCCGCTTTCAAGCGGAACACGCGGCCGGTGGCCGCGCTCCAGCCACCGGTGTATTCGACGTAATCGCCAGCGGCGAAAGTGTTCGTCGCGGAGGCCACGGCCTCGGTCGCGTTGGTGATCGCGGTGATGCTGGCGGCGGCAGCGAATGCGGACGCAATGGCGAACGCGATGTTGTTTGGCAATTGCATATCGGCCTTTCAGGTAAAAAGCCCGGAAGCCGGGCAAAGAAAAAGCCGCCCGGATTGCTCGGGGCGGCTTTGGGATTAGGTGTTGCTGGGTCAGCAGAACAGCGTGAAGTCCTGCATCGTCCCTCGGTAATTCGTCGTCTCGTCGGAGGTGGCCACGCGACCGGTGGCGACTTCCACGTGCAGCTCGATGGCGGCGCGCATTGCCTGTTCTACTTGGGCGCCCAGCTCCGACGCCTCGATACGCGTGTCGGCCCAAACATTAACCTGCATCCGGACGAACTGCTTTCCCGGCTGGTCGCCGGTTAGAAAGTTCACCGGCGCGCCGCCCACCGCCTGATAGGTGATGAAGGGCCTCGCCGTTCCGAGTGGGGCGACGTCTGGGAAGACGCGGCCGCCGGCCAGGCCTGTCAGCACGGCGTCGATATAGTCTTCGGCGGTCATTGCGCATTCCTTGCGATTTGTGCGGCCAGGGTGCGCGTCATGACGTCGACCGCCTCCTGCTTTTTGCTCTCGTAGGCCGGGCGCATGAACGGGTACGCCGGCGCGCTGGCTGTTCCGTACTCAAGCTCGGCGGCGCGCCGGTGCGCGGCCCAGCCGACTTTCTTGCCCGTCTTCTTGCTGGTCTTGGTATTGCGAGGCACGAATTTGTGGCCGCGCTCGACGAAGCGCCAGTAAAACGCATCGGTGCCGCCATATCGGCCACTCCTGACCGTAACGAGATAGACCTGGCGCCGCGCGCCATCGGACTCTTCTTCCAGCCGCTTCGCGATGATGTTGTTGTGGATGGTGAAGGTCTTCGCGCGCGCACGCGCATTGCGCTTCGCCTCCTCGCGGAATGGCTCAGCACCGGAGAACCCTACCGCTCGCAGGCAGTCTTCATCGACCGCCGCTGTGATCTGCGCTACGGTCTGCCGCGCAGCCTCAGCCAGCGCAGAGGTGTCAAAGCTGATCAGGCCACCCCCTCACAGACCAGGAACATAAACCGGCTGTCGCGGCCATCGGGCAGCGCCGACTTGATGTCGTAGGCCTTGCCCTTGAACTGCACGCGCGCCGCGGTATCGATGTCGGCGCGCGCGCGGATCCGGATCGAGCACTTGACAATCGAGACCTCGCCGCCGCCGCGCACCACTTCGATACCGGACGGGAACAGCACGTCGGCCCAGACCGTCGCAATGGGCTCCCAGACTTCTGGCGCGCGCAGCTTGCCGGCGCCAGGCGCTGGCCGCTGCAGCGTGATTCGGTCATTCATCATGCGTACACCTTGGCCCGGTCCAGCAGGCAGTGGAGGAACTCGCTTTTCGGCGTGCCGGCCGGCGCGAAGTGCTCCGACACCTTGCCCAGGATGTAGCCCTTGACCTCGGCTGGCACCGCGGCGTCGTCGGCGCCGTAGCCACAGGTGTAGACCACTTCAACCGCGTTCACGCGCGCCTGGGTCGCTGGCCAGGCCCGGCCCGGCGCCGGCACCACATAGCCCGGCTCGCTTTCGGCGTCCAGGATGTAGTCCTGCGGATCAAGCGTTTGCTGCACGCCGTCGACGTCGTAGAACTTGATGTGCACCACAGCCATGATCGGCGGGTGCTCGAGCAGGATCGCGCCGGCGAAACGGTCGAGCGTCAGCCGGTAGGTCTGCTCAACGAGGGCACGGCCGGTCAGGTGCTCAGCTTCGCCGGTGTGCTGCTCGATGACCTGGCGCAGCTCGATGTCGGCTTCTTCGCCGTCGATCCGCGCGGACACGCGCGCCGCGTCGAGCGATACCGCCAGCGCCGCTGGCGGGGTGATCAGTTTCAGGCTCATCGGGTCGTTCCTTGTATTGCTGGCGGGCGGCCGGCGCCGGGTGCAGCGCCGGTGGCGATCGGCGCGCGCACGAACTCGGCAGCCTGCTGCTGCTCCTGCAGCACCTCGCTCGGCACGCGCGGCATTTGCGATGCGTCGATCATCAGTTGTCCACCCTCTTGAAATGAATGGTCCGGAAGAAGCGCTCGCCGTTCGCACAGTCGAAGCGCAGCTTGCAGAAGTTCACCGGATCGGCCGAGGTGTCCAGGCCGCCCAGCTTGATCACCGCCAGGCGTCCCTGCATCTGCGGCTTGACCAGCTCAGCCACGCCGACGGCGGTCGCCGCCACGGCAGTGACGGTGGTGTTGCTGTCGATGAGATCCCGGCTGACGTCGGCCACGTAGTAGCGCTTGTCTTCTGGATCCTTCTCCAGCACCCACTGCCCGTCGACCTTGCTGAACCACAGCGTCCGGTCGATCTGCTCGCCATTGGCCAGCGCGATCCGGAACGTGCAGTAGTTCAGCGCGCCGTTCGCGGTGTTGAGCCCGCCCAGCTTCACCGGGATCAGCGATCCTTGGATGACCGGCTGCTCGAGCACCGTCACGCCGCTGACGATCGCCTCGGCCCGCAGCGCCGTGGTGCCCATTTCAGCGAGGTCAATGCGGATGTCGGCGATGTAATAGCGCTCGTCCTCGGGCACCTTGTCGATCGACCACCGGCCGTTGCGGTAGTACGGGGCATCCGGCACTATCGTGTTTGGCTTCGTGCCGAACGGGATGACCCGCGTGCCGCCAGGGAACACGACCTTGCGGCTGGCCGGGATCTTGCTGGCGTCGATGACGATCTCCACCGGTGGCTCGTTGGCCAAGGTGGTGAAGCTGGCCGACAGCGGCGCCGAGCGGTTGCCGGCGTCGTCGTAGGCGCGCACGCGCACCGGGTACGTCGTCGCTGCAGTCAACGGTGGAGTCGTGAATGACCGGGACAGCCCGACATTCACATAGCTCGTGCCGCCATTGATGCTGTACTCGTATCCGACCACCCCCACGTTGTCGGTCGCTGCCTGGAAGGCCAGCGTCGCGCTGGAGGTGGTGACGCTGGTGATGCTGATCGTGCCGGCCATGACTGGCGCCGTTGTATCCGGCTCTGGCACCGCGCCGGTATCTGGCTCGACAGCCATATCCGTCTCGGCCAGGAGCGGCAGCGGCTGCGCGGTGTTGCCGTAGATCGGCGTGCCGACGGGCGGCGCCGAGCCGGCTAAGTACTGCAGCGTCTCGACCGGGCGATCACAGCGCACGCGCAGCAGACTCGCATTGACGCGATCGACGCCCAGTACCGTCACTGGCTGCTTGTCGAAGCCGGTACCGGTAAATCCAGTCGCCGACGCCGGAACGGTGAGGTCCGTCGAGCCGCGGTGCGTGACTTGCACCAGCACGTCGTTGCCCGATGCGGTCATGCCCTTGATGTACGGCGAGCCCATCGGCACGCCGTCGTAGATCGTCGAACCGGACTGGAAAGAGCTGCGCACGTTCAGCGCCGGATACCCGCCTGCAGCTGGCGACAGGTGGGTGCCGTCGCTCGTCAACATCAGGAAATCCAGCGTTTGCACGTGGATGACGTACGGCTTCTTGCCCACTCGATTCTCGGCCATGCGAATCATGTTCGACTGGGCGTCGAATGATGCCTTCGTGCCAACGTCGAAAGCGGTGCGCCGGTTGTAGCCGACCAGAATGATCCACAGGTTCGGGTTGCCTGCCAAATTACGCACGCGTTGGATCAGAGCGTCGATATTTGCTTCGTGCTGCTCGCTGCTCTGCACAAGGCCCATGGCCGCGTCGTTCGAGCCGACTGTAATCACGCAGCTTGAGAATCCGCCCGCATCGGCCACATCGGCCACGAATGCATTCCAGCCTGCGTAGTTGCTCGCGATCCAACTCGCCAGCGTGCTGCCGCCCTGACCCGAATCGATCATGCCGAACGGCACACCCGACTTTTCGGCGAGCGCATTGGCGGCAATAATCGCGCCGCCGACGGTCCCGAACGCGCGCCACGCGGTGCCGTCGTAGTAGGACACGTCGTCGCGTGGGGTCAGTCCGGTACCGGAAGAACTCGTAAAGCCGCGCTCAGCGCCGCTCGACCCGATCCAGGCCTGTACGTCGCCCACGCCGAAACGCTCGGTGCTGATGGCTGACTCGGCAAGCGGCGCGCCGCTTGCGTTCTTGCTGCGTACCTGCGCGCGCCGCTTGCCCGGGCCTGCCGGGACACTGATGTTTGCGCTCCAGGTGTTCGCGCCGATAGTGGCGCCTGCGCCAGCGTACGCCGCGACAATGGTCGAGCCGTCAGCGGCATACAGGCACCGATCAAACGACGCCGGCTTTTCGCCGGCGAAAGCGCCCGAGATCGCCACAGCGGCGGCACCATTGATACGCTGGTAGATGCGCTCGCTGGTCGGCATGGCCAGCGTCACGCTATTCACCGGCAGTTCGACAGGGGTTCCGCCGCCGCTGGTAAAGTTGTAGGGCGGCTCGTCGCTGGTGGTCGGGGTGCCGCTCAGCGTGAGCGGGAATTTGTTCGGGCCCGCATCGGCGATGTCGGTGACGCTCGACATGCGCGAATAGATCACCGGCGCCTTGCCGAGGTTCGTGACCAGGTCTTCGCCATTCGCCATACGGGCGAACTCGGCCAGCGTCAAATTGTCCAGCATGAAGCCGGTGCGGCCCTGCGACTGGTCACTCCGACGATTGGTCGCACCGTCGGCACGTCCACCGATCACAAAGGCCGACCCATTTAGCTCCTTGAGCAGGTATGAGCTGGTGCTGGAACCTTCGAGCACGACGTTTGCATCCGTCGCAACCACGCCGTCCACGATTGGGCAGCGGTACAGACGAACGGTGGTGCCGTCGCTTTGTAGAAGATACTGATGCGTGCCTTGCGTCAACTTCGTAGCGGCAACGATTGGCGCGTCAGCAGTTGCTGATACCGTATCAGCAAATACCACGATGCGGCCCTGGAGACTGCCGATGCTGGAACCAGACGTATAGAAGGCGATGTTCAGCGACCCGGCAGCACCGAAATTACCGGTCGAAATCAAATACTGCGGGTTGTCGCCAGTTACCAGGCCGTCATAGCGAAGGGTGAAGAGGAACGCCCACAGTTGGGCCGCTGGAATCGTCAGCTGCGGGTTATCCGCAGCAGCAAGGGATTGGTTACCAGCGGCGCGATTATTCTTGATCATGTGGCGGCCTACCGGTCAGGGGTTCAAAAGGCGCTCGCGCACGAACGCCAGCAGCTCCTCGTCGGACTTGCCGACTACTTCATCGGGGAAGATCGCCACCTTGCCCTTGCTGGACTCGATGACGATCATGAAGGCGCCCGGGGCCTCCGCCTCGGCGCGCACGTTGGCGAGCCAGGCGGCGGTACCGGGGCTCATGGGTTACTGCTTGGCGCGGCCGCGCTTCGGTGCGGCGCTGGCGTCGCCTTCGTCTGGGCCACCGAATGCACCGAGATCGGTTGCGGCGGACTCCAGCTCGGGTGGGCACTCGTCGCCAGGCTGGTAATTGACGGGGTAGATTTCGCCGTTCGGCACGCCTTGGAATGGCTTGGTGAGTTGCATCTCGTTCTCCAAATGAAAAAGCCCGCGCGCGGCGGGCTTTCTCGGTCATGCCGCTGTTACGCTGCGGCGATCTTCATGAACTTCATGCACTCCGGGTTCTCCAGGCCGCCGCCGACGCGCTTGGTCGTGTAGAACGACACATATGGCTTGTTGGTGAACGGGTCGCGCAGCACGCGCACACCGATGCGGTCCAGGATCTTGTAGGCGCGCTTGAAGTCGCCGAATGCGATCGACAACGCGTTGGCAGCGACGTCGGGCATGTCCGGCACTTCGGTGATGTCGTAGCCCGCGAGTTGAGCAGGCTGACCCGCCACCAGCGACGGCTGCCACAGGTAATTACCCTGACCATCCTTCAGCTTGCGCACCGCCAGGTGAGTATTGCGATTGAAGGTGAAGCGCGCGGTGTTCGTGAATGCCGAAGGCAACGCGTAGACCAGGTTCATCAGCGCATCGCTGGTGATCGCGCCAGCGGCACCCGAAGCGACGACAGCGATGCCGCCCAACGGGTGCAGGCCGGTACCGCCAGCTGCATAGGTCAGCAGGCCGCGTGGTTTGTTGGTGCCGTCGCCGCTCACGAATGCGCGGTTTTCCTGCAGCGAGAATTCGGTATCGACCTCGCCAGCCAGCCACTGCTCCAGGTTCAGCTCGCTATCGTCCAGCATCTGCTGCGTCGCGCTCGGGTTCGCGTACAACTCGCCCCAGCTGTAGCCTTGCTCGGCGAACTGGGGGGTGTTGGTCTCCGGGCGCGGCGCGGTTTCGCCGACCCAGCCGCTGCCGGTGCCACGCATGTTGATCAGCTTCTTGTAGCCGGCGCCCGAAACGGACTGGACCGTGCAAAGCTCGCGCATCGGCGAAACGATGATCAGCTTGTCGGTGATGGTGCGGTCCCATTCGATCGGGACGGTGAAGCCGCCTTCAGGCGCGGTGCCCTTATTCAGCGAGGCCGAAACGTCGCCGCGGCGCAGGTGAGCCATGAACGAGTCGCTGTATTCGCGGTCCTGCACTTGGCGCGTACCGCCGACGCCATTCATCTCCATGGCGGCCATCTTTGTGGTGTTGGCGTCGATCGCGGCCTGCAAGTTGGTGATTTCGGCGTTGATCTTCTCGACTTTGCTGGCTTGCAGCGGATCGTTGATGCCAGCCTTCAGCTCGGTCAGCTGGCGGGTGTGTTCGTCCTTGAACGAGGCAAATGCCTGCTGCAGTTGCTGGACGATCTGGGTGGTATTGCCAGCGTCGGCGCGCACGCCACTCATGATGCCGCGCGGGACCGATTTACCTGGGCCACCAGCTACACCAGCGATTTCTTTCGCGGCGGTTGCCAGCGCGGCGGCTGTCGCCAGCACGAGACGATTGGTTTTCATTGTTTCATCCTTGGAGGGTATTCAGTAGGGATTGAAGCGAGGCTTCAACTTCTGTTTCGTTGCCAGCGCCCGGCGTGGCATCGGGTCCAGCGGCAGCGCCCGGCTTGCCGTTGAAGAGTGCGTTGAGCGTCTCGCGGCGCGCCGCCCGGCTCAGGCCGGACTTCGCGAGCGAGGACTCGACAGTGGCCAGCACCTTCGTCTGCTGGGCGGCCTTGGTGTCTTTGGTGACCGCAGCGCGGTCGAGCTTGCCGGTGGCGAAGCCCTTTGCGACGGCGTCGTTCGCGCCGATGTACGTTTCCTTGTCCATCATTGCTTCGATCTCGGCCGGCTTCATGCCGGTGCGCGCCGCGTACAGGTCGCGCATCGCGAAGTCGAACGGCTCGAGGTAGGCCGACGCTTCAGCCATGTCGTGCCGATTGCCGGCCGATACCACCCAGGCGTTGTGGATCATCAGGTGCGAGCCTTCGCCCATGTTGATCTCGTCGCCGGCCATGGCGATCACGGAGGCGGCCGAGGCGGCGATGCCCATGACGTTGATCGTGACCTTGGCCGAATGGCCGCGCAGCAGGTTGTAGATCGCGACGCCTTCGAAGAAATCGCCGCCCGGGGAATTGAGGTTGACCACCACGTCCTGGTCGCCGATGCTGCGCAGCGCGGCGCCGATCCGGCGCGCGGTCACGCCCTCGCCGTCCCAGGTCTGGCCGATAGGCGCGTACATGCTGATGGTCTGGGCGCCATCGCCGGCGGCGGCGCGCACGCCCGGCTCCCAGGCGTCGAGCGCATCCTGGCGCAGGTCGAACTGCGCGGCAGACATGCGGGCGTCGGCCCGGATTTCAGGTAGTTTCAGCAGGGACATTCGGTTTCCTTGTAACGGTGCTTTCGAGCGAATCAGCAGTCGGATCATTCGATTTCGGAAGATCGAGCCGGTCGCGGACCTCGTTTTGTTTCATGAAGGGCTTGCTACCGCCCGAGCCTAGGGCCTTGGCGAAGAAGTCAGCCTGGTCCTTGAGGGTGCCGCGCAGCAGCGCATGCTCGTTGACCTTGAAGTAATAGAGCTCGCGCTCCTTCTCGGTCAGAAGCTTCAGCGCGAACTCGTCCTCCCATATGCTGAACCAGTGCTGCAGTCCGTATTGAACGAAGAAGATACCGAGTTGCTCGATCCCGGAGCCCCAGGACGTGTCGTCCATCATCAAGAGCGGACGCGGCACGCCGAATGCGCGCGCGATTTCCTCGATCTGGTGGTTGCGTCCTTCCTGCAGTTGCGAGTCGTTTGCCGTGTTGGCCCACTTGTCGGCCTTGATACCGTCCTCGAGCACCATCCACTTGTGCGCCTGGTCGGCGCCGGCGTAGCGCGCCTGCAAACTGTTCTGGATATTCTCGATCTGCCGGGCGTCGAGCTTGCTCGGATACGAAAGCGCGCCGCCAGCCATGACGCCATTCTTGAAAATCCGGGCCGCAGCCTTCTGCGCTTGCAGCGCCAAACCGATCGACTCGCGCGCTTTGTCGACACGGGAGATCCCGATCAAGCCATGCTCATCGTCGGCCAAGTCGGCCAGGTGTAAAACCTCGCGCGCGGCCAACACGAGATTGCTGCCGTCAGGGCGCCGGTACTCGTACTTAACAGTGAAGTCGTCGCTGAGCTTCGGCGTCACCCTCTTCGAGTCCAGCGGAATAAGCCGCACTGGGGTTGCGCCGCGCCAGATGATGCGAGCGTAGGCATTGCCATGCAGCAGAGCGCGCAGCTGCATGGTGCTCTTGAACTTGTATGCCCCTTGATATTCGTTCGGTTTGCTCTTGGCCAGGCGGTAGGCCGCATGCTCCGTTGCGTACGCCTTTTCGTCGCCTCGAGCCGTCAAATTCATGGGCAACATACCCATGGATTCGGAGATCAGGCTGACGCAGCGTAGGAGTGCCATGTTATCCAGCGCCGTCGACGCCGTGACGTACGCACCGCTGGCGGTTTCGCCGCCACGCATAAAGGCCGGCAGGTCAGCGCTGGTCAGCGCAGCAGAGACCTGTCCACCTGACGGCTGCGACAGCGCCGACCGCCAGTGCGACGTGGCGGATAGTGCGTCGAATAATTCCATGGGGTTCCTTAAAACATGAGAATGCCGCGCTCTTCATACGCGGACTCGGCAGCGAACTCGCCGCTGATCGCCCGGTTCATGCCCATGATTGTTGCGACGATGCCGTCGATCTTCTGCTCCGGCTTTTCCTTGCGCGGGTAGATGTTGTCTTTTGCGTCGAGCTTGGCCACGACGTTGGACGCCATCCAGGTCAGAAGCGGATTGCCATCGTGGTGCACGCGGCCAGCCTTTACCGCGCTCTCGAATTCCTTCATCGGCAGGGACAGGTTCTTCACCGTCTGCCCCACCTCGACCGCCGTGATGCCGCGCTTGGTGAGCCGCTGCTCCAGCTGCGCCGCGCGGAACGGATCGAACACAACCTCTTCAGGACCGTACTCGCCGACCAGCGCCAAGGTGTCTTCCTCGATCAGGTCGAAGTCGATTTCGGCGCCGTCGTGCTGCTGGAGCGCGCCTTCGATCACCCACTTGCGGTAGGCGCCGGAATTCTTCGGATCGTTTTCGATCGCATGCTCGGGAAGGTAGTAGTGGCCGAACAGGTAGAAGTGCTGCTTCCCGTCGATCACCTTGACGAACATGAGCATGATCACGCAGACGTCCGACCGGCTGGCCAGGTCGAGGATCACGTAACAGCGCTCGCCTTTGAACTGTTCCGGCCGCAGCTTCGAATCAGCGCACTTGTTCCAGTCGAGGATGTTCAACCAGGCGGACTTGGCCGAGCACCACACGTTCAGGTGCTTCGTCTTGAAGCGGGTTTGCTTCGACGCGCTTTGCACTGCCTGCCGCTGCTGGCTGAGCAAGAAATCTTCGTCGACCGAAATGCCCATGTTCGGGTTGGCCTTGTACAGCGCCTTCGGGTCGTCCCAACGGTCCTTGTCGTCGATGGTGTAGATCAGCGCGAACAACTCCTCGTTGTCGAGGACACCCTCCAGCACCTTCTTCGCCTCCGACTCCTGGTCGAAGCACGGGCCGGCAATGTTGAAGCCCGCCGTCGTGATCATCAGCATGAGCGGCTGCTCGCGCGAGCCCATGCCGGTTTCCATCGTGTCGACCAGGTCGCTTGTGTCGTGCTCGTGATACTCGTCCACGATCGCACACGACGGGCTTGAGCCGTCGCCAGGCTTTCCGATGACAGGCTCGAACCGCGAGCCGTCGCCAGGATTAACCAGCGCCTTGGCCCACACTTCGGCGCCGAGCGCATCGCGCAGCTCGGGCGTGCGCTCGAGCATCTGCTTCGCTGGGCGGAACACCTCCCACGCCTGCTTCTCGGTGCCGGCGCCGGCATACACCTCGGCGCCGAACTCGCCGTCGGCGGAGAACATGTACAGGCCAATGCCCGAGCCGATGATGGACTTGCCGTTCTTCCGCGGGACAGCGAAGTACGCCTTGCGGTAGCGCCGGCGCCCGTCCTTCTTCCGCTTCCAACCGAACAGCGCGCAGAACGCAAAGCACTGCCACGGCTGGAGCACGATCAGCTCGCGCTTCTGCGCCCATTTCCCTTTGGTGTGGGGCATGAGCGACAGGAACACGCACACCCGGTTTGCCGCGTCTTCGTCAAAGTAATACTTGGCACCGCGCTTCCTGGCTGCCTTGAGGTCGTCGAGATGACGCTTGCACGCCAGGCGGACCCATTTGCAAGCCACGATCTTTTTCTTTACGACCCCCTGCGCGTACTCCAGAGCGATGCCGACATGGTCGGCGGACATATCAGGCCTTCTTCTGCACCAACGCCAAGAATGGATTGACGACTGGTGTCTTGACTGCTGCGACACGCGACCGGTCGGCTGGCGTCATGCCGAGCGACGCGAGAGCCGTCCGGATCTGCGCCACCTGGGCCATTGAAACGTCGGCGTCGTCCTGCGATCGAAACCGCGCGATCAGGCGCGCGGTCAACTCGACAGCCATGCGGTCCGTCGCTTGCAGCACGCTGGGTGGAAGCAAGGAGACAATCTCGTCCCACACGACCACTTGGCCTGGAGAGAAGTAATCGGGCGCCGAATTGTCGAACACGCCCGACTGGAAATCTTCGCGCTTTCGATCCGGGTTGTGAGCGAACGCTCCGCGCGCCTCGAGCACCGCGGACGGGGTTCGGGGCTTCGGCATCAGGCTCTCCGGTCAAAAGTTTGAATTGGGGATGCAAAAATAAAACTAACTGGTCGGTCTAGGGCAAAAAGGGGTCAGACTTCAGAGGGGGGGTACCCCCTTCGGCCTTGGTCTTGGCCCTATGGCAGCAGGTGCACGCCGACTGGAGGTTGGCGTCGGCTTCGATCTGCTCGACAGTCCAGCCGCGCGCCCGGGCGGCCGCCTTGTTGACGATGTGGTCGACCTCCCTGGCCACGTAGGTACAGCCCTGCCCTTTGATCTGGCAAAGCCCACCGTCGCGGCTCAGGATGCGCTTCCGGCGCTGCTGCCACGCGTAATCGTAGCCGCGCTCGGCGCTGGTCTTGCCCTCGTTCGATCGGTTCCAGCCGGTCGCCTGCTTGGCATGCCGTGCGCAATAGCCGGGTGAATCGATGAGCGCGCCGCAACCAACCTTCCTGCATATCGTCTTTGGGCGAGCGGCCATCAGCTGCCTTTCGTCGGTACCAGGGCAGCGACCTCGTGCAGGAGCAGGCCCGGCTTGCCGTAGCCCTTGGCCTGCAGGATCTCGGCGGCCCGCTCGGCCTCGACCAGGCGTGCGCAGATGCGATCCAGCGAGCCGCTGTTGGTGACGGTCCAGGCGATGGCCGGCGCGGAGCCGGTGACGGCGCGGACGATCTGTTGGCGGTAGCAGGTAGCGGTGGTCATGCTGCTGCCCTGGCGGCTGCCTGCTCGCGCTGGCGCTGCACCGTGTAGCGCAGCCATGCCAGCTCTTGTTCGACGGTCACTTCTTGCCCCCGAAGCCCGGCACGTCTTGCGCGGACTCCGTCCAGAACGAGACGATCCAGAACACGACCATGAAGAACACCAGCGTACCGAGCACGCCGAATGCCCAACCCGGCGCGCCCAGACGATCGAGCAGCAGCCAAAAGAGGATGGCGAAACCAACAGGCGAACGCGTCGGGAGTGACGATGACTTGATGACGGCGACGTGCTTCATGCGATACCTCGGCAAAAGAAAAGCCGCCCGGCGCATGACTGCGAGGGGCGGCGAACGCCAGCTGCTAGAGCTGAACGAGGAGACTCGGGGACTGCTTACGACAGTCAGGCGACCGGACCCAAGGCTATCTGCACAAGTAGGCGGTAAACGGAAAAGCCCGCTAGATCAGCGGGCTATACAGGCGAGCGAAAACACTAACGGCTGGGTGCTTTCGCGAGTTCCGGCTATCGGTGGCGGGCTATCCGCGCATTACGAGTGCCGAAAGAGTGTAGGCGTCAATAATACACCAAGATGTTTTCTTGCCGCATCAAATATCGAAACAGTCTTACTTAAAAGTCTGATAAGCGACAACTATTAGATTGACGACAGTGAGTCCAAAGATGGCCCAGGTCAGGCTCTTCATTGTCTGGGTCATATCGGTCATGCGCCGACTCTCCTGCGCCAGCCTTCGGCGAGTCAGCTCGTCCAAGTAGAACCCGGACCCGACGACCGTGCCGACCGCATGTGCGTCATATAGTGCAGCGACCTGATCGTCGGTGAGCTGATCAATTTCGTCCTTGCTTGGGGCATAGGCCATGTAGAACCTCTGTTGAGCGCTGTGATGCACTTATTCTAACTTGCAACTCGCAACTTTGCGCCTGCCCGGCTGGCGTGGCTATCCGCGATGGCCTGCAGCTCACTCACCATATCTTTGACGCGCTCGAGCACAAACGCGCCAGCGGCCGGGATCGGGCCAACACCGGTCCCCTGGCAATCGCGGCACTGACGTTTCTCGAGCAGGCCGGTTCCGCTGCAGCACTTGCATGTGCTATCGAGCCAGTGTGCCAGCGAGTGCTCGGCCACGGTGCGATAGAGCTTGATGGCCGCCGCCGCGTCCCATGCGGTGTTCTCAGACACCCAGCGGCGCGCACGGCCGCGCTTCGTGACCTCGGCAATCCAAAGGCGCAGCAGCCGCGCCAAGTGCGCAACGCCAGCTTCGAGCGTAACAGCGTCACCGGCCAGTGCTTGGCGGCACTCGGCTTCGCGGCCGGCGTCCTTCTTCTGGATCGCCTCGACCAGCTCTTTCTCGATACGCTCGCGCGTTTCCACGGCCTTGGCCATGTCACGGGTGGTCGTGCCCGCATACTTCGCGCGGTGCAGCAGCGCGCCGAGATCGCCCGGCAATGCGGAAGCCAGCGCCGCCGCAAGAAGCGGCTCTGCCTGGTTGTGGCGTTCATCGTCCTGCAGGCTCGATGCGCTCAAAGCGTGGATGTAGCGGTCAACGAAGCCCATGATTTATTGCTCTCTGAAAGACGACCAAGCGAGCGTAGCATATGCCACCAAGAAATTTCCGGATTGAATTTGTTTTCGTGAGGCACGTTTACAACATTGGGGCAGGCGGCCGCGCCGGCGGCAGCGATCACCTCCACATAAGCGCTCGGCGTCTCTGAATATCTCTTATCAAGTACGCTGCGCACCCTGCGCAAAGTCGCGCCAGATGATCCCGCCTATAGTTGCGCACTTCCCGACAGTCGAAAAACTTTA
>Ga0265798_10007205_pt1 | contig 14447 bp, 12 predicted proteins | sample P3T30metagenome_FD_192430 | JGI IMG/M metagenome (GOLD analysis project Ga0265798, IMG submission 192430) | Plant litter microbial communities from East Loma Ridge, Irvine, California - P3 T30 | ecosystem: Environmental > Terrestrial > Plant litter > Unclassified | place: USA: California...
TCTGAGCGACCTCACGTCTACATCGCAGGGCTAGTAGGAAGTCTTTGCGTGATTGAGCTGGCACAGTGAGAACGTGCGTGCTTCGCTCGTGGTGGGAACTGTCGGACGTGCACCTGGCAATAGAGCGCGCGACATGTAGATATTCGAGGTGCCTTGCCACCAACCTTTGATCACTCTCAGCTGCCAGCTCTGCCTGACACCGTACCAACAGGCGCAAACCGCTTCGCGCTTAGCAACACACCCTTGACACCTCTGATCTCCTTTTTCACCTCCTCGATCGCATCATCAGCCTCCGAACCAGGCTTCTGGTCTGACCCAAAACCCGCACTCCACACGTTCTGCGTCTGAACCCGGTACATCATGTTGTCCAAGTGGTGGCGCAGCTTATTTGTTTCCTCGAGTCGGTCCTTGGCTGGCTGTTCGCCTGCTTCCAACCCGGATAGCATTTCGTCGAGATGTGATTTGATGATGAGAAGGCGATCGTCCTGCTTGTCTGCAATAGTCTTCGTCTGTGATTGGGCTGCACCCGAAAGTGCTGGTGTGATTGGAGGTGAAGTCTGTGTGCCGATGTCGCGGTGGAAGAGTTCTGTAGGGTCGCTGGCTACGCTTTCGACATCGTCGAAGTCTGAGCCATCCGAAGCGGATTTAAGCTCCGGGATCTTGCTTACGATCTTTGACAGACGGTCATTGAGTTCGTCGATCTTGCTCTGGCCATGCGTGGCGAAATCGTGTCGCGCGTCTGTCAGGCTTGCTGCCATGGGCTTGACGAGGAACGTACTGGCTCCGTATGCGATAGCAGCAATAGCGGAAGCAATGTAGGTGGCGTTGAGCACACGCATGGGTGTGATCAAGGGAGGCGGTTTACGAGCATCTTCGAGGAACTCTGGGTAGGTGATGATTGGTGGCGCAACTTCCCTAGCGGGTGGTTGTGCTCTCGCGGGTTGTGAGGCTTCCTTGAAGCTAGCGAACTCGGCAGCTTTGATTGCAGGTTGTTCTGATGGTGTAGATTTGGTGCCGAGCTCTTGGTCTACCATGGCTTGCGCAATTCCTTTGCTCTCGAGGAACTCTCTCTTCTTTTCCACAGGCTCGTCCTTGACGCCGGGGTCTTCGAGGAATGACTTGACGATTTCAAGCTGCTGAGATCGCTCGTCCGCAGACAAGACGGCTTCTGGTGTACTTGGCTGTTTAGCGGCATTCTCTTGGTCCTCTTGCTGTGCGTTTGACTGTTCTGGTACAGTGGTGTCATTGGCTTTCGTCTCGGCGTCTTTGGTGGGTTGGGTGGCAGGCGCAGGAGTGGTAGATTGCAAGGGCTGCTGTGCACGTTGCCACGCGGGAATGCTTGGCTTGTTGGACATGGTTTTGATGTTGTCAGAAAGTACGAAGTGAGAATGGTGCCGTTGGTGTTGGGTGGACTTGACAGCCACAGCATGCCCGCGCGCATCGGCAATGTAAGTGAAGTTGCGACGAGCCTCGGCAACTGGAGCGGCCGGGGAAGTGAAACGCCCGAGTCATGTGATTATAGCAAAGAGTCCGAGCAGCAGCTTCATACTGTCATTGGCAGGAAAGGAAGGATACTTCGACGCAGCACGACCGATCTACTATACTCCGACATAATCTAGCGATTGCCATCTTCGGCCACGTACATGCCCGATCTACATCCAACATGAGCTACGACAACGCCAAACGCTTCAAATCAGCATCGGGCTCGCCAATCAGCGTCCCGCGAGCGTCTGCAAGCGCATCAGCAACCGCGCTTCCACAGTATCAGCCTCCTCCAGCCCGGTAGGTGCAAGCCCCAAGTCGTAGTACACAGCCTTGTGGACGGTCTGGGTGTTGCGACCCTCGTTGCCGTATCACGTGCGTACGTGGTTGATATATCGCGACCGGCAACGATGCATGGCGGTGCAATGGAGGATTCAGCCCTCTGCCTGCAAGCGAGGGCATGAAGCGACGCAGATCCAGCGCGGTGGGAAGGAAGGGGGCAATGCACAAGTGTTTGCTGCACCAACTTGCTTGGACCTGTGAGTTCGGCAGTAGGTCAGGTTAGGTCATCTTCCACCGACCTCACCGACAACACTCCACCACCACCACCACCGCATTCCACCACCGCTCTCGCCATGCCTCCTGCCCGCCGCTCCACCCGCGCCGCACCCACCTCCGCCGCCCGCGAGTCTGCGAAACCATATACAAGGACTAACACGCGCCGCAGTGGTAGTCCCTCCGCCCATTCCCCCGCCGCCTCTGTGTCTCGCACACCGCCAGGTGGGAAGAACTCACTCAAGCTGACCGTAAAAGCGGCACCCTCAAAGCTGCGACAGGCAATCTCAGGATCTCAACTTCCTCCAAACCCATACACCGACGAAGCCAGCGAAAGCGACGCCACACCCAAGCCCTCATCACGCACCGCACGAGCAACTCGCAACCCCAGAACTGTCGTTGAGCAAGACAGCGAGGAGGAGGAGGAGGAGGACGACGATGATGCCGAGGACCTCACCGATGATGACGCAGACGGCGAGGAAGTAGACCAAGAACTGTTGGCGAATGAAGACAGTCAGGACGATGCAGAGGGAGAAGACGAAGACATGGACGATATACCCGCCAGACATCCTCCGCCACCCATCATCAAGCACAAAAAGGCATCTGGGAAATCGAACGATACGATTGTAGTTGCAGCACCCTCAACAGGACCCCTCAAGTCCGTCGAAGCAAAGGAACTGGAAGATGCCGATGATGATGAGCTTTCCGAGCTTGAATCGGGCGACGAGATGGAGCTCGGGGAAGGCGAGGAAGAAGAAGAAGCTGGCGAGGAAGACGATGACCTATCCGGATCTGACATCGACGGATCGCGCTCAGCAACTCCGGACATCTCCAAGCTCACCCGTAGACAGCGTGGCGTGCTCGAAGAAGAGGAGAATGCTGGTCTCCTTGCTCTTTCGAATGAAGCACAGAAAAAGAAGATGCTGTCCGTGGAGGAACACGCCATGAGACGTCAGGAAATGGCTCGCCGGCGCAAGAATCTGAGCGAAAAGCGGAATGAAGAGGAGAAGGTAAGGTCAAATTCTCGCTCCCATTCGCGAAACGGTACACTGACAGCTTCATCAGATGGAAACTATCAACAAACTCCTCAGCAAGCAAGCCCCGAAAAGGCGTACAAGGGCTGAGATCATCGCCGCCCAACAAGCTGCCGACATGACTCCCGGGACCGAAGACGACCCACGCGGCCCAAGAGCCAACCCGCTGTTCACTCGATGGGTCAACAACAAGAATGGCAGTATCGTCGCTGTGCCAGACGAGTGGCTCGATTGTCCATTGGGTGACGTATTCGGAGGCGCGAAGGCTACAGCTGACCGTGGCAAAATCGTTGAAGAGGTTGCTTGAGGACACTGCTTCCGCACTCACTACTTAATGAGCTCTATTCTTCCTACTAGCATGTGGCATCGTTTTCCCGCATAAAGCAATGGTTTTACTATTGCGACGACATCAGATATCTTCTGGTTTATATAAAATCACCAAGGGACACAACTGGACCTACGGAGAATTGATATCCGCAAACGTTTCAGCGCGTCTACCATACCTAACACACATACCATGGTGGTAACACCACGATCAATTTGAAACACACGATTCCTCAAGATCCACCTTCAGCCGCAAAGCAAAGCTTATCTAATCGCCGCGCCGCCCTAGTTAGTGAATCTAGCCACGTCTACTTCTAAGCCTCACAATCCTCCAATCCTACGGAGCACTGAAATCGAAGACACCACCTCCAGTGTCAAAACGAGTGGCGCGCCTCGAAGATAAGGGAGAACCTAATTCCGTCTTCCATACTACACACAACGGCTTTTAGATCTGCGCCCTCCCTCACAGGCTTACAAAATACACAACTCCCCTAACCCTATCTCTCTCAGAGCAACCATGACCGAATTCTCGTCAACCTCGCGCTCTTCCACACCATCTCCTCTCACCACGCAGATCCCCCACCTCTCTCCAGCCCAACTCGCCGCTCTCCCTTACCCCCAAGACCTCTTCCCAGGCGCCAGAGATGTACAGACGTCCTATGGAACCATGCGTGTCTACGAGTGGGGGAATGAGACCGGGCGGAAGATGATGCTTGTCCATGGCGACGCGACGTGCGCTCCTCTCTGGAAGACCATCGCCGAGGATTTGGTTGCCAGGGGGTGTAGGGTCATTGTGCTCGGTGAGTTATAGATAAAACCACAGTGGAAGAAGAATGCGAAAATTGCAACGTCTGTGTTGTCGACCGCCACTCCACACTTCCATTTAGTTCTCTACCAAGAGTCGAGAGCAACAGAACTGACTCAACATTATAGACCTCTGGGGCCGCGGTTACACACAGTCGCCACACGTACCGCACACGTCCCGCCTCCTCGCTCTGCAGCTTCTCTTCGCGGCGAGTTCCTCTCCCCTCAACTGGTGCTCCGGAACTTTCAGCATTGTCGGCTTTTCCCTGGGCGGCTCCATCACCCTCGACTTCACCGCTTCATTCCCTCATTTAGTCCGCTCCGTGGCATTGATTGCCCCCGCTGGGATGCTGAAGAGTTTGCCGAGAGAATATGCAGATCTGAAGAATGCAACGAGAGATGGGGTTGAGGGGGAGGTTTTGAAGGGGTTAGTCAAAGAGGCGCTTGGGGTTGCTGAGGGGAATGGGGACGGGGAAGTGGGGTTTGCGAGGTTGGTGAGGTGGCAGTTTGAGCAGCATGAGGGGCATGCGATGAGTTTCGCTAGTACACTTTTGAATGGGCCTGTGCAGGGTCAGGGGGAGGTTTGGAGGGAGGCTTGTGCGATTTTGAAGGGTAAGAGGAAGGTGAGCGGGGAGAGGCTGGTCGTTGTGTGTGGCGCTGAGGATGATGTTGTCAGGGCTGAGGATGTTAGAGAGGACTTGGAAAGGTTTATGGGTGACGGCGAGGAGGGGAAGTTTGTTTTTGAGACGTTGCCGGGTGGGCATGGGCTTCTGGCGGATGAGAGGGTTTGTAGAGATGTTTTGGACATTTTGGGGAAAGAGTGGGGGATTTAGATCTTTGCTGGTTCATGTTAGATGTATAGACGACTGATTCAGAAGTCTAGGTGTCCAGGTGATGGCGCTGATTGACTCGACAGAGGTCAAGTCACCAAAGTGATCGAGAGGGCTTGGGACACGTGCTGGCGGGTGTTGTGCATAGCTGACCAAGGGCCGGAGACATTCATCGTTTTTGAGCTCGTACAACGGTCACAAGTTGTCGGAAAGTCGCGACATGTCATGCTGACTCTGTCGTTGCTGGGCAGATGTTAGATCTCCAGTTGCCCTCCAGGTTGCGTTTTCGTTCCGTCGAAACGATCTTGATCCCAAGAATACCAGCCTGCTCAGGGCAGACTTTCCTGTCTTCCTGACCGTACGCAACATTGAGCTTGTAGAATCCACCATAGGGCGTAGGCAAGCCATTCAACGCAACCATAGCAGCCTTGGCTTCTTCAGCGGTAGGCAAGTCAACAAAACAATAGCACTGCCCCGTATTCAGACGATCAACCTCCCGATGCACAGGTAGTATTCACTTGCTGACAGCCTGTAATTCGTACCCCTCAAATAGATCTTGCATTTCAGCATTGACGAATGCCTGGCAGGAGATGTCGGACAACCCCCCTACGAAGAGCCGCCTCCCTTCTTCGATCGGCCTGGTCCAGTGTTCGCGTGCATCTTTGCGCTCGTACCTGTCGAAGACGAAGGGCTTAGTTGCCGAGGGTGTGAAGTCGAATGTTTGAACCCTGCCGTTCTGCATTCGCGTCTCGAGGTGACGGCGCCTGGTATAGTCGCGTTTGCCGGTATCGTAGTTGACCTTGATGGGTCGGCCACGGAGGGTGTGGGTTTGGAGTCTTCTTATTACGGCAGCGGGATTTTCAGTACTGGCGATATCGACGAAACAGTAGGATGGGTTACGGCCGGAGAAAGGATCGATGGACATGTCTAGGTTGTCGCTTGGTTAGGTGTGGCGTGAGTAACTTGGTCGTAATGATGGAGTGCTCGGTCTTACATAGAAATCTCTTCCTCTTCGAACATTTCGAGGATCTCTTCGGGTTGGACTTGATAGGGGAGCCCACCGATGTACAATCTATTACCCGGTGCCATTGTTATGTTGTCGCTGTCTATTGCTAGATACGAATGGAAGAAACAGCAGCTGCCATTCGATCGATTTTATATACTTTGCGGCATGTCTTTGTCATACAGACATTCCAATCCGCAGAGATGCTGGCATCCAGTCCGCGACCGTTTGCGATTCGGCTCCCCTTCCTTCTCAGACAAAGTCTTTGTTCGTTCGTGGCGCAGAGGACCTTAACAAAGGAACATCAAGCCTCGGCGGTAAGTTTGCTAGCGCGAGCCAGTCCCCAGCCACACTAGCTACCATTGGCCAATCAGGTGGCACGCGCAGATCCGCGACTTTTCGCGATACTGTGCTCCTCGAGCTTCACACGAGCTTCACGTCTCAGTCCAACGTTTATCCTCGAAAGCTTCACGACGCACTCGAACCCTCGCCTGATATCGCCGTGGTATGAAAACACCGTAACCACCATTCGACGGCGATCTCGTCATTACTGCAACAATGGCTCCGCCTACCGAAAATGACGAGCCCAAATTCCGCTTCGTCGTGAAGATCATGCCGCCTCGTCGCCCAGCAAATTCTCTCTTCAGGCGTGCGTCGCAGCAACCGAAACCCGAGGAGCCTCTGCATATCATCGCCGTGCCAGCTCGAGCCAGCGAGACCTTTGCCGACGTCTGGAAGAACATCAAGGAGCGGTACCAACGGAACTACACCGCCGAAGAGGTCGCGCAGGGCTGGTTCCACAAGCTGCAAGATCGCTACGGCGCCGACATTGATTCGCACGATGGCGTTGGAGAACTCGGCTACACCATCAACTCGCATCACGATGACCTGGTGCTCATCATGCTCCAGAACGACATCAATCGCGACGGATCAGTTCCTGAGACCTCTGGATTGCGCCCGCCGGGTTTCACCAAGCCCGAATTGACTGCTGAGCAAGAACAGCAAGTCAAACGTCGCAAAGCCGAGGAGGAACGCTATGGCGGTACTTTGGAGGAAATCGACGAGGATACGCCAATTGAGTCTCGCGAGAGAAGCCTCGGGCCTGGAAGCCAGGAGGTTGGGGGACAGGGCGATAGCGCTCGCAAAATAGATGCCGATGGATTCGCTGTTCCCGCATTGCCCGGCTCTATTGGCCGCAAGAGGAAGCGGTCCAGCAAACCCCATGGAGATATCATACAGTCTAGCATGGAAGGCGAGAATGAAGACGACATACTGGTCCAAGACTCCCAGACCAAACCCCGCGGCGACGAGATTGTTACCGACAGCCTCCCGGATAGCTCTCGCGCGCGCACAATGCAGCTGGTCCCTGCTGAGGCTACCGCAGGCGCATCCTCGACAGGCGCAAGGGCCAGCCGTGCGCAAACGACAGCCCCGAAAGTTCGCTTGGGTGGCCTTCAAGGGACTCTTCAATTGAAGAAGTCCGCACCTTCACATGCTGGCTCAAGCGGGCCTCGAGCGAATCCGGACAGTCGTCAATCTCAGCCGAGGTCCCCTCCGACACCGGTCTCAACAACGTCGCAACCATTTACACAGCCGCCGCCTGAATCCGCTCAGCGGCCTAAGCCTACACCCACTATCCTTTCAACGCCCGCCAACCAAAAAGCTCAGCGCGATGTAGCGCAAGACAGCCTTGACTTCGACCCGATCGAAGACGACGACCTTCTCCAAGGGATCACTGGAACTGCTGACGACAGCTTTGTTGAAGCGGACATCGGACAAGTGGATCAGACTGAGACTTCAGTTGACAATACGCAAGCAGCATTAAAGCCTGGCAAGCTACCGAAACCTGGAAAGCTTAAGAAGCTGCCCAACGCTAACAGAATGCTTACATCAACCCCGAAAACCGTTGCATCGTCATCCGGGAAACACGCTTTCACCCCCACTAACAGTGCTCTGGAGCGTCTCTCGGGAACACAAGGGTCTACTGGAAAAAACCCTCGGTCACAGTCTGGTCAGAAGCTTTTCTGGACCCCCGAGGAGGATAGTTACCTCTTGCAAGGCCTCCGTTACGGGCTGAATGCGGCTGAAATCATCAAGAAATTCGGACTAGGAGGAACTCGCTCAACGAGCGCAGTCCGGGGCCGTCTCAATCTTTTGATGAAGGATCCAAAGAACGCGAGATTAAAGGGTGTCAGTGAGGCCCCGGACGATGAAGATGGCTCTGTGTTGTCAGCGTCGAAGCATCGCAAGCCTTGGTCCGTTGATGATATCGGAATCATGAGACGCGCAATCGCAGATGGTCTCGATGCACTTGAGATACACAGCCAGCATTTCCCGCAGCGGTCTGAAGACTCAATCAATCGCAAAGTCCTATCTATCCAGGATCAAGTCTGGAAGAACGCCTCCAAAGACCCGATGTTCCCGGAGAACGGCGCGAACCTGGAAGGCTGGACTCTGAAGGATAGTTGCAAGCTGTGGCGCACTAATCGTGAGGGCCTCCTGACTCAGGACGCAAAGCAACGCTTCTTCGGAAGATGGAAGATGTCAGAGGTTCAAAGGCAGTTGGATGCGTATAAAGCGAAGCTTCAAAGCTTGCAGAGTGAGCAAGCTCGCGCCTCGCAGATTGGCAAGTCTGCCCAAAAATCGGTCCTCGATAGCTCTCAGTTGATGGCTGAGAGCTCTCAAATGCTTGCGAACAGTTCTCCAATGCAAGCTCGCGCAGCTCGTCGTTCCTCTGTAGAGCCACCGCGCGCTGCGGCTATTCAAGTCCCCAGCTCACCACCTCAGAGCGTCGACGCTGACTCTACGTCTGTTCAGCCTCAGCAGCAGACTCAGACCCACGACCAAAGACGGCGAGGCTCAAGCCCGACTGTCAGAGTTACGACCACCGAGCAAGATACCGCCCGCAGTATACTTTCGCGACCGCCGAGTGCGAGTGGCAAACAGTCGACTCTCAACTTCTCTCGCGACAAAGGTAAACAGCGTGCTGGAAACCCGAGGCCGACATTTGGAGAACTCGATGCACAGTACACCCGTCGTTCTGCTACCGCCGGCGCCGGCAGAGCATCTACGCAGGCGCGAAGTAACCCCTCTGTTGCTGACTCACGGGATGAGAATCAGTCAGAAGACCATGATGATAATACCGGGCCAACTCCGCTGGATGATTTGGAAATGCTGGACGCCGACATCGAGGCTGATCCGGTCAAGTCGCCGGAGACGAGAAACCCGAGTGCCGTGCCAGTGTCGGTCGGCGATACGATCTCGCGTACCTTACGATCGACACCAGCGGGCCTCAACGCCATGCCAAAAGATTATGCGTCTGGGAGCAATGCCTTGCAAAAGGACCAGTCGACAGCATCACTCCCCGCAGAGATTTCACCGGCATCTAGTACGGGCAGGCGAACTCGCAGCTCTGTAACCACCTTGCAGTCACCGATTATGACTCGAGAAGGTACCGCGTCTACTTCTTCCGTGCACCTTCGCCGATCGAGAGTCGAGACTGGAGTGGACACCCGCGTTGCAGCACAACTATCGCAAGAGCTTAACCGATCCTTGTCGCGCGAAGAGATGGAGGAAAAATCCAACGAGAGCCAAGTGATGCAAACGCCAGATCCCAAGGTCAAGAAGTATCGCAAAACGCCCGTGAGCCACAAGACTGCGCCGCCATTTCAAGAGGCTGTTGCCAAGAAGGATCATGCCGTTACCCATGAGACCCAAACTTCCCAGACTCAGGCTTTCCAGACCCAGGATCCCACTTCCACGAGATCCCAGCGTGTTTCACATGTAGCAATACCAGCCGAGCTTGCGCTCAACAACATCAACGATGAATCTGTCCGTTTGCCGAAGCCTGCTGCATTACAGCCGTCTCCGCAGCTTGGCACATCGGATCATGGTGGCACTCCCGCGACAACACCTGCCACCACGCCTGCCACTTCTGGGAAGCTGCCTGCGCGCGGCCAGTCTTACGCCTCGAGGATCAGGGACATCCACCGAGGCGTCCGGCCTGCTTATGCTGGTGAGCCCAAAGCAGCCCATGGACCAGCGAAAGAGATGCCCGTCGGTAGCAGCAGTCAACCTGCTCCAGGAAATCGATCACCGCCACCCACGGACGCTGAGATTTGGGAACAGACCGCCAACGCAGAACTCCGCGGGCTCAATCGTCAGGAGTATTTCGAGGATCTGAAGATCAGCACATACTCAATTCGGGCCATGGGTCGTGCTGATTGGGAAGAAGTGGAACGCCTCAAGGCTGAAGAGAGACGTTTGCACAGACAGCGAAGAATCGCGAAAGGCACGTACAGGCCATCTGCTCGTGACACGCAGCATCCTGATGGTCCTGCCCAAGGCGGTAATACCGAGCAAGCCGACGAGGATGTCATTCGTGCAGACGACGATTCCAATGCGAGCTCTGAGGAGGCCGAAATGGAGTTCGACGAGGAGATTTGGTGTGACGCAGATTTCGAACAACAGGAAGAGGTGGATAAAGATAGGCATTTCAGTGAGGTGGAGGACGAGGAGGGAGTGGAGGTGTCAAACAACGCCAGCCAACCTCGTGCGAAATTCGTCGAAGCGCCACAAGAAGCTGACCACGACAGGAATTTCAGCGAAGTTAAGGACGATGAGGAAATGCATGATGCAGGCGAAGAAAAGGCGCCGGAGGTCAACAGTGCAGACACTATCACTGAGATTGCCGACAACGCCGAGGAAGACGACCTCGAGCTGCCCACTGTGCCCACCATGCCGGACATGAGCAGAGACAGCCGCCACGCTCTCACCGACGAACACCTTCAAGAGCTGAACAATAGCGGCGAAGAAGGCTCGCCGACAAGACTTTCACGCAAACGTAAGGCCAAGCAGGATGAGAGCAGTCCTAAATCCAAGCGTAGCAAGCTGGACTCTGACCGAGCCGCAATGCCTCCACCCCAGAGCACTGCCAGTGTGAAGAGCAAGCGGATGTCTCGGCGGAGTCGGCATCGAGAGAGGCGTAGCAGTGAAAGTGGGAGCGATCGCCGCTCTTCTTTCAGTCTCAACCATCCCGGCACTGATGCTGCGGGAATGGTGGATGAAGCAGTAGAGAGCACTGCCGCAAAGACTCCGTCAAAGACTGCGAAACCGAATTCGTCAGCGCATCGCACCAAGAGGACAAGAGTCGACGAGCCTACGCCGACCAGGGGGAGTCCAAAGGTCCCTACGAAGACACTAAAACAAAAGGCTGCCGCTGCTGCGAGCCAATCAGCCACGCAAAACACTTTGCTTGGAACTCAAAGATCGAGTGTCGGAGGCAGCGGATTGGGGTTGTCGGGCCTGGTGAAGAAGGCGCATATCCCCACACCACCCAAAGTCAAGACAGCGCCACTGAAGGAGAGCAAGAAGAAGTTTGACATTCGCGCCGATGATGACGAGAGCGGAGAAAGCGAAGACAGTGATTGAGGAGCGGCCGAGTGGTTGTGATATTCGGATTGTTGGGGTCGAGGGATAGACGCGGCGTTTGCCCTAACAGTCCAGTTCGGTTTCGTCGCTTTTCGGCACAAATTCTGTAATTATCAATACCTACATATCTCTCTGACGGCATCATGAAAGAGGAGGATGAGACGATAAGACGAGACGAGTGAATGTTGCATATAAAGCAAGACATACATAGACATATGATAGATAGAGGCTGAAACCTGAGCATTCTATATCGTTGCTTGCCCCCTGATCTCGCTTATCTTTTGTGTCACGAGAGGAATTTGGTTTCCCTCGCGTTCGAGGAACACGCCGAAACACCAACACTTCCCAAATAGAGTCTTGTCTCGAGACCCATAGCGGAGCACAGGAGGATTGATGGGACAGCTGGGACATGTTACAGCGGCGCCTTGCCTTGCAAGCGTCAGACACTCGTTTCGCGCTCTGGCATGTAAACATCCCTTTGGTGGCGGCACCCGCACCTTTCGACCGTTCAAGATGTTACGTGTAATCAATAACCACCTCGTAGAGCGAGAAGCGACTGCTTCTTTCTTGCGGCACATGGAAAAATGACTTCGTCACATCGCTCATCGTCTAAGGCGACGACTTACAGAGACCACTCCCCTCCCGCACCACTCTCGCCAATCGCACCTACATCACTACCGCGATGGCTGCGACCTATACGGGGCAGGAGCTCCTTCATTGGGAACAGCAAAGTCAGACTCGCGTTCCTTGCTCTGGGTTGTGTGGTGTTGGGGTGGATGGTTACGTCTACGCTGGGACCGAGCAATGAGAGTCCAGAATACCTGACAGTCTACGACGCTGCGTCAGGAGGAGTGCTGGGCAGCCCGTCCGGGTTCGGCCAGCCTGAGGAAGAAGGCGAGATGATGGGGTCGCCCATGTACGAAGAGTTGAGCGAGTTCGGTCACGAAAAGCAATCCTCCGTCAAAGGCGCTCTATCAGACCTCCACCATGCTGTCAGCGACAAACTCCAAGCTTGGAATCCCTACGCTACAAAGACAGACAAGACGTCTTCCGCGAACAGCACGTCTTCTCACGCCTTGAACACTTCACGCCCTTTGCCTCTAGGCGAATACATCACCGACGGCATCCCCGAAGACCAGCTCCTCGGCGCCCGCACACGAGTCGGCAAGTGCACCATCCTCTTCAACGGCAACGAGTACTGGGAGCGCGCCATCCGCACGCACGAAGAGCACGACCGCCTGCATGGCTACCGCCTGCACGTCTTGCGCAATCAGCTCCTCGACGACGTCTGGAGTAAGCCTGCCTACGTCCTCAGCCTGCTCCTCCGCGAATTGTCGAAACCGGAAAGCGAGCGCCTCGAATGGCTCTTCTGGGTCGACGCCGACACCGTCATCCTGAACCCCTACGTCCCCATCGAGATATTCCTCCCGCCGCACCAACCAGAATTCGAGGAGACGTACTTGCTATACTCGAACGACTGGAACGGGCTGAATAACGGCGTCTTCCTCGTTCGGGTCAATCAGTGGGCGGTGAAACTCTTTACAGCTATCGTGGCGTACCGCCACTACAAACCCCACGAGAAACTGCAATTCCGCGACCAGAGCGCCATGGAAAATGTCATGAAAGAACCTCTGTTCGTCAACAACGTCGTGCAGGCCCCACAGCGCTGGTTTAACGCTTACCAGGGCGAGCACAACGACACATTAGCACCTTTTCAGATCCGCCGTGGAGACTTGCTGGTGCATTTCGCCGGAGTGCCGAACCGAGAGCAGCGAATGGGGTATTGGCTCGATCGGGCAGAGGAGCATCTCGATGATTGGGAGGTGCCAGTCAAGTCTACCAGCTATCCGCAAGAGAGGAAGGATTTCTGGGACGAGTTGTCGAGGGGGCGGCAGGGACAGAAGGAGGTGGTTGCTGAGGCGAGGGTCAAGGCCACGCAGCTTTTGGACTCGATGCAGGCGCAGCTTGAGGAGTATGGCGAACGCTTATCAGTTGGCGACAAAGAAGCCATCAACCAGCAGCGGGCTGCGCTCAGTAGGGTGATGGGCGATAATGAACTCAGGGACAATTTGGACAGGCTGAACGAGGAGATCGGCAAACTCGAGGAGACGGCAAAACCCCTTGCCCGGGCGGTCAAGAACAGCCATAAAGTCCTCCTCAATGCCGCGCACGACGCTATCTTCGCCGGCGAGAAAGATCTGCTGGACGCTAATTACGTTACTGATCCTACGAACCCGGATTTGCAAGCTATTGAGAATGGGATCGCACGCCTGAAAGGGCTCGTCATGGCGCCGCAGTCCGAGTGGAAGAAAGCTACAATCACTGCTGCGACGAACCAGTTGACCGACGCGAGAGCCAAGGTCAAAGGAAAGCTCTTTGAGGACATGGAAGCGCCTCCAGAGCTGACACCGCCGGCTCCGAACCCGGTTGGGCCGAACAACGGGGAGCACACTGAGGCTTCAAGAGGCGATCCTAAAGGCAAGGGCAAAGCTCATCCGCAGGGTGCCGTCGAGAAAAACGTTGAACAGCCTCCCGTTGTGACCGTCACAGGAGAAGCTATCGTCCAAGAGCCTCCAGTTGTGACCGTCACGGGGGAAGCTGTCATTCAGACCGTAACGCAGGATGCTGAGGGCCAGGAGGTTTCGCATGAAGCAATTGTTGTCACGAGTACCGGACCGGCTACTACTGTCATGCAAGTGCAGACGCTTGTTGGGGAGGCTGTCGTGGCTACTGTCACTGGCGAGGCTGTTGCTGTGACAGTGACGCAGGATGCTGTTCCTGTGACTCTGTGGACGGTTGTTGAGGAGTCGCCTGGGGGAACAGCTGTCGCTTTGCCTGGGGTTCTGGGAGAGCCAAAGAAGAAGCACAAGGGTGAGATTGATGTCAAGGAGAAGGAGGGGACCAAGGAGAAGGGAGACCACAGGGAGGGCTGACCATCTTCTGGTGGATCAAGCCCATGAAGCCTCGTGGGAGCAAGTCTGGAGA
>Ga0265798_10007210_pt1 | contig 14444 bp, 11 predicted proteins | sample P3T30metagenome_FD_192430 | JGI IMG/M metagenome (GOLD analysis project Ga0265798, IMG submission 192430) | Plant litter microbial communities from East Loma Ridge, Irvine, California - P3 T30 | ecosystem: Environmental > Terrestrial > Plant litter > Unclassified | place: USA: California...
AGACGGTCTTGCCCGATCACCGCACGGATGTCTTCGAACGTGGCCCGGAGGGCGGCAATCTGCTCAGAGAAATCCAGTGCGATCATGGTCCCCGAGCTTACCCGGCCCGGGTGGGCCGGGCCTGCCTGTGCCCCGCACCTCCCGGTCGAGGGCGGGGCCCGTCTCATCCGCAGTACTCGGGCGGGGCGATCCGCGTCGTGCCCACGCTCATCTGGGTGATCCGGTCGGAGGTCCCCACCACGAACACGAGGTACCGCCCGCCGTCGCCGGCGACGGCGTACTGCGTGCCGTAGTTCGCGTCGTGGTCGAGGGTCAGCTCGGCATCCGGGTACGCGTCGAGGAGTCGCGCCTCGTCGTCGCCGAGGCCGATGCCGGACGCCGTCCGGGGAGTCGCGCTCGCCAGGGCCGCCGGGTCGTCGAAGGCCTGCCCGGCGGAGACCGTGGCGATCTGGGTCGCGTCCGGAGACGACCCGCGCGAGAGTGCGAGGGTCAGTCCCCGGCCGTCCGAGAAGAACGACGCCGGGCAGCCGTAGCCGTCGTCCGGCCGTCGGTCGAACGTCGTCAGCCGGGCGGCCTGTTCTTCGAGCCGCCCGCCGAGGACGAGCGGCCCGATGCGATCGGTGGACACGACCCAGGTCGAGGGGACCGTCGGATCGTCGACCAGCGGTGTCGGGGCCGGGGGCGGGACCGGTGTCGCCGACGCCGTCCCGGCCGGCTCGACCACGCCCGGCGACGGACCGGGGTCGTCCTCGGATCGGTCGGACGGGAGCGCGGTGGGCGCCGCCTCGCCGCTGCCCGACGGCAGGACGCCGCCCCCGGCGAGCGCGACACCCCCGACGGCGAGCGCCACGGCGGCCACCCCGGCCACCGACAGCAGGACGACCCGGCGGCGACGGGTCGAACGGACACGTTCGGGTTCGCGCTCGACGGTCTCGGTCAGGAGGCCGCGGATCGCCTCGGCACGATCACGATCGAGGCCGGGCCGACCGTGCGGGCCGTCGGCACGGACGTTCGGTGCGTCGCTCATCGGGTCTCTCCGTTCAGGGTGACGGGTCGTTCGGTGGTCGACTCGGAGGCCGACATCGCTCGCGCGAGTCGCGCCTTGGCCCGCGACAGCCGGGACTTGACGGTCCCGACGGGCACTCCGAGCGCCTCGGCCGCGGCCGCCATCGGGAACTCCTCGAGCACGCAGAGCCCGAGGACTGCCCGATCGGCCGTGCCCAGGCCCTCGAGGGCGAGTCGCAGCCGCCGGTCTCGATCGACGACGTCGAGTCGTGCCGCGACGTCGTCGGCGGGATCGTCCACGTCGGGGTGCGGCGGCAGGGAGGCCAGGGCGATCCGGTGTCGGCGGGTCGACCTCGCGAGGTTCTGGGCGACGTGGCCCGTGGTCACGAGCAACCACGGGAGGACCGAGCCGTCGACGATGCGGACCGCGTCCCGACGGCGCCATGCCTCGAGGAAGACCACGGCCGTGACGTCCTCGGCGTCGTGCCGGTGCCGGCACAGCCGCAGGGCGTGGCCGTGCACCCGCGCCTGGTGACGGTCGAAGACCGTCCCGAACGCGGCCGGGTCCCCCGCGACCGCTCGGGCCCAGACGTCGGCGTCCCCCGTCACCGGCCGTGCTCGCTTCTCGTCGTCATGCCGGCGTCCCCTCTGATCCGTTGCTGTCTCCCGTACATGTCCGATCGCCCGCGAAGGTTCCCTCGTTCCGTCCCCCGGGTACGGCACCGGTCGGCCCGGGTCAGCGTCGGGCGACGCCCGCCTCGCGCAGGGCGACGTCGGCGAGACGTCGGACGACCGCGGGGTCCCCCGCGCGCCAGTCCGCCACCGGGTCGGTCGACACGGCCAGGGCCGCCTTCGCGTCGCGCCCGGACAGGGCCCGCAGCGCGAGCAGGTCCTCGCCGCCCGGCAGGGCGAGCAACGAACGCACCGAGGAGGCGCGGCGCACGAACGCGACACGCCCGCGCAGCCAGACCCACAGCACCACGAGGCTCGGCACCCCGGCGACGACGAGGCCGGCGACCAGGGCGGCCCGCGCCACCCCGTCCTGCTGCTGCCGCCCGGCGTCGGCGAGCGACTGCCCGGCGCCGCTGGCGCCGTCGAACGGCGCACTGGCCGCTCCCCCGACGAGCGGCAGGCCGTCGAGGGCGCGCGAGGCGTCCTGCATGGCTCCCTGGAACCCGGCCCCGGCGTCCTCGAGCTGACGCCCGAGCTCGGCGAAGGTGCCGATGAAGCCCGCGATCGACACTCCGAGGACGACGAACAGGACGACGAGGCCCAGGGCCACCACGTCACCGGTCACCTGGCGGGCACGGACGAGGGGCGACGACGAGTAGAGCTGCATGGGCACAGTCTGACGCGAGGCGGGGCCGACGGGCCGACCCGCGCCTCCTCGGCCGGCGAACGCCGGGTGTCGGGCACCGGCCGCCGGGTACCGGTCGCGGGCACCGTGCCCGCGCGCGATCAGCGCGGGACGGTGCTGACCGGGCCGACCCGCGAGGTGGCGAGGTCGAGCGAGGTGACCGTCGTCGTGCCCGCGAGCAGCCCGACCCGCAGGGCGCCCACCTGGTACGGGCTGGTCGACCACTTGTCGGCGGGCGGCGTGGTCACGACCCCACCGGGGTAGCCCGCCTGGTCGGGCCGCAGGTTGACCCGCAACGACAGCACCGACGGCAGGCGTGAGGTCAGGGTGCCGAGCGCCGTCACGACCGGGGCGAGCGTCGTCGCGAGCGTCGTGCCCAGGGTGGTGATCGGGGTGACGAGGGTCGAGCGCACGAGCGTCCCGACACTCGAGCGCAGGGACCCCGCCGAACCCGTGAGGGCCGTGAGCAGCGGGTTGAGGACCCCACCCAGCAGGGTGCCCAGGACCCCGCTCAGCACGCGGGTGCCGACGACCGCCGTCGCCGTCGACGGCGACGCCAGCAGCTGGCCGAGCGAGCCGCTCATCGAGACGTCGACCGCGAGCACGTCGACCGGCGACCCCAGCACCGTCGCCTTGAGGGTCACGGTCAGCGACACCGACAGCACAGCGGCCGACACCGCCGCCTGCAGGGCCGCGACGACCCGCTGCGTGAGCGAGTCGAGCATCGACGACACCGTGGTCGTGATCGCGTTCATGGCCGCGGCGCTGAGCACGAGTTCGGTGTTCGGCGCGAGCCCGTTGACATCGGGCGGGCCGAGCAGCTTGACCAGGTCGACCGAGACCACGCCCGTCGACGGGGTGATGGTGACGGTGCCGTCCGTGCTCGTGACCGAGCCCGCGAGCACGGGGTCGACCGCCGCCTGCAGGTTGAGGTTGCTCAGCGTGACCGACCCGGTGACGCCGCCGAGGCTCAGCAACGAGGTGAGCCCGTTCACGGTGGCGAGCACGCCGTCGCGGATGGTCCTCGAGATCGAGCCGTTGACGCCCACGAGACCGGTGGTCGCAGTGTTGAGGCCGGTCACGGTGCTCGACACCTGGCCCGAGAGGCCCGCCACCGCCGGGCTGCGCAGCTCGAGGCCGAGGCCGGCGATGCCGTAGTCGCGCGTCACTCCGGTGACGCTGCCGTCGCCCCAGATGCGGCTCTCGAGCGCCCGGCAGCCGTCGAGGGTCGCCGTCGACGCCACGGCACCGACGGTCAGGTCGGCCCGGTCGATGGCGGTCGACGCCGGCAGCACCGACGTCAGGCCGACGCGCGCCGGGCCGGGCAGGGCCGTGCTCGGCGTCGACGAGGTCACGCCGAGACCACCCTGGTCGCTGACCAGACCGGTGGCCGCCGCGGCGGTGCCGGTCGGTGCCACGCGCGTGTACTGGTTGAGCGCCCCGGCCGAGCCGGCGGGAAGGTTCGTGCCGAGACCGCTGAGGTCGAGGCCGACGAGACCCGACCCGGCACCCACCGCGAGGGGATTGCGGAACGTCGTCGCGCCTCCGGCGTCCGTGGTCGGGGCGGGTGAGGACGGCACCGCGGTGACGACCCCGGCGCGGGTGCGCGAGAGGTCGGCGCCGCGCAGGGCGGCGACCGTGTCGAGGTCGGTGCCGGCCAGGCTGCCGCGCACGAACCGGCTCGAGGCCGCGGCGGCGTAGCCCGTGTCGGTGCCGCAGGTGAACTTCGACGTGCCGACGAGGCCGTAGGTGCGTTCGGAGTCGGTCCAGGCGGCGCTCGTCACGGCCGGCGGGGGCACGAGGACGGTGCCCACCACGGCGACGACGGCCACGGCCGCGACGAGCGCCCGACGTGCGGTCAGGAGCGCGAGCCCGCGGCCGGGACGCCTCGGTCGCCGGGGCGCGACGTGCGCGCCCGTCACGAGGTCGCCGCCCGACGTCGTCCGCGCAGGTGCAGCGAGAGTCCGATGAGCAACGCACCCGCGCCGGCGAGGGCCGGACCGGTCGAGAGGCCGCCGGTGAAGGCGAGGGACCGAGGGGCGGCGACGCCCGCGACGGTCACGTCGACGGGGCGGTCGCCGGCGGTGCCTGCGCCCGTGCCCGTGCCCGTGCCCGTGCCCGTGCCCGCGCCTCCGGGGACGGCGCCCGAGGGGTCGCCGCCCGACGCGTCGGTGCCGGGCGCGGCCGAGCCCGTCTCGCCGGGCTGCGGTTCGGTCGGGTCACCGGGCGTGGCGGTGGCCGTGGGCTCGGGCTCCGGTTCGGCGGGCAGCGTCGGGATCGGGTCGAGGGCGGTCGCCGTGATGCCGACGCCGACCCGGGCCGTCCGACCCATGAGCGACGTGTCGTCGCTCGCGCGACCGTCGACGAGGCCGAGGCTGACCAACACGAAGACCCGGCCCGCGCCTCCGAGGGTGCGCACCGGCCACGACGGACTGCCGTCGACGAACGAGGAGGCGCGGGTCGGCTCGGTCACGGTCCGCGCCCCGGTCGTGCACGACGGCGTCGTCTCGACCTGCTGCCACTCGACGTCGCAGGCCTCGACCCCGAGGGTCAGGCCGTCCGGTGCGTCGACGAGCGAGCCCGAGCTGACGAGTTCGAGACCGAGGGCCACTCGGTCGTCGGTCGTGACGTCGGTGGCGATCTGCCAGCGGCCCGGTGCGGTGGGAGCGATGTCGTCGGTGCCGGTCCGTTCGTCGGCCAGCACGAGGTGGCCGTCGAGGCCGGTCTCGGGCACGGGTTCGAGGGCGCGCGCGGTGCCGGCCTGCACGGTCAGGGCACCGCCGACCACGAAGGCGGCGGTGCCGACGACGACGAGCAGCGTCGGCCGGGCGTGACGCCCACGGGACGAGGGGCGACGGTGCCCCCGGGTCGCCGGGTCCACGGTCGGTCTCACCCTCGGGTCGGGGCGTCGCGTCGCGTCGGCCGGAAGGCCAGCACGATCGCGGCACCGACGACGGCGACCGCGAGCCCACGGGCCGGCGGGGTGGACATCGTCGTGAGGACGAAGCCGAGCCCGGGGGCCGAGGCGACGACGATCCGGGCGTCACGCACGACGTAGGGGTCGCGGTCGTCCGAGTCGTTGGCGTCGCCCCGCAGCACGAAGGAGCGCGCGGCGGCGTCCCCGGGCACGGCGGTCGTCGAGACCACGCGGTGCGTCACGGGCACCTCGAAGCCGGGTCGGGGCACCGTGACCACGTCACCGGGACGCACGTCGGCGGCGGCGACGGCGCGCGTGACGACGGCGCCACCCGCGGGCACGGTGGGGCTCATCGAGCCGGTCAGCACGACGACGAGCGACAGGCCGAGCACCGTCGACGCGGCCAGCCACAGCAGGCAGATCGCGCCCACGACGCCGACGATCGCGAGCAGGACGGTCGAGACGACGTCCACGGGGCGACGGCGCGGGCGACGGGGACGCCGCCGGCGCTGCGGGGTCCGGGTGCTCTGCGGGTCGTGCGGCCCCTGCGATCGCTCGCGTGCCGACCGGCGGGTGGGGTTCGCGTCCTCGAGGGTCGCCGGACGCGTTCCGGTGTCGACCACCAGGGGCTCCGTCACTCGACGCTGGTCGAGGCGAACTCCCACGCCGGGGCGACGGTGCGGCCCTGCAGCGCGGTGCCGGCCGACGTCGCGGCGCTGGCCGGCAGGGTCACCTCGAAGCAGTAGAACTGCGTGGTGCCCGACGCGGCCCCGAGGCGCTGCGTCGCCGTGGCACCCGTCGACGCGAGCGGGCCCGTGCCGATGGTCGTCGGCGCCGTGAACGCGGCGGCGGTGCAGGTCGGTGCCGTTCCGGTGGCGGGGACCTCGACGGTCGCGACCCGCACGGTCAGGGTGCTGAACAGGGTGCCGCCCGCGTCGGCCACGGTGATGCCCGTGGCGGGCACCGCGGCGCGCACCTGCACGTCGGCGGGCACCGACGTGGTGGCCGTCGTGCGCAGTGCGACGCCGGCGTAGACGCTCTCGCCCGGGCTCAGCGTCTGGGCCCCGGGGGTGAAGAGCACGGCCCGCCCCGGCGCCGCCTCGAAGTCGGCGAACCCAGCCGTGTAGGGCGAGGTGACGCTCTGCTGCACCTCGAAGGTGCCCGTGCCGATGCCGGGGCCGCCCGCACCGTCGCCGGCGTAGACCCACTCGCTGTCGGTCCAGGCCGCGACCGTGTAGCCGAGCCCGCCCACGACCAGGGCGCCGCCGGCGGCGAGCGCGGCGACCTTGCGGAACCTGCGGGGCCGCGGGGCGTCCTGGTCGAGCGACGCGACGGCGTGGCGAGGGGCGTCGGAGGCAGGGCTGTGCTGCGTCATGGTGGTGCTCCTGATCCGCGGCGCCTGGTGAGGACGTCGCTCGGTGGTGCGATGAGCGCCCGTGGTGAAGGGGCGGCGGGATGCGAGACCGACGCGACGCGGGATGGTGAGGCCCGGCCGACGAGACGTTCTCGCGTGTGTTGTCGATGAGTACACCACCCCCTCGCGGGGGCGACAACCCACCCGTTCGGGGGATGCCCCTCGCAGCGCGGGGAACGACAGGCGCCCGACGAGCTCGGCAGGTGCTCGACGGGTTCGGCGGGTGACCGGCGGGCTCAGCGGGCGCCGAGCACCGGTGCCCGGTCGGCGTACCCGGCCGTCGTCGCGCGCGCCACGGCGTCGGGCAGCACGGCGAGCAGCGCGTCGACGTCGGCCTCGGTGCTCGTGTGGCCGATGGTCATGCGCAGGGCGCCACGCGCCTCGCCGTCGGTGAGGCCCATCGCGAGCAGCACGTGCGACGGCTCGGGGATGCCCGCCTGGCACGCCGACCCCGTCGACACGCTGACCCCGGCCGCGTCGAGCAGGAACAGCAGCGAGTCGCCCTCGCACCCGGCGAACGTGAAGTGGGCGTTGCCCGGCAGCCGGTCGACGGGGTCGCCGCGCAGCACCGCCTGCGGCACCTACGCCAGGACACCCTCGACCAACCGGTCGCGCAGCGGCTCGTAGGCACCGTGCGGCTGCTCGGCGGCCACGGCGAACGCGACGGCCGCGGGGGCGTCCTGCGTGCCCGAGCGCACCTGCCGCTGCTGTCCCCCGCCGTGGATGAGCGGCACGACCGTCGCCGTGCGCGACAGCACGAGGGCGCCGATGCCGATCGGCCCGCCGATCTTGTGGGCGCTGACGCTGAGCGCCGCGAGCCCCGAGCCGGCGAAGTCGATCGGCACCTGCCCGTAGGCCGCCACCGCGTCCGAGTGCACGGGCACCCCGTGGGCCGCGGCGAGCGCGACGACCTCGTCGACCGGCTGCATCGTACCGACCTCGTTGTTGGCCCAGAGCAGGCTGACCAGGGCGACGTCGTCGTGCTCGTCGAGCGCGGCGGCGAGCGCGTCGACGCGCAGGCGCCCCTGGTCGTCGAGGGGCAGCCAGGTGACGACGGCGCCCTCGTAGCGCTCGAGCCACTCGACGGTGTCGACGGTGGCGTGGTGCTCGCCGGCGGGGACGAGGAGGCGCGGCCGCGGTCGGTCGGCCTGCCTTGCCCACCAGAGTCCCTTGATCGCGAGGTTGACCGACTCGGTGCCGCCCGAGGTGAAGACGATCTCGATCGGGTCGCAGCCGAGGGTCGCGGCGACGCGCTCGCGGGCCTCTTCGAGGACGCGCTTGGCGTTCTGGCCGGCCGAGTGGATCGACGACGGGTTGCCGACGGTGCCGAGCGCCTCGGCGTACGCGGCGATGGCCAGCGGGTGCATCGGGGTGGTGGCCGCGTGGTCGAGGTAGACGCTCATGCAGGGCTCCTCCGGGGGCGTGACGGGGCGGGGCGCCTCGGGGCGCGGGGTGATTGCGGGGCCGCACCGCGCCTCCTCTACTGTAAGTGCCGTGACCGACGACGACCCCCTGCGCGACCTCGGCGTCCGCCCCGGCCCCGACGGTCCGACGCTGCGGGTCTGGTCGGCGTCGGCGACGCGGGTCGACCTGGTCGTCGACGACGCCCCGCACGACCGGGTCGTGCCGATGGTGCGCGACGAGCACGACGTGTGGAGCGCCACCGACGGCGCCCTGACGCCCGGTCGCCGCTACTGGCTGCGGGCCGACGGGCCTGCCGGGGCCGGCACCGCGTTCGACCCGTCGCTCGAGTTGCTCGATCCCTACGCCCGCGGCCTCGGTCGCACGGGTCGGGGCAGCTGGCAGTCCGTCGTGGTCGACGAGTCGTTCGACTGGGGCGGGGTGACGAAGCCGCGGGTGCCGCTCGACCGCGTCGTCGTCTACGAGGCCCACGTGCGCGGCCTCACCCGCCTGGCACCGTTCGTGCCCGAAGAGCTGCGCGGCAGCTACGCGGGGCTCGCCGCCGAGTCGACGATCGCCTACCTGAAGGGCCTCGGGGTCACGGCGGTGCAGTTGCTGCCGGTGCACCAGCACGTCGACGAGCAGCGCCTCGTCGCGCAGGGCATCGAGAACTACTGGGGCTACAACACGCTGGGCTTCTTCGCGCCGCACACGGCCTACGCCAGCCGTGACGCCCAGTTGGCGGGCGCGTCGGCGGTGCTGCGCGAGTTCAAGGGCATGGTGCGACTGCTGCACGAGGCCGGCATCGAGGTCTACCTCGACGTGGTCTACAACCACACCGCCGAAGAGGGCGAAGAGGGTGGCCCGGTCACGAGCCTGCGCGGCCTCGACGGTGCGGGGTACTACCGGCACGACGCCGAGGGGCGACCGGTCGACGTGACCGGCTGCGGCAACTCGCTCGACACGAGCACGCCCGCCGCCGCACGCCTGGTGCTCGACTCGCTGCGGTACTGGGCCGACGAGGTGCAGATCGACGGGTTCCGGTTCGACCTGGCCGCGACGCTCGGCCGCGGCGCCGACCACGCGTTCGACCCCGAGCACCCGCTGCTGGGCGCCATCGTGACCGACCCCGCGCTCGCGGGCGTCAAGATGATCGCCGAGCCGTGGGACGTCGGGCTCGGCGGGTGGCAGACCGGGGCGTTCCCCGAGGGCTGGATCGAGTGGAACGACCGGTTCCGCAACCGTGCCCGCGACTTCTGGCTGACCGACATCGCCGCCGCGCGCTCCCAGGGCTCGCCGCCCTCGGGCCTCGGCAGCCTCGCGTCGAAGCTCAGCGGGTCGAGCAACGTGTACGCCCACGAGCGCGGGCCGCTGGCCGGCGTCAACTTCGTCACGGCGCACGACGGCTTCACCCTGCTCGACCTGGTGTCGTACGACGGCAAGCACAACCTCAGCAACGGCGAGGGCAACCGCGACGGCACCGACGACAACCGCTCGTTCAACCACGGGGTCGAGGGTGACAGCGTCAATCCCTGGATCTCGGACGCCCGTCGCCGGTCGATGCGCAACCTGCTCGCCACGCTGTTCGTGTCGGCGGGCATCCCGATGCTGACGGCGGGCGACGAGCGCGGGCGCACGCAGCACGGCAACAACAACGCCTACTGCACCGACAGCGAGCTCACCTGGGTCGACTGGTCGGACGAGCCCTGGCACGAGGCGCTGCGCGACGACGTCGCCGCCCTCTCCCGGCTTCGTGCCGAGAACCCCGCGCTGCGCCCGTCGCGCTTCGGCGTGGACGGCGCCTGCACGCTGAGCGCCAACGACCTCTCGTGGCACGCGGCGTCGGGTGACGAGATGCGTCCCGACGAGTGGCACGACCCCCGCGTCCGCACCCTGCAGTACCTCGCGACCTCGACGCCCGAGCACGAGGGCCCGAACACCGTGCTCGTCGTCGTGCACGGCGCCGAGACCGCCGCGACCGTGACGCTGCCCCGCCACGAGCGGGTGACGGCCTACCAGGCCCTCTGGTCGAGCGACGACCGCAGCCTGCCCGGGGTGACGGCACCCGGCGACGAGGTGCTCGTGTCGGGGCCGACCGTGCTGGTGTTCCGCGCCACGACGGTCGACGCCGCCCCGTGAGCACTCCGGACGCAGGAGGGGTCGGGCGCATGACCGGCAGTCCGGCCCGGGTCGAGGGCACGCTCACCTCGTGGAACGACGAACGCGGGTTCGGGTTCCTCACCCCGGTCTCGGGGCGGGGTCGCGCGTTCGTGCACGTCACGGCGTTCAGCCGCGGTTCGGCGAGGCCCCGGGTCGGCGACACCTACTCGTACGAGGTCGACCGCCACGGCGACCGGGGCCCGGCCGCCGTGCGCGTCGCGCCGGCGGGTCGATCGTGGTCGGCCCCTCGGGCCCGCGCACCGCGACCCACCCGCTCGGGGTGGTGGGCGCTCGGGGTCGGCCTCGTGCTCGTGCTCGCCGTGGTCGCCGTCGTCACGCTCGTCGTGGTCCCGGCACCCGGCGCGGGCGGCGGGCCGGACGCCTCGGCCCCGGGCTCGCGCGGCGCCGCGAGCTGGCTGCCCTGGCTCGCCGCCGCGGCCCTGTCGGTCAGCGTGCTGACCGCGATCGTCTACGCGGTCGACAAGTCCGCGGCCCGCCGGGGTCGCCGCCGCGTGCCCGAACGCGTCCTGCTGCTGCTCGGCCTGATCGGCGGCTGGCCGGGCGCCCTCGTCGCCCAGCAGCTGCTGCGACACAAGACGAGCAAGCGTCCGTTCCAGGTCGCGTTCTGGGCCACCGTCGTGGTCGACGTGCTCGCCGTCGGCGCCCTCGCACTCGTCCTCTGACGCGCGGGCCGCCTCGGTCGTGGCGGGTCCGGCCGATCGCCGACCTCGGGCAGGGCCGCGTCGAAGCTCGTTCCAGCTCGAGCATCGCCGTGCGCCGTCGGTCGGGTCGACGTCGGGTGGCGCACGGCGATGCAGGGGCCGTCGGCGCCGTTCGGTCGCCGATCGTGGTCGTCGGGCGCCGGGCTCTCGGGGAGTTCGGGTCCATCGGGCGGGCTGGCCTCGACGACAGGTTCGAGAGTACGCGGTCCCCCAAAATGCGGACAGGCCAGCCAGGCCGTTGCCTGCACCCAGTTGGGGGGACAAAACGGACCCTGACGTCTGTCGGCGACTGGGTGGACCCGTTTGTACCCCGATCTGATCACCGGGCCTCCCGATCGTCCTCCGTCGGCCCGGCCCGAGACCTGGCGCGCCAGACCGGGTACGGTCGACAACGTGGCGACAGCATACGAACCCAGAGTCGGGCGGATCCCCATCACGGGGCTCACCCCGACGACTCCCGACCGCGTGTTCCCGACCAAGGCGTTCTCCGGCGAGGTGGTCACCTTCGGGGCCACCGTCTTCCGCGAGGGTCACGACCTGATCGGTGCCGACCTCGTGACGACCGACCCCGACGGCGTCGAGAGCCGACACCGCATGGTGGCCGGCATCCCCGGCACCGACCGGTGGACGACCCAGGTGCAACTCGAGACCGAGGGCGACTGGTCGTGGCAGGTCGAGGCCTACACCGACGACTGGGCCACCTGGTTGCACGCGGCCGAGATCAAGGTGCCCGCCGGGCTCGACGTCGAGGTCACCTTCGCGCTCGGCAGCCGCCTGCTCACCGATGCCGTCGCCGACTACCCCGACACCACGCTCATCCGCGACGCGGCCAAGGCACTCGCGAACCCGGCGTTGTCACCGGCCGCGCGCCTCCGGGTCGCGACCGACCCGCGCCTCGCAGCCGTCCTGCTGATCAAGCCCCTCGCGAGCCTCGTGACGCGCAGTGCTCCCGAGTCCCTCCGCGTCGAGCGCAGCCGGGCCGGCCTCGGCAGCTGGTACGAGTTCTTCCCCCGCAGCGAGGGCGCCCGCAAGCAGGCCGACGGCACCTGGAAGAGCGGCACGTTCCGCACGGCGGCCCGCCGCCTGCCCTCGATCGCCCGCATGGGCTTCGACGTCGTGTACATCCCGCCGGTGCACCCGATCGGCACGACCTTCCGCAAGGGACCGAACAACAGCCTCACGGCCGGCCCGGCCGACCCCGGCTCGCCCTACGCCATCGGGTCCCCCGACGGCGGGCACGACGCCGTCCACCCCGACCTCGGCACGGTCGCCGACTTCCGCTGGTTCGTCGACGCCGCGAAGAACGCCGGCCTCGAGCTGGCCCTCGACCTCGCCCTGCAGTGCTCGCCCGACCACCCGTGGGTCACCGAGCACCCCGAGTGGTTCACGACCCTGCCCGACGGCACGATCGCCTACGCCGAGAACCCGCCGAAGAAGTACCAGGACATCTACCCCCTGAACTTCGACAACGACTACGAGGGCGTCAGCCGCGAGGTGCTCCGCATCGTGCGGCACTGGATCGAGCTCGGCGTCACGATCTTCCGGGTGGACAACCCCCACACCAAGCCCGTGCGCTTCTGGGAGTGGCTGCTGCACGAGATCCGGCAGACGAACCCCGAGGTGGTGTTCCTCTCCGAGGCCTTCACCAAGCCCGCCATGATGCAGGCGCTGGCCCAGGTGGGGTTCCACCAGTCGTACACGTACTTCACCTGGCGCAACGAGAAGTGGGAGCTCGAGGAGTACCTCGACGAGCTCTCGAAGGAGACGAGCGCCTGGCTGCGCCCGAACCTCTTCGTCAACACCCACGACATCCTCACCCCCTACCTGCAGTTCGGTGGGCCGGCCGCCTACAAGATCCGTGCCGCGATCGCCGCGACGGCCTCGCCGACCTGGGGCGTCTACTCGGGCTACGAGCTCTTCGAGGACGTCGCCCGCCCGGGCAGCGAAGAGAACATCGACAACGAGAAGTACGAGTTCAAGCCCCGTGACTGGGCCGGCGCCGAAGAGGCCGGGGCGTCCCTCGCGCCGTACCTGACGCAGCTCAACCGCATCCGCGCCTCCCACCCGGCCCTGCGCCAGCTGCGCAACCTCGAGATCCACTCGAGCGACGACGAGTCGGTCCTGGTCTTCTCGAAGTACCTCTCGCGGGCGCACACCCGCAGCGGTCGCGCCGACGGCATCATCGTCGTCGCGAACGTCGACCCGCACTCGGCCCGCGAGACCACCGTCCACCTCGACGTGACGAAGTTCGGGCTGCAGCCCGGCGGCACGTACACCGTGCGCGACCTCATCACCGGTCAGTCGTGGACCTGGGGCGACGACAACTACGTCCGCCTGGACGCCTTCGTCGAACCGGTCCACGTGCTCGCCGTCGACCTCAACCGAGCCCCGTAGGAGCGACCCGATGACCACCACTCCCCCGACCGGCCCCGACGCCGGCCTCGACCGGGGCCCCGACGCCCCGGTCGACCCTGCCCTGACGACGGACGCCGACGGCCTGTTCGCCCTCGGCGACGACGAGGTCTTCTCCGCCGCCACCGGCACCCACGGCCACCCGCACGCCGTCCTCGGCGCGCACGCCCGCGGCGGTCGCACCGCCGTCCGCGTCGTCCGACCGCTGGCCGAGACGGTCACGGTCACCAGCGCCTCCGGGGCCACGGTCGCCCTCGAGCACGTCGCGCACGGCCTCTGGCAGGGCGTCACGACCGAGGCGCTCGGCGCCTACACGGTCGAGGCCACCTACGACGGAGGCGCGGCCTGGGTCTCCGACGACCCGTACCGTTTCGCACCCACCGTCACCGAGTTCGACCTCTACCTCTTCGGCGAGGGCCGTCACGAGCAGCTCTGGAAGATGCTCGGCAGCCACGTGCTCGAGCACGAGGGCGTCGCGGGCACCTCGTTCGCGGTGTGGGCGCCGCACGCCCGCGCCGTCCGCGTGAAGGGCGACCTCAACGGCTGGAGCGGCGAGCGGCACGCGATGCGTCGCCTGGACGGCAACGGCGTCTGGGAGCTCTTCGTGCCGGGCGTCTCCGAAGGCGTCTACAAATACGAGCTGCTGACCCCCGACGACGTCTGGGTCGAGCGCGCCGACCCGATGGCCCGCACCTCCGAGGTGCCGCCCCGCACCGGGTCGGTCATCACCAAGGCCACCCACGCGTGGTCGGACGAGGCCTGGATGACCTCCCGCGCCGAGAACGACGTCCACGCCGGCCCGATGAGCGTCTACGAGCTGCACGTCGGCTCGTGGCGACCCGGGCTCGACTACCGCGAGCTCGCCGACCAGCTGATCGAGTACGTCGGCGACCTCGGCTTCACGCACGTCGAGTTCATGCCGCTCGCCGAGCACCCGTTCGGCGGCTCATGGGGCTACCAGGTCACCGGCTACTACGCGGTGACGAGCCGGTTCGGCAGCCCCGACGACCTGCGCTACCTGATCGACCGGCTGCACCAGGCCGGCATCGGCGTGAT
>Ga0265798_10007211_pt1 | contig 14442 bp, 8 predicted proteins | sample P3T30metagenome_FD_192430 | JGI IMG/M metagenome (GOLD analysis project Ga0265798, IMG submission 192430) | Plant litter microbial communities from East Loma Ridge, Irvine, California - P3 T30 | ecosystem: Environmental > Terrestrial > Plant litter > Unclassified | place: USA: California...
GTCGGCGCCGACCGCGTCGACGTCGACCTCGTCACGCCCACCGTCGCGCCGCCGGCCCCCTGGACCACCGGCCGCGACGGCCGCCGCTGGTCGGCGCCGGTCGAGCTCGTGCAGCTCGAGGCCGTGCCGGCGCGACGGCCCGACGAGCTCGCCACGGTCGTGGCGCTCGGCTCGTCGCCCGAGGGGCGCGTGCTCGTCGGGCTCGAGGCCCTGCACGGGGTGCTCGGCGTCGACGGCGACCGCGCCTCCCGCCTGGCCGTCGCGCGCCGCGTCGCCGACCAGCTCGCCACGTCGCCGTGGTGCCGCTCGACGGCCGTGCTGCGCGTCGGGGTGCGGGACGACGAGGTCGCGGCCGGCGCCCTGCTCTCGCTCGACGACGCCCTCGACGTGGTCGTGACGGGCGCCTCCCCCGGCGTGCTGTTCCTCTCGGAGGTGCCGTCCGCCTCCGCCTGGACCGCCCTGCGCTCGGCCCTCGAGCGGCCGGAGAACCGCTGGGGCGTCGTGCTGCTCGCCCGGCACGAGCAGGTGCGCTGGCAGCTGACCGCGCGCCGCGACGGCACGCTCACCGGCGACGCCGTCGGCGAGCTGCGCTGGGTCGACGTCGCCCTCAACGGGCACGAGGCCGTGGCGGTGCCCGCCGGCCTCGCCCGGCCCTCGGCCGACGGGGCGCCGGCGTCGCCGCCCGTGCCCTCCGTCCCCGTGGCCCCCGGCACCGCGCCCGCCGGTCGGCGCGCCCAGCCGAGCCGAGGAGGCGCCCCGCAGCAGGGCGGGCCGGTGCCGACGCGATGAGGGTCGTCCTCACCGTCTCGGACGACGTCGTCGGCACGCGCTCCGACCTCGTCGTCGACGCCCCCGGCGAGACGCCCCTGGCCCTCGTGCTCGAGGCGATCGGCCGCGAGGTCGGCACCGTGTCGCGCACCCCCGAGGGCGTCGACGAGCAGGCGACCTTCGCGACCAGCGGCCTGCTCGACGGCGCGCTGCTGCACGTCGGGTCGCCGCCTCCCGGCCGCGCGGCCCCCGGCGTGGTCGAGCTGCGCCTCGTCGGCGGCGTCGGCGCCGGGCGCTCCGAGCCGGTCGTCGTCGGCCGCACCCTGCTCGCCGTCGACGCCGACGGGCTGCTCGTGCTCGGCGCGTCGGAGCTGCCCGCCGTCGCCGAGCTCGACGTCGCGTTCGACGCCGGCGTGCGCGTCAGGGCGGTGCCGCCCGAGCCCGGGCTGGCGACGACGCCGGCGCTGCTCGAGGAGGAGCCGCTGACCGACGAGTGGACGGAGTGGCCCCCGGAGGCGCGGCTGCGCGTCGGCGAGTCGGTGCTCGCCGCCCTGCCCGCCACCGTGCCCGACGTCGTGCTGCTGCGCGCGCCGGACTCGGGCTGGGTCGACTACAACCGGCCCCCGCGGCTGCTGCCGCCGACGCCGCCCGTCAAGTACGTCATCCCGCGCGTGCCGGCCCCGCCGCAGCGCTCGCCCCTGCCGTGGATCATGGCCGCCGTGCCCGCCGTGTTCGGCATCGTGATGGCCGTGGCGTTCCAGCACGCCTTCTACCTGATGTTCGCGTTCATGTCTCCGATCATGATGATCGGCACGACCGTGACGAACCGCCGCAACGGCAAGAAGAGCCACGGCAAGGCCCTCGCCGAGCACCGCGAGCTCGTCGCCCGCATCGAGGGCTGGGTCGACGACTCGATCGCCGCCGAGCGCGACCGTCGCCGCTCCCGCGCCGCCGACGCGGCCGAGCTGCGCACGGCGGCCCGCGTGCCCACGCACCGGCTCTGGGAGCGCCGCCCGACCGACCCCGACCACCTGCACGTCCGCGTCGGCACGGCCGACCTGCCGAGCACCGTCGAGATCCAGGACGAGCGCTCGACCGACCAGCGCAGCACGGCCACCGGCACGACGCGACAGGTGCCCGTCGTGCTGTCGCTGGCCCGCACCGGCGTGGTGGGGCTCGCCGGGTCCGGGAGCCGCCCGCGCCTCCTCGGCCGCTGGCTCGTCGGCCAGCTCGCCGTCGCGCAGAGCCCGCACGACGTGCGGCTCGTGGTGCTGACGTCGGTGCCCGCCCTGCCCGAGTGGGCCTGGGCAACCTGGCTGCCGCACGCCCGACCGGGCGACGGCGACGAGGCCCTGGCCGCGATCGGCGCCGACGGCGAGACCATCGGCCGGCGCCTCGCCGAGCTGTCGCTCGTGCTGCAGGAGCGGCGCGCGGCCTCGTCGGCGCGGTCGGCGAACCCGCAGCGCTTCTCGCCCGAGTACGTCGTCGTGCTCGACGGCGCCCGCCGCCTGCGCGCCATGCCCGGCGTCGTCGGGCTGCTGCGCGAGGGGCCGCAGCACGGCATCCGCGTGGTCTGCCTGGACGCCGAGGAGTGGCAGCTGCCCGAGGAGTGCACGGCGACCGTCGCGCAGCACGCCGACACGAGGCTGACCGTGCGCGAGCACGGCCGGGCCGACCTCGACGACGTGCTCGCCGACCTCGTCGTCGACGACTGGTACGACGACGTCGCCCGCGACCTCTCCCCCGTGCGCGACCTGAGCTCGAGCGAGACCGCCGGGCTCGTGCCCGACTCGGCCGCGCTGCTGCCCGTGCTCGGCCTCGAGCACCCGACCGGCGAGCTGCTGGCCGAGCGCTGGCGGCACGAGGGCGGGGCCTCGACCTCGGCCGTCGTCGGCGTCTCGATCGACGGCCCGTTCTCGATCGACCTGGTGTCGGACGGGCCGCACGGGCTCGTCGCCGGCACGACCGGCTCGGGCAAGTCGGAGTTCCTGCAGACGCTCGTCGCGTCCCTGGCCGTCGCCAACCGCCCGGACGCGATGACCTTCGTGCTCGTCGACTACAAGGGAGGCGCGGCGTTCGCGGCCGTCGCCGACCTGCCGCACACGGTCGGCCTCGTCACCGACCTCGACAGCCACCTCGTCGAGCGCGCCCTGCGGTCGCTGCGGTCGGAGCTGACCCGGCGCGAGCACGTGCTGGCCGCCTCGGGGGCCAAGGACATCGAGGACCACGACGAGCACCTCGACCGCGGCGGCCTCGGCGAGCGCCTGCCCCGCCTGCTGATCGTCATCGACGAGTTCGCCGCCCTCGCCAAGGAGCTGCCCGACTTCGTCACGGGCCTCGTCGGCATCGCCCAGCGCGGACGGTCGCTCGGCGTGCACCTCATCCTCGCCACGCAGCGCCCCTCGGGCGTGATCAGCCCCGAGATCCGGGCGAACACGAACCTCCGCGTCGCCCTGCGCATGACCGACACGGGCGAGAGCTCCGACGTGATCGACGTGCCCGACGCGGCGCGCATCGCGAAGTCGCTGCCGGGCCGCGCCTACGCGCGCCTCGGCCACTCGTCGGTGGTGCCGTTCCAGTCGGCGCGCGTGGGCGGGCGCAGCGCGCTCGACAGCGACGGCACGACGGCGCCGCCGTTCGTGCGGCTCTTCGACTGGCGCGACGCGGCCCTCGCGCTGCCGAGCCGCCCGGCGACGGGGGCGACCGCGGTCGAGACCGACCTGACCGTGCTCGTCGGCGCCCTGCGCCGGGCGACGGAGCTGGCGGGCGTCGAGCGGCAGCGCAGCCCGTGGCTGGCGCCGCTCGGCACGGTGCTGCCGCTGGCCCTGACCCCGCCGGAGGAGCGAGCCGGCCTGGGCGCGCCGCTCACCTTCCGCTGGGGCACCGAGGACCTGCCCGACCGCCAGGAGCAGCGGCCGGCCGTCGTCGACCTCGACCAGTTCGGCCACCTCTACGTCGTGGGCGCGCCCGGCTCGGGCCGGTCGCAGGCGCTGCGCAGCATCGCGGCGGCCGCGGCCTCGGCCGTGTCGAGCAGCGACCTGCACCTCTACGGCCTCGACTGCGGCAACGGCGGCATCACCTCGCTCGCCGGGTTCCCGCACACCGGCGCGGTCGCCCAGCGCACCCAGCTCGAGCGCGCGACCCGGCTGATCGACCGCCTCGTGGCCGAGATGGGGAGGCGCCACGAGGTCATCGGGACCGCGGGCGTCGCGAACATCGCCGAGCAGCGGGCCACGGCCGCCCCCGAGGACCGCCTGCCCCACGTGCTCGTGCTGATCGACCGGTGGGAGAACTTCGTCGGCACCCTCGGCGAGGTCGACGGCGGGCGCCTGACCGACGCCGTGCAGTCGATGCTCCGCGACGGGGCGGGGGCCGGGCTGCACCTGGTCGTCTCGGGCGACCGGTCGCTGCTCACGAGCCGCATGGCCGTGCTCACCGACGACAAGGTGGTGCTGCGCCTGACCGACCGGCTCGACTACAGCCTCGCGACGATCGACCACAAGACGCTGCCCGCCGAGATCGGCCCGGGGCGGGGCTTCCGCTCGGGCAGCGGGGTCGAGGTGCAGGTCGGCGTGCTCGGCGACGACGTCAGCGGCCAGGCGCAGGTGGCCGCGGTCCGCGAGCTGGCCGAGCGGCTGCAGGCGGCCGAGCCCCGGGCGCTGCGCCGCACCTCCCCCCTGCGGGTCGACGACCTGCCGAGCCAGCTCGACCTCGACGCGGCGCTCGAGCTCGCGGGCGCCGACGCGAGCCGTCCGCTCTGGGCCCTCGTCGGCGTGGGCGGCGACGAGATGACGGCGCAGGGCATCGACCTCGAGGCCGACGCGCCCACCTTCGTCGTCGCCGGGCCGTCGCGCAGCGGGCGCAGCACGATGCTGCTCACGATCGCCGAGTCGCTGCTGCGGGCGGGCACCGAGATCGTCGTCGCGGCTCCCCGCCCGTCGCCGCTGCGCGGCCTCGCGGGCCACGCGGGCGTGCGCGGCGTGCTGACCGGCACCGACCTGACCGAGGCCGACCTGGCGCCCCTGCTGGCCCCCGACGGCCGGCCGGTCGCGCTGGTCGTCGACGACGGCGAGCTGCTGCTCGACGTCACCGCCAAGCAGTGGCTGCGCTCGTTCGTGCAGTCGGCCGCCGACCACCGTCGCGCGCTCGTGCTCGGCGGCAACGCGAACGGCCTCTGCGCGGGCTTCTCGGGCTGGCAGGTCGAGGCGAAGAAGAACCGCCGCGGCGCCCTGCTCAGCCCGCAGGCGACGCTCGACGGCGACCTCGTCGGCGTGCGCGTCACGAGGTCGATGGTGTCGTCGCGCGTGACGCCGGGGCGGGCGCTCGTGCACCTCGGCAGCGGCGAGCCGATGACCGTGCAGGTGCCGGTGGCGGCGACCCGGGCGGCGGTAGTGTTGGCCGGTCACGACTGACCAGGGGGACCAGATGAGCGACGACGGCGGGGCACAGCACCACCACGAGACCACGCAGGGCACGGGCGGGGCGGGGGCGGCCCCTGGGGGCGCCGGGGCCGCCGGTCCTGCCGGGGCGGGCGGGCCTGCCGGGCCTGCCGGGCCCGCCGAGGCCGCCGGGGCGGGGGACGCCGGCTCGAGCCGTCGCCGGCGCCGCACGCTGATCGTCGTCGGCGGGGCCGTCGTGGTCTTCGCCCTGGGCGTCGTCCTCGCGGTCGCCGTGGGCCGCACGGCCGCGTCGCACCAGCCGCAGGCGGCCGCGGTCGAGTACCTCGAGGCCGTGCAGCAGGGCCAGGTCGAGCGGGCGATGTCGCTCGACGGCACCGAGGTCGGCGACGACGACGTGCTGCTCACCGACGAGGCCTACTCGGCCGTCACGGACGGCGTCACCGGCTACAGCGTGACGGGCACGACCGTCGACGGCGACTCCGCCGTGGTCACCGCCGTCGTGCAGCAGGGCGGCGAGGGCGGCGCCGCGTACGACCAGCAGTTCACCCTCGAGAAGGACGGCACCGACCTGCTCTTCTTCGACCGGTGGGCGCTGCAGCCCGTCGAGCTGGGCACCCTGACCGTGCAGGTCGGCGCGCCCGACGCGGCCGTCGTGACGGCCGCCGGCGTCGAGGTGCCGCACGCCGGCGCCGAGGGCGACACGGTGACGCTGCGCGCGTTCCCCGGCAGCTACCCCGCCACGCTCGACGGGGCGGGCGCCTACGCGGCGGACGACGTCGTCGGGATCGCGACGGGCGCCTCCTCGACCGGCACCCCCGCCACGCTCGTGGCCGCGCTCACCGAGAGCGGCCAGGCGGCCGCCCGGGCCGCGGTCGACTCGTGGCTCGCGGCCTGCGTCGCGAGCACCGACCTGAAGCCGGCCGGCTGCAGCTTCCAGATCCTCAACGAGCCCACCGGCTACACGCTCAGCGACCAGAAGTGGACCCTGCAGACGACGCCCGTCTACGAGGTCGGCGACTGGACGAGCGGCGGCTGGCAGGTCGACGCGACGACCGAGGGCTCGGCCGTCTTCACGTCGAGCGTCAGCGACGGGGCGGGCGGCACCGGCACCTTCAACTCGGTCGGCGCGGTGCGGGTGCCGATCCAGGGCGTCATCCCCGACGTGACGGCCGACGGGGCCACCTTCACCTCGACGCTGCTGCAGTTCTGAGCGGTCGCCCGGGGTACGGACCGGGGTACGTCGACGGGGCCGGAGCGCCTACTCGGCGGTGCGACCCGACCTGGCACGTCGCTCACAGCATGAGGGAGTGGATTGTGGGCACCGGTCCGTCCCCCATCTGCAGGAGCACACCATGAACCCCGTCAAATTCATCTCCGACCTCGGCGTCAAGAGCGAGCACGCCTACTGGGGCGGCTTCGCCTCCATCGTCGTCGCCCTCGTGGCCTGGATCGCCTCCCAGGGCAAGGACTCGAACGACAAGGCGCAGTCCGACCGCTGGGGCATCTTCATCGGCCACTGGGCCCCCACCTTCTTCGCCCTCGGCCTCGCGCTGAAGCACGAGGAGAAGTAGCCCTCAGGCTCGTCAGCGTCCCCCCTCGCCTCGTCGCGAGGGGGGGCGTTCCCTTTTCCCTGCAGGAGGCGCGGGTCGGCGAGGCGAGGAGGCGCGGGTCGGCGAGACGCGGAGGCGCGGGTCGGCCGCCGAGGTCCCCACAGCCCCCTGAGGCGGTCCCTCCCCGCCCTCGGGGCCGGGCCTCGTCACCAGCCGTTCACGTGGCGGGGACGTCGGCGGCTGCCGGGGGTGGCACGATGGTGCGATGGACAGCGAACCACGCGTCGACGGCGCCGGCGTCACCCCCGACTTCCTCGACGACTTCGACGAGATCGTCAGCATCGAGGAGGGCACCCTCCCCGCCGAGCGGTACCTCGACCGAGAGCTCAGCTGGCTGGCCTTCAACCAGCGGGTGCTCGAGCTCGCCGAGGACGCGTCGACGCCCCTGCTCGAGCGCGCGAACTTCCTCGCGATCTTCGCCAGCAACCTCGACGAGTTCTTCATGGTCCGCGTCGCCGGGCTGAAGCGGCGCATCGCCACCGGCCTGGCCGTGCCCACGAACGTCGGCCGCGGCCCGAACGAGGTGCTCGCCGACATCAACACCAAGGCCCACGACCTGCAAGAGCGGCACGCGCGGGCGTTCCTCGACCTGGTCAAGCCCGACCTCGACGACGCCGGCATCCACATCGAGAAGTGGTCCGACCTCGAAGAGGCCGACCGGGTGCGCATGCGCGAGATCTTCACCGAGCAGATCTTCCCGGTGCTGATGCCCCTCGCCGTCGACCCGGCGCACCCGTTCCCCTACATCTCGGGCCTGTCGCTGAACCTGTCGGTGCGCGTGCGCAACCCGAAGACCATGCGCCAGGAGTTCGCCCGCCTCAAGGTGCCGCAGATGCTGCCGCGCTTCGTGCAGCTGCCCGACGACGACAGCGGGCGCGTGCGGTTCATCCCCCTCGAAGACCTGATCGCGAACCACCTGCAAGACCTGTTCCCGGGCATGGAGGTCGTCGAGCACCACGTGTTCCGCGTCACCCGCAACGAGGACGTCGAGGTCGACGAGGACGAGTCCGAGAACCTCATCCAGGCGCTCGAGCGCGAGCTGCTGCGCCGACGCTTCGGGCCGCCGATCCGCCTCGAGATCACCGACGACATGGACCCGGTCACCCTCGAGCTGCTCGTGCGCGAGCTCGACGTCACCGACCAGGAGGTCTACCGCCTGCCGGCGCCGCTCGACCTCGCGGGCCTCTTCGAGATCACGAAGATGTCGCGCTCCGACCTCAAGTACCCGAAGCACCTGCCGCAGACGGCCCTGCAGCTGCAGCCGACCGAGCCCAACATGAAGCCCGACATGTTCGCGAGCATCGCCCGGCAGGACATCCTGGTGCACCACCCGTACGAGTCGTTCGCGACGAGCGTGCAGGCGTTCCTCGAGCAGGCGGCCGCCGACCCCAACGTGCTCGCCATCAAGCAGACCCTCTACCGCACGAGCGGCGACAGCCCGATCATCGAGGCGCTGATCGACGCCGCCGAGTCGGGCAAGCAGGTGCTGGCCCTGGTCGAGGTGAAGGCGCGCTTCGACGAGCAGAACAACATCACGTGGGCGCGCAAGCTCGAGAAGGCCGGCGTGCACGTCGTCTACGGCCTCGTCGGCCTGAAGACCCACTGCAAGCTCGCCCTCGTGATCCGCCAGGAGAAGGGCACGCTGCGGCACTACACGCACATCGGCACGGGCAACTACAACCCGAAGACCAGCCGCATCTACGAGGACATGGGCCTGTTCACCGCCGACGACCAGGTCGGCAAGGACCTGACGCGCCTGTTCAACGAGCTCTCGGGCTACGCGATCGAGAAGAAGTTCAAGCGGCTGCTCGTCGCCCCGCGCTACCTGCGCCGCGGCCTGCTCAAGCAGATCCAGGGCGAGATCGAGGCGGCGCAGGCCGGCCGGCCGTCGGGCATCAAGATCAAGATCAACTCGATCGTCGACGAGCAGATCATCGACGCCCTCTACCGCGCCAGCCAGGCCGGGGTGCCGGTCGACGTGTGGGTGCGCGGCATCTGCACGATCAAGCCCGGGCAGCCGGGGCTCAGCGAGACGATCCGCGTGCGGTCGGTCCTCGGTCGCTACCTCGAGCACTCGCGGCTGTTCTGGTTCGCGAACGACGGCGACCCGCAGGTGTTCATCGGCAGCGCCGACATGATGCACCGCAACCTCGACCGCCGCATCGAGGCGCTCGTGCGCCTGACCCAGCAGGACCACCTCGACCAGGTGGCGGCGCTGTTCGAGCGGGCGATGTCCGACGAGACCGCGTCGTGGTGGCTCGAGAGCGACGGCACCTGGACACGGCACGCCCGCGACGAGCAGGGCGCCCCGCTGGCCGACCTGCAGAACGTCCTCATGAAGCAGATCACGCAGCGCCGCCGGGCCAGCCGGTGAGCGTGGTCGCCGCCACCACGGTCGTCGCCGCCGGCGCCGTCTGCTTCCGCGTCGTCGACGGCAAGGTGCGGGTGCTGCTCATCCACCGCGAGCACCACGGCGACGTCTCGCTGCCGAAGGGCAAGGTCGACCCCGGCGAGTCCACGCCCCAGACCGCCGTGCGCGAGATCCACGAAGAGACCGGCTACCGCGTCGGGCTCGGGGCGCCGCTCGGCACCGCCGAGTACGTCATGCCCGGCGGCCGCGACAAGGTCGTGCACTACTGGGCCGCCGAGGTCACCGACGAGTCGTTCACGGCCGCCGGGCGCTTCGCCCCCAACAGCGAGGTGGCCGCGATCGAGTGGGTCTCGGTCGAGAAGGCGCGCGCGAAGCTCACCTACGAGCGCGACGCCGAGGTGCTCGACCGCTTCGCCGACCGGGTCGCCGCCGGCGCCGCCCGCACGTTCGCCCTCGTGGCCCTGCGCCACGCCAAGACCACGTCGCCGGGCGACTGGGACGGCTCGGACGCCACCCGGCCGCTGCTGCCCCAGGGCCGACGCCAGGCCAAGTCGATCGCCCCCGGCATCGCCGCGTGGGCGCCCCAGCGCCTGATCAGCAGCACCGCCGCACGCTGCCTCGCCACGCTCGAGCCGCTCTCGGCGCTCACCCGCGTCGGCGTCAAGCAGAGCGACTCGATCAGCCAGGACGCCTTCGAGCGCCACGACGACGACGTCCCCGGCGTCGTCGCGAAGCGTCTGAAGAAGCGGGTGCCCGCCGTGTTCTGCACGCACGCCCCGGTGCTGCCCGAGATCGTCCGGCAGATCGCCGCGGGCACGAAGGGCGGGCACCGCCTCGACCTGCGCCGCGCCTCCTCGCTGGGCCCCGGCGAGTACACCGTGCTGCACGTGTCGTGCGCCGACGCCTCGCTCGTCGCCGTCGAGACGCACGGGCCGGTCGCCTGACGGGACGGCGGCCGCGCCGCCGCCGCCCAGAGCGGCCTGGGCCGCGGCCGGGCGGCGCCTGTGCCCGGGCCGTGTCCCCGCTGCGCCCGGGCCCTGTCGCCACGGGGACGCCCGGCCGATGTTCCCCCCGCGTTAACCTCCCGTTCACCGTCGCAGACGACCGTGGTCACCCGGTCGACGTAGCGTCTCGCCTCGGGTCAGCACCGGCCCAGCACACACAGCCACACATCCCGAGAAGGAACCTCTGTGAACTTCAAGCGCACCGGCAGCATCCTGACGATCGCCGCGGTCGGCACCATGCTCCTCGCGTCCTGCGCGGCCAACGAGGGCGGCTCCGGCTCCTCGACCGACGGCGCGTCCTCCGACCTCTCCGGCGAGATCGCCGGCATCGGCGCCTCGTCGCAGCAGTCCGCCCAGGAGGCCTGGGTCAAGGGCTTCCAGGAGGCCAACCCCGACGTGACGATCAACTACGACCCGCAGGGCTCGGGCGGCGGCCGTGAGAGCTTCATCTCCGGCGCCGCGGCCTTCGCCGGCTCGGACCGCGCGTTCAAGACCGACGAGATCTCGTCGAGCACCTTCGCGGGCTGCACGCCCGACACCGGCATCGTCGAGCTGCCCGCCTACGTCTCGCCCATCGCCGTCATCTTCAACCTCGACGGCGTCGACGAGCTCGACCTGTCGCCCGCCACGATCGCCGGCATCTTCAGCGGCGCCATCACCACGTGGGACGCCGCCGAGATCAAGGCCGACAACCCCGACGCCACGCTGCCCAGCACGCCCATCACGGCCGTGCACCGCTCGGACGACTCGGGCACCACCGAGAACTTCACCGAGTACCTCAACGCCAACAGCCCCGACGTGTGGTCCTCCGAGCCCGACGGCGTCTGGCCCCTCGAGGGCGGCGAAGGCGCCAACCAGACCTCCGGCATGATCGACGCCGTCACCAACGGCACCGGCACCATCGGCTACGCCGACGCCTCGCGCGCCGGTGACCTGGGCGTCGCCAAGATCAAGGTCGGCGACGAGTTCGTCGAGTACTCGGCCGAGGCCGCCGCGGCGATCGTCGACGAGTCCCCCGAGGAGGAGGGCCGCACCGAGGGCGACATCGCCATCGAGCTCGACCGCACCTCGACCGCCGCGGGCGTCTACCCCCTCGTCCTCGTCAGCTACCTCATCGGCTGCGAGTCCTACGAGGACGCCGAGCAGGGCGCGCTCGTGAAGTCGTACTTCGAGTACGTCACCAGCGAGGAGGGCCAGCAGGTCGCGGCCGACGCCGCCGGCTCCGCTCCCATCTCGAGCACCCTCTCGGGCCAGGTCGCCGACGCGATCGCGCTCATCAAGTAGCACCTGCCTCACCGGGCCCGGGACCGCACGCCGTGCGGTCCCGGGCCGTCGCCCTGACAGGGGCACCGCAGCACCCGCACCGCTAGCAGCACCGGCACCACCCGCAGGACCCACACCACAGGCAGCACCAGCAGGACCCGCACCACCCGCACCACAGGCAGCACCCGAACCGCCGCCCGAGCACCGCCCTGACATCGAGCACCCACCCGGAGGACCTCGTCCGATGACCGCCCCCGCATCGACCGCCACGAAGGTGAGAGCCCCGCGCGCGCCTCGTCGCCCCGCCGACAAGATCTTCTCGGGCAGCACCGTCGTCGCCGGCGGGCTCATCCTCGCCGTCCTCGCCGCCGTGGCGATCTTCCTCGTCGTGCAGAGCATCCCGGCCCTGGTCGCCTCCCCCGACGACATCTCGCTCTCGGGCTTCCCCGACTCGTTCTGGCAGTACGTCGGCCCCCTCGCCTTCGGCACGGTCTACGCCGCCGCCCTCGCGCTCGTCATGGCCCTCCCGGTCGCCGTCGGCATCGCGCTCTTCATCTCGCACTACGCGCCCCGCCGGCTCGCCGCGGGCCTCGGCTACGTGATCGACCTGCTGGCCGCCGTGCCGTCGGTCGTCTTCGGCCTCTGGGGCAGCATCGTCCTCGCCCCCGCCGTGCAGCCGGTCTACGCGTGGATGGTCGACCACCTCGGCTGGTTCCCGCTCTTCGCCGGTCCCGTGTCGGGCACCGGCCGCACGCTGCTCACCGCCTCCATCGTGCTCGCCGTGATGATCCTGCCGATCATCACCGCGCTGAGCCGCGAGGTGTTCCTGCAGACCCCGACGCTCCACGAGGAGGCGGCGCTCGCCCTGGGCGCCACCCGCTGGGAGATGATCCAGGTCGCGGTCCTGCCCTTCGGCCGCCCCGGCATCATCTCGGCGTCGATGCTCGGCCTCGGCCGTGCCCTCGGCGAGACGATGGCCGTCGCCCTCGTGCTCTCGCCGGCGCTGGTCGTCAACCCCGCGATCCTCACCTCGACGAACTCGTCGACCATCGCCGCGAACATCGCGCTGCGGTTCCCCGAGGCGCACGACATCGGCATCAACACGCTGATCGCCACGGGCCTCGTCCTGTTCGTCATCACGCTGGTCGTCAACTCGATCGCCCGCGTCGTCATCAACCGCCGCAAGGCCTTCTCGGGAGCGAACTGATGGCCACGACCACCCAGGCCCGTCCCCGCACGGCCGGACGCACCGTCAACACCCTCACCACCGGCCGCCTGCCGAAGGCCGCGCCGCTGGTCGTCCTCGTCGGCAGCTGGGCGGTCATGCTCGTCGTCTTCGGCCTGCTGCAGGCCGGCGGCGTCACCGAGACCTTCAACTGGGTCGCCGCGATCGTGCTCGGCACCGTGCTCTACGCCGCGCTCGTCTTCGCCATCTCGATGCAGGTCGAGGGCGTGCGCCGCGCCAAGGACCGCGTCGTCACGACCCTGGTCAGCGCCGCGTTCGTCCTCGCGCTGATCCCGCTCGTCTCGGTGCTCGTCACCGTCGTCACCTCGGGCGCGGCCCGCTTCGACGGCGACTTCTTCTCGATGTCGATGCGCAACATCGTCGGCGCGGGCGGCGGCGGGCTGCACGCCCTCACCGGCACCCTGCTCATCACGGCCCTCGCCGCCGTCATCTCGGTGCCGATCGGCCTGCTCACGGCCATCTACCTCGTCGAGTACGGCCGCGGCCGCCTCGCCCGGGCCATCACGTTCTTCGTCGACGTCATGACGGGCATCCCGTCGATCGTCGCCGGCCTGTTCGCCTACGCCCTGTTCGTCATCTTCTTCGGCGAGGGCGTCCGCATGGGCGCCGCCGGCTCGGTGGCCCTCGCCGTGCTGATGATCCCCGTCGTCGTGCGCAGCACGGAGGAGATGCTCAAGCTCGTGCCGAACGAGCTGCGCGAGGCGGCGTACGCGCTGGGCGTGCCGAAGTGGCTGACGATCCTCAAGGTCGTGCTGCCCACCTCCATCGCCGGCATCACCACCGGCGTGATGCTCTCGATCGCCCGCGTCATCGGCGAGACGGCCCCGCTGCTCATCACCGCCGGCTTCACGGCGAGCATGAACTACGACCTCTTCGACGGCCGCATGCAGTCGCTGCCGGTCTTCGCCTACAGCTCGTACGTCAGCCAGGGCACCGACGCGGCCGCGTACATCGACCGTGCCTGGACCAGCGCGCTGACGCTGATCCTCATCGTCATGGCCCTGAACCTGCTGGCCCGCCTCATCGCCCGCGTCTTCGCCCCCAAGCTCGGTCGCTGACGGCCCCGCGCCTCCTCGTCCCTCCTCCCCCGCGTCCCGCACCCGCCGCACCGCACGACGCCGCACCTCACCGAAGGAACCCGAATGTCCAAGCGCATCGAGGTCAAGGACCTCAACGTCTACTACGGCAAGTTCAAGGCCGTCGAGGACGTCAACATCACCATCGAGCCGCGCACCGTCACGGCGTTCATCGGCCCGTCGGGCTGTGGCAAGTCGACGTTCCTGCGCACGCTGAACCGCATGCACGAGGTCATCCCGGGCGCCTACGTCGACGGCGAGGTGCTGATCGACGGCAACGACCTCTACAGCCCCGGCGTCGACCCGGTGCTCGTGCGCCGTCAGGTCGGCATGGTGTTCCAGCGCCCGAACCCGTTCCCCACGATGAGCATCCGCGACAACGTGCTCGCCGGCGTGAAGCTCAACAACCGCCGCATGGGCAAGGGCGAGCAGGACGACCTCGTCGAGAGCTCGCTGCGCGGCGCGAACCTCTGGAACGAGGTCAAGGACCGCCTCGACAAGCCCGGCTCCGGCCTCTCGGGCGGCCAGCAGCAGCGTCTCTGCATCGCGCGCGCCGTCGCCGTCTCGCCCGACGTGATCCTCATGGACGAGCCCTGCTCGGCCCTCGACCCGATCTCGACGCTCGCCATCGAGGACCTCATCGAGGAGCTCAAGCAGCAGTACACGATCGTCATCGTGACCCACAACATGCAGCAGGCCAGCCG
>Ga0265798_10007214_pt1 | contig 14438 bp, 8 predicted proteins | sample P3T30metagenome_FD_192430 | JGI IMG/M metagenome (GOLD analysis project Ga0265798, IMG submission 192430) | Plant litter microbial communities from East Loma Ridge, Irvine, California - P3 T30 | ecosystem: Environmental > Terrestrial > Plant litter > Unclassified | place: USA: California...
GTCGCCAATGATGTGCGGCACGCGCCGCGTAAAGAAGCGGCTGAACGGATTTTCAGCAAATCCAACCCGCTCAGGCGCGCCCGAAAACGCCGTGAGAAATCCCGTGCTCGCGAAGCGCTGCATCGTAACTACACGTGCATATCGCGCCCGTCTAATCTGCCGGAGCAGCTGCAGCAGGTTAGGGTATTTTCGATGCTTTTTGTCCCACACCAGCACCTGCCGCACGTGCGGGTGTCCGGCTAGCAGGCCCTCATTGCCGCGCCGCACCAGCACATCAACCGGGGTAGCCGGGGCCGTGCGGTGCAAGTAATCGACCAGCGCCGTAGCCAGGATTACGTCGCCGATAAAGGCCGTTTGAATGAGTAAGGTGGCGGGGGCAGAAGCAGGCATGAGCAAGCTTCAAAGGTAGCTTCCCTGTGCAAATTAAGGCGTAATGGCATCCTTACGTAACAAGCCGTACTATGCGTATTGCAAGGAGGGTACCTAGGAGCCAGCATGACAAAAACAACAGGGACTTCTTGCCTAGCTTCACAAACCTAACTGCACGTTGAATTCACACGACCACTATGTATGTCTTTTTTGGAATAATAGGAGGAGTTATACTACTAGTCTTGCCCTTGTTGATACTGCTACACGAACTAGGCCATGCCGTGCCAGCACTGCTGTTTACCAAGTCCGGCGTCACGATGTACATAGGTGCATATGAAGAAAGTACCAATATGTGGCGGATACAGATTGGCTCGCTGGAGGTTTACGTGAAGCGCAGCCTATTATGGAGAAAAGGCCTCTGCGTCTATGCTGGCTCTGGGCTGAGCAAAGCGCAGCGATGCATTATTATACTGGGTGGAGTGCTGGTATCCGTGCTCATGGCAGCTGTTGGCTTTTATGGCGCACTAGCCATTAACCTGCACGGCTCCGTGAAACTATTTATGTTTCTGTTGTTTATATGTGCGACGTTCAGCATCGTAACTAACTTGGTGCCTAGCCGGCGTGGGGGTATCCCCAATGATGGCATGCTGCTGAAAATGTTGTTACTGGACGACCAGCCAACCTTATCGTTTGCACCGGAGCTAAAGGAGCTAATTGCTCGGTCGCGAGAAGTAGCTATCGACTTGGGCTACGATTACATTTCTACCCTGCACGTGTTGCTGGCCGATTGCACCATGACTTATCCCTATTCACTGGCTGGCTTGTTTTTCCCTGACCTAGAGGCGCGGACTGCCTTTTACGAAAGCCACCGGCTTGGGCCAGCTAACCTGGCAGCTGGCTCGCTGCCGATAACGGCAGAGTATGGGCAGGCGCTGAAGCTGGCACCCATGTCTCGGCAGTATGGGTTCTGCGAAGAGTTACACCCCTGCCACCTGTTTGTAGCGGCTAGCCAAGTAGCAGGCGCTGAATTTAGCCAAGCTGTGCCAGCCGCCACCGACCTAACGCAGGTGTTGCTGACTTACTACCGCACTTTCGATGAGCTACTACTGAAACGACCCTAGGGCCACAGAAAAAAGGTCCCGCCAACGCAAGTTGACGGGACCTTTTAACTTTAAACCGACCAAGCGGTAGCTTTTGCCAATACTAGGCTTGCTGGCCCATTTTGTCCAGCGCGTCCATCACTTCTTTTACGTGGCCGCGGGAGGTTTCGAGCAGCGCCTTTTCCTCGTCGTTGAGTTGCAGCTCAATCACGCGCTCTACGCCGTTCTTACCCAGGATAACCGGAGCACCTAGGTACACGCCGTTGATGCCGTACTCGCCTTGTAGCTCCAAGCACACCGGGAACACGCGGCGCTGGTCGCGCACAATGGCTTCCACCATTTGGGCGGCGGCGGCGCCGGGTGCATACCAGGCGCTGGTGCCCATGAGTTTCACGAGTTCGCCGCCACCTACGGCGGTGCGTTGCACAATGGCGTCTAGCTCCGCTTTGCCAATGAGTTCGGTGACGGGGATGCCGCCTACGGTGGTGTAGCGGGGCAGCGGCACCATGGTGTCGCCGTGGCCACCCATGAGTACGGCCTGAATGTCCTTAGGGCTCACGTTCAGGGCCTCGGCCAGGAAAGCGCGGTAGCGGGCCGTGTCCAGGATGCCGGCCATGCCGAACACCTTTTCGCGGGGCAGCTTGGCGGTGAGGTGCGCTTGGTAAGTCATCACGTCGAGCGGATTGCTCACTACGATGATAATAGCATTGGGCGAGTGGGCTACTACCTGCTCGGTTACCGATTTCACGATGCCGGCGTTGGTGGCGATAAGGTCATCGCGGCTCATACCGGGCTTGCGGGGCAGGCCCGAGGTAATCACTACCACCTCCGAGCCAGCCGTGCGGCTGTAGTCGTTCGTTACGCCCACGGTGCGCGAGTCGTAGCCGATGATGGGAGCTTTCTGCCAGATATCTAGGGCTTTGCCTTCGGCAATTCCTTCCTTAATATCAACCAGTACTACTTCGTTGGCAATTTCACGGGTAGCAAGCACATCGGCGCAAGTAGCGCCCACATTGCCAGCCCCAACTACGGTAACTTTCATGGGAAAACGGTGAGGGTGGGAAATACAACATCGGCCCCGGCCGACGCGGTAAAAGTACACCTAAAACCTAGGCAGGCACTAGCTGCTTGGTTGAGCTAACCCAAAGGCTCGCCAACAGGCTATTCGATTATGGCGAGATTAGCTAGGTGAGGACTAGGTTGCCGATATGTACCAATACAAAAGCATCTGACTAAGTGGTGCTTGAACGTCACTCAGTCAGATGCCTTCTTAGAATGCGCTACGCCTCACGTAGCCACCGGTCGCTGTTTTTACTACTCGTTGATAGTCCGTGACGATACTTCGGGCATAGCATTGCTACTATCAACCGAGGTATTTCGACGTAGCACCAACACGAAGGGAAACGCGGTGCGCTTGGTCGAGTAGCCCTCTTTTTGAAGAAAGAGCGTAACTGTGTACCCGTTGCCTACCAGCCGTTCGCCTTCGCATTGCACACAGTTAACGGGTTCGGACTTGAGCTTGAATTCGCGCTTCAGGTCGGCCCGTATCTGGTTAATGCACGACCGGTGCGTAGTCTTATATACCAAGTCGTAGTGAGCCTGCTGGTTGCTGCGGCGTAGGCCCACCCAGGCCTCGGCATGGTCTTCAGGCGTTTCGGCTTCGCCTTGCGTGCGGTAGGTCCAGTACGGGTTGGGGCCAGAGTGTCGCACCCATTCGCTGGGTTCCATAAGCTCCGTTACGCTGTCGGGCGCAATGCGGCCCGCAGCGATACCCCGCGCTAGGAGGTCGAGTGGCAAACACTGTGCTCGCAACGGCTGGCTGCTTGCCCAGCTAAGTACGACCAAAGACAACGCAGGCAACCAGCGGTGAAACGACATGTTATGCTAAAATAAAAAAGAGCGGAAGGGTAGTGTAATTATTTCACCGCCACGCGCAGGCCAGCGTATACCAACTGCCCAATTTGTGGGCCGCCGTATAGCTGCACGTTGTTGGTGTTGAACAGGTTGGAGCCACCAAGCTCAAAGGTGGTTTTGAGCTTGGGTACCGCGTAGTGCACCTGCGCATCGAAGCTTTGGTAAGTAGCTAGGGTACCATCGGCGAAGGTGGAGTAGTAGCGGTGTCCCTCAGCCCAGTGGTAGTTCAAGCTGTAGCCCAGCTGACGGGTGAGGGCACCGGAAGCCCCAAAATTGAATTTGTGCTTAGGCGTATTGTAGAACGGTACTTCGCTCTCTGGATTGAGCAGCACGTTCAGCGCGTAGTTGCCATTCAGGCTTAACGCCCGATTTATAGTGTATGTAACGCTAGCCAGTGCGCCTTGGCTGCGTACCAGCAGGTCGAGGTTGCCCGATACTACCAGCACCCGCGTCGGCAGCTGCGCATTCTGGAAGCCACTCGGGGCAGCGGCAGCTATCTGCGCAAACGTAGGCCGGCTGCCATCAGTATTGCCGATGAGAGGCTGGCTGCCCACTACAAAGTCGCGGTAGTAGCTGCGGTAGTAGCTCAGGTCCACTACTAGGTTTTCGCCGGCCACTCCTTTGTAGCCTACTTCAAACGAATTGGCCTGCTCTAGCCGCAGCGGCGCAATGTTGATAGCGTACTTCGCCAACTCGGCTGGTGGGTTGGTGCTGGTCGCAATGCGACCTAGGTCGCTACCTAGCGCCGTACTGTAGCCTTGGTAGCCTGCGCCTACGTTGCCTTTCGATACTGCCGCACTTAGGTCGATGTTCACGTATTGGTCGTACTGGGTCGGGGCGCGGAAGGCGCGGCTGTACGATGCCCGAAAGTTGTGCTGCTTGTCATTACCGAGCGAGTACACTACCGAAGCACGGGGCGAAAACGCTTGGCCAAAGTTCTTAAACTTGTCGAGGCGCCCTGCCGCCGCCAGCTTGAGGCGCTCGTTCAGAACGGTTTTAGTAAGCTGCGCATAGCCACCATACTCGTAGTTGCGCGAGCCCTTGCCATCCTTGGTTTCAAATAAGCGGCCGCTGTCATCGAGCCGGTATTCACGGTATGCCCCACCCACGATGAGGTCTACAAAAGGCAAGCGGAAGTTGTACTGCGCACTAACATCGTTGAGGCGCGAGCTAGCACCGATGCGGGCCCCCTGGCCGGGCGTATCATCGTTCTTTAGGTTGGTGCGCAGGGTGTTAAATGTGCCGCTGCCAGCTGCTAGCTGCGCCGGTGCTGCTGCTGCCTGGGCCACTGCCTGCGCTAAGGCATCATTGTTACCATTGGTGTAGTAGGCTTGGTTGTATGCCTGCGCGTAGCGACCAAAGTAGCCTGCCGCGTACGACACACCCGTTGCCGGGTCAATGGCATTCTGCATGAAGCCACCTAGGTACGCCAAATTGTAAGTACCGTTGCCAAAGTCCTGCGTTTGGTAAGCCCGCACAAACCACCGGTCGCCTTCCAGCGAAAATCGATACTGGTTGGTAGCGAAGTTTTTAGCGCGTAGGCGCACCGTGCTTTGCACCGTATTGGTGCCTTGGGCCCGTTCAAACTGCAAGGTAGCCTTCACTTTATCCGTGAGCAGGTACGACACCGACGGTATAACCCGATAGAGCGAAGCACGGCCGTCGTTGGCAATAAGCTCGCGCTCCGTCCAGCCCGGCATAAATACTGTGCGCCCCGCTAGGGCCCCACCGTAGGTAGGCGAGGTTGGGTCTTGTGAAAAGGTAAACCCTACATCGCCGTAGCGATTGACTGCGTCGTAGCCTAGGCCCGAGCCGGCAGGGTTGTTCACTACCACCAAGCCCGAGGGCTTCTGAGCGTCGTAGTTTTCGGCAATCCAGTCCTTAGCCGTCAGGTAGCTGCCCGTCAGCTTGATGGCCAAGCGGCGACCTAGGCGCTGGGCGTAGCGAAACTGCCCATCGAAGTAGTCGCGCTGGCCACCCCGCAGGCGCACATCAAGGCCCTGGTCAGTAAACGCGTCGCGCGAGTTCAGCAGTACTACCCCGTTAAAGGCATTGGCCCCATAAAGGGCCGACGAAGGGCCGTAAAGTACTTCTACACTGGCCACGTCGATATCGGGTAGGCCCAATGAGTTGCCCGACCCTGCGCTTAGGCTAGGCGACTGAATATCCACATAATCAACCAACTGAATCAGGCGTTCCGACGAGGCCGAGTTGAAGCCTCGCGTGCTGATGCTGTTGTTGAGCATGCTGTTCACGTTCACGTCGATGCCCTTGAACTTGGTCAGGCTGTTCAGCAAGTCAGGTTGGGTTAGCTGGCTGATTTGCGTCTGGGTCACCTTCTCTACCGTCACTGGGGCGCGCAGGATATTCTCCTCTTCACGCGACGCCGCCATAATTACTTGTTTGGCCGCTGCCCGGTCCGGAATCAGCGTGACCATTACCCTATCGCTCCGATTCTGGAGCGTTACCTGCTGGGTTTCATACCCTAGGTAAGACACGCTTAGGGTAAGTGGAAACATAATGCCTGGTGTTGACAGCACAAACTCGCCTGTACTGTTAGTGCTTGTACCTACATAAGTACTTTTGATTAGCACTGTAGCGCCCGCCAGTGGCTCGTCACCCTCAGTTAGTACTTGCCCACTTATTTGAGTATTGATGAATGATTGGCTATGAGCTGCCCAAGGCGCGCTTGCTAAAAAGAGCGGAATTGCTAAATGGTAAAAGGGTTTCACAAGTAAATTAAGTGCAGAAGGGTATTAGAGAAAAAGCAGAGCGAGTAGAAATAAAACCGTTTATTACAGTATAATTATTCCGATAATATTTTTGACCGACATGAGAAATATTTAGTTGTGCTGTTATTGTATGTCACTTTAGTTTACACAAACTAATTACCTCGAAAAAGAGGAGCTTTTATTCTGAGTTGCAAAAATATATTGTGCACAGCCACCGTGTATAATTCGCAGATTTGCCGAATTGTGCTGAATTTGAATTTTTTGAATTATACTCTTGACATACCCTATATAAGCCCTCTCGAAGAAGCACCATGCAAAATCCACTAAGCTCTTTAGTAAATCTGAGCCGTCAGCTACGATAAAAGCTCCTTAATCGGTTTGATAATGGCAGCTAGTTGGTAGCTAAATACTACCTAACACTTCTGTCTGATTACAGGTAAGTATTTAGTAGATAGCCTTGTATTAGCAATTTGGGGTAGCGGCATAAGTAGCAAACCCAATCCATAGCCTAGTGGCAGCCTATTGGTACTATGGCAAGAACAGCTATAGCAAGGTGAGTAAGAGTGCTACTTCCTTAAAACAAAAAGAGTAACCCATAAAATGGATTACTCTTTTCAAAAAAAACTTAAGAAATACTGTACCTACATGCTATTATGCCGAGCGGCCACTTAATACAAGCGGATACAGCTTCTTAGCTGTGCTATGCGGTAAAGCTAGCGTCGACATGCAGCTTGATTTCCTCCCGAATCTGCTCGGCCGACAGCCAGTCGCTGTTGTTGGCCGAGTCATAGTGGAAGTTCTCCGGTACGCGCCGCCCGTCGAAATGCGTGATAAACTTCTCGACATCCCACGGCGGCGTAGCGGGCAGAATTACGTAGTAGCGCGGCAACTCCACAGTGCTCAGCGCGTCGGTTTGGGTTATCATTTCCTCGTGCAACTTCTCGCCGGGCCGGATGCCCACGATGCGCTGCTCGCAATCAGGACCGATAGCGCGGGCTACTTCCGTGATTTTGTACGACGGAATTTTGGGCACAAAAATCTCGCCTCCCCAGGCGTGCTCTAGGGCGTAGAGCACGAGGTCCACGCCTTCTTCGAGCGAGATATTGAAGCGCGTCATGTCGGGGTGCGTGATAGGCAACACGCCCGTATGGCGCTGCTGCAAGAAAAACGGCACTACCGAACCCCGCGAGCCAATTACGTTGCCGTAGCGCACTACGGAGAGACGCAAATCGCGCGAGCCCTTCATGTTGTTGGCCGCCACAAAAAGCTTATCTGAGCACAGCTTGGTGGCACCGTAGAGGTTGATGGGCGCGGCAGCCTTGTCGGTGCTCAGGGCCACTACGTCTTTCACGCCGCAGTCGAGGGCGGCATTAATTACGTTTTCAGCGCCGAAAATATTGGTTTTGATGCACTCCATCGGGTTGTACTCGGCGGCCGGCACCTGCTTGAGGGCCGCGGCGTGCACAATGATGTCGACGCCTTCGCAGGCGCGGTGCAGGCGCTGGGCATCACGCACATCGCCGATGAAGAAGCGGATGGCCGGGTACTTGCTGTGCGGAAACTCCTGGCTCATCTCGTACTGCTTCAGTTCATCGCGCGAGAACACGATAACCCGCCGCACCTGCGGGTATTGCTTAAATACAGCGCGAACAAACTGCTTGCCGAAGGAGCCGGTGCCGCCCGTGATGAGCAGCGACTTGCCATTGAGGTCGAGGGCCATTGAAAAATCTAGTAGGAAACCACAAAAATACGCTGCGCACCTTAGGAAGACGCTTCTAAACGTCCGTCATGCAGAGCGTAGCGAAGCATCTCGCATGGCGCAGCAATCAATGACGGTAATAACGATGCAAGCGAGATGCTTCGCTGCGCTCTGCATGACAACGTTTAAACACTTAGCGCCCGCACCAATTCAGCTAGCTGTGCTGCCTGCCCGCGCCGCGAATAACGCGTTGGCTTGGTCGTGCGCAGGTCGAGGTCGGGGCTTTGCTGCCACTGCTGAGCTAGCTGCCCTAGGGTGCTTAGCATCAAGTCGTAGTCGTCGTAGGGGAGGGCCTGGCCGACACCGGCATCGCGCAGCACGTTGTCGGCATCGGAGCCGGCTGGGCCTACGCACAGCACGGGCTTGCACGCGGCTAGGTATTCGAAGACCTTGCCCGGCAAAATGCCCCGGTTGAGGGCCACATCGGGGATGGCCATGAGTAAGACGCTGCTAGTCATGAGGTAGGCTACCGACTGCTGGTGCGGCACGAAGGGTAAAAACTCCGTTGCCTCACCTAGGCCGGCCGCTACCACCTGCTCGCGCACGCCAGTATCGACTTGCCCCACAAAGCGCAATCGCCACGGCACCTGCGGGTAGCGCTGCTGGCACTCGGCAATTGCCTTGAGCAAATTATCAATACGGTAGCGCGCCGAGATGGTGCCCGTGTGCGTGATGCGCAAGCAGTCGGTGGGCGGAGCGGAAGGCTGCTGAAAATCGGGCTCATCGTAGCCGTTGGGTAGCACCACGATTTTGCCTTTCCCTAGGTCGGGCAGCTTGCGGCGAAACAGACGCTCGGTTTCGGGGCTGGTCACGAGCACGGCGTCGGCGCGGGTGAGCACTTGGCGCTCGTAGCGGGCATCGAGCCACGTGGCGGGCGGCGTGCGGTGCAAGTCCTTGGTATAGTAAATGTCGGTCCAGGGGTCGCGCAGGTCGGCGAGCCAGCGCAGGCCGTACTTCTTTTGAATCTCTAAGCCTATGAGCTGGGTGGAGTGGGGCGGCGACGACGTGAGCACTGCATCAAACTTCTCACCCGCGGCCAGCAGCTTGTCCACGGCCGCTAGTGCGTACCGGTTCCAGCCTCGGCGCGGGTCGGGTAAGAAGAAATTGCCCCGCACAAAGCGCATGGCTTGCTGCGTGAAGCTGGGCTTGCCTTCGTTGGCGAAGCCGCCGTGCGGCACCGCTCGGCCCGTCAGCTTTTGGTACGACTCAAAGGGCTCTAGGGTGGGCGTGCGAATGACGCGTACGCTCGGCGGCACCTCGTGCAACAGGCTTTCGTCGCGCACGGGGTAGCTGGCCTGGTCGGGGTCTACAGTGATTACCGTGGGCTCCACGCCTAGTTCGGGGAGATACTTGACCCACTTCAGGCAGCGCTGCACGCCCGCCCCGCCCGAGGGCGGCCAGTAATAAGTGAGCACGAGCAAGCGAAGGAGTGAAGCGGCCATGAGAACTCTTCAGTAAATTCAGGCGACAAAACTACGCCTAGGCCACAGCCGCGCCGGTTGTACCTTTGAAATTCAAATAGGTCGTTCGGTGTTTACTACCTTACTAGACCTTGCGAAAAGTTTGGGTAAGCCAGAAAATTCGCCTTTAGCTGCACTACTATGTTTGATAATCTCTCCTCCAAGCTCGACAAGGCCATTAAGACCCTGAAAGGGCAGGGCTCTATCTCGGAAATCAACGTCGCCGCCACCATCAAGGAAATACGGCGGGCGCTGGTTGATGCTGACGTTAACTATAAGGTTGCCAAAGAGGTAACCGACAAGATTAAAGAAGAGGCCATGGGCCGCGACGTGCTCACGACGGTGTCGCCGGGCCAGCTCATGGTCAAAATCGTGTACGATGAGCTGACCCAGCTCATGGGCGGCGAAAAGAAGGACATCACCATCAAGGGCGACCCGGCTGTGGTGCTGCTCTCGGGCCTACAAGGCTCGGGTAAAACGACCTTCGCCGGCAAGCTCGCCAGCTTTATTAAGAAGCAGAACCGCAACGTGCTGCTGGTAGCCTGCGACGTGTACCGCCCGGCTGCTATCGACCAGTTGAAGGTCCTAGGTGAGCAAATCGGGGTGGAAGTGTACTCGGAGCCGGAAAACAAGAATCCGGTTGAGATTTCGCAGAAGGCCATTGCCTACGCCAAGCAAAACAATAAGAAAGTGGTCATCATCGACACCGCCGGTCGCCTGGCCGTGGACGAGCAGATGATGCGCGAAATCGAGGCGGTTAAGAAAGCCATCAACCCCAGCGAAACGCTGTTTGTGGTGGACTCGATGACCGGCCAAGACGCCGTGAACACTGCCAAAACCTTCAACGACCGCCTCAACTTTGACGGTGTGGTCCTCACCAAGCTCGACGGCGATAGCCGCGGTGGTGCGGCCCTCTCGATTCGGGCGGTGGTGGAGAAGCCCATCAAGTTCATCTCAACGGGCGAAAAAATGGAGGCGCTCGACCTCTTCTACCCCGACCGTATGGCCCAGCGCATCTTGGGCATGGGCGACGTGATTTCGCTGGTAGAGCGGGCGCAGCAGCAGTTCGACGAAGACGAGGCCAAGCGCATCAACGCTAAGATTCGCAAAAACCAGTTTGACTTCAACGACTTCCTAGGTCAGCTGGAGCAAATCAAGAAGATGGGTAACCTGAAGGACCTAGTAGGGATGATTCCAGGGGCCTCGAAGATGATGAAGGACGTGGAAATCGACGACGACGCCTTCAAGCCTGTAGAGTCTATCATCAAGAGCATGACCAAGCAGGAGCGCTCGCAGCCCGACATCATCAACGGTTCGCGCCGCCGCCGCTTAGCAGCTGGTTCGGGCACTGATATTCAGCAGGTAAATGCCCTAATGAAGCAGTTTGAGGACATGCGCAAAATGATGCGCACCATGAACAAGATGAGCCAGACCAAGGGTGGCATGGCCCAAATGGCCAAGATGATGGGCGGTATGAAGGGCGGCGGCATGCCCGGCATGGGCCGCCGCTAGGACTCGCACAAAGTCTCGCAACCAGATGGAACCCCGGCCTCCAACAAGGCCGGGGTTCTTACGTTCATAGGGTGAGAGTTAGCCTAAATTAAGGAGCAAAAGAGCGTGTTGTTTTAAGCTGCGGCGTATTATTCTTTTTCTACCCACAGGCTACCGACACGCCCTAGGTCGTTATTTTGTCTATCTGCCTCAGTCAGCCCGCCGCCGGCGGGCGTATCTGCGAACCGAAGGAAGGCGCAAGCCAAATCCGTCTAATCCGTTAAAATCTGCGATGAAGCTATTTAAGTCTGCCGACCTTATCCGCAAAAGCAAGTATATCAGCCGCGACCTCAGCTGGCTGCGCTTCAACTACCGGGTGCTCGACCAGGCCAAAGACCCGAGCCGCTCGCTGTTTGATAAACTGCGGTTTATGAGCATTACCAGCTCGAACCTAGACGAGTTTTTCATGATTCGGGTGGGCTCGCTCTATAATTATCTTGACTATGGCAAGGAGCGCGTCGATTACTCGGGCTTGCGCGAATTGCCGTTTCGGCGCAAGCTGCTCGACTTTGCCCACCGTTTCGTCAACGACCAGTCGCTGACGTACTTGAATGAGCTAAAGCCGCAGTTTGAGAAGCAAGGCTTCAGCATCCGCAAGATGGAGGAGCTGACCGAGGTGGAGCTAAAAAAGGTGGAAGGCTATTTCAAAAACACTGTGTTTCCACTGCTCACGCCGATGGTGTACGACTCCTACCACGGCTTCCCGCTTATCATGAACCAGGTGCTGACCTTTGGGGTGGTAACGCGGGGCCTGAGCACCGCCGAAGTAGGTAGCATGGCGCCCGCCTCGATGCCCGACGTAGAGAAGGGCCAGGAGCGCCTCACCTTCGTGCAGATTCCGCAAAACCTGACGCGCTTCTTCGAAATCACGCGCAAGGACCGAGCGGTGTTCGTGCCAATTGAGGAAATCGTGCGGGTGAACCTGCCTAAGCTTTTCCGCAACGTAGAAATAGTATCGGCTGACTTGCTGCGGATTACGCGCAACGGCGACTTCACGCTGGAAGAGTCGGAGGACATTGACACTGACTTTATCAAGGAGATTCAGCTAGGTCTCAAAACCCGTAAGCGCGGCCGCGTAGTGCGCGTAGAAGTCGAGCCCGACGCCTCGTCGTACCTGATGAATATCCTGCGCGAGCGCTGGAATATTGACAACGGCAACATCTTCGTGATTCCGGGGCTGCTTGACCTAAAAGGGCTCAACCAGATTCTGCGTTATCCTTCCTTCCGGGGCAAGGGCGCTAAGCTGCCCGCGCCAATAGCGCCGCTGAGCTTGCCCGATGGCGCCGAAGACAATATGTTTGAGTACCTCAAGCATCACGATGTACTGCTGCACCATCCTTATAACAGCATCGAGCCAGTGGTGCGGTTGCTGGAGCGTGCCGCTGAAGACCCACAGGTCCTAGGTATCAAGCAGACTATCTATCGCTTGGCTGAGGACTCACGTGTGACCGCTGCGCTGCTTAAAGCGGCGGAAAACGGTAAGCACGTGTCGGTGTTGTTTGAAGTGAAGGCGCGCTTCGATGAAGAGCGCAACATCCGGGAAGGGGCGCGGCTGGAAAAGGCTGGCTGCTTCGTTATCTATGGTGTGGGTAAGTACAAGACGCACACGAAGATGCTGATGATTATCCGGAAGGAAGGCGAGAAGGTGACGCGCTACGTGCACATCGGCTCGGGCAACTACAACGAGCAAACCTCGCGTCTCTACACCGACCTGAGCATGCTGACGACCAACGACACGTATGGCCACGACGTGTCGGAGTTCTTCAACGTAATCACGGGCCACTCGCAGCCCGACGACTACGAGTACCTCATCACGGCGCCCAAAGACATGCGCCAGCAGCTGATTCACCTGATACGGGAAGAAGCGAAAAATGCCAAAAAAGGCTTGCCTAGCGGCGTAGTAATGAAGATGAACTCGCTGGAAGACCGGGAGTTGATTGACGAGTTTTATAAGGCTAGCAAGGCAGGCGTGCCTATTCGCTTCATTGTGCGCGGCATCTGCTGCCTGCGGCCGGGCCGGCCGGGGCTGAGCGAGAACATTGAGGTGCGCAGCATCGTGGGCGAGTACCTAGAGCACGCCCGCTTGTTCTACTTCCACCACGGCGGCGAGGCTCGCCTCTACGCGGGCTCGGCCGATGCCATGGTGCGCTCCTTTGACCGCCGCATCGAGGCGCTGTTCTTGATTACCAACCCGCAGCTACGGCGCGAAGCCATCGCCATTTTGCAGCTGAACCTGCTGGACAATCAGAATAGCTACCTCATGCGCTAGGATGGCGCCTACGTGCGCCAGCAGCCTGCTGCTGGCGAGCCGGTCGTGAACATTCATCGCGACTTCTATCGTCGCCCCGACGAGGAGCGCCTAGCTCAGGCCACGCCCGAAGGTCTGCTGGCGCTGCTGCACGAGCAAGCTGCCCGGCGCCAACGCCTAGCCGCTGCTGATGCTCAAGCGGCAGCGGCGGCTGTCGCCCCAGCCTTGGTTGAGGACGGAGCTGATACGTTCGGCCAAGGCGATGTGCTGATGGAAGGCGAGGTCGAAAATGAAGATGACATCGCGGCTACTGTGGTCGACGAGACGGCCTAAGGGCTAACGCCTAGGTACTAAAAAGGGGCGCTGACTTACATAAGTCAGCGCCCCTTTTTAGTACCTAGGCGTTAGCCCAAGAAGGCGTTATACCAAAGGGCCATTCTCCACGTCGGCTACTGGTAAAATGCTGGGGTGCACAGTGGGGCTGATTTCATCGAAATACTGCTCGAACAGCGCCTGCAACATTCCATCTTTCAGGCCGATGTCCGGTACTATCATGCTGCTAACACCGGCCCAATCCATGGCCGAGAGGTAGATATGGCCAGCGGGCACAATCACATCGGCGCGGTCGGGGTTGAGCATGGCCACGTTCACGCGCTCATTCATCGTTAGCTTGCCCAGGCGCTCCAAGATGGCCTGCACGCTGCGCTTGGTTACGGGCTTATTGGGCGCGGCCGGCGACATGCTGTAAATCTTGTTGATGTTGCCGCCCGTACCGATGGCCCGTGTGACATGGTAGCGCCGGGCATTTTCGCGCACCCAGGCTTCCATACGCTGCCACAAGCCGTTCATCTGCTCCACGGTGCGGCCGCTTTCCTCCTGCTGCATGCGGCGGATAGAGCCGATTTCGAACGACTGCGCGGCCACCTTGCGGCGGTCGTGGTAGATGTTAAACTCGGTGCTGCCGCCACCTACGTCGATGTGCAGGTAGTGGCGGTTGTCTTCGAGCAGGTGCTCGATGACGCGGTTGATGTACTCGGCTTCGGCCTGGCCGTCAATAACGCGTATGTCGAGGCCTAGCTCTTGGCGCACGCGCTCGGCTACGGCGGCCCCATTAGCGGCGGTGCGCATGGCAGAGGTGGCGCAAATGAGGTGGTGCGACACCTCGTGCACCTCCATCAGGAGCTTGAGCGAGTGCAGAAACTTGACAAATTTGTCGGCCTTACGCGCCGGAATCGCGCCGGTAGCAAATACGTCTTCGCCGAGGCGCAGGGGGTAGCGCACGTACTCGACACGCTTGAGCCGGTA
>Ga0265798_10007215_pt1 | contig 14434 bp, 7 predicted proteins | sample P3T30metagenome_FD_192430 | JGI IMG/M metagenome (GOLD analysis project Ga0265798, IMG submission 192430) | Plant litter microbial communities from East Loma Ridge, Irvine, California - P3 T30 | ecosystem: Environmental > Terrestrial > Plant litter > Unclassified | place: USA: California...
TTCACGCACATTGACTTTACACGCTCCCCTCAAAGAAGGCGGATCTCTTCCTATTCGTGCACTCTACTGTTATTGCGCTTGTTATCGGTCGCGCGTTGGGCTGATGAGGTCGATGGTTGGGGTGGTGGTGATGGAGGTGTGCCGTCAATGCTTTGATTGCTGATCACGTCCTCTTTGCGTGTTTTATGTGTTTACGCTGTTGCGAGGCGGTGTTACTAACGTCCATCATTGCCACACATTTCACCCCATTTTATGTAGCGATTCTTTCGGTAGCGACATTACAGCACTGCGCGTGTCAGGGGTGAACGGTGCTCAGTGTGATCAGCTATGGGTAGGTGATCGTTTTCCTTACACTCAACATGTTTTTGTCCGAGGCCTATCCTGTGACGACGAGATTAGATGAGAACGGAATGCCCATGGAATGTGGGTGCTTGGTTGCATTCAAAGTGTACACGGCAAGAAAACTGACTCGAAAACAATGCGGTCCTTTGTTGACTACAGACGGTATCTTACAATCCACATAATGGTACATGTACATATGTCTCCTACTTTGCCAAAAAGCTCTGGAAAGCCTTGTTGTCGATCGCCACATTACCCACAGCCCGCAGCTTCTTGCGCCCTTCCTTCTGCCTATCCAGCAGCTTGCGGCGCCGGCTGGTATCGGCCGCGTGCAGCTTCGCCGTGACATCCTTGCGGAATGGCTTCAGTGTCTCTCTCGCGACGACTTTGCGGCCCGTGACGGCCTGGATGACGACCTCGAACATCTGGCGGTCGACGTGCTTGGTGAATTTGGTCACCCATTCTTTGCCCAGGCGCTCGGCCTGCGAGGTGTGCACGACGCGCGCGACGGCGTCGACGGGGACTTTGTTGACGTGCAGTTGCAGTTTGGTGATGGAGCTGGATTTGAAGCCGGCGTCTTCATAGTCTAGACTGGCGTAGCCTTTGGTTGCGGATTTCAGTTTGCCGAAGAAGTCGTCGACCAGGCGCTCCAGTGGTAGTTGGTATTTGAGAATGACTTGTGTGGCTGTGAAGAAAGTCAAGGAGTCCTGTTGGCCGCGGTTTGATTCGCACATTTCGATGACTGTTCCGAGGTACTCTTCTGGTAGCGTGATCGTCGCGGTGATGTAGGGCTCTTGCAGGTCCGCGATGTGCTGGTGGATGATGCCAGTGTCCGGGAAGGAGTTGGGGTTCGTCATGACCTCCTCAGTACCGTCTTTGCGGATGACCTTGAAAGGCACACTAGGAGGCGTGATGATGATGCTGGCGCCGTGTTCTTGACGCAGACGGTCCTCAAAGACGGAGCAGTGCAGTGTGCCCAAGAATCCCATACGCCAGCCGGCTCCCAAGGCCTCCGACGACTCTTTCATGATCGAGACTGAGCGATCGTTCAAAGTGACTTGGTGAATGCTGTCTTCAAGATGGGCGTAGTCTCCTTGGTCGGTTGGGAAGGCCGAGACGAACACCATGCTCTTGGGCTCCTCAAATCCTGGCAGCATCTTCACTTTGTCTTGATTGCCGACGGTTGTGAAGGTATCGCCAATCTTCGCATCCTTGCTTCGCTTCATACCCGGGTTGAAGTAGACGTAGCCAACCTGACCGGCGCGCAGAGATGTCTGCGGTGTTTCCAAAGGATACATAATGCCAACCTCGCCGACCGTGTATTGGATGCCCGTTGCGAAGGAGATGACTTTGTCGCCGGGTTTGATCGACCCGTCGAAGATGCGGATCAGAAGAATAACCCCTTTATAATTATCATACCAGCTGTCGACGAGAAGCATCTTGAGCGGCGCATTGTCGACCGTAGTGGGCGCAGGAATTTGTTCCACAATCACAGGGAGCAACTGCTCGACGTTTAGCCCAGACTTGGCCGACACGGAGACCGCGTGAGAGGAGTCGATCTCGAAGGTGTCCCGCAGCTGATCCAGTGTCCGTTGCCTGTCTGCCGTTGGCAAGTCTATTTTGTTCAGAACAGGCACCAGCGTCAGATCCTGAGCAAAGGCAAGGTAGAAGTTTGCGACTGTCTGCGCCTGCACACCCTGGGATGCATCGACCAGAAGCAATGCGCCTCCACAGCTCGCATAACTCCTGCTGACCTCGGCGCGGAAATCGACGTGACCGGGCGTGTCGACCAGGTGTAATAGATAGTCATCTCCGTTGTGGTTGTAGACCATGGAACATGTGTTCGCCTTGACTGTGATGCCCCGTTCTCTTTCCACGTCCAACCGATCCAACGACTGCTTCAAGCCACCTTTCTCAATGGTCCCGGTGAGCTCGAGCAGGCGATCACTCAAAGTACTCTTTCCATGGTCAACATGCGCTACGATGCAGAAGTTCCTGAAGCGCTCGATAGGGATCTGCTCAATGCGCCGCTCGAGATCCGTCTTCAGCTTTGCAGCCAGGCGTGAAGTGCTGGTGTGGAAGGCATGTTGGAGTTGGAGGAAGTTCCGCACATGTCCAGTGGCCGGCTGATGTCGTAATGCTTGTAGCGCACTATGGGCCGGTTGTATTAAGCATCGTCGCATGGAGGTAGACCGTGACCGTGATCGCGCGATACCTCTTTCTCGTCTCCCATTGAAGTCTGGCTGGGGCAAGCTGGTCGCCCTGTGAATCTCTGGCCTGCCCTGGAAAGTCATCCGCCAAGGATCACGTGTGACGCCTGTTTCCGCAGCGACGACCGAACCCAAACACGAACTTCAGGTTCGAGAGATCGACAGGGCGAGTGGTTTCAGCACCTAAGTGGACGACCTACTGAAAGAATAATTACATCCATCAACGACTGCATCGCTTCGCATAAAAGCCTCGTTGACAGCCGTGAAAATGCCCGCCGCACCAGCTCCGAAGACGAGGGAAGCGAAGCCCAGAGAAGCAAAGCCCAAAGAAGCAAAGCCAAAAGAGGCGAAACCAAAAGAGGCCAAAGAAGACAAGTCCAAAGTCCACAAGCTCTCGCTCAAGGGTTCATCAAAGCTTTGCGTGGAGTTCTTCGAGTTCGCAGCCAACACCATCCTGTTCCAGAGAGGCGTGTACCCGCCCGAAGACTTCGCTCCGTGAGTTCATCTCACTTCTTGTGGTTTGCCTGCCGCTGACTAACATGTTCTAGGGTGAAGAAGTATGGCCTGAACATGATGGTCTCTCTGGATGACCAGGTCAAAGCATACGTCAAGAAAATTATGAGCCAGCTCAACAAGTGGATTCAAAAGTCGAAAATCTCAAAGCTCGTCATCGTCATCACAAGCAAGGAGACCGGCGAACATCTGGAGAGGTGGCAGTTCGATGTACGTTCTGATGCCCCGGGAATGCTTGACGAACTCCTCATGCTGACATTTCTAGGTCAACGTCTTCAATGACGAGAGCAACTCAAAGAAGAAGACCTCTTCTGAAGGCCAGGAGAACTCTACACCCGAGGACAGTGGCGACGCCGCTACCCCTGCCGCTGCTCCTGCCGCTGAAAAGTCAGAGTCTGAGATCCAGCAAGAAATCCAGTCGCTCTTCCGTCAAATCACCGCTTCCGTCACTTTCCTGCCGATGCTCGATGGCAACTGCACATTTAACGTGCTGGTGTACGCCGATGCCGACAGCGATGTGCCTCTCGAGTGGGGCGACAGTGACGCGAAGGAGGTCAAGAACGCCGAAAAAGTCATGCTGAGAAGCTTTTCCACAAACAGTCACCGCATCGACACGCTGGTCTCTTATAGGTATGTTGATGAAAGGTACGCCTTGCCCATGGTCGACTTGATTGCTGACTCGCTACCATTCAGGCTCGGAGAGTAAATCTGCTCCTCACCTCACATTTCGTACTTTTGGGGAATGATGGCGTTCGGGCGCTCGGGTTTTTGCGGGCTATCAGGCCTGAGCCTTTGATGGGTGTTATGAGGTACAGATACCAGGCTTTACAAGTGTATGAATTGGTTACTTTGCATAAATACATATGAAAATCCTCAAATGACATGTTCTTCTAAAAGATCTTTTCGCCGCCTTTCTTTGTTGAGTTACCGATGATACTTGCAATCATGTGGCACGATCCTAGAATTCCACGTCGTGTGAACTGTTTGTTGACTACTGTCTTTGGAATGCGTGGCCATGGCTTGAAGTTCTCATCAAAAAGCTCTGGAGGCGTGTGAAGACATCCGTGTTGTGTGAGCTTGCATGTCTTGTAGAAGTCGACGACTTGACACATGCGTGTAGAAGGGTGGGCATCGCAAACAATAGCTGCACAATGAAGACGTGTGATCGCGTGGTCGCTGCTCTTATAAAGACAAAAAGTTGGATGTCTAATTTTTCGGCTGTCACCATCTCGTCTACCTACCGTCGACCCACCGTCGACCCCGATCAACCCCGATCGATGTACCTGATGCAGTCACCTTCCTGTATCGCTGGCGTGTCCTCCAGCTATTTGGGGAACAGCTTTGGTCGACCTATGGAACGAAATTGCATGTCGACCCCAAAATGCCAAAAAATCCACCACATCTCCGATATACGATAGAACCACCCAAAAACAAAAGAGATGATGCGGTACATCTGTTACAAACCCCCGGAATCGAACCGGGAACCTTCTGTGAGCCCAAACACGTGTGTTGTAACGCAATGTTAGACAGAAATCATAACCGCTAGACCAGGCTTGCTGTGATGAAAGGAGCGCGGTTGTTATGTTTATTCACAAAGATATCTTGGGCCCGGCAGAGCAACGGCCGAGGAAGACGATGGAAGAGCATCATGCAGACGACGACGTGGGTACAATGTGTGGTCGCAACTGGTATACAATTCCTTAGGACCAGGAGAATAAATTTCGCAACATCGATCCAGCAGTGTTTTGGTCGAGGAAAGAGCAACGGTAGCACTCGTATCCTCAAGTAGTCGTCCAGCTGGCGAGCGAGCGAACAAGGGACACAGTTGTGAACTGGACTGAAGCTGTCTTTGATTTTTTCATAGCGTTGAGGTTGAACGCCATTGGCTGAATCGACGTCGAGCTTGATGAGCGCGGCATAATAATGCATCATACAGAGTCTTCAACGAACAGATCGATCAATAATGGATGGAAGTTAAACATTGGTGTTGTGGATGTAGATCGAGACAACAGTCCACTTTGGAAAGGCCCGACGTTGTGAAGCGGGCCGCCAGCTCAGGCCACAAGGCACCAGCAACCGCTCCATCACTTTGACCTCAAACCCAATCACCCGCCATCTAACCCTCATCTCAATAACAATGTCACGGCTTCATGCATCAAAACCTGCGGCTTAGAAATTGAATACGACATGGGCCAGCCGCGAGCTTCGCGAAGGCGGGTCGTACCGGTATCTTCAGATGAGGATGATGACGAAGAAGTTCAAACGGCACCTGTCGACGATGGCAGTCGCAATGAGGCTCCAAAGCCGGCAGCAGGAAAGCTGAAGTCAATACGCAGGTCGTCAAGACAGCAGCCAACGCCTGCGTCTTCCACTCAGGATGCGGCAATTCAGAAGCCATCTGGCAAAGCTACCAAAGCCAAGAATAAGGAAAGCGATGTTCAGATATCACCAGGCAAAACTAGGGCAACAAAAGCAAAAGCGAAGACAGCCGTCCAGGAGGAACCGAAATCAAAATCAAAGCCAATATATTCCTTCTTTAATGCCGCCACTCAACGCCAGCAATCGTCACAACGTTCCGCCAGTCCCATGACCCATGCAGCGCCACTCGACGAGACTGAGATAATCGAGTCCGATGATGAGAATGCTTCCGGTCTTTCTCTGTCCAAAGGATCAAGTGTAGCTCTGGCCATGCGCAAACGAAAGGTACAGCAGGCGCAAACTCGTGACGACGAACCTAGCTTGCTTCCTCCGCCCACCCAGAAGTTTCGCAAAACTAGCGATGGCGGGCGCACACCTTCCATATCGGTGATCAACGAAGACAAGCGTCCTTGGGTTGTGCAATTCGGTCCCTCAAGTCTCGACGAGCTCGCAGTCCACAAGCGCAAGGTTGGAGACGTGAGGAACTGGCTCAACGCTGCATACAATGGCAAGCGACAAAGAGTATTGGTCCTGAAGGGTGCCGCAGGGACAGCAAAGACGACTACCGTTGAATTGATTGCCAAAGACATGGGAGTACAGGTGACAGAATGGAAGAATCCTGCTGGCAGTGATCTCACTTCCGAGGGCTCGATGTCTGCATCATTCCAGTTCGAGGACTTTGTTGGTCGTGCCGGAAGATCTGGAGGATTGACTCTCGCAGTAAGCGGACAGGAAAATGCGGGAGGCGATAAGAACTCCACTGGCGAGCACCCTGCAGATGGAAGGCAACTCCTCCTGATTGAAGAGTTCCCAAACACATTCTCGAAAACGTCGCCTGCTCTTCAATCATTTCGATCGGCAATCGCCCAATACTTGGCATCAGGACCCGTCGCAAATGGCTCACCTACTCCGATAGTACTCGTCATATCCGAGACTTTGCTGTCCACCAGCACTGCTGCCGCCGACAGTTTTACCGCCCACCGACTGCTAGGGCCTGAGCTATTGGAGAATCCTTGGCTTGACATCATAGAGTTCAACGCGATTGCACCGACAATTTTGACCAAGGCGCTCGAGAGCATAGTGATCAAGGAGGCTCGACGATCTGGCAGACGAAAGACGCCTGGTGCGCTTGTACTCAAACGGATCGCAGAAACCGGCGACATCCGCAGCGCCGTGTCGTCTCTCGAATTCTTGTGTCTCAGGGGAGATGACGGCGACACTTGGTCATCCAAGGTGACATTCACCAAAGCCAAAAAGTCCAAAGGCGAGGCAACGATGACAAAGGCAGAAGAAGAGGCTCTGAGACTGATCAGTAACCGAGAGAACAGTTTAGGCATCTTTCATTCGGTAGGCAAGATTGTCTACAACAAACGACAAGAACCAGATCGAGGAACCGTACTTGCCCATCCGCCGACCTGGTTGCCACAGCATCGTCGCAGCAAGGTCCCCGAGACAGATGTGGATCGACTAATCGATGAGCTAGGCACTGATACAACCACATACATTGCTGCCTTGCACGAGAACTATGTCCTATCTTGTACCTGTTCGAGTTCTGAAGAATCTCTCGACAGCGTGAGCGGTTGCATCGACAGCATCTCCGACGCCGATTTACTGTCTCTTGACCGTTTCTCGTTTGGAACACGTGCATTCTCCGGGTCTGCTACGGACACTTTGAGACAAGACGAGATGTCTTTCCAGGCTGCTGTTCGCGGAATTCTGTTCAATCTACCATGTCCGGTTCATAGAGGGGCGTCTTCGGGTGGAAAACCGGGCGACTCACACCGCATGTTCTATCCAACTTCGCTCAGGCTGTGGCGGAAAAAGGAAGAAATCAACGACATGCTTGACCTGCTCACCACAAAGATGCAAAACGACACTCTCGACAATTCCTCACAAATGCAACGAATATCCGACAACTCTGGAGTTGCGGGCTGGAAGCGCGAGTCCACTGACAACTCATCCAACCACCGTGGCACGGCTGCCATCGCATCTGCCAAGGCTGAAATGCTCCTGGAGCGCCTGCCTTATATGGCTCGTATATTATCGGCCTCGAAGCCATCGTCCTCTCAGCTCTCTCAGATACTTGGAGTCACCCAGATCCGGGAGTCAGGCAACATCGCTACCACCGAGAATGATGATGATGATGTGGAGAATGCTGCTGAAGAGGAGAACCGCTTCGAAGAACAGTGGGCGACGGACAAACCCGACGGAGACTTCCCCGAACGACTTCGAGGAACCAAGGCAAAGCGCAAGGTGGCTGCTGGTACCAAGACTGAAGGCGGTGGACTTGGCATACCTGTCGAGAGTCAGGTAGAGAAACTGGTCTTGGAGGACGATGATATCGTTGACGATTGATATATCGATGAGTGATCCGTCGCTGTATACGAACAAGGGTTTCACTGGGCACGTCGAAAGCTTTGAGCGAGGAGTCCGGCGTTACTTAGTCAGGTTGTTGGTATAGATTCCTACTATACACTGCCATCCACCCTAGCAACATGGATGCAACACACGCTGTATACACAAATTAATGAACACCTTCTAATAGAATCACTAGTACTGCAGTACTACAGTCCAGCATGCAGCCGGCTTGGCCCTACGAAGCCCTGATCAGAACGTCTTTGCACTCACTCCCGTTATAGCCACTGTCTACGACATGACTTGCGACCATCTTGATCTACAGTCTTGTTGCCACATACCCGGACACCAATCACTCAACAGGCAAGCAGCTTATCCATCGTTCGCCGCTGTGGGAACAGTCAAACCGACCCCACGAAGCCAGGTGACAGTAGTGACGTGAAGATGCGTTGCTAACGGTAAGCCGCTCGTACCGATTCTGGCGCTCGGGGCACTCACTAGGACTTCGTGAACAGTGCAAGCGATTTAGAACCACGCTATCACGATCGTCTCGTTCCTTGGTGGTGCTTTACGAGCACGACTTCTACGCGGATCTACGCATATACAGAAATTCGAGGTGGGCGACTCTCTTAAGGCTTGCAGAAGCGATGTTTTCTGTTGATGATAGATGGTCCACTCTGAAACTTGCCCTGGCTCCGTGGCTAAAGCGTGGCTTGCCACGTTTCATGTGCTTCACCGAAGTCTCTTCGTATTAAAGTGTGAACCTTCTCCGGAGACGGGACGAAGAACAGAGGTCCCTTTCAGCCTGTATCCACCCTCTCAGCCTTATGGTGAGACGGCGAATGCCGATACGAACAGTCTTTGCTGCTGTGATCTGTCGTCTGTCATTTTCGGATTGATGTCCGCTTGTCGGCTTCAATCACATCACGAATTTTTGATCTTGCATAGTAACGAGCCTCGCTAACAAGCATGTCAAGATCTCTATAGTATTATTAGGCACTGCTGCAAGCCTACCTGTTTACGGTAGCCTTCTCATTTCTTCGATTGCTTGTCGGCTCCACTGCGCTTGACTAGAAAGACTTTTAGACTCAATCTAGGAGACACCTAGCGCGCGCCTAGCGTAGCCAGCGTCGATTTGCTGCTAAGAAAAGGAGAATCTTCACGCGGCTTGGTTGACTTGTTCCTAGCATATTGCCACTGCGGTTCGCTTCGCCAGCCAATCGAATGTCCATGACAGGTCGGTCGTGACTGCTTTCCAGAAGACTGGAGTGACACTTGCAGAGGTGATGGGATCGCGGCAGGGTATCTGCCTGCTATCGCCTGCAGCTTGACCCCCATGTCCCCCGGCCCACGGCATCCCATGGCGATAGTCCTTGATAGCTCGAAGATGCATATCCACTTTACACGAACATGGCAGTCCAACAATCCGACGCTTTGGGCGTGTTGCGACGGTGGCCATGGTAGTCTCCGCCCGGATGCGGCCATGTAAGTAGAGCAGCATCCCGCAAACACACCTTGCTCTCGTCACGGCTCTTTACTTGTACAGTCTCTCTGTACGGATTCCAACTCTCGTTTTTTTTCAGTATTGTTCTTCGTAATAATGTTTCCTTCTTTCTCGTTTGCCAGCGTCGTTACGCTGGCTGCCTCTGCAGCAGCCTCTGCACTTCTTCCTCGAAGCGACAACACACAATTGATTACTCGCCAAAACCAGGACGACCCCGATTGCTTGCAGGTCTCGGTCAGCTTCCATGAGTTGAGAGAAACAGCTTGGGGCGAGAGCATTTCCGTCGTTGGCTCTATTGAACAGCTCGGCAACTGGGACACCTCCAGGGCGCTGTTCCTGTCCGCCTCGAACAGATACTCAGACGACAACCCGTTATGGACGACGACTGTTAACATGCCGCCTGGCACTTCTTTCGAATACAAGTACATTCTTTTCGATGTCGACGGAAATGTCCAATGGGAACAAGACCCGAACCACAGCTACACTGTACCAACCAACTGCGCCGCCAGCGCCACACGATCCGACACCTGGCAGAGCACTGCTGGCTCTAACCAGCCGACCACCGCCCCCGAGCCAAAATGTACCAACGGCCCTACGTCGCGTGAATGCTGGGATGACAACTTTTCCATCGATACCGACTTCGACAGCAACTGGCCTGCTACTGGCCGCACTGTTCGTTACGAGTGGACCATTACCAACATGACCATGGCACCCGATGGTTTCGAACGTCAGGTCTTCGCTATCAATGGTCAGTACCCTGGCCCTGCTATCGAGGCCAACTGGGGTGACATGATTGAGGTCACTGTCAAGAACGAAATGACCAACAACGGTACTTCCATCCACTGGCATGGTCTCCGCCAATGGCACAAGAACACCCAGGACGGCGTGCCTGGTATCACCGAGTGCCCTGTTGCACCTGGTCAGCAGAAGACTTATACCTTCCAGGCCACCCAATACGGAACTTCGTGGTACCACTCTCACTTCTCCTGCCAGTACGGTGACGGTATCGTTGGTCCGATCATTGTTCAGGGTCCCGCCACTGCCGACTACGACATTGACGCCGGCCCTCTTGCGGTCTCGGACTGGTACTACGATACTGTGAACACTCTGTCCCAGCGTGTTGCCCACTTTGACGGTTCTCCCCCGACTGCCGACACTGCTCTGATCAACGGCAAGATGGTCAGCAACAGAGGTGGCCAGTACGAGAGGACCACCCTGAAGCAGGACAGGAAGCACCGCGTCCGTCTCATCAACATGTCCGTCGACAACCACTACATGGTCTCTCTGGACAACCACCAGATGCAGGTCATCGCTGCCGATTTTGTGCCTATAGTTCCATACACCACTTCTTGGATCTTCCTCGGTATCGGTCAGCGCTACGACGTGATCATCGACGCCAACCAGCCCGCCGGCAGCTACTGGTTCCGCGCCGAAGTTCAGAACCAGGCTGGCTGCGGCAACAACGCCATGAACGGTAACATCCTGTCCATTTTCTCCTACGAAGGCCACGACACCGAGACCCCGATCAGCCAGGGTGGCCAGTACACCCAGCGCTGCACCGACGAGCAGGGTCTGACTCCCTACTGGAACTCTTACGTCCCGTCCGGTCAGGTCGCCGACAACATCACTCCTCTTGACACTTGGCTCAACCAGACCATCGCTGCCGACGGCACCCTGACTCTGTACTGGAACGTCAACGGCACTTCTCTGAACGCTGACTGGCAGAAGCCGACTCTTGACTATGTCAAGAACAACCAGCTTGACAGCTTCCCCGAGCGCGCCAACCTAATCGAGCTTCCCACTCAAGGCCAATGGGTCTACTGGGTCATCCGCTCTGTTCCTGGAAACCCGTACAACGTCCAGGTCCCTCACCCGATCCGTAAGTTGTATCCAGTGTTCTGGCTAATATCGATTCCATTGCTGACTTCGTCGATAGATTTGCATGGTCACGACTTCTACGTCCTCGGTGCCGGTCAGCAGGCATGGCAGGAGAGCGACATCAACAACCTCAACTACGACAACCCTACTCGCAGAGACACTGCTATGCTTCCTTCTAACGGCTGGTTGGCGCTTGCTTTCCAGACAGACAACCCTGGCGCTTGGGTGTTCCACTGCCACATAGCATGGCACGCCGACGAGGGACTTGCTGTCCAATTCTTGGAGTCATCAGACAGGATCGGCCAGATCGAAAACCTGGGCCTGGAGACCTGCGACGCATGGAGGCAGTACTCCCCGGACAACGTCTTCTACGCTAAGCACGACTCTGGCATTTAGACGTTGACGAGGGATCGTTGATGACGTCTGCACTTTATACTTTTCCTTTTATTTGTAGCAACAATTTTGGGATTCGCTCCACAGCATGGAATCACGAATGCGTCTTTGGCGGGGATTTTGTTTAGACACCTAATCAACAGCTTCTTGCTTCTGAACATTCTGAGTACTTTTCGAATTATTCTGGTCTTGTGTTTTGTTTTGGTGTCTTCGGAGTCCGGTTGGGAACGAAAAGATCTTTAGGGAGGTGGCTTTGCGGATTGGGTGTTGCTACATACAATCTGGCTGAGATGTTTTTTGACATCTTTTCGCCACTGATATGACGATTTACGGAGCGAAGTTTTACTGGTGATGGGAGCGTCGACGTAAGAACGTGCGAGTACTCTGGACCAGCTCATAATGTGAACCTGTCAGCGCGGCAACAACTCGCTCGAGAAGCGCTGGCAAAACGACATTGAACCCCCGGCAACTCTTCCATGATGACACTGGAAGGTTACAGATTGGTGGCACGAGCGAGAGGTCACATGTAAGCGAGGCAAGATTTTCAGCGCGAGATTCTGTTTCACTGATCATTATTTCCGCAGAATACGTTACTAATCTTCACCTCCAACCACAACCTCCTCCTCTTCATCCAGCTCCGGGAACTCCAACTCCTCCCCATTCCAGTGCACCCGCCGATTCCCGTCCCATCGCTCTCCTTCGGGCCCGTCTTCCGCATCGTGGACCCAGCCAAGATAGTCATTCATCCACCCTTCCTTCGTAACATCAAACCCAAGCTTCAGTCCCGTCGCCTCACAATCCCCCGAGTACCCATGTTCGCCCCGACACCAGTTCATCTCCGGCAGATCTTCAGGTCCTATCGGATGTGACATGAGCCCCAATATTTCGTCGCCCTCGCCTGTTCGGAAACACCACGCGACGCAGGAGACAGGCTGGTCGAAGTCTATCTCGTCGAGCCTTTCGTCCCATTCACTGACCCGGGCCGCTTTGCTGACTTCGTACGCCTTCGCTTTGTCTGCAGTATCGTACGCGTGTCTGTTCATCTCGCGAATGAGGGATGTCCATTGTTGGGATTCGGGACAGTAGCTCAAGCTGGGGAATGAAGAGTTGAATCTCGGACGAGCGGTGAATTCGTAGAAAACGCCGTTGCTGTGTAGGTCTTCGACGTTCACCTTGCAATTTAGGGTGGAGATGTAGTCCGTCAGCGTATCGGGCGGAAGGTAGACCAGGCTGACGATATCAAAGAGAACGATGGTCGCGAGCGCGCGTCTGGAAACAAATTTCTTTGGGGTGAAGTCGGTCGCGTGCGCTTTGCGATCCAGACGATTCAGAGCGTGATACATTGTTGTGAGAGACATCCTGGCGCTGCCAGGCAAGTCTGCATCAACATCTCCAGCGCCCTGCTGCAGCCTCGCGGCGTGACGCAGCCGGCTCTGACACGCCCACCACAAGCAATCGATGTAGAGAAACCCAAAAGCAGCCGTGAACGCGAATGCGTGCGCTTGCGACTGCGTCACGTCCTCTGGATGACGACTGCGGTAGTAATACAGCATCAGAGATATGAAAATAGCAACCAGGCCTAGCGCACCGCAGAACAACACCGTCGCGCGCCGCCATAGCCAGGCTAGAGAAGAAGCAATGATTCCGAAGCTGATCCAGTAGGGACAGTGGAGTATGAGGTCGCCCGTTGTGCTGAGGAGTCTGCGGGTGAACTCAGAAGTTGTGAAGAGGTGCTCTAACCAGGCGGCGAATGGGAGGATTATCATTTGGCTGATGATGACTGCTTTGAGTATTGCGGTGGCTTTGTCCCTACCCTTCTTGGAGAAGGGGAAGACGCGCCATCGCCTGTCGCTTTCGTCGTCATGTCTTTGCAGTTTCTGTTCTTCCACCGCGGCGGTATCTGCAAGTTTTTTCGTCTGGAAGCTGTCGTGCTTTGCTTCTGATATTTCTTCTTCTCCGGTAATAATGACAGGAGACCCTGCCTTTTCTGTCTGGATATCCATTGGAACTACCGTAGTGACCAAGTTCTGTCTGCGAGCCTGTCAAGGCTTGATGCTGGCTTAAACTTCCATTCACTCAGTTCTAAACCATGATAGGCAGCCTGCAGTAGAAAGAAGGATGTGAGCCACACTTGGACGACTTCCGACGTTCTTTTGTGACTCACAGGATGCCCTATCACCCGTCCTTTGGTCTTGGGTCATCTCCTGTATCGAATCCAAAGCGCGCTAGAAGCGGCTAAACAAACCTCCAAGACAGGCTAACTAAACCACCTCGCCTCCTTTCTCGGCTGCCAAGGTCCAGGACTAAGCTGTGAAGGGACCTCACATCACGGCGAGAGCCAGCAGCGACGCATCGAACGCCTTCTTGGGGCAATGGTACAGCACCTCGACACACGAACGCGGATAAGGAGACCGACTCATCTGATTCTGGCCATGTATCCTTGAGCGACCCTGGCCCCTTGATCGAGAGCTGGCATGATCTGGATGTTCACCACACCTCCGTTTGGAGTACAAGTTGTCTGTACGAAGTACGAGGGGAAGAAGTTACAGCGGTCGATAGCGCAGATTGTGGACATGCTGTTGAGAGCCGGCAAAAGAGCGAGGAGGTGACGAACCGGCCGTTACAGCTCGCTGTAGACCAAGCACTGGAGTAAGGATTAAGGGCAAGATGGTTAAGACACATTGCAAAGAACATAATCAACAAGCTAAGCTTCGCAAGTACATACGACCATAGGTCAGTGAGAACTGGGCATCCCGTCCGCTCTGCCATACATAAGCACTGAACCGGGCGACTAGTACTAGAGTGGGTGACCATCTGGGAATCC